>ERZ808028.443-NODE-443-length-35605-cov-10.524713_pt1 | contig 35605 bp, 36 predicted proteins | sample MGYA00380184_ERZ808028 | MGnify/ENA primary metagenome ERZ808028 (study PRJEB31490, sample SAMN06133397) | mouse gut metagenome | isolation source: J8_1 | host: mice | place: China: Chengdu | collected 2015-05 ...
GCCCTGTAATTACTCTGGTTGCCTGTCACAGAATTAACCGATATAATGACATGAGAACAGAGAAAGGAAAAGGTTCCAGAACACCTGTCTTTCGCGAGCACCGTGTCCTGGAACCATCATAAAAACATGGTTATTATATCAAGATATGAAGTGGAATACAAGAACTGGTTCGCTCAGCGGTTCTGGAAGCAAAAGAAAAGCCAAGGGAACTACATGAAAAAAGCAGTGGTCAGTCAGACTCCCCAACCCAGTATGGCACTGAAAAGATAGAATCCGTACAGTACAGGGCAGCGAGTGTGGCAGGAAGAACCATAGGGAAAACCACATATCGAGGTGGAAAAAAACTTGCCGGAGTGACCTACAGGAAGATAAAGGAAAGAAAAAGCAGACAGGAAGAAGCGAAAGCCGCCGAAGAAGCAATGGAGCAGGGGGCAGAAATCGGCAAGAAATTAATCAAGCTGAAACCGGAGCAGGCCACCCTTGCCAAAGAGAATGGTAAACGGCAGGTGAAAGCAGCACCGAGAGTGGTAAAAGTATCCGGTCTGTCTCAGGAGAAAATAAAGACACAGGCGTCAATGCAGAAACAGCAGGTGGAAAAGAGCTTTCAGGCGATGCAGAAAGCAAGAACAGTCCAGATGGCAAGAAAATCCGCACAGGCATCGGCAGAAAGTGGAAAAGCAGTTCTTCAGGTAACTGGAAAGGGTTCAAAGTTATCGATACAGGGAATTACTGCAGCGATTCAAAAAGGGGTAGTAGCTCTTGAAAAAATGGGAAAATGGATTGCTGCCGGAGGCGGTGCATTTCTTCTGGTATTCATTTTGATTGTGGGAATCATTGCAGGAGCAGCCTTCAGCAGTAGTTCGGAAAGTTCCGAATCCCTAAGTGATGAGGTGCTGGCCTATACTTCTGTGATACAGCAGTATGCATTCCAATATGGTATCCCAGAATATGTGTCTGCGATACAGGCCATCATGATGCAGGAATCTGGAGGCAGAGGAACGGACCCGATGCAGTGTTCGGAAAGTCCGTATAATACAAGATTCTCACACAGTCCTGGTTCTATTACCGATCCGGATTATTCGATAGAGGTGGGAGTGCAGACCTTTGCAGATTGTATCAGTCAGGCTGGATGCAGCAGCCCACAGGATATGGAAAAGTTAAAACTTGCATGGCAGGGATATAACTATGGAAACGGATACATAGGATGGGCACTGCAAAGAGGCGGATACACAGAAGCCAATGCTTTACAATTTTCACAGGAGCAGGCAGCTTCGCATGGATGGAGCAGTTACGGAGATCCTGAATACGTTCCCCATGTGATGCGGTATTATTCCGGCGGCAGCCTGTTTGCTGGTTTGTTTGGAAATCAGCAGATTGTCTCGGTGGCAATGGGGCAGATTGGAAACAGCGGTGGTCAGAAGTTCTGGAACTGGTATGGATTCGACAGCCATGTAGAATGGTGTGCCTGTTTTGTGAGCTGGTGTGCCGATCAAAGTGGCCTGATAGCGAGTGGGAATGTTCCAAAATTCTCCTTGTGCAGCGATGGTGTTACCTGGTTTCAGGGAAAGAATAAATGGCAGAGTGGTGGAACAACTCCATCAGCCGGAATGATTATTTTCTTCGACTGGAATCACGATGGAACATCGGACCACGTAGGAATTGTAGAAAAATACGAAGGTGGAACAGTTTACACGATTGAAGGAAATTCCAGTGATCAGGTACGGCAGAGAAACTATGCAGTAGATTACAGTTCTATAATGGGATATGGACTGATAAATTGACGGAAATATAAAAAAGAAAAGTTACTCTTGTAATCGTGGGTAAATTGCGACAAAATAAAAAGAAGAACTAGTGAAAAAGAAGGAATCCTCTCATGAATCAACAAGAAATATTCGAATACATCAAAAAGCAATATCCAGCCAACCCGGAGAGAATCACACAAAATGGAAAGCAGATCATAATCTTTAAAAACCAAAGAAACAACATTCCTTATGCTATTTTTTATCAATCAGACGAATCTGTAATGTCAATCATGGAAGTTCAGGCAGAGTCAGATATGATAAGCAATTATATCGAAATGTATCACTTTGCTCCGGCAAAGTACATGAATCAGAAACATTGGCTGGCAGTTTCAATGGATGGGACTGTCAGTGATTCGAAAGTTTTAGAAATGCTTGATATGAGCTACGATATCGTTGATGAACAGGAAGAATGGCAGAGAAACAAGAAATGGGCAGTCGGATAGAAGAAATAAAGTGGGATGCTAAATCGGGATTGTGCGCCCAGATAAGGGGCGAGTAGTCTAGCAGATGAAATGCCTGCCTGGTAAGGTCTAACCAACCGCCAGTATCGAGTCTTGGGTGCCTGCCAGTAATGGCAGTTGCTAAGCGTAGACAGCGAGAAAATAGAGAGTGTGATTGAGCCTCGAAATTTTGACATCTAGAAGGCTGACGCTTTAATTCCAGCGGAAAGCAACACAAATCAAATCGTCATGGTAAGAAATGCTTCTGCGGGGGCAAAGAGCACTTTATATTTTACATTGTGACTATTCAGTCAACTGGGGAGAGCCTGTTGTTTCTTGCCAAGGCAAGTATGGCAAGCATTATACGTTTACTTGTTAGAATATCAGTCTGGAAAACGAGTTTCTCATAAACGAGTTTTGGAACTTTCTTATGAGGATGTGAAATCTGCTAAAAATGGATTGATTGTCATTACACCGGATTTTGATAATTTTACTACAAAACTTATTGCGGCAGACGAATATTCAAAATATTTGACAGAAACGCCAATTTTGGAAGGGGTTGCAAACAGAGAATATTACGGTGGATCGGCAACGTCTATAGAGAACAAAAGCACGATAGAGTATGAAACAGAGCAAGGATTGCCAGCACTAATCTATGGCGAACAAGGAGTGAGTTCGTTGCCGATATAGGACATTACAGGAGAACACATAGATACAGATAATGAGTATATGTATTATTATTCGGTTGAGTTTGTAAAATAAGAATAGCAAAAAGAGAGAAGAGGATGCCATGGAATCGTTGATTTGATGATTCCGTGGCATCCTCTTTTGGAGGGGAAACTGGATTTATGATATTGTGGATTTTAGAACTTGTTTCTTATCTTTCGGTACTCTCTTGGGGAATATCCTTTCAGCTTGTGGAAAAGCCGGCTGAAATAAAGCTGATTATCATACCCGACGATTTTAGAAATTTCATTGATGGAATAGGTTGTTGTTTCAAGTAACATCTGGGCATTGTTAATTCGGATTCCCACAATAAACTGCATTGGTGTAGAACCTGTGTATTTTTTGAAGTTTCGGATAAACCAGCTGACACTCATTCCACGTGAGGCAGCATAATCATCTATGCTAATATTCTGGTTATAATTTTCACTGAAAAAGGTAACTGCGTTATCCATCTCGTGATCCAGGTATTCATTTTTCAAGATATGTTCCCTGGTCAGTTCCCGATGAAAGATGATAAGAAGATGACGGAGCAGAAGGACAAGCATTTCCTCATAATTATCTTGGCAACGCTGAAGCTCGATGATAATACGCTTGAAAATCTGTTCGTATTTCATAGAGGTTCCGACCTGAAATACACGCTCTTTATCCGGGAATCCATATTGCCGTAGGATATTTTTTACATTGTTGCCTGTAAAATGAATCCAGTATACTTCTGTCTTATCTTTTCCATAATATTCATATTTCTGAAGTTCCTTCGGTCTGTACAGTACAATATTACCGGCGGGGACAATCGTTTCGTTATCCACATTGTCAAAATGAAAATGCCCACAACCAGCAGTGATATAGATAATCTGATAATCCAGGCGTCCCCTTGGACGGTAGGTTGGTAACTTTGGATGGCTGGAAAGGCGGTAAGTACCGCAACTTCCTACAACCAGTGGGCGACTTTTGTCTTTGAAATCCATATGGGAGTGGTTTAAATAACCGGTATTCATATACATATGGTAGCACCTCTTTTCCTTTTTTGTTATTGTATCATTTAGTGCATATTTTGTCTAATCCAATTCATAGACATGTTTTGCAGATTAGGATAAGATATATATAGCAAAACAGAGAAGCGTAAACATAAAAGTAAAAGACAAGGTTTGCTGTGGAAAAACAAAGTGCAAAAAAATGTATATGTATTAAAGGAGAGTTATTTATGATTGTACCACGTTATTATGAGGATTTAAGCGTACTGCATGAAAATACAATGCCAGCCAGAGCCTATTTTATTCCGGCATCCAAAAGAATGGATAACCTGGTGGAGCACAGGGAAGAGTCAGACCGAATGCAGTTATTGAACGGAACTTGGAAGTTCCAGTATTTTAACAGTATCTATGATGTTCAGGAACCCTTCTTTGAGAAAGATTATGATACAGAAAATTTTGATGAGATTCAGGTTCCGAGTGTATGGCAGATGGCAGGATATGACACACATCAGTATACAAACATCAGGTATCCGTTCCCATTTGATCCACCGTATGTACCACAGGATATTCCAGGTGGAACATATGCACATACCTTTGTTTATCACAAAGATGAAAATGCACCAAAAGCTTTCTTGAATTTTGAAGGAGTAGACAGTTGCTTTTATGTATGGATCAATGGCTCTTATGTAGGGTATAGCCAGGTTTCTCATATGACCAGTGAGTTTGATATCACCGACCTCCTTCGGGACGGAGAGAACAGCATAGCGGTTCTGGTCATGAAGTGGTGTGATGGTTCCTATTTGGAAGATCAGGACAAATTCCGTATGAGTGGTATTTTCCGGGATGTGTACATTTTGAAACGCCCAAAACAGGCAATCAGTGATTATCATATTAAAACAAGAATTGAGGATATGCTTGCGAAAGTAGAAATTGAAATGAAATTCTACTCTCCGTTAAATGTAAAAATTTCGATTGAAGATAGAAACGGAGCAGTTGTAGCACTAGGAAGTATTGCTGAAGAAGGAACAGCTGTATTAGAAATCGCAAGTCCGGAACTTTGGAATACAGAAAATCCATATCTATATAAACTGATTCTTGAAACAGAGAATGAAGTAATTGTAGATCACATTGCATTAAGAAAGATAGAGATTAAAGACCAGGTTATTTATTTAAATGGACAGAAGATTAAATTCCGTGGTGTCAATCGACATGATTCTGATCCGGTTACTGGATTTACAATCAATCCGGAACAGATTACAACCGATCTTACGTTAATGAAGCAGCATAATTTTAATGCGATCCGTTCCAGCCACTATCCGAACGCACCATTTTTCTATGAAATGTGTGACAAGTATGGATTCATGGTAATAGATGAAGCAGATATTGAAGCTCATGGTCCATTTATGATCTACAGAAAAGAAGACACTGATTACAATCGGTTCAAACGATGGAATGAGAAGATTGCAGATGATCCGGTATGGGAAGAGGCAATCGTTGATCGCGTAAAACTCATGGTGGAACGTGACAAAAACCGTTTCTGTATTGTTATGTGGTCAATGGGAAATGAGAGTGCTTATGGCTGCAACTTTGAAAAAGCACTGGAATGGACAAAGAATTTTGATCCAGACCGTATCACACAATATGAGAGTGCAAGATACCGTAATTATGATGAAACATATGATTACAGCAATCTGGATGTGTACAGCCGGATGTACCCAGCGCTTTCCGAAATTCAGGAATATCTGGATAAAGATGGAAGCAAACCCTTCCTTTTGGTAGAGTACTGTCACAGCATGGGAAACGGACCTGGAGATTTTGAAGATTACTTCCAGATGATTCAGGATAATGATAAAATGTGCGGCGGCTTTGTCTGGGAATGGTGTGACCATGCGATTGCTCATGGAACTGCTGAGAATGGAAAGACTATATATGCTTATGGGGGCGACCATGGCGAAGAAATTCATGATGGCAACTTCTGTATGGATGGATTAGTATATCCGGACAGAACGGTACATACAGGACTTTTCGAATACAAGAATGTTTATCGCCCGGCAAGAGTTATTTCCTATAACAAAGAAAGCGGAGAACTGGTGCTTCATAACTACATGGATTTTGATGACTTGAAAGATTATGTGAAGATTAGTTATGAGCTGACACAGGATGGTCTTGTGATCAGCAAAGGCATACTTCCGGAGTTTTCTGTGGCACCACACGGGGAAGGAAAAACAAACCTGAAGATCAATGTTCCAGAGAATGGGAAATGTTATTTAAAACTTATTTACCATCTGAAAAAAGAATTGCCACTGTTGGATGAAGACCATATTCTTGGATTTGATGAAATTGAGGTAAGTAAAGAGGATACAAAATGTAAACTTGCAGAGAAATGGATACCAAAAACAGTAGTGGACTCTGAATTACAGGTAAATGAAAATGATACACAGATTCATATCAAGGGGCGTGAATTTGCTTATACCATAGACAAACGTACTGCACTCTTTACAGAGATGAAATTCGCAGGGCGGGAATACTTGAACCATCCGATGAAATTAAATATTTGGAGAGCTCCAACAGATAACGATATGTACATCAAGTCTGAATGGAAGAAAGCCCACTATGATAAGGCTTACACAAGAGCCTATACGACAGAGGTTGTGCAGGGAAAACATGGTGTGAAGATTACAAGCCATGCTTCCGTTGTGGCAGAGACAGTACAGAAGATTCTTGATGTGACGATTACATGGAAAATAGAAGCTGCTGGAAAGATTGATGCAGATATTGCAGTAACAAAAGACGATGAATTCCCGGATCTTCCGAGATTTGGTGTGAGGATGTTCCTGGATAAAAAACTTTCAGCTGTAAGATACTTTGGAATGGGACCACAGGAAAGTTATTGTGATAAACATCAGGCTGCGAGCCACGGTTTGTACCGGGCAGATGTAGGGGATTTACATGAGGACTATATCCGTCCACAGGAAAATGGAAGCCATTATGATTGTGAATATGTAGAGCTTAACAACAGCCGATATGGAATTGTGGCATCCGCAGAAAAGGCATTTTCATTCAATGCTTCTTATTATACACAGGAAGAACTTGAGAAGAAAACGCATAATTATGAATTAATAGAATCAGATAGTGTAGTATTCTGTGTTGACTACGCATTAAATGGCATTGGTTCTAATAGTTGTGGTCCAGTTGTATTGGAGCAGTACCGATTTGATGATGTATTATTCCGGTTTCAGTTTACACTGATACCGTATGTAAAGGGATAATAAAGTTTCATGTAACCCGTAAACAAGGAAAGAGTGTCTGATTGTAATGTAAAGTCCGGATATACAGAGCAATCAGACAAAATCAGAGAAAAAAACAGAATTAGATATCATACGGTTAGCCATATTGAGATTCTAAGTGCGATGAAGATGAGGAGCAAAGAAATTCGATGGAAGAAAAAAAGTATTTGAAATGGTATAACAAAATTGGATACGGATCAGGTGATATTGCAGGTAATGTAGTCTATGCGTTCCTGACATCTTTTATGATGGTCTATCTGACGGACTCGGTAGGACTTGCTGCAGGTGTCGTGGGTACCCTGATTGCCGTATCAAAACTATTTGATGGTTTTACGGATATATTTTTTGGATCAATGATTGACAAAACACACAGTAAAATGGGAAAAGCGAAACCCTGGATGCTATACGGATATATTGGTTGTGCCATTACGCTGGTCGGCTGCTTTGCAGTACCGGTGAGTTTGGGAACAACGGCTAAATATGCATGGTTCTTTATTTCTTATACACTGTTAAATAGTGTGTTTTATACAGCAAACAATATTGCTTATTCAGCACTTACGTCACTGATTACAAAGAACAGCAAAGAGCGTGTACAGATGGGATCTTACCGTTTTATTTTTGCATTTTCAACAAGTCTTCTGATTCAGGCGATTACAGTTGGATTTGTAGATAAATGTGGTGGAGATGCTGCGGCATGGAGAACGGTTGCTATTATCTATGCAATCATTGGTCTGGTCGTAAATACGATTTCAGCACTTTCTGTTAAGGAACTTCCGGAGGAAGAACTTAATGAAGGAGAAGTAAAGAATGATAATGAAAAGTATGGAATGGTACAGGCATTCAAGCTTCTTGTCAAAAACAAATATTACATGATGATTTGTGGAACATATATTTTACAGCAGTTATATGGTGCCATGATTGGAGCTGGCATTTATTACATGACATGGGTACTGAAAAATAAGAATTTGTTTGGACAATTTGCATGGGCAGTAAATATTCCACTGATCATTGCCCTGATTTTTACACCGACATTAGTTGGTAAGTGGAAAGGCATGTATAAACTGAACTTAAGAGGTTATGTCTTAGCAGTCATCGGTAGAGCACTTGTTGTTGTTGCCGGATATATGGGTAGTGTTCCGCTGATGATGGCGTTTACAGCTCTTGCAGCCTTAGGTCAGGGACCATGGCAGGGAGATATGAATGCTGTTATTGCATCCTGCTCTGAATACACTTATATTACACAGGGAAAGAGAATTGATGGAACGATGTACTCTTGTACTTCTCTTGGTGTAAAAATCGGTGGAGGTATTGGAACCGCTGTTGTTGGATGGATGCTTGAGCTCAGTGGATATGTCGGAACAAATGCAACTCAGCCACAGTCTGCACTTGATATGATGCAGTTCATGTATCTTTGGCTTCCGTTAATCTTTGATGTATTGATTATGTTTGCACTTTCAAGAATGAATGTTGAAGATGCAAATAAAAAACTGAAAGCAGAAAAAGGAATTGCTGCAGATGAAGTAACAGATGCATCAGACATAAATTAGAATTGACAAGAGAAAGCGTTGTCTGATCGTTGTTCGATGAGACAGTGCTTTTTTCTATAATATAAAGTGATAGAACTGTATTTTGAAAATAAAAAGGACCACTTCATTTTTATGAAATGGCCTTAAGAAAATATTCAGTTTTCACAAAATAGTCCTTTTAGTATTTATACATGGTAAGGATGCTCAAAATATTCAGTGTAGAATACTAAAAGGTCATTCAGATATTTTTTTAGGTTGCTCATTTGCAATTCCTCCTTTCCTTATTTCAAGTTGATTATAAGATAGGTGTAAAAGGATTGCTTGCCAAATCGAAAGAAGATATAGACAAATGTTGCAAAGGGGAGTATTTCATGCAGTTAAAATATGTTGACACAAAAGAGGAGATCATAGCAATAAATAGGAAGTCAAAACATATTGAACCACATCTTCATAATGCACTGGAGATCGTTTGTGTAACAAGTGGAGCATTAGAACTTGGTGTCGGACAGGAACTATACCATATGGAAAAAGGAGATATAGGCTTTGTATTTCCAGATGTTATTCATCACTATCAGGTACTGACACCCGGTGTAAATAAAGCGACTTATCTGATTGCATCGCCATTTACGATAGCCAAATTTGCAGATATCATGCAATCCATGGCTCCTGAATACCCAATCATCAAAGCGGAAAAGGTTGAACCGGAGGTATATAGGGTTATAAATGCAATTTTAGAGACAGAACAGTCGGATATTACTGTTGCACAGGCATATCTTCAAATTGTGTTGGCACGCTGCATAGGAAAATTAAATTTGGTAGAAAAGAGTAATGTGGGGAGCAACGATCTTATTTACCAGACAGTTTCCTATATATCAGCAAATTTTAAGAAGAAGTTTTCTCTGGAAGAGATGGCAAAAGATCTGGGGGTGAGCAAATATGTTTTATCCAGACTCTTTTCCAAAACATTCCATAGAAACTTTAATCAATATCTTAACGATGCAAGGCTGAACTATGCATGCCATCGTTTGGAAAATACGAGTGATTCTATTACAAACATTTGTCTGGATAGTGGATTTGAAAGTCAGAGAACATTTAACCGAGTATTTAAAGAAAGATATAAAATATCACCGAGTGACTACCGGAGTACATGTCTGAAAGATATGTTGTCATAACATATAGATTAATAAATTCAATAAAAATCTGATTATCAGTCTGAAATAAGTATCTCTGGGTGTTATTTATAATATGGGGTAGTGGTTAATTATTATGTCATGTATGAATGGGGAAGAAACAAACGGAGAACTGCTTCAGAAAAAGAAGTAGACAAACTGTAAATAAAGAAGTTAAGAGAGGCTGTTACTTTAGAAACTATTTAAAGAAGTAACAGAAGTCGGGGAAGCGTTAGAAAAGATACAAGAAACCATAGGAACGAAAACCATTGCACAGGTAGCTGTTCTTTATGATAGAGAAAATAGCTGGGTATTAAAAGATGCACAAGGACCAAGAAATGAAAATATGTATTATCAGGAATGTGTCTTAAAGCAATACCGTGCATTAAGAGAGCAGGGACTGAACGTAGATGTAATTTCGATGGAACATGTGCTAGATGGATATAAGATTCTTGCAGTTCCAATGGCATATCTTTTCTGTGATGGATATGAAGAAAAATTGCGAGATTATGTAAAACAAGGTGGAACACTAGTATTATCCTATTGGTCAGGATTGGTAGATGCAACAGATCGTTGCTTCCTCTTTGGAACACCATATGGATTAATGGATGTGACGGGAATCAGGAGTACAGAGATAGATGCATTGTATGATTGGGAAGAAAACCATGCAGTGCCAAATCCATCAAACCATCTGAATTTACAGAAAACATACAGATGTAACCATTTGTGTGAATTGCTGGAGGTATCGGATGCAGAAGTTCTGATGCGTTACGGAGAGGATTTCTATGCAGGAAAAGCTGCTTTGACACATAAAACATATGGAAACGGACATGCATATTATGTTGCGGCAGATATGGAATATGCATTTTATCATGATTTATACAAAAGACTTGTGAAAGAAGCTGAAGTTAAACTATTGGTAAAATTTGTGCCAGAAGGAATATCCGTAAATACTAGAGCATCTGACAAATTAGAATATTTATTCCTTCAGAATTTTGGTAGGAAATCTGTAGCAGTTCCGATTTCGGAAGAATATGAAGTGGTCTATGGGGAGGAAAGCGAAGTGATAGCGCCGCTGAAGACAAGAGTACTAAAGAAAAAATTGAAGTAAATGAAGAATAGGGATGATACTCCAGTTTTTAGTTGAAAATTTATAATATATTTATAAAAGGGAATTAAGAAAAATATATGTTGCAATAAGATGTACGAAAGTTTGTTATATGCTTCTAAATGTAATGTTTTGAGGGGAGACATGAGCAATAGGAGAAGTGGTATTTGCATCAATGGGTCCAACAAAAAGAATTAAACAATAAGAATGAACAAAGTGTTGTAATCATCATACTGGTTGCAACACTTTTTTTTTCGACATTTTTTGAGAATTGTGGGATACCACATATCCAGTCACCGCCATGCTCCGATTTGATTTCTATACCAAAAATCAGATCGGAGGAAAGATAATGGCTTATAACAAAACAAGTGAAGAACGAAAATGGCGTTATTGGAAAGAACAGGAAGAAAAGAAACTGCGTGAGCTAGGAATGGAAGAAGAGAAGATCCAAAAGCTGCGCCGGATGGACAGGGAAGATTTTCTGGAAGAGCGCAGATACCGGGAACATCTGGATGAAATGATGCAGGATATGGATTCCATAAAACAAAGGGACAGAGGACGGTTTGCACAGGACATCCGAGAACTTTTAGACAACATTGGAGACCGACGAATCTATGAATTATTAAAGGGCACAGAACATCAGATATTAGAGATACTTTTGCTTAGTACATGGGGATATTCAGGAAGAGAGATTGCCCAAATTATGGGAATGGCAGAACAGACCGTTTATACCAAAAGAAACCGTTTAAGAAAAAAATTAAATAATTTGTCGAAAATTGAATAATAACAGCATTTTTCGTCGGCTATTTAATAGGCAGGTAAATTTTGCCAGTGTACTTTGACAATCCTATACCAGCATTACAGGTACGTTCCCGTAAGTAGAAGCGTGTCAGGAAGGCGCGAGGACAAATGAAAATGACAGGAAAGAATATAAAAAATTCATTGCTGGTGTTTTTGTTTCGAGCGAATCCACTTTAACTGAAACAGGATCGTGGCGGTCTTTTGCGAAGATCACTTACGAGGGGATAATGATACATAGGAACTGCCAGTGAGCAGAGGATGGACTTTGGGTTGTAATCAGCAAGACCTTTAGAAAATCCATGAGCGGTGCAATGCCAAGCATCCGCCTGTAATGTTCCCGTAAGGCAATGGGGGAGTCGAGGACAAATACAACGCCAAAAAACAAAAGTATAAGAAATCAAGGAAGAATGTGTCGTTGATATCAGATACATGCGGCTGTAAGGAGAAATCCTTTACAGCCGTATTGATGTGGTATCAGCACGCATATCAGGTAACAAATTATGTATTACATAAAAGAATATTTAAAAAGAGCGCATCGTGAAATTGATACGATCTTCCGGGTACTGTTTCCGGAACATGAAAACACATTTTTATGAAAAACCAATCAGTCAGGAACTGGCTGCTTTGATCAGAGAAGCCATCCATTATACGGAAGAAAGATATGGAAAGTGTAAATACATTTTTACAAATGAAAATGACCATACAAAACCGATGACCTACTCACTGATCCAGGGAAGAATTACAGCAGCAATTCATCGGGAAAATCTAAGGGATGATAATGGAAATTATTTTACATTCGGCACGCACATGTACCGGCATGTCTACGGAGTAAAGCTTGTAGAAATGCATCTGGATGACTGGACGATTGCAAGGTTACTTGGACACAAAAGTCTGAAGAACGTAAAATATTATAGAAAAATGAGTAACCAGATACTGGCAAATGACACAAGAAAAGCAAGAAACAGGTTATCGCAGATGGTTCTGGAATGTCTGGACGGATGGGAGGAAGAGTATGAACAAATACGATATGATGATAGCTTGTAACCGGAAAACAAGTGAGGAAAAAGTAAACCGCGCAGTGACAGAAATCCGACAAATGCTCACGGACAGAGAAAAGGTAACTGTACCAAAGTTAGTAAAGCGGACAGGGTTATCCAGAGGATTCTTTTACAAGAACGAAACCGTCAGAAAAGAAATGGACCGGGCATTAGAACAGCAGGCCGGAATGATTGATCCCAAAAGATACATCGGGGACATTGTGATGAAAAACCGAATCGAACTACTGGAGCAACAGGTCCGGGAATTAAAACGAGAAAAAGAACAATTGGAAAAAGAGAACATTAGATTGCAAAAAGCGTTGAATAAAAAAGATTTGAATCTACTAAAAAATCTGTAATTAAAATAAGAAAATAATCTGCAACAGCCGGGAAAACACTCCCGGTTGTTGTGGTTAGAATAAAACACTAATCCATGAGAAAGGAACAGACTTCTCACAAAAATGAACACAATACACTGATGTGTTTCCCGTTAGAGCCAGTGTTTATAAGAGATGGAGAGGGTGTACCCAATTTTATGGACGAGCCAACCGCAGGGCTTGACGTTGAGGGGCGGCTGTCCTTCTAAAGATGTTGTCAAGGGGAAATGTAAGATTGAGTTTTTACCTTTTACTTTTTTATTCCTTCAAAGGCAACCGCCGCCACTCATATAGAGGGGCGGCGGTTATAATCAGCATTATTTCAGCAGTACCTCCAAATCACTCTCCGGGGTTGTGATCGGGGCAATGTGATAATGCTCAGCCAGATACTGCAACACGTTGGGCGACAGGAACGCCGGAAGTGTAGGCCCCAAGCGGATATTTTGGATTCCCAGGTGCAAAAGCGTCAGCAGGATACACACAGCCTTCTGCTCATACCAGGAAAGAACCATTGACAGCGGCAGATCGTTTACACCACATGCAAAAGCCTCTGCCAGGGCTACAGCCACCTGGATGGCACTGTATGCGTCATTGCACTGTCCCATATCCATCAGGCGGGGAAGTCCGGAAACGGTGCCAAGGTCCAGGTCATTGAACCGGTACTTGCCACAGGCAAGAGTAAGTACGATACTGTCAGGAGGTGTCTGCTTTACAAACTCAGTATAGTAGCTGCGTCCCGGCTTTGCTCCATCGCAGCCGCCAACCAGGAAGAAATGTTTGACCACTCCGCTTTTGACTGCTTTGACCACTTTGTCCGCAACGGACAAGACCGCGTGACGCCCAAAGCCGGTTGTGACGGTTCTTCCGCCATTGATACCAGTAAACTGCATGGCTTTGGGGTAGCCGCCCAGCTCCAAGGCTTTTTGGATTACCGGCGAGAAGTCCTTTTCCGGCCCAATGTGGGCCAGCCCCGGATATGCGACGGCTTCCGTCGTAAATACCCGGTCCGCATAGCTTGTTTTCGGCGGCATGAGGCAGTTTGTTGTAAAAAGGACCGGAGCGGGGATAGAAGCAAATTCCTTTTGCTGATTCTGCCAGGCAGTGCCGAAATTCCCTTTGAGATGGGGGTACTTTTTTAGTTCCGGATAACCGTGAGCCGGGAGCATTTCACCGTGGGTATAAATGTTGATGCCCTTGTCCTTGGTCTGCTCCAAGAGTTGTTTCAAATCAAAGAGGTCATGACCGGAAATGATAATAAACGGTCCTTTCTCTACAGTCAAACTTACTTCTGTTGGAACGGGATTGCCATAGGTTTCCGTATTAGCCTTATCCAGCAGTTCCATACATTTCAGGTTAACCGCCCCGACTTCCAGGACAATAGGAAGAAGTTCATCCATCCCCCAGTCCTCCATACCGACAGCAAAGAGGGCCTTATAAAAAAAGCGGTCTACTTCCGGGTCCGTATAGCCCAGGACAGCGGCGTGATACGCATAGGCGGCCATACCCCGGATACCAAACAGAATCAGCGACTTCAGAGAGCGAATATCCTCCCCGGCAGTCCACAGATGCTCCATGTCATAGTCATCGTTCTTCCCGCAGGCTGAGGTACACTCATAGCAGAGAGGAACAATCTGCCGCTTTACCTCATCCACACGCCGGAGCAGAGCAGAAAGGGCCTCCTTGTCAAAATTCACATTCGTAATTGTCGCAAACAACCCTTCCCGCACAACCTGATTGGCGGCATGGCTAATCAGATGCTCATTTCCGTCTATAGTCCTTGCGAGGCCAATCAATTTCCCAGTAAGCTGATCCTGCATTTCAGCAATACCGGCCTGCTTACCACATACGCCAGAATTTCCAGTACAGCCTTTGCATCCCGCTGTCTGTTCACACTGGAAGCAAAACATTTTCTGTTCCATCACAGTTTCCACCTTGTAATTATTCTAAAATTTTTCCGTCCGTAGAAATAGTCACCACATTCCACGGAATAAACTTCCCGCTCTCCTGCAAGGCCTGTTTGACCGCGTTTTCGATTCCGCCGCAACAGGGAACTTCCATTCGTACTATGGTTACGCTCTTGATGTCATTTCCAGAAATGATTTGCGTCAGCTTTTCAGCATAGTCCCCCTCGTCCAGCTTGGGGCAGCCGATGAGCGTCACATGGCTACGGATAAACGCATCGTGGAAATTGCCATAGGCATAGGCGGTACAATCTGCAGCGATGAGTAGCTTGGCACCGTTAAGGTATGGGGCGTTCACCGGCACCAGCTTAATCTGTACTGGCCATTGGGTCAGCTGGCTGGCGGCAGGCGTCTGTGCGGCAGGGGCAATGCAAGGATCCCGGTGAATCGTCTTTGCATTTGTTCCGGGACAGCCGCAGGGCAGAGGCGCACTCTTCTGTTTAGCGGCCGTCACAGCCGCATGGTCATAGGCGAGCGCTTCCCGCGTCTCAAAGCTGATTGCCTCCGTGGGGCAGGCGGGCAGGCAGTCACCCAGACCATCGCAGTAGTCCTCACGAGTGAGCCTCGCCTTACCGTCTACCATCTCAATAGCGCCCTCATGACAGGCGGCGGCACAGGCTCCGCATCCGTTACACTTTTCTTCATCGATATGAATTATTTTGCGAACCATAAAATTTTCCTTTCCGGTCAACTGTATTCTTTGAATCCCTGTTGACATCTTGGAATCAGTATAGTATGATTTACGTGTTTTGTATGTTGAAATTTCAACAAAGGGAACAAATCTATGGAAAAATATTTTGAAGTATTGTGCATGTGTCCGCTGTTTCGGGATATGGCGCATTGGGAACTGACTAAGGCTCTACGTTGCCTCAACGCCAGGGTATCTTCCTTTGAAAAAGGAGAAGCCGTGATGAACGAGGGTGAACCAGCAAAATATGTGGGAATTGTCCTAACGGGCAGTTTTCAAATTGTACGGACGGATTTCTTTGGTAATCGAAGCATGATTGCCAACCTTGTTCCTGGTGAATTATTTGGGGAATCCTTTGCTTGTGCAGGAGTGGAGGCAGTCCCGGTTTCTGTGCTGGCATCGGAGGCTGCGGAGGTTATGCTGATTGACTGTTTGAAAATTTGTCATTCATGCAGTAATGCTTGTCAATTCCATCAACAGATGATTTATAATCTTCTTCAAATTGTTGCGGCAAAGAATTTGGTGCTTCACCAAAAAATCGAGGTCACATCCAAGCGCACGACACATGAAAAGCTGATGGCGTATCTGATGCTTCAAGCTAAACAATTTGGCAGTCTGGAATTTGAAATACCATATGATCGCCAGGAGTTGGCGGATTATCTGGAAGTAGAGCGCAGTGGTTTGTCGGCGGAAATCGGAAAACTGCGTCGGCAAGGGGTCATTGAAGCAGACTGCAGCAGATTCAAGATATACAAACCGTTGAAATACAAGGGAATTGCCGCAATAGATTTCTGATAAAAAAGTGGCTATTGACTGACCGTGCCTTATAACTATAGGACTGGCAGGAATAAAAATTTCTGATAAAATGTGTTCATAGTAATTCGGCTGCGGTCTGTTTTCAGAGTATCAATTCTAAAGGAGGATTGGTTACTTTGGCGCATTGTCATAGATTCATGCCATTTTCTGCACAGGAAATCAGTTTATCATAGCATGGAATACTTGCTGCAGGTTTCCATATAAGCAATTTGCAGTTCATTTTTATCGGAAATTTTCACGTGAGCGGCGTCTGCTGTTACCCACAGTGGGAGAAAAATCATCATCGCGTCCCCTGCTGGCGGTTGCGATTTTTCTCTTTTTCGGTCACGCCCAAAATCCTCTCCACGTTGTTTTTGGCAGTGAAAAGTTCTATCATTTTTGCCTTGGCCTGCTTGTATTCTGGATACCGCTTTTTGTTCTCGGCATACAAGGTGGCATACTCCTGTTTCAGCGATTGTATGGACGGCAGTTTCTTCAAACCGAGGGAATCAAAATACCGCTTCGCCGCTTGACAGGCCGTGATTTCACTGCTATGCTGTTCATAAAATTTCTCCCTTTTCCTGCCCGTCAATTTCCGGTACTGCGCGAAAATTTCCCGTGTTTTACCGTAAGCGCCGATGTGCTTTTGCAGTTCGGAAATGTCTTTCATTCTTGCTCTGGCGGCTTTCGACTGGTCAGCTAAATCGTTGAATTTTTGAACCGCTGCATCACAAACTTTCTCCAATTCTCTAAGGTCTGTCAGCCCATTCTCCTGCAAGTACATGACCGTCTTTGCCATCTCCTTGAGATTGAAAATTTTCGCCCACCGCTCGAATCCGGGAGAGTTGATTTTCTGCATCCGGGCTTGAATGTCAATCAGCAAATTGGGCTTGGACCTCGCCGCCGCCTTTACCCTTGGAGTGACGATTCGCTTACCGGAAATGCGCTCCATAATCGCCGCTTCGGAGTAGTCCGCGCGGAGGGAATCACAGCGGACGAATCTCCTGCCGTTGGGGATTTTGAACGCCAGATGTTTTCCCTGCTTTACCTCCACTCCTGCCGTTTTCATAGCGGCGATGAAGCTGCCAAAGTCCTTGCAGCCGTGACCGAGGGCGGTGTCGATGATCTGCTCCAACTGTCCCCGGACGGTAGGCGGCTTATCCCCTCCCAGCCATGTGCCATAGCTGCCCCGGCTGGGCTTCGGTTCTGTAATCACCGACAACCCGTTTTCCAAACACAGCATATCGGAGATTTTGCGAATTGCAAACGAGGACCGCCAGAAATTTCGGAATTTTCTGGTGCAGTCCAAGGCAGTCGAGTTAAACACGATATGCGAGTGAATATGATGTTTGTCAACGTGGGTACAGACAATAAAAGCGTGTTTGCCCTTTGTCAGCGACATAGCGAGATCATAGCCAATTTTGTTTGCCAGCTCCGGCGTGATCTCCCCTGGTTTGAACGATTGCCGCAGATGGTAGGCGATCACATCATTGTCTTTGCGCTCCCTGCCGGTAATGACGGCGTACTGCCGCTTGGAAAAAAGAAACTCCTGGTCAGCGATAGACGGGTTACATTGATAGGCCGTGACCAAATCGCCGCCGTTGGTTTTCTCTGGATTCTCCACATAGTCCGTCACCCGGCCCAGGGCCTCCGCTACGGTCCGGCCTTTGCCGCTGTGCAGCGGCATCAATCGTGTTGTTGCCATCTTCAAAACCTCCCATAAAAAGAAAAAGGTGGTGAGCGAAAAATCTTCGCCCACCACCAGAATGTTATTTGATTTTTGATAGCTGCTCCAAAATGTTTCCGAACAGCCCGCTGGCCTCTGTCAGCTTGCCGCAGATTTCGTCCACCTCGTCAGGATAGACACCGCCGCCGGAATTGACCCGGCGAGCAATCTGATTCACATTGTTGGAGGTATACCGCAGGAGCTTGGCGCATTCGTCCAGTTCCTTGATTTGCAATTGGACAATATAACCGTCAATACACATCTTCCGAATATAGGCGCTCATGTTGTGAACGCCCATCAGCGCCATCCTCTGCTCAATCAGGCCCCGTTCCTCGTCCGTAACCTTGAAATAGATGCCGCCGCTTTTGCCTTTGGCGCATTCAGACATTGGCGCGGGCCTCCTTAACAAAGCCGAGATAATCCTCCAGTGTTTGGCGGCAGGAATCAGTCAAGCCAATCAAAGTGTGAAGCTGTTCTTGTGAAAGGGCGGAAAGCGCTTCTTCGTAATTGGGTAGACGGAAACTTTCCATACCTCGCTGAACTCTTTCAATGAAGGCGCTGTATTCCAAAATAAAGGCTTCCGGCGACTGCCTGCAATCTTTGGTGGGGTCCTTCAAGCCTGCCACACTCTCCAAAAATTCAACTTTCTGCTGCCAGGACGATTTTGCGTGTCCTGGAGCGGCGCGTACCTCTACGGGCTGGTACTCGTCCAAAGACCGAATCTGACCGGAAGCCAGTAAAATGGCGGCTGTTTTCTGCTTGCCGGGTTCCATACGCGAGAGCTTCATCGCATTGCTCTGGCTGAGTTTATAATTGGGAAAATGGCGAAAAACTTCCCGTGTATCTTCCGTCAGACCGTTCATCATCTGGACAGTCCGCTCTACCGTCCGGGACGATACGCCCAGCTTGTCGGCGGTATCCTGGGCGAACGATCTCAACGTGACCGACATTTTGTCGCTGACGTTGTTCCCAATCGCCCGGTTCATTCCAGCCGCCTGTGCCTGCCCAACCTTAGTCTCTGGGTGAAGGGATTCATAAATCTCCTTCCGGCGCTCCAGCAGTTCCCCGTACTCTATCACGGACAGTTCGGTACGCACAACATTCTCGTCAATTTCAGCCAGTTCCGTTTGCAGGGCATCAAGTGTACAGACGTTACACTCGATTTCCGTCCAGCCCAGCATTTTGGCGGCTTCCAGACGGTGCAGGCCAGCAACGAGGGTATGTTCCTGGTCAATAGTAATGGGGTTGAGCAGGCCAATCTCGGAAATGCTCCGAGCCAACTCGCTGATCCCGTCCAGATTGACCGGACGCCGCCCTGGATTTACTTTGATCTCGCTGATCGTAATCTTCATAATCTTCCCCTCCTTATCTCCGCTTCTGCCATACGAGGTCATAGCCGAGAGCGTCAGCCAGTTCTACAGCCTCCTTGTATCGCAGGGACTCCCGGCGCAGCTTATCGGAGAGGTTGGGGACGCTGGGGCTCCATCCGTACTGTTCCGCCAGCTTTTCCACCAGCTCGCTCATGGTGAAGCCCTCCCGGACAATGTAGGCTTTGATTTCGTTCCTGATATTCATAAAAATCGTTCTCCTTTTCAAAATTGTGTTCGCCATCCGGCGTAGAAATAGAAAGCGCCCCCAGTGAACCGGGCAGGCCGTTCACCATGCCCAGGTCACGGGAGCGCACATCGGATTTCAGCGTTCAGCGTGATGTTATGCAAAACGATGAAATACCAACAGAGGATAGCGTACTGTATTCGCTGTCCAGCGTTGCGTATTTTCACGATAAATTGTTACGCTGATGCTGTTTTGTTCGCTGATTTCACATGGATTGAAATTCACAGAGCAAAAAGGGGGCCTGCCACATGGCAAGCCCCTATAATGGGTTATGCGCTTTTTTCCTGTTCTGACCGCTTCTGCTTGTCCCGTTCCCGCTGTCGCTTACTGCGCTCACGGTAATAAGCCCTCTGTTTCCTCTGCTTCTCCATCTCGGCCAATTCCTCCTCTGTCGGCTCCGGCAGGGGGACATCAAACTTACCGATAAATTTCAGATAGATGTCTACCTCCTGTGTCCGGTCCCCGGTGGAGCGATCCGGTGCGTGGACGAGAATTTTGTCCACGAACTCGTAGATCATCGGCGTGGTCAGTACCGAGAAGTCGGTGTACTTCTTCGTCAGCGCAAGAAACTGATCCACCCTGGTCGTGTCCGCGTTAAAAGCATCCAACTCCGCCTGGGCCTTGGCGATGGATTCCTCCAACGCCTCCTGCTCCCGCTCATACTCGCCGGACAGCAGCTCAAACCGCTTCTCCGAAATCTTCTCGGTGGCGTAGGATTCATAGAGTTTCTTTATCAGCCCATTCAGCTCACCAGACCGTTTGCGGTCCTTGTTGAGTTTCCGCTTCAAATCCTTTGCGGCCTGGGCCTGCCGGACCTCCGATGCCGCCCGGACCTTCTCAATGAACTCCGCCTCGTTGGTGATCGCATAGGCGCTGACGGTTCTGATTGTATCCAGAATCAGCGCCCGGAGCGCCTTGGTGCTGATGTAGTGGCCGAAGCACTCCTGATGGTAATGGCGAAACGTCAGCGCATAGGTGGAGCAGTCGTAATGGTCATAGGGGTAAAGGCCGCTTACCGGGTCTTTGCCCCTGTTCTCTTTGTTGGCCTGCGCCCGACCCCGGTGGTTATACATCTTCGCGCCGCAGTCAGCACAATAAAGCAGGCCCGTCAGCGGGTTGGCCTCCCCGGTGGTATCCGTGCGGTGGACGGTCTTTCTGACCTGCTGGGCCAGTTTCCAAGTCTCCGGGTCCACAATGGCCTCATGGGTATGCTCGAAAACCGTCCATTCCTCCGGAGGCCGCTTGATGGCGTGTTTATCTTTGTATGATTCCTTATAGGAACGAAAGTTGACCGTATGCCCCATGTACTCCGGCTTGGCGAGGATATTCGAGACAGACGTGCCGCTCCAGTCGTAGGGGCGGCTGTCATCGTAGCTGTTCCGCTGTGTCCCCTGTCCCCGCTTACCCATATAGACTGAGGGCCGCTCAATTCTATCATCCCGAAGGATGCTGGCAATCTCATGGGGGCCGTGTCCCTCCATGCTCAGATGAAAGATGCGCCGCACAACGGCAGCGGCCTCCTCGTCGATCAGCCAGTGGTGCTTGTCCTCCGGGTCCTTCCGGTAGCCGTAGATCGCGTGATTGGTGGTGGGCTTACCAGCGTGTCCTCTGGCCTGATATGCCGCACATTGCTTGCGGCTGCAATCTCTCAAAAACCACTCGTTTACGATATTAAGGAACGGCACAAATTCTCCCGAACTACGATCCGCGCTGTCCACACTGTTGCCAATGGCAATGAACCGGACACCCTTCTCCCGAAAGAGGACCTCGGTATAAAATCCAGTTTGGAGATAGTCGCGTCCGATTCGGCTCATGTCCTTGGCAATGACACAGCCGACCTTCCCGGCCTCAATGTCGGCAATCAGCCGCTTCCAATCCGGGCGCTCAAAATTGCCCCCGGACCATCCGTCGTCCGTGTAGTGGACACAATTTGTAAAGCCGCGTTGGACCGCATAGCTCTCCAACAGCATTTTTTGATTCACGATGCTGTTACTATCCCCTGCGGCCTCATCGTCGCGGCTAAGTCTCTCGTATAATGCGGTGATTTTCTCCGTCTGCCCGCTGCTCATAGGGCGCTCCTTTCAGGCTGACGGCTCATTTGTGGCATCTCAATTATACCACACTCCCGGCTTTTGTCCAGAGCCTCGTTGCCAATCAACCGCACAATTTTGTCCGTCATTGTCTCCTGCTCGGCCTCGTTGAAGTGGACCGTTACCTTGTAAGTGGTGGAGCCGACGCGCCGGTACATGACGGCGGTGTTTTCGCTGGTTTTCTGAATTGTACTGATAGTTACCTTCCTTTCTTGCGGATAGGCCGCAACCCGTGTTATAATGTGGAATGTTCCTGCTTGATGTAATTGTTTTGCGCTCTCCCTCGTTCCATAAAAAGATAAAGGCTCACCGCGTTCCCTGGTCATGGCAGGTTGTTGGAAGTAATCTTTATCACAGCAATTCGATTACCCCTTCACTAATAGGAGAAAAACCGGGGGTCAAGCGGAACCATTTTCAGAAAACCAAGAAAATATTTTTTCGGAGGGGGTGGACCGGCGGTGTACCACGGGGAAAACGACATGGAATTTGAACTATCGCAGGAGGAACGTATCGCGGCAGAGTTGGAGGATGAGCGGGAACAGGCTTTGAAAATCCAGCTCAGGCAAGATGAACGGTCACGGCGGCAGTCCTCGGAACCGAAGGACCCACCGAAAAAGAAAAAACTGAAGCGTGAACTGCGGCGGGAGGCCCTGACCCGACTGGAAGAAGCCGCTAGGACACAGAGTGATTTTAATGAGGTAGTTGCATGGTGGGACAAGCTGGACGAAAACCGGGAACGGCGGGAGCGGGACCATGAGGTCTTGCGCGGAGATGTGCCGTTGGAATATGGCGCTGTGCAGGAAGGGAGAATCTTTCCAGCGTCCCTTTGCAGTCCCTTTTGGCGGGAGCTTTGCAGCGGGTATTTCCTCAACATCATCTTTGACTGTCCTTACGAAATGCACGAATTGCTGGCAGACGATTTTCTCTCAAAGATGATTTTTGAGTTGAAGGAAGATCACAAGGAGCTTTTCTATTACAAGGTCCTCCGGCGGTATAGCAGTGCGGAACTGGGTGCAGTACTGAGTCAGACGGACCGGAATATCCGAAAGAAATGGGCAAGGCTGTTGAAACGGATGCAAAAGAAATTATTCGAGCATATAGCCGAAAAGGGCGGCAAGGGACGGTCCCTGATGCTGTGGGAGAAAACTTTCCTGGAGGAATACAAAAAATCCGTCCTTGACGATGGCAAGGACGGATGGTAATATGATTTTGAGATACATAGATTACAGAACGGGAGGGATTGGATGAAGAATCTGTTTCAAAGGGCAAGCTCCCCTTGGGTAAGATACAGTGAATATGAATATAAGAAAGCCGGGGACGGCCATTTTTATATCACTCCGGCAGCGGGAGCGAGGCCGGAGATTTATGACCCGCTGAAGGATGCAGAGCAGATGGTGCTGGACGCACTGAACGTAGGGGCTTTGCAGATGAACCGCAAAGGGGAGGCTGTGGTCCGGGAGGCGGTTATGGGATTTGTCAGCCGCTATGGGCTGCTTGGTTTTCTGACCGCTCTGCCCACCACGCCGTCTTTCATGGACTATGAGGCCGTATATCTGCCGAAGAACCATTTTATCCGCGAGGAATCCATACCCGCACAGGACTATTTGGCGCTGTTCTTCCCTTTTGAGAAACTGGATATTCAGAAGAAGGGAACGGAATCCCGCTGGAATCTGACGGGCGACAGGGCAATGATGGCGCTGGCCTTGACCATGCAGGACGCGCCCCAGGCGGTGAGCATGAGCTTTCAGCGTGAGTATGCCGAACGGTATGATTGGCTGGCGCGGCAGTTTAAGGACCTGGCCTTTTCTTTCTATTCCAGTTTTCTCTACTACAACGACTATGATGTGCTGGATGAAATGACCCGAGACCTCTACCGGCAGGGGATGGCAGCGTTTGGCGGCATCGCGCCGACCTACCACATCGCCCTGCTGGACAAGCCGACGATCATATGGGATTTTCATTCCCTGCTGCTGTGTCTGCAAATGATGTTCAGCTTTATGCTGACAGATACGGACAGCACGCTGAAAGCCTGCAAGCACTGTAATAAAATTTTTTCGGCCAGCCGTCCTAACGCCGAGTTTTGCAGTCCCCAATGCAAGAACCGCTATAATGTTTACAAGAGCAGAGGGAAGGAGTAACGCAAAAAAGCGTGGGGGAGCGTAGCAGTCACCACGCTCCCCCGCTTCTTATAGGGCATAGACCAATTCGTGCAGGACCATTTCTTCTGCCCGATTGCGGATGCTGTTCATACGCCTTACCCATTCCATTTGGTCCTCCGCTTTCAACGCCTCGGTCACGCCTTCCCGCTGTGCCATGGTGGGGATAAGCCGATCCATCCGCTCATTGCAGGCAGTGTCAGTGTCAATTAAGTGCGGCCAGAGCTTCCCGGAGAGTAGCAGCCGGTTATAGGTGCCGGGGTGGTGTTCCTCCAAGAACTTCTGGTGCATCCGGCCATACCGCCCCAGGGGTTTGTCCGGCTGATCGTCCAGGATCAGGTCCGGGATGTAGTAGTCTCCGACTTTTGTGTAGGTCAATTCCATAATGTAGCCTCCATTTGTGGTCAATGTTGGTACAGTTGCAGGAAACAACAAAGTTTGCGGTTATCACCGCCTTTCTCACAACTGCTTATGCCATTTTTGCCACAAATGAGCCGCAGCTATGTTGTATTTGGCAAGGTGAGAACCTTACCCTTTACAACATACATCTTCCTGGGCCCGCTGGGGGATGGGATAAGCCATGGCCTCCATCACAGCGTTGAGCTGGGCGGCGTAGTTTTGGTTGGACACCACATTGATGTAGCCGCTGGTGTTGCCCTTTTTCTGCGCGATGAAGTACAAAATGCCGTATTCCTGGGCCAGCTTTTTGAACCGCCTCATATCTTCCCGCTTCAACGGGATCACGACAGCGGGGGCGGGGTCGCGGGCCAGCCGCTTGGCGCTGGTCTTGCCCACCACCTTATTGTCCTGGCGCTTCAATGCCAGCAGCAGCGCCGCCACATTTTTCAGCGCGGAGCCTGCCAGCTTCACCGCGCTCTCGGTGGCCTGGATGCCCTCCTTCACCACCAGATCGGCGGCCTCGGCGCTCACGTCCATTGGATTCACCTGCCTTTCGATGTTGGATTTTTACCGGGCGGGTCCGTTGGTGCGGTCCCGCGGCCGGTGGGTCTGGCGCTGCCTGCCCTGATCCCGGTCTGCCTGGAGCTGCCCCCGGATGCGGGGGATGTCCGCCGCCACCCGCCCGCAGGTTTTCAGATCACGGCGAAGCTGGCGCAGGCGGGTGTTGATAGCGGCTATTGCCGCCTCTGCATCCTCACCCTGCCGCTTTCTGCCGTACAGCTCCCGCCGCTGGTCCACCAGCGCGTCGATCTGTGCTTGAAGCGCCTCTCCCAGCATGGCGAGCTGCCCATCATCATCAATGCGGTACTCCCGCAGAAGCTGGCATTGCCGCTGGTACTGGCGCAGTTTTTTTACATCCGCCCGGACGGAGAAGGGGACGGGGCGGCGGCGTTTGGGCCGGGGTCCGCCCAGCAGGTACAGATAGTACACATAGAGGGCCCGGAACCCGTGGAGCTTTTTTCGGGGTGTCTGCCGGACATTGCCCCGCCGTATGGTATAGCGCCGGGGGACTATGGGCGGCGGCGGGGGCAAAGGCGGGGGCGTGCCGATCCGCGCGGCGGTCAGTCGGGCTCGGATATCGGCCTCGGTGTAGCCGTCCCCCAGGCTGTCCAGCCGGAAATTCCGGCCAGCCCCAGGCGGCGTGACGGCGGTATGCTTCACATTGGGGCCATACTTCACCCCGTAACCCTGCCGCCGAAGGACGGACAAAAAGCCCTCAAATGTGAAGCTCTCCAGAAGGGCGGCGTCGATGTCCTGGCGGATGAACCGGGACATATCGCCCCGGCCTGTGCGCTCCGCGTCCCATTGGGCGTAGTGCTTCCCGTGGCCCTCCGGCTCAATGACGGACAAGCCAAATTCCCGGCTGACCTCGTTTGAGGTGCCCCGCAGGGTATCAAAATAGCTCTCAAAATCGCTCCGATATTTTCTGCCGTCCACAAAGGAAACAGAATTAAAAACGATATGGCAATGCAGGTGCTCCCGGTCTGTGTGGGTACACACCAGCACCTCGTAGCGGTCCCCCAGCAGGCGGCGGGCGAATTCCACCCCGGCGGCGTGGGCCTGTTCCGGGGTGGCCTCGCCGGGAGCGTAGGAGTGGATGATGTGGTAGCCTAATATGCCGCCCCTCTTGTCCCAGCGGCGTTTGGTGGCCTGCATATCCCGGTAGGCACAGTCCGGGCCGCAGTTGATCCCCGTGACGAGCCGGGCCTTGGCCGGGTCTGCCCCGTAGTCCAGGGCATATCTCGTCTACAGTGTAGTAGATATAGACGCGCCCGTGATCGTCGTACCAGTCGTTTTTTGCGGACAGGCCCATGCGGTCCAGCAGCATACCGTAGAGCAGCTTGGCGTCCGTGGAAACGTGCTTGAACTTTGGGTCTGTGATCAGCAGGCGGGGGATTTTGAAATAGATAAATTCTTCTGATTCTGCACCATAAAAATAATCAGATATAATGACCTCCGGCATGGCCGGTCCCTCCTTTTGGGCGTGAAAAAAGCGCGATGGTTTACATCGCGCTTTTTTCAGATATTAGGTTGTGGTGCTTGTCATGGGAAAAGGGAAGTGGATGAATGGCACTCATGGGACATATCAATCTAAATGCTGGGAACAAAAAAAGCTCGTTTTGACTATTCATCAAAACGAGCCTTTTTCGGTTCCCGATGGTGGAGATAAGCGGGATCGAACCGCTGACCTCTTGAATGCCATTCAAGCGCTCTCCCACGTTAACGGTAAAGCACCCCCGTTTCCACATTCTCAGGCATAACTCTGTTGAAATCTGCGCTGAAGGAGTCTTGCCGACCAGGCAGGGCTTTTTTAGGCGGGCTTCTGTCCCTTGTACTCGTTGGGGATCTCCAGCCCTAGTTCAAACTGCGCGAAGTTGATGTTAAACTCAATGTGCAGGCGGTAGTCGGTGTAGACGTCAATCCGCTTGATGAGATACCCCGCCACCATCTTCTTGGTGGCGATGTCGCTGTCGTCAAACAGCTCGGACCACTTCAGAATGCGCTGGTAGTCCTTGCGGATCTCCTCGGCCCGGCTGTTGTTCTTCTCTGCCTCGCTGCTCAGTTCGCTGACCTTCTCGCTGGCGGCCAGCATCTTTTCCTTCGCCTCGTCCGCCATCTCGGTCAGCACACTCTCCGGCAGGCTGCTCTTACCCCGGATCACATCGTACAGCTTGGCCTTCACCGCCTCATATTCCTTGGTAGCCTTGGCGAACTCCCGCCGGGCAGCGGCCAACTGCTCCTTGACGCTGGCCTCCACATTCATCTGCGTCCTGGAAACGATCTCGTCCTCCCGGATTGACTTCATCTTGTCGAAAATCTGGTGGAGCACCCTGGTTACCAGTCCGTCCAGGATATGGGTGGTGTAACCCGTCTGACCGTCGCAGTCCACCCGATGGCGAGTCTTATTATAGCACACGTAACGCACACGCCTGCGGAATACCGTCCCGCCTTTCAGGTTGTGCCGGACAGTGCCGTTGGTGGTCAGGGTCAGCCTGCCGCCGCAGTGCCCACAGAAAATGTTGCCGGACAGCATTGCTTGACCGCTGATATTTTTGGGCATGGTGCGCTGCTCATTGTACTCGTTGACCCGCTCCGCCATCAGCTTTTGGGCCAGCGCGAAGGTATCGGGGTCTATGATCTGGAGTTCCTCAAAAATCTCAGATTGGCTCTCGCCGCTGCGCAGGACGCCGGTGTAGGCGACATTGTGCAGGATGTGTCCCACTGTGGCCTCATGCCAGTTGGAGCCGGTGCGGGTCTTGATGCCCTGCCCGCTGATCATGTTAGCGATCTTGCACCGGCCATAGCCGGAGCCCACGCACAGGTTGAACATCATGCGCACCACCCGGGCCTCGTCCTCATCGATCTCCAGCTTCCAAACCTCATGCTTTCTCTTGTTGAGGATGCCGCTGGGTGCCAGGTGGTAGCCGTAAGGAACGCCGCCGCCCCGGAACCGGCCCTCCTGCACCATCTGACCCATGGCCGTCTTGGTGCGGATGGAGGTTTTCTGGCTTTCGCCGTCCGCCTGCCAGTAGCGGATGTAGTTAGTGAGACGGTCGGTGTGAGATTCGAATCGCTGTTCACCTTCGTTGACACTCCACACTCGGACGCCATGCTTCACAAACCACTCTACCACGAAGGGCGTCTCATCCGATTTGCGGCCCAGGCGGTCGAACATGAACACTAGCAGAATGTCGAATTTACCCTGTTCGGCCCGCTTCTTGATGAGCTGCAGCTTGTCTCGGTCGTTGGCGCTGACCTTGTAGCCGGACACGCCGGTTTCCTGTTCCTCGTTCACGATGACCCACCCCATCTTCTCGGCAAAGTCCCGGCAGGCTTTACGCTGCACTGGGATATCCGCCTGGTTCAGTTCATTGTGGTCGACCTGCTTGGTCGTGGATACCCGGTATAAACAATGAACTCTTTCAGCCATTCAATATCTGTCCTCTCTGTTGGATTTTGTAATGTGAGAGGTCGGACATTCGATCCCTATTCAGTTGTCGAGGTGCGGTGGCTTCGCTATGGCCATTGTCTCACATTACGGCCAATATAGCTACTGAAACATTCGGAAAAACGAAAGAATTATTTCCCCGTCGCCAGGTACGTTCCGAGGAGCGCCTGCTTGACCTTGAGCGCGATCTGGGCGTTGGGTTCATCAGAAAAATAAAGGGCCGCCTGATGTCCCTCCACGATCATAGTCATGCTGGATTTTTTGTTGCCGCTTACCGCTTTTTCCATATGTGACCCTCCAAAAAAGATACCGCCGAATACCTGTCGGTAATCGGCGGTGTATTTGTCACTCTCAGCTGTTCAACAGCTTCCTGTACTTGGGGTATTCTTCCTCAGAAATCTTCAGCGCCGACATGGCTTGCTCCATGCTCCAGCCCATGCTGTCCATTAGATTTTTGATAGAAGCCAATGTGCCCTCGGTATGACCCTCGGCACGGCCTCTGCGTTCACCTCTGTCCTCGGCGGTCGCCAGATCGGATTGCAAATCGGTCTGGTACATCCTGCGGCTGCGAAACACAGCCCGTTCCCGTTCATCCTGGCTGATGCTCAATAAAAGGTTTCCAGCCATTTGCAGCACCTCCTTTGACGCAATGACCTCGTTCACCGTTTCTCGATACGTGGGTTCGCTGGCATACTGGAAAAACACAGCCCATTTTTCCAAATCCGTCATGTCATCCACGGACTTTTGCATGATCTCCTGCAGCTTGCTCAATTCCACATATACAACGTGGACAGCGTCCGACAGCAGTTCATTATCCTTGTCATGCCGCAGAGAGAAGGAATTGACATAGTCTGCCCTGCCGGGGAACACTGTGTAGGAGCAGAAGGTCACCTGATATGTCTGGGCCAGCCTATCATACCGCCGCACTCCTTTGGACGGCTGTGAGGAGTGAAGGTCGCACAGATAGTATATGCTTTTACCCTTCAGGTTTTGATGCTGCCCGTCAGAGTCCTCCTGGATACGGCTGGCCTGCATTTCCAAATCCACTTGCGATCCATCGTCAACGCGGCAGTTTACATCGAATCGCTGGGCTTTTTCCTCTGTGTCGTTGGGCGGGATCTCGTTATTGCGTACCTCGACCCCGACCACGGGCCGTTTGATGATTGAGGAGATCAAGTCCATCAGCACAGGCTTGGCCTCCGGCGAGGTCAGGATCAATTTGAATACCCGGTCATCGGAAGGGGGCAGGATATCCAGGTCCATTGGTAAAAGTCCCATACATAAGCTCCTTGCACAGTAGTGTGTTCTTGTGTTTAGTATACCATGTTTCAGCCGGTAATTCTATAGCAATTGTGAAAATCACAGAGATGTTTTTGTTGTCAGAACTGGCGCCGCTCAATTAAGCTTAGATATCCGATCCCACTGGATGATGAATCGCTTGTCAATTACCTGATTGATGTGGTAATGGCCCGCGAACCACCATTGAAACCGGCACCGCTCCTTGACCATCTCCAAGAAGTCTGTCAGCTTATCCGGCTGGTAGAGCCGGTTCACCCGTTGGGCAATGCTGGTGGGGGCGCAGTGGGTGAGGATGCAGTCCACACACCATCCGGCCCGTTCCAGATTGGCCTTGGCTTCGGTGTACTCCGCCTCGCTGGGCATTTCCTCACACCACCAGGAGTGGCCCCGCACCCGGAACTGGGCTTTTATCCTCCGCATCGACCAATAGCGCCGTTCGAACCCCGGTTCGGCAGAGTCAAGGATGCCGTCTTGGATGTTGTGGGAGGCAGCTCCGCCCATGGTGAACCATGTGAGCCCGTCAATCTCGAACACCTGGCCCCGCATCAGGTGAAGAACGTGAGGCCGTACCACATGGACTCTGCCGCCGTGCCACTCCTGCTTGGGGCAGGAGTTCAGAAGGTTGAAGTTTTCGTGGTTGCCGCACACAAACAGGGTAGTAAAGGGCTTGTCCTCCAGCCAGTCCAGCTTGCGCCCGTCCGCCTGCTCTCCGGCCCACACGCCGCCGAAGTCACCGCAGATGATCATGTAGTCATCCCGGTCCATCCCTTTCAACTGGGGAAAGTTCTTTGTGGTAAACCGCTGAAAATCGCCATGGGTATCGTCTTATCCCGATGTAAAAATTATTCCAATTTTTGTACTATAATAGTGGAGACATCTGGCTTCTACGCTTGAACTATCGGAATAACTATTGTAAATTTGTTGATATTCCTCTTATACTGAAATCGTCAGAAGATTGATGAAATTATGAACCAAGTACTCGCCGGAAGAACATTAACTCCAGAATCAAGCTATGTGTTTTGTAGATATGTCTTTCGAGCACTTGGGATGATGAAGGATTATTTTGCAGGGCGACCTTTCCATAAAAAATATCCGATGTTCTCCCGCTACAAATATGAGCTTGAACCTGAGTACTTTAACTTTGCGGATGAATTTAGGGATTGGCTCAAACTCAGACCGCAAACCATACTGGGCTTATACTCAATTGCGAGGGACTTTGCATATTACCTTCAGCAGAACGGGATACATAATTTTAGTGCTATTGATCAGCAAACCCTGTATTCATTTATGACTTGGGAATATACGGCCTATCCGGCGACACTGGATCGCGTTGGATACGGGCTTCGTTTGATATGCCAGTTTCTTAATCAGAAAGGCTTTGAAAATGTCCCTACACAAATATTGCCCTTTGCGTTCCCTACCCCAAGAAAGAAAATATATCCATCGTTCTCTCAGGATGATATTGCAAAGATTCTTGCGAATCCTGATCGAAATACCACCGCAGGGAAACGCGATTATGCGATACTATATCTTGCTTCAACAACGGGAATGCGTGCTATTGATATCGCCAATTTAAAACTTTCTGATATAAACTGGGAAGAGCATACGATCCATTTTATCCAGAGCAAAACGAAGAACGCCGTTTCTCTCCCTATAAATTCCGAAGCGATGTTCGCATTAGCGGACTACATTCTCAATGGAAGGCCAACCTCCGGGGAGATGAATGTATTTCTATCTTTGAGAGCGCCGTACCATAAGATCAGCCAATATGGAGGCTTTTCCAATATAATTGCCAAACATATACGGGAAGCCGGAGTTCACAAAGAGTTCCACGATGGGAAATCCTTTCACGCATTTCGCAGGAGCATGGGTGCATGGCTTCTTAATTCGGAGTCTGAACCGAAGATGATATCGCAGATCCTCGGGCATCACAGCCGGGATGTGCTGAAAGCATATCTGCCGCTTGCCCCGTCTAAAATGAACGTTTGCGCCCTTGGTTTTGAAGGGATAGAAATCAGACTGGGGGTGTACAAATGAAGTACACCTTTCACAGCCATTTTGCACAGGACATACAAGACTATATTTCTCTGCGAGGTTCCATAGGGTACGCGGAATATTCATATGACAGACCGCTTCATATGTTTGACGGATTTTTGTGTGACCCACTTTCCTGATACAACTTCGATTACGCAGGAACTTGCTGAAGCATGGTGTACGAAAAAGGCCAATGAAAAGATGAAAACGCTCCAGCGGCGGACGGTTATTCTAAAGGGCTTTACAAAATACCTCATCAGCACCGGGAAAGAGGCTTATTTGATACCAGATGGCATGATTGGCAAACCGGAAAAATTTATTCCTTATCTTTACTCTGATCATGAATTGAGACTGTTTTTTGATAGTGCCGACAGCCTGCCCATCCATTCCATGGTTCCAAACCGTGAACTTGTGATACCGGTATTATTCAGGATGTTGTACTGCTGTGGGCTCAGGCCTCAAGAAGTCCGCCATTTAAGACGGTGTGATGTAAATCTTGTTGACGGTACGCTTCATATTGTCGATTCCAAAAGGAACAAGGAACGTATCGTTGTCATGGCAGAAGAACTGCACTGCCTCTGCCAAAAGTATGATAAGCTGATGCAGAGCAGACTGGCCAACAGAGAATTCTTCTTTCAGCATCCGGCAGGTGGAGAGTATTCGGCGGAATGGATTCAAAACCAATTCTTCCGCTGCTGGAGCTTTGCTGGTATAACATTCAATCGGGATAAGCGGCCTCGGGTATATGATTGGCGCCATAACTATGCAACGCGAATCATTGCAAGGTGGCTCCGGGAAAAGCGAAATATTTCTGTGCTTCTTCCATATCTCAGCGCATATATGGGGCATGATTCTCTGGATTATACTGCGTACTACATTCATCTGGTTCCTGATCATTTGATGGCATCTGGGCTTACAAGCTGGGAGTGCGGTTTGGAGGTGCCGGAGTATGAAGATTAAAGAGAAACAATTCTTTGAACTGATTAGGGAGTATTTTACAGTGTTTCTCCCATTGCAGAAGTCCGCAAGCTCACACACAATAAAATCCTACAAAGAAACACTGAATGCATTTTTAAGCTTTCTTTGTTTATACCTGCAGAAACCGTTAAAAGATATCTCGTTTTCCAGTGTTACCCCAGATTCTATCAATGCGTTTCTCCAATGGCTTGAGGTGGAACGTGGTTGCAAAACCTCTACATTGAATCATCATCTTTCAGCGATACGGGCATTTCTAAAGTATGCGGGCATAAAAGAGCCGGTATATAACGACTGTTATTTATCTGCGGGGACAGGTTGTGCGGCGAAAAGAAGAAACGAGATATATCGTTAAGCACTTTAATGAGGATGCGCTGAGGGCTATGCTGTCTCAGCCAAATCCTGCGCTAAAGAACGAACATCGCGACCAGTTCTACATGATACTTCTCTACGATACTGGTGCCCGGGATAGCGAATTGCTGAACCTTCGGCTTCAGGATATCGTTGTTGACACAAGCGCACCATATATCATCATTCGTGGGAAAGGCAAAAAGATCCGTTCTGTTCCGATTATGATGGAAACCGTTCAGCATTTTAAAAGCTATATAAGGCGCTTTCACAAAACAACAGATCCAGATTCTCCCTTGTTTTATACTATGATACACCAGCAAATACATCGTATGTCTGATGATAATGTTGCGCGTTTCATCCAAAAGTACGCTACTGCCCTGTAAAACCTAAATCTTGATAACAGGGTAAAGATGCTTCAGTTCCGATCTGGCATCGTTGGTAGTGAAATGCCAGTTTACACCCTTTTGTACTGAGTTTCTTGAAGAAGCCCATGGAACAAGCAAACTACGAAGTGTTGTCAGATCGGGAATTCTGTTTTTTGCTATGCACTGACGGCCGAGAGCAGAAAGCTCAATTTCCGCAATGTCAAGCCAGCTTCCATGTTTCGGCGTGTAATGGATTTCCACGCGTTCGGCGAGTTGCCTTGCGTGCTGAGGAGGGAATGTAGCATAAAGAGAAGCAATGCTGTGCGGTGTTGAGGTTATTCATTACCAGAACGATCTTTTTGGCCATTGGATATTGCTCAGACAGCAGCCATTCAATCTGCCTGGCCCAGTCCTGCTGTGTTCTCCGCTCCTGCGCATCGGCATATCTCCATCCGGCTAAGGGCTCAGTAAAGAGAAAGATACACGCTGTACCATTTCGGATATACTGGTAATCTTCGTACACAACACCATCCTTCTTGGAACGAAACCCTGTGCGGAAGTCAGCCAAAAATTGTACTGGCTTTTCATCCATACAGACAACTGGATACGATTCATCATAGGGACGGCTGTATACCTCAAGCACATCTTCCATTGCAGCTACAAATGCGGCGTTATGCTCTGGAGGAATGCACCAGCACTTCTTCAGGTTAGGCTTAAGTTCGTTTTTTTCAGTATGGTTGATATGGTAACATGCGATATGGATTTCAATATATCCCAGTTCAACTGTCTTATCCGCAAGCAACCGAAGCGTCCACCTGGAATATCCTTCTGGTGGTTCGCCGCAGGCAAGTGCTATGACATGTGCTTCGACTTCCCCGGTCACTTTTGCAGGAACCGGCGGCGTTTCACGTTTCTTTCTGTTGATTGTGGCCTCAAGTCCCTTCCCGCAATATGAGGTCCTCACGGTTTGCACGGTTGTTGGCGTGGTGTGATATGCTTTTGAAATCTCAGATACTGTCATGTACCTTTCGTTTCGCCTGTCTGAAGCAAGAAGAATATTCGCACGTAACATTGTTCGGGCAGGACTTTTTCCTTTGGTTACGATGTCATTGAGTTCTGCCTTATCCTGGGTGCTAAGCTCGATTATATATTTCAACGATGGCATATAATAACCCCCTCTTTCTTCTTGGGGTCATTATGATATATTATTCTATATTATACAATCTTTAGTTTTAACAAACCACTACAAAAACTAAGGCTATATGCCCGGCAGTTCCAGAGAAAGTGACCCCACATATGTTTCGCCACAGCCGTGCTTTGAGTCTATACAGAAAAGGTGTCCCACTTCCGTTAATTGCAGAATGGCTGGGGCATTCAAATCTCGAGACCATCCTGATTTATGCCTATGCTGATACTGAAATGAAACGCACTGCTATAGAAAAGGCAACCGGGCAAAATCATCCACTTCGTTCTACAGAGGCCTTTGCTGACGAACATCCGCTTGATGACGATACGATTAGAAAGCTATACGGACTGTGTTGAGCAAAATATTATTCCGATATTTTTTAACTGCAATTTGCTATTCCAACTGTTTTATAGCATACATCGGAATAATTCTTACATCGGGATAAGGCGATTTATCCTGATATCAGAATAAGTCACCTGTGACCCAGATGCTCATATAACTCCCTCCTGACTCAGATTCTCTTGTGGCACTGAGGATACCACATTTTTCAACCGAAAGCCATCTAAACTGTACCCATAAGATTGGACACATCGGGTTTTAGAAAACTCCGAAAAAAGTACACAGGGGTTTAAGAGACCCCTGTGTACGGACAAAAGAGGTTTTGCCTTCGATCAAGAGATGAAGTAAACTATGATCAGAAAGAACGGAGGCAA
>ERZ808028.444-NODE-444-length-35570-cov-5.749049_pt1 | contig 35570 bp, 28 predicted proteins | sample MGYA00380184_ERZ808028 | MGnify/ENA primary metagenome ERZ808028 (study PRJEB31490, sample SAMN06133397) | mouse gut metagenome | isolation source: J8_1 | host: mice | place: China: Chengdu | collected 2015-05 ...
ACCCGGGAAAACATCTACATTATGACCATGGTGAGCCGAAAGCCGCGGCAGATCGTGGGACATATTGTAAGCCGGAAATTATCCAGGATAATCCGGAGGATGGTTGACGCTGATCCTGAGGCAGAGTATTACTGTACAGATGGATACCAGGGATATCTGGACGTAATCTATCCTGGAAAGCATATTTACAACATCCACAATAAGAATGACACCTTCACGGTGGAAGGTGTCAACGCTGATCTGCGCCATTATATCCCTACGCTGGCACGGCGAAGCAGATGCTTTCCCAGAAAACTGGAAAATCTCCAGGCGGTTCTTGCTGTTTTTGTTCAGGCCTACAACCGTTTCGGATTACAGAAAGAACCCTATCGCACTCGTCATCCAGGGGCTGCTGTCCCTTTTTCCCTCTTTGACTTCCTTTAACTCTGCGTTTGGACACTACCACAAGAAACAGCCCCTTGTCAGAACCAGCTGAACTTGCTATAATAGCTTGGCAAAATCTGTCGCCGTCGGCTTTGCAGAAAGCGGCGGAAAAGGAGGAGACTATGAAGACACACAAACGTATCCCGGCCCTTCTGCTGACCGCGTCTATGGCGCTTTCCATGCTCACGCCGGCATGGGCGGTGGAGAAGGCCGGCACGGCGACTGGAGAGCTCCAGGCCACCGTGCGCATCGACTACAGCCAAAGCATGGACGTGCTGCGTGAGCGAAACATCCAGGCGGAGCTGTTCCAGGGGAAGACTTCCCTGGGGACAGTCAGCTTGACCGACCCCAAGCAGAACCAGCTGACCGGCTGCACCGCCAAAGTGTCCCTGCGGGACCGGCTGGGCGGCGAGCGCACCGGCACCGCCGACCCCGGAGCACTGGACCTGACGGTAACGGGTCTGCCCCAGGGGGATTACATCCTCCAATTCACCGGCGAGGGCTACGCGCTCTGCAAGGTCCCCTTTACCATTCAAAACTACAGCCACTACATCGAGGTGGGCACCGGCGACGGCACCTTCGCCCTGGGCGACTTCGACGGAAACGGCAAGGTAGACGCCAAGGACCGTGACGCTTTGACTGCCGCTTTAGGCAGCACCGGCGCGGACAATCTGGCCAAGTACGACCTGAATGGCGACAGACGGATCGACATTGTGGACCTGGCCTATGTCAACCACAACGTCAACACGCCGGCCGGCTCCCCCATCATGCTGGAAACGGTGTGCGTCGGTGTTCAGGTGAACAGCGCCCAGGCGACGCAAGACCTGAACAATGTCGGCACCACCATCACCGGCGGCAGCCTGGAAAGCCTGTTTCAGGCCGGCGGCAGCAGCGCCACATTTAAAAACAGCGCCGGACGTGGGAACGTGGTGATCCCCATTCCCCTGGCAGGTGAAGTGGAGGCGGAAAACCTCCAGATCACCACGCCGGACACCGGCAGCGGCTCCATCCAGGCGGGAACGGTGGAGGTGGAGTATGAGGGAGGTTCCATCTCCCGCACCTTCTCCTTTGACAACAGCCGATACGCCAACGTCCACGCCATCTCCCCCGACCCCGGGCACAACGTAATCACCATCCCCCTGGGCAAGCGGGTGGCAGTGAAGAAAATCACCATCACCGTCACCAAGACGGCGGATGGAACGTACGCCACCGTGGAATCCATCCGCTTTTTGCAAGATATCGTCCCCGAGGACCTGACTGAGCCCAACAGCCTGGTGAAAAATCTCAGTGCCGTCCCGGGAGACGGCCGGGCCTCGCTGAAATGGAATGCACTGCCCAACGTGTCCGGCTACCGGGTGGAGTACTGGGAGAAGGACAAGGAGAGCGCCCGCCGTCAGCTCAATGTGGACGTGCCCCAGGCCCAGGTCACCGGGCTGGACAACCTGAAGACCTACTGCTTCACCGTCACCCCCACCGACGGCGCCTGGCAGGGCCAGACCTGCGCCCCCGTCGAGGCCACACCTCAGCCCGCCAAGGCCCCCTCCGCCCCTGATATGGTGAACATTTCCCCCTTGGACGGCCAACTGAGCGTGTCCTGGAAGAAGGGGGAAAACGCCGTGTGGTATGAGGTGTACTACACCAACCAGGCCAACGCCCCCACCTCCTCCTATCAGAAGGCCGGTGAGCGGGTGACAGCCACCAATCTGACCATCCCCAATCTGGTCAACGGGACCACCTATTACATCTACGTTGTAGCCGGCAACGAAGCCGGCCGGAGCGGCCCCTCCAGAATTTCCGAGGGCACCCCCAAGGCCACCGACTACAGCCGCCCGGCGGGCATCCCCACCGAGGGCATTCTGGAGGGCGGCGACATCGCCAAAATGTGGCTGGCCGACAGCGGAAACGTCTCCCCCAGCTCCTACTCCTCCGCCCAGCCCTTCAAGCCGGAGAACATGTACGACGGCGACCTGCGGACCCACTGGACCTCCCAGGCCTGGGAGGACGGCAACTGGGCCCGAAACAAGCAGGTGTTCGCCACCTTTAAAGAGCCGGTGGACATCAGCAGCGTCATCTGGGTGCCCCGGCTGGATGGGGGCTACGCCAACAACCTGCGGCTGTACACCGTCACTGTCTGGCAGAAGGGTGACGACCTGAAAGGCCCCGGGACCCTGGTCTCCCCCGATCCCCTTCGGGGAGGTCTCGCCTCTGACCACAACACCTGGCTCAACGTGCGGAACAACCCCAGCGTGACAAAGTTCGCCGTGCTGCCCTTCGCGCCCACCACCGATGTGGTTCAGGTGGCCATCACCATCGAGCAGGTGGACTATTCGGCAGTCAGCCTGTCTGAGCTGATGTTCATGGAGTATGACCTAGAGCACAACCTGCCCGACAACATCGCCGCCCTCTTTGCCGACGAGCTGCGCACCCAGCTGAAATCCGGTGTAAAGCAGGCGGACATTGACGCCCTCAAGGCCCGGCTGGACAGCGACGAAATCAACTACTACCTGAATCCCGAGACCCTGGCCGACGAGCTGGCCCTGGCTCAGGAGCTGCTGGACACCAAAAACACCAGCGGCGTGGTGGTGGACGGCGTCCAGGCCCGGAGCAGCGCCGCTGACAGCGCCAAGTACGGCCAGGGGGGCAGCGACCTCCAGCCCCTGGGCGTGGCCGCCAAGGCGGGCCAGGAGATCACCGTCTACGCCTCCGGCATCCCCGCCGGGGAGAAGGTGACCCTCTTTGCCACCCAGTTCAACGCCGAGGCCTCCACCTGGCGGGCCCAGGTGGGCGAACTGGTCAACGGCCGGAACATCCTCACCGTTCCCACCATCGGCAGCCAGGCCACCGAGCGGGGCGGCAGCCTGTACCTCACCTACAGCGGCTCCAACCCTGAAAGCATCAAGCTTCACATCCGCCGGGCGGTGGATATTCCCGTGCTGGAGCTGTCCGACTGGTACAAGCTGAGCGAGACCGCCCGCAAGACCCGCATCGGGACCTATGTGGACGAGCTCACCGCCTATGTGACCGCTCAGAATATCACCAGCAGTAACGCTCAGACCAAGTGCCTGAACGTGACGGAGATCTCCACCCCCACCGTGCTACTGTCCCTCCCCGCCTCCGCAGTGCTGGGGGCCAACAGCGCCGACCGCAGCGTCAGAGTGGAAAACCTGTATCAGAACGTGCTGGCCTGGGAGGACATCATGCACATCTGCAAGACCACCCAAGGCATCAACAACACCTATGACAAGAACGACATGACCTCCCGCCAGAACATCCGGTGTATGCAGATGTTCGCCGGCGCATTCATGTACGCCGCGGGCAACCACATCGGCATCGGCTACGGCTCCTGCGCCGGCGTGGTCAGCGGCCTGCCCATCGCCAAGCTGCCCGAGGGGGCCACCGTCAACAGCCTGTTCGGCTGGGGCATCGCCCACGAGATCGGCCACAATATGGATAAGCTGGGCCAGGCGGAGATTACCAACAACCTCTATTCCCTCATGGTCCAGACCTTCGACGGAAAGAACAACACCCTCCCCTCCCGCCTGGAGAACAGCGGCAAGTACACCGCCATCTTCACCAAGACCGCCCAGAGCCAGCCCGGCGCATCCAACGATGTATTTACCCAGCTGGGCATGTACTGGCAGCTCCACCTGGCCTACGACGGCAAGCAGAGCGAACCCCAGGGCCCCATGTGGTTCTACAACCGGTTCTTCCAGGACTGGAAGGCGGGCACCTACACCGCCGGAGCCCAGTCCTACGACGACAAGGTGGCCCTCACCGCCGCCGGCGTGGTCCAGAAGGACCTGACCGAGTTCTTCGAGCGTTGGGGCATGTCCCTCAGCGCCGAAACCAAGAATAAGCTGAAAATCTATCAAGAGAAGGAGAATGGGAAGGAGGACCGCGCCCTCTGGTATCTCAGTGACCAGAGCCGCCGGGAGCGCCTGGCCGGAACCCAGGCCGCCACAGGCACCCTCACTGCCTCCGCCCAGCTGAAGGGCGACAACGCCATTGAGATTACCGTCACCCCCACCATCACCGGAAAGGTCCAGGGCTATGAGATCATCCGCAACGACAAGTCCATCGCCTTTGTCCTCCCCGGAGCAGACGGAGCAATCCGCTATGAGGACGTGATCGGCTCGGGCAACCACCGGACCTACCAGTATCAGGTGACCGCTTACGACATCCTGGGCAACCGGATTGGCGAGACCGCCAAAGCCGGCGAGGTCCGGGTGGCCTATGACAAGCTGGTGGACCCCTCCACTTACACCATGACCCGGAATGGGGACGCCGTCACCTTCACCCTGAAGAACGCCGCCCCCGTCACCGGCTTTAAGCTCACCGGCGATACCCTGCCTCAGGGCGAGTACACCGTGACCGTAGTCACCGAAAAGGACAAGACCCTCACAGCACGCAAGGGGACCTTTGACGCCAGCGACTCGCTGGAGGGCGGCTTTGTGGCCTACTTCAACAACCCCAAGGCGGACAGCGGCGACACCAGCATCTACACCTACGACGCCAAAACCGTCACCATCACCAACATCCCCGAGGGCTTGGAGAACAATCTCCAGCTAATCAGCTATGCAGAGGATGACATCTCCTTCTATTCCGACGCCGCAGTGGGTCTGCTGGCTGAGGACTGGAAGTATGCCGATGGGGAGAAGGACCAGCTGAAGAAGGGGACGCTGGTCATCCTGGGCAGCTACCGGGGCGACCCCGTGTGGTGTACCGCGGAGGTCTGGGGCCGGTTCCGCAATGCCGACGGCACTGTGACGGAGCGGGCTGTGGAAGGGAATACGATTCTCCTGGCAGACCCTGCGTCTCTCTACGGCGACGCCAGCGACATCAGCGACGGCCTTCTGATTTTCACCCCGAAATACCAGAATATCTCTGAGCTTCCTGAGGCAATCTGCCTGAAGCTTTTCCGCACCGAAGTACCCACAGACGCCTCCAGCCGCCGGGTAACGGCCCAGACCCTTTGGACCAGTACCTACGACGGCAGCGATCTGCCCACAATTCATCTGGAGGAGGCCCCATGAAACATTTACTTCAATCCCTCTGCGCTCTGGTCCTGACCGCCGCCCTGCTGTGTCCCGCGGCCGCGGCGGCGGACAGCCCCGTTTTGCACATCCAAGGCGGAAGCGGCTCGGGGAGCGCCCAGCTCACCCTGCAAAACCTGGGAAACCGGGAGGTCAACAGCGTTCAGCTTGAGCTCACCCTGGACGGAAGCTACCCCCAGGCCAGCTTCTCCGACGGGGGCGCCGCCGGCAAATACAGCCACTGCAAGGTGGACGCCTCCGGCATTCAGACCACCATCACCCTCTACATCGACTCGGTAAAGACCCTGAACCAGGGCGGCACGGCCTCCCTGGGCACCCTGACGCTGGGCGGCGGCTACACCGCCCCCAGCTCAGCCAAGCTCACGGTGCTGGACCACGGCCTCAACAGCAGCGGCTCCGAGAGCACAATTTCAGTTCAGGTGGGCTCAGACAGCTCCTCGGGAGGGTCGGGCGGCAGCTCCTCCTCCGGCTACTCCGTCCGGGTGACCAGCGGCGGGCATGGCACTGTCACCGCCCGGCCAAACCGCGCAGAACGGGGGGAAACGGTGACCATCACCTCCCGGCCGGACAGCGGCTACCGTCTGTCTGAGCTGACCGCCACCGCAGGGGGCCGCCAGCTCGCCCTGAACGACAAGGGAAACGGAAGCTTCACCTTTACCATGCCCGGCTCGTCGGTGGAGGTGCAAGGCGCTTTTACCGCCTCCCCTTCGGCGGACCTGCCCTTTACCGATGTGGCGAAGGGCATCTGGTACTACGACGCGGTACAATTCGTCTATGAGAACAAGCTGATGGCCGGCACCGGCGACACCACCTTCGGCCCGGATACGGCCGTCAGCCGGGGGATGATTGTCACCATCCTGCACCGGCTGGCCGGCTCCCCCGCCGTCGGGACCTCCGACTTCACCGACGTACCGGCCAACCAGTATTACTCCAACGCGGTGGCCTGGGCCGCCGCCAACGGGGTGGTCAGCGGCTACGGAGACGGCCGCTTCGGCCCCAACGACCCCATTACCAGAGAGCAGATGGCCCTGATCCTCCAGGGCTACGCCCGTCTGGAGGGCAAGGACGTAAGCGCCCGTACTGACCTGTCCGTCTACACCGACGCGGGAGCGGTCAGTAATTACGCCCTGGAGGCCATGCGCTGGGCCCGGGCCGTGGGCCTGATCAACGGCACCAGCGACACCACCCTCACGCCCCGCGGCACCGCCACCCGGGCTCAGGCTGCGGTCATTCTCCGGGGTTTTTGTGAAAATGTAGTGTCCGACTGACGGCATAAAACCAGACAAAAGGCCTGCGTATCGCTTTTCACGATACGCAGGCCTTTCTTTATCCCCGGCAGCTCGGGCCGTTACTGGTAGCTGTACCAGCCTTTTCCGCTCTTGCGGCCCAGCTCGCCCTTGATAACCTTGTCGATGACCAGGGGGCTGGGGGCGTCGTTGGGGTCACCGCTCTCAGCGAAGCGGTCCCGGCGGACGTAGTAGTTCACATCCAGGCCGGTCATGTCCATCAGCTTGAAGGGGCCCATGGGGTAGCCCAGGCCCTTCTCGCAGGCGGTGTCGATGTCCTCCACCGAGGCGATGCCCCTCTCCAGCAGCAGGCAGGCCTCCCGGGTGACGGCGGCGTTGATGCGGTTGGCCACAAAGCCGGCAATCTCCTTTTGGATGACGATGGGGGCCTTGCCGGTCCGCTCCCCGAAGGCCCGGGCGCACTCCACGGCCTCGTCGCTGGTGTGGGGGCCCTTGACCACCTCCACCAGCTGCATCACCAGGGCGGGGTTGAAGTAGTGCAAATTCATCAGCCGCTCGGGGTGCTGGGTGACCCCGGCCAGCTTGGAGCTGACCAGGTTGGAGCTGTTGGTGGCCAGAATGGCGTCCGCCTTGACGATTTTGCTGATCCGGCCAAAGAGCTCCTTCTTGATTTCCAAGTCCTCAATAATGGCCTCCACCACCAGGTCGGCGTCCTTCACGCCCTCGTCCACGTCGGTGGTGAAGGTGAGGCGGGAGGACACAGTGTCGGCCTCCTCCTGGGTGATGCGGCCCTTGTCCACCCGGCCCTTCAGGTAGTCGGCGGCCCAGGCCCTGGCGCTGTCCACCGCCTTCTCAAAGGAGTCGGTGAGGACCACCTGATACCCCTCCTTCCGCCCGTTGAGGGCGGTGTTCATGGCGATCTGGCGGCCCATGGCCCCGGCTCCGATGACGGTTACATGCTTGACGTCTTCAATTTTCATAAAAATACCTTCTTTATGGCTTTGTGTTTTGGTTTCCCAGCGGGCCGCCGAGGGTGGCGGCCCCTACAGAGGGAATATTACACCCATTCGATGAGGGCGGCCATGGCCTGCCCGCCGCCGATGCACAGGGTGGCCAGACCGATCTTGCCGCCGGTGCGCTTCAGGTTGTGGAGCAGGGTGACGATGAGGCGCACCCCGGTGCAGCCCAGGGGGTGGCCCAGGGCGATGGCGCCGCCGTTGATGTTCACCTTATTGGGGTCCAGTCCCAGGTCCCGGATACAGGCCACCGACTGGGAGGCGAAGGCCTCGTTGAGCTCAATCAGGTCAATCTGCTCCAGAGTCATGCCGGTGCGCTCCAGAATCTTGTTGGTAGCATAGTAGGGGCCGTAGCCCATAATGGCCGGGTCCAGGGCAGCGGTGGTGATGTCAAGGATGCGGGCCATGGGCTTCAGGCCGGTCTCCTGCACCTTCTTCTCCGACATGAGCACCAGGGCGGCGGCTCCGTCGTTCAGGCCGCAGGAGTTGCCGGCGGTGACGGTGCCCCCCTCCTTCACGATGGACTTCAGCCTGGCCAGCGCCTCCATAGAGGTGCCGGGGCGGGGGAACTCGTCAGTGTCAAAGATGAAGGTGTTCTTCTTCTCCTTCACCTCAACGGGGACGATCTCCTCCTTGAAGTACCCGGCCTGGATGGCGGCGGCGGCCCGGCGCTGGCTCTCCACGGCGAAGGCGTCCTGCTCCTCCCGGGAAATGTTAAACCGCTCGGCCACGTTCTCCGCCGTCCTGGTCATACTCAGGCCGGTGCCGTAGATGGAGGCGGGGGCGGCGGTGCTGCCCGCCTCGATGTTGGAGTCCACCAGGGTGTTTTTGTTGCCCCCCCAGCGGCTGCCCCGGAGGTAAATGGGGGCCCGGCTCATGTTCTCGGTGCCGCCGGCCACAATGGTGTCCGCCTGGCCGCACCAGATCTCCTGGCAGCCGCACAGGGTGGCCTGCATGGCGGAGGCGCACAGCCGGTTGACGGTGTAGCCGGGAACGGTCTCAGGCAGGCCGGCCTCCAGGGCCACGCACCGGGCGATGTTGCTGGCCTCGGTGCTCTGGCGCACCTCGCCCAGAATCACCTCGTCCACCAGATCGTCGGCCACGCCGGAGCGGTTCAGAGCCTCCCGGACCACCAGAGCGCCCAGCTGGTGGGCGGGGACGGTCTTCAGCGAGCCGCCGTACTTGCCGATGGCGGTGCGCACCGCCCCCATGATGTATACATTTTCCATTTCAGGTTGCTCCTTTCAGGCAGACGGGTCACAGCAGCTCCGCGAAGGACTGGATACGGGTGCGCAGCTGCTCCACGCTGCCGCTCTGCTGGTCAATGCTCACGGTAACGCACTGGACGCCCGCCTGGCGGAGGTCCTCCTCCAGGAAAGGCAGGTCATACTCCTCCGGGTCGCAGAACTTCATCAGGCCGGTAAGGACGCCCTGGGCCCCCGTCTCCTGGCACATCCGGGCCAGCATCTTGCCTCGGGGCTTGTCCATCTCGTGGATCAGGCTGCACCCCTTCCGGGCGTTCCACTGGAGGGCCAGCCGTTTCAGGCCGCCGCCCCCTGTAGCGGGGGTGTCGGTGCGGTACTGCCGGCTCTCTTGGGCCAGGTCGTCCCCCACCACAGCCAGCTGATTTTCGGCCAGAATGTCCAGCACCTCATTGGGCTCGAAGGCGATGCCGGTGAGGAGAATCTTTTTGCCGGCCCAGTCGTGGACAGGCTGCTCTTTCAGGGCGGCGGTAATCTCCTTCACAATGGCGGTGTGCTCCTCCTTCTCAAAGAAGAAGGAGCTCTTGAATACGGTGTGGCGCACCCTGGGGGTGACCACGTCCAGGTGGTCGTTGGCCGCCTGGGCAAACTCCCGCATGGCGGCGTTGTGCCCGTTGTAGACCTCGATGGTGCGGCACAGGGCCTTCTCATTCATCATCTGCCCGGTGATGGTGGACAGCATGGTGAGCACCGTCTCAAACTCACTGACCAGGTAGTCCACGCTGGCCGGGGAGGTGCGGTTCTGGGGGTAGACGATGGGCACCATGGGGATGGAGAGGACGCCAAAGCGCCAGTTCTGGGTCATGCACCGCAGGGTGTCGCAGATGGCGGGGATAATCACCGCGGACAGCCCCTCATAGACCCCGTTGAGGGCAAACTCCAGGTTGGCCTGCATAATGGGGCAGGCGAAGGCGGGCAGGTAGGCGGTCACCTTCTGGAACTCGGTCTGGCCGCCCCACAGGCCCATGGGAATCATGCCGGAGGCATGGACCAGCTCCTCGGGGGTGTAGGGGGCGAAGCAGCCCACCACCTTCTTGCCCTGCTTTAAGTAGTAATCCAGCTGCGCCCTGGGGTTGTCGCAGGCCGCCTGAAGCCGGGCCAGGTTTTCACGCAGTTCAGCCATTGTTCTTCGCCTCCTTGTTCAGCTTCATCACTTCCACCAGGCCCTGGATGCGGGTCTCAAACTGGGCCTCACTGTAGTTGCGGTAGTCGGCCTGGTCGCCGTCGAAGGAGGTGAAGGGGACCCCCGCCTGCTCCGACAGCTGGCGCTGGACCTCCATCATCTGGCAGTCCATCACCTTGCAGCTGCGGTTCACGTGGTAGATGGTGCCCTCGCAGTCGAAGCGCTTCAGCGCCTCCATCCGCCGGGAAATCATGGTGGTGGCGTTGTCGCCGTTGGTGGAGGCGAAGCAGTAGGCCCTGGCCATGCCGTCCAGGTCGTCATACTCAATGGCCCAGGCCTTGCCGTAGCTGGAGGCCACCATGTTGATGCCGTACTTTTTCAGGGTGCGCAGGTTGTGGCTCAGGTAGGGCCAGCAGGCGATGCCGTCCCAGGACACCCGGAACTCCTCCTCCACAGGGAAGGTGGACTTGCCCAGGCGGATGTTCTCCTCCATCTCGGCGTTGAGCTGCTCCATGATGGCGGTGGTAGAGGTCTTGCCCCGGTTGCACACCATAGCGGACATGTAGTTGAACAACTCAAAGCCGCCGATGGGGGCGGGCTTGTGGTCCAGCAGGCCGTTGGCCCGCTCCCACAGGTAGCTGTTGCGCTGGGAAATCTTCATCACCTCCCTGAACCGCTCCTCGTCCCAGGTCTTGCCGGTGAAGGCGCACAGGTCCTGAATCAACTGGTCGATCTGGGCCCGGACGTAGCGCACCCGGGTCTCGGTAACGTAGTCGGAGGGGTTGTAGCAGGTGTCGATGAAGAAGACGGGAATGTCCATCTGCCGGGCCAGATTTTCGTACCACTTGGTCAACTGGTTGCAGATATTGTTGGTGAGCAGCAGGAAGTCGGGCTTGACCATCTTCCCCCCGTCGGGCAGTTCCACCTCGCTTTCGCCGTTGAGGACGGCGGCGTAAGCCAGGTTCAGCTTGGCATAGGCGCACAGGTCGTTGGAGTAGCCCAGGGGCCCCTCGCACTCCTGAAGGAAGGGGTCGGCCTGGTGCCGGGCGGCGATGCCGGCGGCGTGGTTTTCCGGGTAGAGGACGTTCAGGCCCAGGGTCTCGGCGATCTCCTGGGGAAAGATGGAGGCCGACCAGCCCACCTTCTCCCCCCGCTCCTTGGCCAGGCGGGCATTCTCAAACAGGGCGGCGGTCTGCTCCCCGATCATCAGCATGGATTTGGGCTTGGGGCGCTTGGGCTTGGGAGGGGGCGCGGTCTGCTCCGTCCCGGGATTAACAACAGGTTCACTCATAATTGCGTCTGCCTTCTTTCCAGAAAATTAGCGTATCTCCTTGGCCTCATACATGGCGGCGATCTTCTCCTCCGAGTAGCCCAGCTCCTTGAGCACCTGGGCGGTGTCCTGGCCGATGGGGCCGGAAATCTTATAGCTGAACTGCTCGGGGTCCACGCTGCCGAAGTGGACGGGGCCGTTGACAAAGACGGTCCTGGTGCCGTCGGCGTACTCGTAGTTGTGAACGTAGTGGTTGGCGATGGCCTGGGGGTCGTTGGGCACATCCTTAAAGTGGCGCAGGACCTCGTGGGGCAGGTCGTGCTCCTCCAGAAGCTTGTCCCAGTAGTCCACCGGGTGCTGGGCAAAGACGCCGTCAAAGATGCGGGTGAGCTCGGCCTTATTGGCGTAATAGGCGGCGGCAGTGGAATACTTGGGGTCTGTGGCAATCTCAGGCATACCGATGAGCTGGCAAAACTCAGGGAAGCGGCGGTAGTCGATGACGGCCAGGTAGAGCCACTCGCCGTCAGAGCCCTGGTAGGTATTGCTGCCGGCGTGGCCGCAGTCGTAGCGGTCCCGGGGCAGCTTGCGGCCGTTGAAGCCGTTTAAAATGCCGGTGGAGCCGATGAAGGAGCCGATCTGAAGCAGGGAGACGTCCACCTTGTCCCCCTCCCCGGTGCGCTCCCGGCGGAACATGGCGGCAGCGATACCGCCGGCCAGGGCCACCGCCACGCTGTGGTCGCCCACGCCGCCGATAGGCACCAGGGGGCCGGCGCCGGCGGGGGGCAGGTCGGCCATCAGACCGGAGCGGGAGAAGAAAGCGGTGTAGTCATAGCCGGGCCGGTCCTTGTCCGGGCCCTTGTCGCCGTAACCCAGCACGGAGGCGTGGATCAGCTTGGGGAAGCGGTCCTTCAGCTGCTCATAGGCCAGACCCATCCCCTCCAGGGCCTGGACCCGGTAGTTGGTCACCAGAATGTCGGCCCCCTCCAGCAGCTTCATCATGGCCTCGTGGCCCTCAGGGGTGCGCATGTTCAGGCCCACAAAGCGCTTGTTCAGGTTCTGCATGTCGAAGTTGGGGTTGGCGTCGGGGGTGCAGGGGGACATGGTGGTCCCCGCCTGCTTGCGCCAGGCGTCGCCGTTCATGGACTCCACCTTAATCACGTCCGCCCCCCACTCGGCCAGAATGCGGCCCGTCATGGAGGCGGCCAGCATGGTGGACAGCTCGACGACTTTAATTCCTTCAAATGGTTTCATAAAAATCCTCTCCTGAAAAAATTATTTCCCCTGGAACTGAGCGGCCCGCTTTTCCAGGAAGGCGGCGGTGCCCTCTTTCCGGTCCTGGGTGCTGAAGGCGACGGTCTGAGCCAGCCGCTCGATCATCAGGCCGGTGTTCATGTCGGTCTCATAGCCCAGGTTTATGCACAGCTTGGCCAGGGAGGTGGCCACAGGGCCCTTCTTCATAATCTGGGCGGCCAGGTCTCTGGCGCAGTCCATCAGGGCCTCCTCATTGTCCTCGGTGACGTGGTTGACCAGACCGATGGCTGCGGCCTCCTCGGCGGAGATGATGCGGCCGGTGAAAATCAGCTCCTTGGACCGACCCAGGCCCACCAGACGGGCCAGCCGCTGGGTGCCGCCCGCGCCGGGCATGATGCCCAGCCCCGTCTCGGGCTGGCCGAATTTGGAGCGTTTGGTGGCCACACGGATATCGCAGGCCATGGCCAGCTCGCACCCGCCCCCCAGGGCGTAGCCGTTGACGGCGCAGATAGTGGGCTTGTACAGGTCCTCCACCATCTTCAGGCTGAGGGTGGCGGTGCCGTCCATCTGCTTCATGTAGTCCCGGTCGTGAATCTCCCGGATATCCGCACCGCTGGCCAGGGCCTTGCCTCCCTTGCCAGAGATGATGACCACCTTGACCTCCGGGTCGCTTCCCGCCCGCTGCACTCCGGCCTGAATATCCCGCCACATGCCGGGACTCAGGGCGTTGCGCACATCCGGACGGTTCAAAGTCAGATACAGAATACCGTCCTCCACCTGGTAGAGGATATTTTCAAATTCCATAGTTCAGCAAACAGTCCCTTCCTGAAAGTGTTAATATGCTTAAAACGAGGCCGGGCCGCCGCTCCCCTTCCGTTTGACGGAGGTGCGGCGGCCCGTAAATGCCTGGAATACCGGGAGACCCGTTACAGCATAATCGCGGTAAACAGGCTGGCTGCGATCAGACCGGCTATTACCGGAACAAAGTTCTTCCGAACCAGCTCTGCGGAGGACACGCCGGCCACGCCTGCGCTGGCCACCGCACCGAAGGCCCAGGCGCTGAGGCAGCCGCCGCCCACCCAGATGGCGGCAACCTGACCCAGAGCAGCCAGCATGGTCACATCATAGCCCAGCGGTCCGCCCAGGGCGGCGGCCAGACCGGCCACCAGGGGCACGCCGGAGAAGCCGGAGCCGTCCAGGCCGGTGATGCCACCGATCACGGCAATGCCGATTGCCAGGGTGAAGGGGTTCAGAGGCAGAACATTCTGCATGGCGTTGCCCAGGTCAAAGAGGAAGCCGGGAGCGCCTTCGCCCAGAATGGAGGGGCAGCTCTCGGGGTTGCCCAAGTAGAAGAAGGCGGCAATGGGGATTACCACGGCGAAGATTTTGATGGAGAACAGCATACCGGTGCGCAGGTACTCGCCGATCTTCTCCAGGAAGGTCTTGGAGTCCGTGACCAGGCAGATCAGAATCAGCAGGATGGAGGCCGCGCCGCCCAGCAGGGCGGTGGCGTCGCCGCCAAAAATCTTGGACATGCCGGGGATGGCCGCGCCGGCAATGATGCGCAGCACGATAACAAAGAACACGACGGGGACAATCACCGCAAAGACCTTGGCGCACTTGGGAGGATTGGCCACCTCCACCGCCTGCTGGACGTTGTCGGTGCCGTCAGGGATGTAGCGGGTGGTGATCTCCTTGCGGTAAATGACGGCCGCCACAGTGAAGGCGACCACGCCGGTGAGGGTGGCCAGGATGCCGCCGTTTGCCACGATGGAGGGCAGGTCGGCGTTGGAGGCGCCGGCGGACAGGGCGGGAGCGCCCTGGAGCACCAGGTCGCCAGACAGGGCCAGGCCGTGGCCGGCCAGGTTCATGGCCATACAGGCCATCATCGGCTTCAGGCCGGCCTTCATGGCGATGGGGATCAGGATGGTGCCTACCAGAGCGGTGGCGGGGGTGGGCCAGAAGAAGGAGGCGCAGATGTACATCACCACCGCAATGACTACAAAGGCGACGGTGGGGCTTTTAATCGCCCGGGCAGCCGGAGCGATCATCATTTTGTCCGCCCCTATGGCCTCCATGGCTTTGAGCATGGCCACCATCAGCGCGATGATAAGCATAATGTCGAACAGGTCTGCCCCCGCTACCATCATGCCGTTGAACACAGCCTGCGCTCCTCCGATAACGCTGAATCCGCTATAGCAGAAGCCCAGCACAAACAGTCCGACGATACAGGGCACAACCACATCGTGCTTCAGAATCATCAGCGCAATGACGACCACAATGACCGCCAGATAAATATAATGCATGTATGTTAACTCTACCACGTAGGCCACATCTCCCTTGTTTTTTATGGTTCACAGTATTCTTGAACGGCTCAGGCCAGCTTCCCGGCAAACACGCCGGTCAGGCCGGCCTTTTCCACCCGGTCCTGAATGGCGGAGATATCGGTCGAGTACAGACCCAGCTCCTGCATACGGTTGAAGTAGACCGAGCCGGAGAAGGTGTATTTCTTCGTCATACCCTCCTCGGTGTCCATCGCCTTGCGCACATAGGAGATGGCGTCGCCCACGGCCAGGGTCTCGGGCAGAACCAGCAGCTCCTGGCCCAAGAGATAGCGCACCGCGTTGTGTCCGGCCAGGGTGCCGGTGACAATGGCCTCCGTGTGTCCCACCAGCAGGCCGGCCTTCTCGCCGCCGCAGAACACATTGTCCAGCCCCTCCACCTTCAGCGCGTCATCGCGGGGAGCCAGGGCCATATACCGCATGGAGTTGCCCTGTCCGCCGGAATAGGGGTCCTCATACCGGGCGTTTTCAAAGCCGGGAACCTGGTGCAGCTGCTCCAGGGGGTAGTAGGGAGACATCAGCTTGGCATGGCCGGTGTCCAGCAGGATAATGTTCTCGTTGAACTCCTTCAGGGCGTACTGCTGGCAGGCCTTCTTGGCCAGGGCGCCCTCGCCCTTGCGCAGCTTCTCGGGAATGGGGATGACGGCAACGCCGCTCTCATCCAGCATCTTCACGATCTCGGGGCTGAGAGACTCCTTGAACAGCTTGCAGGAGCCGCTCATCGCGCCGATGGTGCCGTCGGCCTTCTTGCCCTGTTTCTCCTGCACGCCGGCCTTGCCCACAACGCTCACCCGGCCGCCGAAGGTGGGGCAGCGCAGGACGCACATGGCGCAGCCGTTGCCGTACTTGCCGCAGTTGGCCATAGGACCGGCGCTGCCAGTGGCGTCGATGAACACGTCGCCAGCGATCTTCTCGTCGTCGCTCAGAATCACGGCGGTCATCTTGCCGCCGTCCATCTCCACCTCCTTCACCCGGGCCTGGAGGCGGACCTCGATGCCCTTGCTCAGCAGAAGACTGCGGATAGCGGGCTCGATCAGGGCGATATCATACAGGCTGGCATGCTTGTGGCCGGGGAACTCAATGTTGCGGTGGCGGCAGTTCTGGTCAATGGTCTCAAAAATCTCATTGCCGCCCAGGGCGATCATCTCCTCCGTGGCGGTAAAACGGCCGTTGTTGCGCATGATGCCGCCCACCAGACCGGTGCCCAGCAGCATGTCGGTCCGCTCCAGAACGGTGACCTCCGCGCCGGCGTTCCGGGCTGCGATGGCCGCACCGGACCCGGCCCATCCTCCGCCTACTACGATAACCTTCATATCTCTCTACCTTTCTTCCTAAATATTACAGGGACAGGAATCGTTTCCTGTTTGTACTCCATCAGCGCAATTCGTCCACGATTTTCTGGGCAAAGCCCCCCAGCTCCCCATTCTGATAGGCAATCATCACCCCCGGCATCAGACAGCCCGCCGCCGCCCGGATCACGGGCGCGGGGACGTTCTGCGCATCCAGCTCCTTCTCCAGAGCCACCGCCGCGGCCAGGGCTGCCCGGGTGGCGCGGGTGTTGATGTCCCGCACGGCAAGGGGGTCGCCCACCGCCAGCTCCAGGCCAGGCAGACAGCGCCCGATCTGCTCCAGCACCCCGCCGGAGGTCGGGGCCACCACCGCAAGCCCCTTCAGGCCGTAAGAGATGCCGATGGCGGAGCCCACCAGCTTCACATTCAGCAGATGCAGCTGGGGGTACTGCTCTACCAGCTCCCGGGGAATGTCCCAGCCGGTGGCAAAGTTGAGGAGAATATGCCCCGCCGGGAGCTGAGGGCACAGGTCGGCAAACACCTGGGCACAGGCCCCGGCGGGCACAGCGACCGCCGTCACCTGGCACCGGGCGGCGTCTGCCAACCGGGTGGATATCCCCAGCTCCGCCCGGTCCCGGAAGGGCTCCAGACCCTCCTGGGACCGCCCGATCACCAGCCGGGGCCCCGCCGCCGCCTGAAACAGCACCTGCCCCAGCTTTCCCGGTCCAATCAATGCAAAGCTCATGGGTCAATCTCCTTTTCGTCGGGCGTCAGCCCTTCCGTTCTCTGACAAAGGCCTCCAGCCGCTTCAGCCCCTCCTGAATGTCCTCGTCCGAGGCGGCGTAGGAAATACGGATCAGATTGGCGGTGTCGCCGTCGAAGGCGATGGCGGGCACGGTGGCCACAAACTTCTCCTCCAGCAGCCTGTTGGCAAAGTCCATCCCGTTCAGCCCGGTGGCGGACACATCCACCGTCACGTAGAACGCCCCCTTGGGGGTGATGGGGGTCAGGCCGGGAATTTTCTCCAGCCCCGCCAAAATCGCCTGCCGGCGCCGGGCGAAGGCGTCCAGCATTTCCTGGACCTCCTTCTCGGTCTGAGGGTCCTCCAGGGAGTCCACCAGCCCCTTCTGGATAAAGGTGGGAGAGCAGGTGGTGGAGTACTGGTGGACCTTGAGCAGCGGGGGAATAAGCCCCTTGTCCGCTATAATATACCCCAGCCGCCAGCCGGTCATGGCGTAGGACTTGGAAAAGCCGCTGATTACAATGGCCCGCTCCCGCATGCCAGGCAGGGAGGCCACAGAGACGAACTCCGCCCCGTCGTAGACCAGCCGGCTATACATCTCGTCGGAGAGGACCAGCAGGTCATGCTCCGCCGCCAGCTTGGCCACCGCCTCCAGGTCCTCCCGGGTATAGACGGCCCCACTGGGGTTGTTGGGGTTGTTAAGAATAATCATCTTGGTCCTGGGGGTGATCTTGGCCTGGATGGCCCTGGCGTCCAGCCGGAAGCACTCCCCGGGGGACAGGGGGACCTCCACCACGGCGGCCCCGGTGAACTTCACCAGATTCTTGTAGGAGACAAAGGCCGGCGTGGGGATAATCACCTCGTCGCCCTCGCCCACAAAGGCGTGGATGGTATTGTTCAGCGCCTCGGCTCCGCTGGAGGTGACCAGAACCTCGGTCTCCGGGTCGTAGGACGCGCCGGTGGCCCGCTCCATCATTTTGGCGATGATGGCCCGCAGGCTGGGCAGCCCCCGGTTGGAGGTGTAGTGGGTGTAGTTCTCCTCAATGGCCCTCTGGGCGGCGGCCTTGATGGGGCTGGGGGTGTCGAAATTGGGCTCGCCGGCGCTGAAGGGGATCACCTTGTGCCCCTCGCCCCGGAGGGCGGCCGCCCGGTCCAGAACGGTGCGAATCAGGGAAGGCTCCAGCCGCCGGGCGCCCTGGGATACCATGTCTCTCATACGGGCCCCGCCTCCTCCTTCACTTCATTGAGGCACTGGCCGGTGGCCAGATACTCCCGCAGGTTGGCCAGCGTAACCTCGATCATACTGTAGATGGCCCCGTCGGTGTAAAACGCCACGTGGGGGCTGTAGATGGCGTCGTCCCGGGCCAGCAGGGCCTGGAAGGTGGGGTCGTCAATCTCAGCCAGGGTCTTTTTCTTGCGGACAAAGGCGGCCTCGTTCTCATAGACGTCAAAGGCGAAGCCGCCCAGCCGGCCGCTCTCCAGGGCCTCCAGAACGGCGTCCTGGTCCACCAGCCCTCCCCGGGCGGTGTTGATGAGGACAGCGCCCTCCTTCATCATGCCCAGGGTCTCCCTGCCGATGACGTGGTAGCTGTCAGGGGTGAGGGGACAGTGGAGAAAGATAATGTCGCTCTGCTTCAACAGCTCGTCCCGCTCCACATAGGTACACAGCTTGGCTGCCGCGTCATTGGGGTAGGGGTCCCAGCCCAGCACCCTGGCGCCGAAGCCGTTGAGCAGGCTCATGGTGGTCCGGCCGATGCGGCCGGTACCCAGCACGCCGGCGGTGAGCTGGCCCAGCTGCCGGCCCTTCAGGCCCTCCAGGGTGTAGTCGCCGGCGGCCACCTTGGCGCTGCACTTCTTCTCGTGGCGCAGCACCCGCAGGGCCATCAGGATGGTGTGTTCCGCGATGGCCTCAGGGGCGTAAAAGGGCACATTGCAGCAGCGCATGCCCAGCCTTTTCACGGCGGTGTAGTCCACGTGGTCGGTGCCGGCGGAGCGGCAGGCCAGGTACTTCACGCCCCGCTTGGACAACTCCTCCGCCACCTTCTCATTCACCTGGCAGTTGGTCAGCAGAATCAGGGCCTCACAGTCCTGAACCTCCTGTACCGTCTCCTCATTCAGCGGAGCCTTGGCGAATACAAAGGAGAGGTCCCCCTGCTTCTCCGCCTCCTCATAGAGCCGCAATTCATCCGGCTGGGCTCCGTAAACACGTACTTTCATGTTCGTTCTCCTTCTTCCCTGCTGTATCCAGGCTGTTTATTGATAGTTGAATTCGTGGCGGAAGAAATCCATAACCGCGGTAATGTTCTGGTTCTCCTCAAAGCTGTCAGACAGCTTGTTTACCGCGTAGGTCACAGGCCGCTGCTCCAGCACCTCCACAATTCCCAGGGCGGCCTGATAGGACATGCGCTCCAGAGCCTCGGTGGTAAACGCCGCCGTGTGGGGGGTCACAATCACATTCTCCATGGACAGCAGCGGATTGTCCTCCTTGGGCAGATTCCCCTCGAACACATCCAGCGCCGCCCCCCGCAGCCTGCCCTCCTGAAGCATCCTGATCAGCGCGGCCTCGTCGATGACCTCGCCCCGGCCGGTGTTGATAAGGAAGGCGCTGGGCTTCAGCCAGGATAGCTTTTCCGCGTCCAGCAGCTTGGTGGTGGAGCCGGTGCCCGGCAGATGGAGGGACAGGTAGTCCGCGCCGGAAATCACCTTCTTCATGTCTGGGGTTAGCACACCGAAATCCATCTCCTGGTCTCTGGTGATGCGGCGGCTGTAGCCCACCACCTTCATGCCCAGGCCATGCGCCGCCATCCGGGCCACCTGCGTGCCGATATTGCCCATGCCGATGATGCCCAGCGTCTTGCCGCTTACGTCGCTGCCGTAGACCTTGCGCACATCGGCCATCTGGCCGCTTTTCAGCCCGTTGTGGTAGGTGACCGACTGCTTGGCCAGCATAAGAATCAGGCCGATGGCGTACTCGGCCACCGAACGCTGGTTGGACTCGGCGGCGTTGCACACCTGAATCCCCCGGGCCGTAGCCGCCTCCACATCAATCCCGTCCACGCCGATCCCGTGCATGGAAACCACCTTCAGGTTGGGACAGGCGTCAAAAACCCGGGCAGAAAACTTGCCGTTCCGCGTCAATGCGCCGTCACAGTCCGCACATTCCCGCAGAAGCGTCTCTTCCTCCGGCCCGGTGCCCATAACAAGCTGGTAGCCCTGTTCCCGCAGAAGCTCCAGCCCCTTCTCGTTCACAGCTTCGGTGATTAATACCCGATAATTCACGGTACAATCCCCTCCTTTCGTAGATATTTTATAAAGAGCCGCAAAATTCGACAATGGACAATGTGTTTACGATTTCGCTGATACGCTAAACACTTTGTCGGTTCTTCCCATTTTCAAACCGCAAAAAATGTGATATGATATCAACACTGTACAAAGCGCCTTACATCACGCCGAGGGGAGGACGCGCTTCGTGTCGCTGACCATTCAGGACCTGCTTCAGCAAAAGATATTTTCCGGCGTAACGCTGGCCGCTGGGGCCAAAGGGACCCGCAACAAAATACTCTGGGTCAACATTATGGAAATCCCGGATACCCCCAACTCTGTGCAGCCGGGCGAGCTGCTGCTGACCACCGGATACGGACTGGATCAGGAGGAGCTGTATCAAAGCTTTATTCCCGAGCTGGCCCGGCGGGGCGTCTCTGGAATCGCGATTCAGGCGGGGTATTATATCAACAACATCCCCACCTACATTCTGAATCAGGCCGACGCCCTGGATTTTCCGGTGCTTCTTGTTCCAAAGGAACTCACCTTCTCCGAATTTCTCCACACCATGATTCGGATGATCGACCCCAAAACCAAGCTGGATTGGAGCGGGGAAATTCTGGAGCAGATTTTTTCTCTGCTGTCTGCCGACCTCGCCTCGGCCTCCGCCACAGCCGAGGCCGAGGGCGAGGAGTCCTGCGTTCAGATTCTGCTGATGGAGCCCATCAACTACGCCCAGTCGGAGCAGGCCACCTGGCAGAAATGCCTGGCGGAGATAACCTCCTTTATCCAGTCCAACAGCCTGTACACCTCCATGCACCAGCTCCCGGAGCACCGATGGTTCTGCCTGACCTCCTATCCCTCTTTAAGCAGTTTTCTGTCCACCTTTTACCGGCTGAACATCCGTTTTGCCCTCCTGTCAGAGGAATACGGCGTTAATTACTACCTGGGCGCCGAGCATCTGCGGCCGGACGACAATGTTCTCACCGCCATCCGCCATGCGGTGGAAGCGCTGACCACCCTGCAAATGATAAAGGCCAGACGGGGCGTCTGCTTTTACGGCCACATCGAGTTTTTGAAAATGTTCGGCCAGATACACCGGCGCGAGAGCTCCATCGTCCTGGACAACCGGCATTTTCAGCAGCTGCTCCAGTACGACCGGGCCAACCGCTCCAACTACCTCCAAACGCTGCGCGTCTACCTGTCCAACAACTGCAACATGATGCAGACCGCCAGGCAGCTTTTTCTTCACCGCCACACCCTCATCAACCGGCTGGAAAAAATTGAGGAGATCAGCGACCTGCACCTGGACGATTATTACAGCCGCCTCTATATGTCCATCGCCCTGCTGCTGCACGACTATTTTGTCTATTGACCGCCCTACAAAGTGTCTCAAAATCCGCCCCTTTTTCGACAAAGTGTACCATCTTCCCATTCCTCCTTTGACTTTCCTTGCGTAATTTGTTAAAAATAAAGTCGAAGCTTGGCTGTTGACATTCGGTCAGCGGAGCCAAAATACCGAAAGGAAGATGATGTATGACAGCAATAAAAGGCGGCTATACCAACTACGGCCAGGACATCGGCATCCTGATGATGCGCACGGTCTTCCCCCGTCTGGTGGGTGATATTGGCAACGCAAGGACGTTTTCCATGCCCGTACGGTATCAGATTGTGGACGTGGACCCCCTCAACATGACGGCGAAAAACGCAGACAGCCGCCTTCTCACCCCCTTTATCGAGGCGGCCCGCCAGCTGGAGGCCGAGGGCTGCAAGGCCATCGCCACCAGCTGCGGCTTTTTGGCGGGCTTCCAGCGCCAGCTGGCAGACGCCGTCAATATTCCGGTGTTCACCTCCCCCCTGATTCTCGTCCCCATGCTCCACACCGCTCTCAGCCGCAAGCGGAGCATCGGAATTTTAACCGAGTACGCCCAGGGCATGAGCGAGCCCTATTTTAACCAGGCCGGCTGGTCCTCCAAAGATATCCCGGTCCATGTAAGCGGCCTTTCCTCCGACTCCGCCTTTTCCCGGCTCATCATCGGCGACAACCCCGAGGGAAACTGGGAGCACATGTCGGACAGCATCTGTGAGATGACCCGGCGCCACATGGAGCAGTACCCCGATACCGGCGCCCTCGTGCTGGAATGTGCCAACTACGCCCCCTTCACCCGCATCATTCAGGACATAGCCCAGGTTCCGGTGTTCGGCATCAATCAGCTTTTGGAATACATCAGCGCCAGTGTAAACGCCCCCGCCTTCCATCCCGGCGTCAACTGCTGAGCCATCCGGGAAAACGACGCACACATTGGTTTTCCGCTGTGTGCGTCGTTTCTGCGTTACAACTGGTAAGGGGAATCTGCTTCTATGAAAAATACGCGTATCTCTGTTTTTGAAGACTATCCCATTAAAAAAGCGGTGCTGATTCAGGTGGTCCCGGCGATTGCCAGCCAGATGATCACGCTGATCTACAACCTGGCCGACACCTATTTTGTGGGCCTGCTCAACGACCCCCGCCAGACAGCGGCAGTTACGGTAGCCTTCCCCTCCTTTTTGATGCTCACCGCCATCTCCAATCTGTTCGGCATCGGTGGAGCCAGCGCCATTTCCCGCGCGCTGGGCCGGAACGACAGCCACGCCGCAAGATGTATCTCCGCCATCTCCATCTGGTGCGGGCTGTTGGCGGCCTGCTGCTTCTCCCTTCTGTTTGCCGGGCTGAAAACGCCCATTTTATATCTGTGCGGCGCGTCCTCCGAAACCTTCCCCTGGGCGGCGCGGTACGCGCAATGGGTCATTGTTCTGGGCGGCCCCTTTACGGTGATGAACACCCTGCTGGCCAATCTGGTCCGCGCCGAGGGTGGGGCCAACTACGCTTCCATCGGCGTCTCCTTCGGCGGCCTGCTGAACCTGCTGCTGGACCCGCTGCTGATTCTCCCCTCCTTTCTGGGGCTGGGCACCATGGGGGCCGGCATCGCCACCGCCCTCTCCAACATGGGCGCCACCGCTTTTTTCCTGATTTATCTGCTGAAAAACCGAGCTTCCACCGTATTAAGCCCATCCTTTTCCAGATTGCGCTTTACGCCCCAGTATCTGAAAACCATTTTGTCCATCGGCTTCCCCTCCGCCGTGCAGTATGCGCTCACCGTGTTCGCAGTTTCGGCCCAATCCAAATTTATATCCAAATATTCCGACCAGGCGGTCGCCGCGTTTGGAATCGCCAAGAAGCTGGACCAGCTTCCGCTGTACTTCTCCCTCGGTGTGGCAAATGGCCTGCTCCCTCTGCTGGCCTACAACCACGCGGCGGGAAATATTCAGCGCAAAAATTCCGCGTTTCAGCTTGGATGTATCATTTCTTCCAGCTTTTCCATGCTATGCGTTGTGCTTTACGAAATTTTCGCGGAGCCGCTGTCTACCATTTTCATCAAAGACTCCGTCACAATCGCCTACAGCGCCGCCTTTCTCCGGCGGATGGTCATAGCCATGCCCCTTATGGCGCTTTGCTACCTGATTATTATTCAGTTTCAAGCTATGGGAAAATTTAAGGAATCCCTCCTGTGCTCCATTCTGCGAAAGGGCGTTCTGGACATTCCCAGCCTGTTTTTCATGGACCGCCTGGTTCCCCTCTATGGCTGTATGTGGGTGCAGCCCATTGTGGACAGCATCTCCCTGGTGGTCTCCTCCATCTTGTGCTGGAGAATCTACCAGACGGAACGCCTGTCCCCTCCCCCGGAATGAGGCCTCCTCAACGCAGAAAAATCCTCCGGCGGTTCACTCCGCCGGAGGATTTCAGTTTTACAGGGTCAGTTCGGTGCGGGCAAGCTGCCTTCTCTATCTCATGGATTCATGAATAAAACGGTCAATTTCTGAACCTCCTGATACTACAATATAGCCGCAATTGCCTACGTTTACAAACGCCGGAAGTCCATCGGAAGCGCCTATCAATTCCACAGTAAGCTGATGATGCGAGCCATCCTTTTGGGGAAGGGAAAAATACAAATTTACCAACTCAGAACCGCCAGAGGCGCGTTGATACCAAATAGGGCCAACCACCATAACATGTTCTAAAAGAGGCCATGACTGCTCATTATCCAAACCGAAAAACTGCCTGCTTTCCCCTGCGTAATCCGATGTAAGATTTCCGGATACATCATAAACTGTACAATATGTAATCCCGTTCCAGTCCTTCACGCCCTGTTTTATAATGTTTTTCAAGGATTTTGGGATAAAGCAATACACCAGTATGATACTAACGATCAGAACTGTAATTAGTACAACATATTTTTTCCGTTTGCTCATTTCCACTCCCATTTAAACATACGCTGAAAGTTTTACTTTCACTTTAATGCTTTGTCAAAAGCAACATGAAATCAATCGGGGTTCTTGCTTATTTTGTATTATAACACATAAATTTAAAAATGCAAGCGTTATTATTTATTGTCCCTTGTTAGGAAAGTGTTGCTGGGATATAACTTCGGCAGTTTCTACAAAAGCACATTGATATTATGGAAACTATCTGCTATAATCAATTCGGCAAATTTTGATTTAAGGAGAAAGAATATGAAAAATTTTTCTATGCCAGAGCAAGTTTCTCCGACATTAGAAATAGATGAATTGATGAGGTTGAAACATAGTTTGGAAAAGAATATATCAAGGGAAGTTGCAGAAAGCATACTAAAAGAAATTCCATTATCTGTAAATTCAACGCCGGACATTCGAGCTGAGTGGGTAGAAAAGCTATCTGCTATTCTTGAAAATAGATTTGATAAGGAAACGGTAAAAAACATTCGCCGAGAGTGCTATTGTAATGAAAATGGCAGGTTAGAAGATACAGCAAATAGCTTGAAACAGCTCTATCTCTCTGTAGATAAGGATTTGCATAGATTTGTCAATGCTTTGAATGAAAATGGTGCCGGTTGGTTTATTAAAGATAATCAATTGTATACAAAAATGTTTTCTTGCGAATGTCCTATGTTAGAAAGAGCAAAAAATTCAAATTCATTAACATGGTGTCACTGCACTGCTGGATATAACAAAAAATTATTTGAGATTGTTTTTGAGAAACCTGTCTATGTAGAAATTGTGCAAAGCATACGGCAAGGATTTGATTTTTGCCTTTTAAGAATTACAGTTCAATAAATTTATTTTTATCGGACAGTCATCCATCAACAGGGGATTGCCCGCTTTGGATATTTCAACGCGCGGTTTGACGAAGCGGCTTTTCGTAACACCAATCTGAAAAGGGATGAGGGAAAAGGGCACGCCCGTCTCATAAACTGACAACTTGCACAAACCATTGTCGGTCAAATGCCTGTTTCACCCACGGAGAATACAGAAAAAGGAAATATCTGGATTTCGAAGCCCAGATTTGGAGCGTTTGTTCCATATTCCTGTGCGGAATTACATTTGTGCATAGGGGCTCTGGTGGTATATCTTCCAGAGCCGCCTGCTATTGAGCACAGGCGGAAGCTGGCGGACAAGAAAAAGGCCCTCTATGCCGAGTACCGGCAGGCCCAGCGGGATATGCGGCAGGCCGTGAAGGCGTAAAATAAGCAGCTGGAAATATTCCATGAGATATGATATAATACAGAAAACAGTAAAGGCTTTAGACCAACTCAAAAAATGGGATGTGAGCAGTTTTGATCGAGGCATTGGCAGTAATTTCTGTTTTTGTACTTATTTCAGGTATTTTCTTGATTAGGCTTTTTATTGGAGAGAAATTTTTTTGGGGTCGAAAATATTTAAGTCAAGGGTATCAGATTTTGCTGTCACGGAGATTTGATGCATACATAATGGACACATTAGCTGTGTGTTTTACAAGCCCGTTTCTTTTCATCCCGCTGTTCTTCGGAAAATCTGTCTTGTGTGATATGGGAAAAGTAACGATATCTCTAATATTGGTTTTATTGGCGGTGACTTTCCTATGCGGGCGGCTACTTGAAAAAAGCTGCGTTTTCTATAATGAGCAAGGGTTATTGATTTCAAAACCGTTCCGGCGTCTCTCATCCGTTCAATGGAGTGAGATTAAAGACATACAAAAGAGACATACAACTGCACAACTTTACAATGTGCTTGACCAAAACGGACAACGTCTGGCGTGGTTTCCTCTGAACCTTAAAACTCAACCTTTTCTTGAATTAGCCCAAAAGAATGGCGTTTCCATTTGCATATCTAAAGAGGATAAGATGGTGTTGCATACTTCAAGCAAAAAACTGAATGGCACTTTAGGCAGTTGGGATGCTGTACTTGCTCAGTCTGCCTATTCCCAAAATGATATAACAGCCTTTGTTCAGTTTCAAAATTTTAGCGTAGTTTTATTTTTGGACAAACGGCTGAATGAAAACAATGTAATTGCAATCAATCAGGATGGAACAATACGCTGGAAAATTTCAGACATCATTAAGCAAACGGGGCCTATTCCCTATGTTGCCTTGAAACGTGAAAGTGAAAAAACAATCAGCGTTATGGCAGTTATAAGCCATCAGTACAACCGCATCATTTATGAAATTGATGTCTATGAACAAAAAATTGTTCGTCAACAACCCGATTTCGCTTGCTGAATTTAATAGAAGTTTGGGAAAAATGTCCCAAAGCTGGGGCGGTACTTTTCACAGTGCCGCCCCTGAATTGGATGGATTCATGTCGGATTCATGCATAAGACTGTTCCAATCAATCCGAGCACACCATTTGACATGCCGCCACGCCGGATACCTCTTTAAGTCATATTTTATGGCCGTGCCTTCAAAAATCAAGTTGTCAGTTTCTCCGCCGGGGGCCGCATCATCGGAATAGAGGCTGACAGGCATCCCCTCATAAAATGTAAGTATGCCGCCGGAGCTGTCAGCCTTGGCATCGTCCTTTGACAGCAATACAATGTCATCCGTAACCATTTCGTTTAAATCAACATAAACCCGTGGTTTTTCCATCTTCCAAAACTCCTTATGCGGGACGGTTCATCCGTCCCGCGCCTGCGTTTCTCAGAGCTCCGTGTCCAGCAGCATCCGGACCCGGTTCCACACCGTGCCCTCCCGGGTGGAGGCGTCATAATCCACCCCCACGACCAGCCCCTCCGGCAGCGCCCGCTGCAGCCGGGCATAGACGCCCCTTGCGTAGATATGTCCCGGCAGGCACCCGAAGGGCATGGCCGCCAGGACCTTCCGGTAGCCCGCCCGGACCCAGGCGGCGGCCTCCGCGGACAGCAGCCACCCGCAGCCCAGGGCGCAGCCGGAGGGAAGGGCCATGGCTTTCACCTCCGGATAGGGCGGCAGAACGTCAAAGCCTCCCGCCCGCAAAATCTTAATAAATTTCCGCTGAAAGCCCAGGGCCCAGGCCATGAGGGCTTTCCCGCCCAGCCGAATCAGAAGAGGGCTCTCTTCCAGGTGGGTATCCATATAATAGAGGGCGTACCAGCTCAGGCCGTTGACCCCCACAGCGCAGCCCTGCCGCTCCAGACAGGTTTCCAGGTCCCAGTTGCCCAGATGACAGTATTTGGTATACAGTTCTCCCACAACGGCCACCTTCTGCACAGGACGCGCGTCCCTGGGCACCGCCTGGAAATCCGCCGCCATCTCCCGGCAGCGGCGAAGAACCGCCGGGGGCAGCAGATTCCGGCCTGTCTCCAGCTCCCGGGAGAGCCGGGCGGTCCAGCGCTGAATCAGGGCATCGGTCTCGCCGGGGCGGGTTTCGCAGGGGCGGACCTGATGTTCCATCAGCATCAGGGCGTCCCCCCAGAAGACCGCCGCCAGGGCCCGGAGGGCCATGCCTGCCCCCAGAGGCAGGGCGTTTTCCCGGTCCAGTCCCCGGGTGTTCAGGCTCAGCAGGGCCACCTGAGAAAAGCCCTCCCGGTCCAGCACCGGACGCAGGAGGCGGATCAGGCAGGACCCCCGGCAGGCGTCGGCGGCCTGGGAAATCAGAACGGCGGTGCGCTCCGGGGCGTACCGCCCGGACCGCAGGGCGTGAAGCACCTGGCCGGCAATGAGGTGGAAGGGGTAACAGAGGTCGTTGTGCAGGTATTTCAGACCCAGCTCCTCGGCGCTCTCCTCCAGCACCACGGCGTGAAAGCGCCGGGACTCAAAGGCCCAGCGAAGCAGCGGCCAGTGATGGTCCAGCAGGGCGGGAATCAGCAGCGTTTTCCGGGCAGACACGGCGGGCCTCCTTTCCGGGGGGCGTTCGGATATCCCGGCGCAGGCCGGGAGGGAAACGGACGTCTCCCCCTGATTTTCACGGGCTTATTATACCCCTCCGCTCCAGGCGCTGTCCAGCCGGAGGGGGGAAACATGGACATTTTCTATAAACCGGGCAAAATCATCGGATTGTTCCTTGTATATTCCGTCAAAATGTGCTACAATCATTTTTACTAAGAGATAAGGAGGACTCCACTATGAAGCTCAGCTTTTACGGCGCGGACCAGTGTGTCACAGGCAGCTGCCACTGTCTGGAGATCAACGGCAAGCGCATTTTGATCGACTGCGGCCTTCAACAGGGCCGGGACGAGGTATCCAACGGCGAATTCCCCTTCGCCGCCAACACCATTGACTATGTTCTGGTGACCCACGCCCACATCGACCACTCCGGCCGGATTCCCATGCTGGTGAAGCAGGGCTTCCAGGGGCGCATCCTCACCACCCGCCTCACCGCCCAGCTGCTGGAAATCATGCTGCTGGACTCCGCCCACATTCAGGAGCAGGAAGCGGAGTGGAGAAACCGCAAGGGCGAGCGCTCCGGCGCGCCCAAGACAGAGCCGCTCTATACCGTGGAGGACGCGGAGCAGGTCCAGCAGTACATGACCACCTGCGAATACGGCCAGTTTGTGGAGCTCTGCGAGGGCGTGACGGTGGAATTTGTGGACGCGGGGCATCTGCTGGGCTCCGCCTGCATCGCGATGGACCTGACGGAAAACGGCGTGAAAAAGAGCATCATCTTCTCCGGCGACCTGGGCAACGTGAACCAGCCCATCATCCGGGACCCCGTCCATTTCCGGGGGGCGGACTATGTGGTGATGGAATCCACCTACGGCGACCGGAACCACACCGGCGTGTGGAACTACTCTGCGGACCTGGCCCGCATCATCGACGACACCATGGCCCGGGGCGGCAATATCATCATCCCCTCCTTTGCCGTGGGGCGGACTCAGGAACTGCTGTACTTCATCCGGGAAATCAAGGAGCAGGGACTGGTGAAGTCCATTCCGGACTTTGCCGTGTATATCGACTCGCCTCTGGCCCGGCGGGCCACCGCCATTTTTGACAGCGATCTCCGGGGCTATATGGACCTGGAGGCGGTGCAGCTGGTGCGGAAGGGAACGAAAATGTTCCAGTTCCCCAACCTGCACATCACCGAAACCAGCGAGGAGTCCAAGGAACTGAACATGGACCCCACGCCCAAGGTCATTATCTCCGCCTCCGGCATGTGCGACGCGGGCCGCATCCGCCACCACCTGAAGCACAACCTGTGGCGGCCGGAATGCACCATTCTGTTCGTGGGCTATCAGGGTGAGGGCACCCTGGGCCGGAGCCTTCTGGAGGGGGCCAAGAGCGTGAAGCTCTTCGGTGAGGAAATCGCCGTCCAGGCCCATCTGGAGAACTTCCAGGGCCTCAGCTCCCACGCGGACCGGGATCATCTGCTGGAGTGGATCGGAGAGTTCCAGGCCCCCAAGCCCCAGCAGGTCTTTGTGGTCCACGGCGACCGGGAGGTGGCTCCCTTCTTCGCGCAGGCCCTGGTGAACATGGGCATTCCCGCCCACGCTCCTCAGTATACCGAGGTCTACGACCTGGCCAACAATGCCCTGCTGGAACGGGGCTATCTCCCCGAGCGGAAGGTAAAGGTGGTCAGCGGCTCCAAGCTGAGCCCGGCATACGAGCGTCTGGTCTCCGTGGGCAACATGCTCAACGAGTCCATCCGCCGCAGCAAGGGCCGGGACAACAAATCCCTTGCCAAATTTGCCGACCAGCTGCGCCAGCTGCTTGAAAAGTGGGAAATGTAATGGTATGATAGGCAGAGCGGAAAGTGCGCGGAAAAAGCCCCTAGACCGGGGGCTCGGCCTGCCGAAGCCGTCTTTTCCACAGGCTGAGCAATCTTTCATGCCCTCGTAAAGCCTTGAAATCCTATGGACCGAAAGCGAAAGGAACCCCCTGACGGGTTCCTTTCGCGGCTTTCTTCCGCCCCGAAAAAGAAGAAACCCCCGCGAAACCGGCCGTCTCAAGGGCCCTTGCGGGGATTTTGGAAACACACAGAAAGGAACTCCATTTTATGGAAAAACTCCGGAACAACCAGATTTACACCGGCACGGTGGAGGGCTACTCCAGCGAGGGCCTGGGCATCGTCCGTCTGGACGGCGCAGTGGTGTTTGTGCCCCGGGCCGTCCGGGGGGAGACTGTGGACCTGCGGATTACGCGGGTGATGAAGAGCGCCGCCGCCGGGGAAATCGTGAAAATCCACGCGCCGTCTCCTGAACGGGCAAAACCGGACTGCCCATACTTCGGGGACTGCGGCGGCTGCGACTTCCGCCACCTCACCTATGCCGAGGAGCTATGGGCCAAGCGGCAGCGGGTCCAGGACGCCCTGACCCGGCTGGGCGGGACCGGCGTCCAGGTGGAGGAGATTCTGGGAGCCGGAAATCCGGAGGGCTATCGAAACAAATGCCAGTATCCCGTAAGCGCCGGGGGAGAAATTGGTTTTTACCGGGCCCGGAGCCACCAGGTGGTCCCGGTAAAGCGCTGCCTGCTTCAGCCGGAGGTCTTCGACCGCACCGCCGGAGCCGTGGGGGACTGGATGAAGCGCTATAAAATCCCCGCCTATGACGAGGCCACCGGCAAGGGCCTGGTCCGCCACATCTATGTCCGGGCCAACCGGAAGGGCCAAAGCCTGTGCTGCCTGGTGGTCAACGGAAAGCAGGTCCCCCGGGAACCGGAGCTGGCGGCGATGGTGCTGGCTGCCGCCCCCAGGACGGCGGGCGTGCTGCTGAATACCAACACCAAAAAGGGCAACGTGGTTCTGGGGGAGAAATACCGGACTCTCTGGGGGCAGGATTTTTTGATGGACCGGCTCTGCGGCCTGGAATTCAAGCTGTCCCCTCCCTCCTTCTATCAGGTGAACCGGGACCAGGCGGAAGTCCTCTATGGGAAGGCCCTGGAGTTTGCCGGTCTGACGGGCACGGAGACCGCCCTGGACCTCTACTGCGGCACAGGGACCATCACGCTGTGTCTGGCGGGCCGGGCAAACCATGTGATTGGCGCAGAAATTGTGCCCGCCGCCATCCGGGACGCGGAGGAAAACGCCCGGCGGAATGGTGTGGAGAATGTGGAATTCTTTTGCGGCGACGCGGCGGAGACGGCGGCGAAGCTGGCGGCGGAGGGACTGCGGCCCGATGTGGTGACGGTGGACCCGCCCCGAAAGGGCCTGGCGCCGGAGATCATCGCGTCCATTGCCGGGATGGAGCCGGAGCGGGTGGTCTATGTCTCCTGCGACCCCGGCACCCTGGGCCGGGACGTGAAGATTTTCGGCGGATTTGGGTACGGCGCCGTCCGGGCGGCGGCGGTGGATATGTTCCCGGGGACAAGGCATGTGGAGACGGTTGTTCTGCTGCAAAGTGGAAACTCGTAAAATCCCGTGTTTAGAACCTGTATTCACAACCGCTGAACGCTGTCTGAACGGCCTTTTTCCCGCCATACCGTGTCGATTTCCCCTGCAGTCCGTCAGGATTGCTGCGGGCGCAAAAAAATCTTCTTGTCTGACAGGAAAAATTCCCGTCCATCCAGCATCCCCCCGGCTATGAATACAGGTTCTTACAATGCTTTGCGTCTCATGCGGCATTTGACACAAAGGGCGATAAAATCCGAAATGAGCGGATTGAGAAGTACCTCAGCGTTTCTATCTTGATAGTTATAGAGTGTGGGAACACAATAACTGAATAGATTGAGGACAGGCGAACGCCGCAGATTTTGAAAAAAGTCTGCGGCGTTTTTTCGTGTCCGGATACCGAAAGGAGCGGAAAGCCATGCCTGTATTCCGTGTGGAGAGGAACAAGGGCTGCGCGGTCATGTCCAACGGCCGCTTGCGGGACAAGTCCCTGTCCCTGAAAGCCAAGGGCCTGCTGTCACAAATGTCGTCACCCCGGAGGATTGGGACTATACTCTGTCCGGCCTGTGCTATATCAAACAGGAACGCAAGGACGTTATTCGTTCCGCAGTCAACAAATTGGAGCGGGCCGGGTACATCGAGCGCTACCAGGTCACGGACGAGGGCGGCAGATTCAGCAGCAGCGAACGAACAGCCTGCTTCTTTGCCGCCGTCGGAAAATCCAACGCAATTAAATTAAAGAAAGACCAAGCGATTACTGACCGATCAATTATCCATTCCCTCCCTTTCACCCCTTTTCACACATTCATTACAGGTCCACCACCGTGACCTCGTGGCCGGTGCGGGGGAGCAGCTTTTGCAGCACGTCCGCCGTTTTCAGCTTCAGGCTGCTGGTGCAGATGCAGGGGTGGCAGCTGAGAAACTCCGCCTCATAGACCTCCCGCTCCATCAGCAGCCGTACCCGGTGCTCTGTGTCGTTCATCAGACCAAGAACGGTGGCCGAGCCCGGCGTACAGCCCAGCAGCTCCCAAAGGGCCTCCTCCGGGGCGAAGGACAGCCGGGCGGAGCCGATCTGCCGGGAGAGGTCTTTGGTGTGAAAGGGCTTGCCGGGCCCCATGCAGAGGAGGTAGAACTGGGTTTTCTGCCGGTTGCAGAGGAACAGGTTTTTGCAGATGGGCACCCCCAGCACCTCGCTGACGGCGGCGCATTTCTCCATCGTGTCGGCGGGGTCGCTGGAAACCCGGTCGTAGTCCATGCCCAGCTCCTCCAGAAGGGCGAAGGCCGCCGCCTCCTGTGGCAGCAGTTCCCCGTCCGGCCGGGCGTTGTGGTACAGGGGTGAAATATCCATCATACGTATACCTCTCATAAAACGAAAAATCAGGAATTTTCCGGTCTTTGGCACGATCTGTTAATGTGGAAATAATTCCTAATTCCTCATTCCTAATTCCTCATTTGCCCAGCAGCTTTTCCCCGGCGCGGTAGATATCCCCCGCGCCCACCGTGAGGATCAGGTCCCCCGGCTGGGCCAGGCGGCGGAGGGCCTCCGCCGTCTTGTCCAGGGTGGAGCAGTAGACGGACCCGGGAATTTCCCGGCTCAGGTCCGCCGAAGAAATGCCGTAGGTATTCTGCTCCCGGGCGGCGTAGATTTCCGGCAGCACCACCACCTCGGGAATTTTCAGCTCCTCCACGAAGCGGTCGAAGAGCTTGGCGGTGCGGGAATAGGTATGGGGCTGGAAGGCCACGGTCAGCCGCCGGTAGCCCAGGCCCCTGGCCATGGTCAGAAGGGCGTGGAGCTCGTCGGGGTGGTGGGCGTAGTCGTCGTAGACGTCTGCGCCGTTATAGGTCCCCTTGTACTCAAAGCGCCGCCCCGCTCCGGTGAAGGAGGCCAAACCCTCCTCCACCGCCTTGCCGGGCAGGCCCAGCACCCAGGCCGCGGAGGCCGCCGCCAGGGCGTTGAGGATGTTGTGCCGCCCGTGGACCCGGAGGGACACGTGGGCGTAGACCTCCCCGCGGACCGTCACATCGAAGGCCGGCCAGCCGTTTTCCGTGCGGAGATTGGCGGCGGTGCAGTCCGCGCCGGGAGCGTCCAGACCGAAGGTGAAGGCGTCCAGGCCGCGGACCGTGGACAGGGCCCCTTCGTTGTCGGCGTTGACGACAACCCGGCCCCCGGGGGGCACCAGCTCCGCGAACTTCCGGAAGGAGGCCTTGATGTCCTGGAGGTCCTTGAAGAAGTCCAGGTGGTCGGCCTCCACATTTAAAATCACCGCCACGGTGGGGTAAAAGCTGAGGAAGCTGTTGCAGTACTCGCAGGACTCCAGAATGATGGTGTCCCCCTGGCCCACCCGGTAGCCGGAGCGGAGCAGGGGCAGGGTGCCGCCGATCATCACCGTGGGGTCTGCCTCCGCCGCCATGAAGATATGGGTGCACATGGACGTGGTGGTGGTCTTGCCGTGGGTCCCGGCCACACAGAGGGCGTTGGGATAGTGCCGCATGAGAGCGCCCCAGGCCTGGGCCCGCTCATAGATGGGGATGCCTCTGGCGATGGCCCCGGAAATCTCCGGGTTGCTGTCGTGGACGGCGGCGGTACGGATGACCAGATCGCAGTCCCCCAGATTCTCGGCGCTGTGGCCCACTGCCACGGGGATGCCCAGGGACCGGAGGTGCTTCACCGTGGCGCTGTCGCTCATGTCGGAGCCCTGAATGACCAGCCCCTTGGTCCGGAGGACCTCCGCCAGGGGGCACATGGACACGCCGCCGATGCCCACCAGGTGGGCCCGGACGCCGGGCTTGAGATAGTCGCTGATGGGTTGGGTATGATATAACATGAAAACCATCTTCCTTTCCAGAAAACGGAGCCTAAAAAGATTGTATCCTTTTGAGTCTTCTATTATAATATAGAAATCGGAGAATTGCAACGGCGAAAGAACGAAGGGAATGCCCGGCCACGCATTTTATAACAGGACCATGGCGCAGGGGCCGCCGGCCTCACCCGTCTCCCTATGGATGGAACGGGCCGGGGAACCGAATCTGCCGGAGCTGGACCAGACACCGGTCCAGTGCCTTCCGCGGTCCGCTCCGGCGGTCCTCGGAGAGGACAAGGCCTGCGATATCCGCGATTTTTTCCGCGGTCTGGCTGATGGTCAGGCCGTCGGTGGGGAGTTTCACCTCCGTGATGTCCGTTTCAAAGGCCCGGAGACAGCGTTCCATCTGGAGCGCCGCCCAGGAGCGGCTTCCCTACAGCCGGGAGGCCAGCCGTTTTTGAAGGGTCGCCCGCTCCGCCCACAGAATGAAATGCCGGACGTCGAACTCCGCCGACAGCGCTTCCACGGTCTCCCGGCAGCAGGTCCGGTCCGTCACCGTCATGGGAACGATGATGGGGCCGTCATGGCGTTCCGCAATCAGGCGGAGCATGTCGCAGGTCAGGGCGCGCTACAGGGGCAGGTCCTGGAAATCGGCGGGCCGTGCGGCGGGCGGAAGGCTTGCGCGGATGAAAAAACCGGCGTTTTCCGGGTCGAACACACAGGACCCCGGCAGCCTGCGCCGGAGCTCATAGGCCGTCTGGGTCTTCTCTGCGCCAAAGGCGCCGTTGAGCCAGAGAATCATGCAATCACCTGCCTGAATGAAAAATTTCAATTTTATCATAGGCTAAGAACCTGTATTCACAACCGCTGAACGCTGTCTGGACGGCCTTTTTCCCGCCATACCGCGTCGATTTCCCTTGC
>ERZ808028.445-NODE-445-length-35316-cov-11.256250_pt1 | contig 35316 bp, 31 predicted proteins | sample MGYA00380184_ERZ808028 | MGnify/ENA primary metagenome ERZ808028 (study PRJEB31490, sample SAMN06133397) | mouse gut metagenome | isolation source: J8_1 | host: mice | place: China: Chengdu | collected 2015-05 ...
AAATCATGCAAATAAAAATACGCCACACAAAAACAACGATTTTACGCTGTTTTCCGCAATAAAAAGCATAGAAAATATCACAAAAAACGCTATTCAAATACCGTGAGGGTGGTAGGACTGTTGGATCGGGCCGTGTTGCTACAATCATTGAGTAATTACAATTTATTCAGTAAAATCAAGGCTTTCGGGGATTTCTCCGAAAGCCTTTTTACATGAAAAATAACTTAGTGGGTTGCCTGTGCTTCTATAATGCTTCTAAAATATTTGGAAATTAATTAGTTGTAGAATTCATAATTAATTTCCTCGTTGTAATGAGTTATTGTAAGTACATTTGATTATACACGTTATTTACTGCTTCGGCATAAAGGGAAAACGAATGTTTTCTATTTCCCTCATTGATATTTTTCAGATAGAGATATTCTTCTTTGATGTAAGACCACCCATTATCTTCAATGATATTATAAACCTTTTCATTTATAGCAGATGATAATGAACGAAAAACAAATTGATAAGATTGCTGTGTTTTATTGTTTCTAAGATAATAATAGCCATCATTGCTGCCGTAATAGATAATAGCGAAATCGCAACTGTGGTGTATTTTCTTTTTTCCTTTGTCGATCATCTTTAGGGTAATAGATGATGTTGAATCCTTTGGAAAGGAGTATTTTGTTCCTCGTAAAGCTGACTTTAAAGCCGTCATAAAATTTTGCTTGATAATTTTGGCATCATAATGATTACCATTGCTAGGCGGCGAAAGAATTAAATTATAATCGAAATCGTATCCGCTGTTTCCGCTTTCGATTCTGGTTATAAGATGTCTTTTCCCACTACCGATTAGATGGAATTGAAATGTTATTCCATAGTTTTTACGCATTTCAATTTGAGTACGTTTAATAATTTGTTCAAGTTCTTTTCTAACAGGGGCATACTCGGATTTTTTAACATATTCATACATATTGATATCTCCTTTCGCCCATGCCTCCATACAACCTTAATGATTGTATCACTATAGAATAGCATATTTTCGATGATTGTCAATCCTAAAATTTCATTTAGTAGAATTTTTATAATGGTTTTATACTATGCTACAAAGTCAATAATATAACACGGGTGTAATTTTTGAATTACCCTAGTAATTCCTTATTTTTCTGAATATATTCTTTCCAGACCGCTTCTCGGTCTTTCTTGTGTGTGTTCTCGTATTTTTCGGTATATTCATCATGCAGTTTCTTTAACTGATCCATTAAAGGAGTATCATTTGGAACCTTGCCGCGCCGGATGCGTCCATAGAGTTTATTATAGGACTTCGTAAATTCCTGATGGATTGGGTGTTGGAATAGTTTTTCTTTATAAGTTTTTCTTACACCAACTTCGCTGCAGGTTGCGGAGGTATTTTTATAAATACGGCTGCAATACATCTGATCGGAAGAGTGCTTTGTCTGAAAATATCCATTACATAATTTACATTTCCTAATCACCATTTCACCGGACATCATAATAGACAGTCCAATATGAAGAAATTGCGCAAAGGATGTTATATAATAGTCCTGCGTATCTGTATCCAATAATTTTTTTGAAAATAATTCAAAGTAAGAACTCCATGCAGGGGTATCATTATCAAAAATATTCTTTAGATAATCCTCATTAATTGGAAAATCAAAAGCGTCCATATAAAAATCAGACTTATTCAGCATTTTACAGTATGAATGATATAATGCTGCCGAAGCAGTGCTTTGTATAGAAGCGTTGTCGGTATATGGTTCAATAAATACAGATTGGGTATATTCCCTTGCCTGTTCATAGGAAGATTTTAAATGTAGCAGTTCTTGTAAGAGAACTGTTATTTTGGCTAAAAACTGTGATACAGTTTCTTCATACGAACAGGATTTTTTAGCGTAAAGATACAATGGATGGAGCAACGCATAGTAGTATGGATAAAGATAAGCAAGTACAGGGTGCGGATCAAAGCACTCTTTTAAAATGTCCAAAACAGAGCTTGCGACATCACTAAATGTTTTACTGTCAAAATCTTTAATAAAGTTGTCTATCTTATTAATAAATTTATCCTTTTGTATATCAGGTTTTATTCCAAACAAACCAATAGATGATAAGAGCAGGTCGAAAGTTTTGTCAAGATTCTCTTTCGTTTCCGTATCATAATCAAGGATTTCCAGCCAATTAGAAAGTATGGGGCGATTTGTTCCTAATGCTTCTTGATGTGGATTGTTGTCTATGTCGTTATAAGTTAATAGAAGCGATTCTGAATAATTTGATTTTTTAATGCTATATACAAGAGGAGAGAACAAAAGCTCTTGTTTTATTGTATTAATGGAATATAGATTCATGTAAAAACCTCCCTATTGATTACGTCAAATAATATTTTACCATAAAGATACGAAAATATCAATAAAATAGCTTGACATTGTTTGAAGCAACGAGTATGATAAAACTGTAAGCAAGATATAAATAGCGAACAATTATATCTTGCCAAACAATCAAGAGAGGAGGTAATATAGTGAAAGACAACAATTACATGATGTATGCGGAGGACATTTCAAAAGAATTAGGAATCTCCAAAGGATATGCCTACAAAATCATTAAGGAACTGAATCAGGAGTTAAAAGAGGCTGGATTTATTGTGATTTCCGGCAGAGTTCCAAGAGCTTTTTGGGAAACGAAGTTTTATGGCAACGGGACACAAATTGAAACAGTATAGTGAAGGGAGAGATTGAGATGCCGGTTTATAAGGACACAGAGCGTGGGAGCTGGTACTGCCAATTCTATTATGAGGATTGGACAGGAAAAAGAAAGAAGAAATACAAAAGAGGTTTCAGGACAAAAAAGGAAGCACAGGATTACGAGAGTGAATTTAAGCGTGTGGCAAATGCAGACATGGATATGTCAGTTGCCTCGTTTGTGGAGGTTTATTTTAACGATAAGAGTGGAGAGTTAAAAGAGCGTTCACAGCGGAATAAGCGGTATATGATACAGTCCCATGTAATCCCTTATCTTGGAGAGAAGAAAATGAATGAAATTACTCCGGCAGATATTATTGCGTGGCAGAATGCAATCCGGAATAAAAACTTTTCTGAAAGTTATCAGAGAATGTTGCAGAACCAAGTAACCGCATTATTTACTCATGCACAGAAAATCTATAATTTATGGAACAATCCATGTAAAAAGGTAAAGAAGATAGGGCGTTCGGATGTAAGGCGGTTGGAATTTTGGACTTATGAGGAATATCAGAGGTTTATAGCGACATTTGAAAAGGGAAGCCGTTCTTATCTGATGTTCCAGCTCTTATTTTGGACGGGGATGCGTGAAGGCGAAATGCTCGCACTTTCTATGGAAGATATTGATTTGGAAAATTGTCAGATTCATATCAGGAAAACTTATTACCGTATGAACAGGACAGATATTATTACAGAACCTAAGACAGATAATTCTGTGCGGACAATAGAAATTCCTGTATTTCTTGTGAATGAGATTAAGAATTATTGGAACAGGCTGTATCAGTATCCCAAAAATGAAAGACTGTTTCCAGTTGTTGCAGAGGCAGTGCAGCATACCATGAAAAGACATATTGATAAGGCGGGAGTGAAGAAAATTGATGTGCATTCTCTAAGACATAGCCATTGCGCTTACTTAATCAAGCAGGGTGTTCAACCGCTGATTATTAAAGAACGGTTAGGGCATAAGGATATTAAGATTACGCTCAATACATATGGACATTTATATCCAAGCGAGCAGAAAAAAGTCGCTTCACTGTTGGATAAGCTGATTGCAGATGACAGTGATGATAAGGAAAATGCCCCTGCTGGTAACAAGGGCATCTCCGAGTAATGAAAGTCAAGCTTTACTATACTCTATCTCGCAAATATAGTATAGCAAAGCTTCGGTCTTTCGACAATGGTGCAAAGGTAATTTCCATAGATTTTTGTGGATTGCTTTTGATGCCTAATATCAAAGGAAGGAGCTATTATTTTGTCCATTTTTAGTGAAGTAAAGGAATATCTGACAACAAGGCAAGTGGCAGAATATTATGGTTTGCAGGTTAAAAGGAACGGTTTAGCCTGTTGTCCATTTCATGATGATAAACACCCAAGCATGAAGATTGATAAAAATTATCACTGCTTTGCCTGTGGAGTCGGTGGAGATGCGATTGATTATGTTTCACGTATGTTTGGATTGTTGCAGTATGATGCGGCATTACAGCTGATAGAGGATTTTCAACTGCCAATATCAGTAAGAGGTAAAGCGACGTTCAATGAGCAGGAGAAGGCGCGGATCAGAAAAGAAAAGGCGGAAAAAGAACGAATTATACATATCAAAGAACGATTTAGGAAGTGGTGTAATCAAAGTATTGATATATTAAGGGATTGTTTGCTGGAAGTAGAAAAGATAGAAAATTTCTTACGGGATAAACCGCCGGATATTGTTTTTTCGGACGATTATGCGCAGATACTTCATGCGGCGCCAATTATGAATTACTGGATGGATATTCTGTGTATGGGAGAAACAGCAGAAAAGCAGGAATTATTTATCAAAAACAGGAGAGAGGTGGAGAAACTTGTTCAAAGAGTCAGAAGCAGTGGAAAACGAATCATGGGAGAAAATCGGGAAAGTGCTGGATGTCGAGATGAACAGTGTGGAAGATGTGCGCTTTGACTTGGCGAAAAGTGAGAAGGGATATATTTGTCAGACGATTAATAACTGTATGATAGTGTTCCATCATGATCCGGTTCTAAAGGGCGCAATTCGCAAGAATGAATTATCAGGGAAGATTGATGTTGTTGGTAGTTTAGGATGGCAGCGGACATCTTCCAGTGTGACAGATACAGATGTCTATCAGATTCAATGGTATTTGGAAAAGAACTATGGGCTGAAAAATGACCGTATCATCAATAAGGCATTAAACATTGTGGCAAGTGAAAACAGGTATCACCCAATTCGTGATTGTTTGGAAAAATTGGAGTGGGACGGAGAACAGCGTATAGATAAGCTTCTGCCGCGTTATTTAGGAGCAGATAATGACAGCTATACAAAAGAAATCATGCGGCTTCTGATGCTGGCGGCAATCCATAGGGTGTATGAGCCGGGATGTAAGTTTGAAATCATGGTATGTCTTGTGGGAGGGCAGGGCGCAGGTAAATCCACTTTTTTCCGCTTTCTTGCTATAAATGATGAATGGTTTACAGATGATTTGAAACGTATGGATGATGATAATGTTTATAGGAAGATGCAGGGGCATTGGATTATTGAAATGTCGGAAATGATAGCAACGGTAAATGCCAAGAGCATTGAAGATATCAAGTCATTCATCAGCAGGCAGAAAGAAACTTATAAAATTCCCTACGAAACACACCCGGAGGACAGACCAAGACAGTGTGTGTTTGTGGGAACTTCCAACAGTATGGATTTTCTGCCGCTTGACAGGACAGGAAACCGCCGCTTCGCGCCTGTGTTGGTACACCCTGAAAAAGTAGAGAAACATATTCTTGCAAATGAAAAAGAAGCAAGGGAATATATCAGACAGGCATGGGCGGAGGCGGTGGTATTATATCGGAATGGTTTTCATGAGTTGAAATTATCAAGGGATACAGAGGAATATCTGAAAGAAATGCAGAAGGAATTCATGCCAGAGGATGCAAAAGTAGGAATTATCCAGTTATGGCTGGACGAGTTATCAGAAGATTATGTGTGCAGCATTATGATTTATAAGGAAGCGTTCCATCATGAGTACGATACGCCAAAAGATTGGGAACTGAAAGAGATTAACAATGTTATGAACCATAGCATTGTCGGCTGGGAGAAAGTTTCATCTCACAGGTTTGCCGGATATGGTACACAGAGAGGGTGGCGGAGAGTGACGGATAAGAATGGATTCCGAAAATTGCCGGAGAATGTATCAACTCCATTCGAGGAAACAAAAGAGTGAAGTCGTATCGAAACAAGAAAAAGTTTTTTAGGCTTCGTTTACAAATTCTGTTTACAAGCTTCTGTTGACAGGAAAGTAAACCAATCGGTTTACAGGAAAAGTCAGTAAATATAATGCTTTGAGGATTTGTAAACAGTGTAAACGGAAAATTTTTAAAAGAGTGTTTGTAAACAAAACGTGTAAACGGACAGGTAAACAGAGAATTTAAGGAGGGTATTTTATATGCAGAAATTTAACAACAACACAAAAATAATTATCGGAGTGGATCATGGATATGGGAATATGAAGACTGCACACAGGATATTTAAGACGGGTGTGGAGTGTATGGAAGAAGAACCGATTGTAAGCAGGAATTTTGTAAAATACAAGGATAAGTTTTATGTAATAGGAGAGTCGCATTTAGTGTATCAGGGTAACAAAACGGAATCTGAGGATTTTCATATTTTGACGCTTGCGGCATTGGCGGAGGAATTGATGTTTAGAGGACTCCATGAAGCGAATGTAAGATTGGCAGTGGGACTTCCTCTTGCATGGATGAAAAATCAGGGGGCAGATTTTAAGCGTTATCTGTTGAAAGAGCAGGAGTTACACTTTGAATTTCGTAAGGAAAGATATCATGTGCACCTGTGCGGTGTAGAGGTATTCCCGCAGGGATTTGCCGCGATTGTTAATTTGGGCACAATGCCGGGGATGAATATGCTGGCAGACATTGGAAACGGAACCATGAACGTGATGCAGATAATTGATAACAAGCCATTGGAAAAGAGCCTTGTGACAGATAAATTTGGCGTGGGTATCTGCATGAAGGAGATACAGAAAGAGTTGTCAAAAGAAAATGGTGAGGATATACCCGAAATGCTGATTGAACCGCTTCTTTGGAATGGTATACAGGGCAGAACAGATGTTACGGCTGTAAAAGTAGAGCGTATAGCAAAACAGTATGCAGAAAATATTAGAAAGCGTTTGGTTGATTACGGTTATAAAGAAGGATTGGTGCATTTATATGTAATTGGCGGAGGCGGATGTCTGCTTCGGAATTACACAGAATTGGCAGGTAAAGCGGAAGTCACTTTTATTACTGATATTTGTGCCAATGCAAAGGGGTATGAGTATCTTGTGTCACAAAAACAGCGCAGACAGAGGTAATGCCATGAGGAAAACTTATAAATGCAGTAATATAAAATTCTGCATGGAAGATGAAAACCAGCGCAGGACTTGGGAATATCTACAGGGAATGACGCGAAAGGACGGTTCTTATGGGAAGATACTTTCTGATGCATTTGTGGAGGTTCTTGACAGCAAGAATGAGATAAGAGCAGATAAATCGGAAGAATTACTTGCTCTTTCATTAAAACAGTCAGAACACGAATTTGAACAATTAGAAGAAATGTTTGCAAGGGTGCTGGAAGGTAATTTTCGGAATTTGCAGGAAATTTTGACAGAACATATGGAAAAATGCTTTCAAGAATGTATTTCGAATTTTCAAGTTGGTGCGGTTAAGGCAGCGGAAGTGGTTGACAGTAATGAATTAGGGCAGATGCAGGAGGCGGAATTATCTGAGGATATGATGGCGTTTGCATTTACGATGGGCGAGTAGGCGGTTCCAGATTTTTATATTCGGTACTCTTTTCCAAAAAGGAAGCCTATGGAACGGTGCCGAAATGTATTTATTCGGTGCCGTAGCCCATAGCGAATGACGGCGGTATCTTGCCGGAATGAGCAGTCTGGCGTGGAAACTTTCACGACAGGCTACGGATGCCGATAGGCAGAAACCCTCGGAGAGCGCCTTACTTCTGATGCGTATGTGTCAGAAGTAATAAGGCGTTACTTTTGACAAAAGTAACAAAACCATAGTTAGCTGGCATATGTAAAGTGTGAGAAAGAAGGTGGTGCATTGGCAGCAAAAACAATTTCTTTTCCAAAGGGGAGAGGACATCTTACGCATAATAACAGGGATTTTATCTGTAACAATGTGGTACCAGAACGGACATCTTGGAACCGGATTTATATACAGGAGCCATTGAAGGACGCTTATGAAAAATGTTTCGGTCAGGCGCTCAGGGATTATAACGCCGCACAGAAGCGTAAGGACAGGCAGAAAGAAGATTATCTGAAGGAGATAAAAAATTCTGGGAACAAGGAAAAGATATTTTATGAAAATATTGTTCAGATAGGGAAAAAGGAAGATACTCCTGTGGTGGATGAAAACGGAAACCTAACGGCAGATGCCAAGGCTGCTATAGAAATTTTAGAGCAGTATGCCAAGACCTTTCAGGAACGGAATCCCAATTTATATCTTTTTAACTGTGTGATGCATTTGGACGAAGCAACGCCGCATCTGCATATAGATTATATTCCGGTAGCACATGGATATAAAAACGGCATGGAAACACGCAATAGTTTGACAAAGGCATTTCAGCAGATGGGATTTGCAAAGGCGGTCAGCAGGAAGCAGAATGAAACGGTTGCATGGCAGGAAAGGGAACGGAAATATCTGACGGAACTTTGCAGGGAACGGGGAATTGAGATAGAGGTTCTTGGCATACAGTGTGATAATCTTTCTCTGCCAGAATATAAAGCGGCAATGCGTGAAGTGGAGGAACTGGAACAGCAGGCGGAAGCACTTGACAGTCAGAATGAGACATTGGAGAAGCAGAACGATGATTTGGCACAGCGTACATCAGAACTTGCTATACAAGCGCAGGAAATGGAGGCACATAATAATGAGCTGCTTATGCAGGCGCAGGAGCTTACGGAGCAGATTGAAAAAGCAGAAGAAAAAGAGAAAGCGGCAAAGGAAATTCTTTCAAAACATGATTTAAGGGCAGAAACATTTAAAACGATTTCAAAGGAAGTGAATGCAGAAACAAAAAAGATGAAAAGCGCGGCTGTTCCAATAACCAGTCTTTTTGGCGGAGAGGAATATGTCAAAGTAAAGAAAAGCGACTGGAGTATGATGCTGGATGCTTTTGGTAAGGCAATATCAAGAAATCATCTCTTGGAAAAGTATGAGAAGAAGATAGCCGGTTTGGAAAAGAGGATAGCTACGCTTACCGATCAGATTGAAAAATTAAAGCGGTTTGTAGCATCAAAGGGACTTGGAGATGCATTTGTGGAATTTGTAAAGTCACTTTCACCAAAGACAATGAAGCAAAAGATTGAAGATGCAAAAGTGGATGCGGCTGAATACAACCGACAGAGAAGAAATCAGCAGGCATTGTCAGAAAAGAAGCATTGGCAGCAGGAAATGTAAATTTTATGGAAAGAGAGGAACAGACGATGAACATAACTTATGAAAAATGTGGAGATTATTTGATACCGAATCTAATTCCAGATTCAGAGCCGGAGGGAGAGCTGAGGAGGTTCGGGCTGATGCGAAAATCCTATCTAGAGAACTATAGGAGAGGGATTTATTCAGGATTGCTGTTATCGGGCGAATTAAAGAAGTATCTGCTGATGGTACAGGAGCAGGCAGAGGAAAGGTTTGATTTTCTGGTAGAGCAGATGGCGAAGCAGGAAGGGGTGACGGAGCAGTTAAAGGCGCAGGATCAGATATTATGGGTGCAGAGAATGAATAGTATTAGGGTGAGAGCAGAGGAGATTGTGCGGAAAGAAATTATTTATACATTGTAAGGATTAGTGGGGATATCCATATTTTGGTAAAATGTTGATGAACAATGTCGAAAATTATGTTATGATAAATTATATGATTTGTGTTAAAAATGCAATACGACAAGTAGAGGATTTGTATATGGTCAATAATTTGAAATTGATGTGAAAATAAAGTGTAGAGAAGGAATGATGCAAGTCCAACTTGCAGAGAGGGTGGATATCACCAGTCAGTATGTGAACCGAATCGTGAAAAAACAAGACGGGGTTATGAATAAGACTTTTGTGGCAATGATGGAGCGGCTAGGGTATGACATTGAGTTATCGTATGTGAAGCGATAGTTTAATCGAAAGATAATAAGATGCTTTAGGCAGTTGAGATATTTAAGTGATCATTGTAAAGCAATATCTAAAATGAAAAGAATTGAGGAATAAAAAATGATTAGTTGGAATTTTCCGGGAAATCAGGATGGACAAATAAAGGGAGTTGCTGATGCGGGTATTGAAAATTTTAATGGAACAGAAATTTCTTCTTTGGCAAGGGAGAACTGCCAGAATTCCTTGGATGCAGCTATTGATGGTAATAATCCTGAAGTATTGGTTGAGTTTGAACGTTATTTTGTACAGGATAATCAAATTCCAGGAATTACTGAATATAGGGATATATTGAGAAAATGCAAAAATTTTTGGGATAAATCGAAAAGCGAAAAGGCAAAGAACTTTTTGAAAGAAGCGGTGAAGCAGGCTGAGAAAGAAAAAAGTTTTGCGCTAAGAATCAGCGATTATAACACAACTGGACTTTCTGACCCATATGCAAAATCAGATGATCCTTTTGATTTCAGTTTTGATGGTTGGAATGCTCTAATCAAGATAGATGGTGGTGCCAATAAGGGGGAGGATAAAGCTGGTGCATTTGGAATAGGGAAAAGCGCACCATTTAGTAATTCCTATTACAGATTAGTGTTTTATCGCACTTTGAATCAAGATAATGAGAAAGCAGCACAAGGAATATCAAGACTCTTGTCATACAAAGATGGAATTTCAATGACAAGCGGCGTTGGATATTATGGAAATCCGGCAGGAAATAATCCAGTTGAATTAATTCCGGAATTGGATGTACTTAATACAAGAACAGAAATTGGGACTGACGTTTTTGTTTTTGGTTTTAAAACAGCTAACGATTGGGAGAAAGAGATAGAAGTTGCACTATTGGAAAGCTTCCTTATGTCATTTTATAATGGTCAACTTCGAGTAAAAGTACAGAATAGGGAAATAAATTCTGCCACACTGAAGTCTCATATGGAGCGGATTCATCGAGACTATCCAAGTCAAACAAAAGGAACATATGGAAATTATCTTGCACTAACTCGAACAGAGGGTGTGCATACTTATTCGATGGATTTTCATGGAATGGGAACGCTTGAATTGAGATTGCTTGTTGATTCTAATGAAAAGCTGGATCGTAAAGTGCTGATTGTAAGAAAAGCCGGAATGAAGCTCTTTAGACTAGGGAATATATCAAAATTGGTTCCATTTACAGGAATTCTTGAATTGAAGGGGAAGGAACTTAATAGTTATTTTAGAGCTATGGAGACAGTTGCACATGACAACTGGGAACCCGGAAGGCATCCAAATCCAAAACAGGCTAAGACATATTATGAAGAAATAAAGGAGTGGATTCGTTTTATTGTTGCCGAACTTGCTGAACATAGCAGTGATGATGAAATGGATGTGGAAGGATTGGGCGGTGTTTTACAAAAGGAACCAGAGAAAGCGGAAACTGGAGATTCAGATAATAAAAGAGAAAATCTTAATAATCATCTTGGAAATATAGATGTTGTAGAGAGACCAGCAAAAACTCTATCAAAGGGGTTCTTTTATGGAAAAGGTGATGAGGGTAACAGTGAGGCAGAAACGACTCAGGGTAAATTGGGAAGAAATGGGGAGCTGGGTTTTAGGTTATTAAAAGGAAAAAGAAAAAGGAAAAAAATTGACAGTCATAGAGGAAAACCAAATCCTAATGGTGAGGATGTTGTAATGCAAAGGAAACCTGGGGGAGAAACCAACTGCCCTCTTAAAAATGTACGTATTATTAAAAAGAACACAGGTACTTATGCTGTTAATTTTGAGATACCACATGATGTTAAGCATGGGAGAATAGAACTTGTCACTGTCGGTGAAAATGGGAAATCAAATCGTATTCGTATCATTGATGCAGAGCCTGTGGTTGGATGCATGGCAGCTAACTTGAATGGTGATTTTATAGAAACTTTTGATATGTCATCATCAGGTAAGGTACAGATTAAAGTGACGCTTGCAGATTCACATGATTATGCTATGGAGGTAAACGTATATGAACATAACTAACAGATTGTTTACCTATCCGGTGTTAAGCGATGAAAAAGATGATTATAAAAAATCCATATTTAGTGTAGATTACGAGCATGAAATGCAGGGCGTTAATAGTTTGCACTTGACGTTTGATATAGCCATGAATTGTAAAGAATTGGAACAGCTCATTGTAGACGGAACAGCTGATTTTGTCATTCATCTTGAATGTTCCACAACAGCATATAGAGAAGTACTTCATTCTGTCTCAAAACATATTGAACATACAATCCCGATTGGACGGGTAAATGGAATCTTGGATGCGGTGGCTTTTATAATTCTTAAAAAGAACATAACAGAATTTTACTGTTCAGACTGGGTAGAAGATTTTAATGATACAACATTTAATTTATTTGCGGGATCTATACTGGCTTATCAGAATTTATCCGATTTAAATATTACAAAAGATTATGAAGAATTTATTAATGCGGGATCTATATTTTCGGTATATAAAAGGCTTACGGAAGATGATTGTTCGGCAGAGATTACCTTGGACTCCTCCAAAATTAGGATTGGATTGGGTACAGATGATTATGATGTTTATGCTATGTATTCATCAAAGATAGAACTGCAATCTCTGTTTCATGCAATGATTATATTGCCGGCATTAGTGTATGTATTTGAAGAATTGAAACAAGAGGGCGGCGAAGAAACATATCATAATAAAGAGTGGTTTATTGCTTTGGAAAAATCATATTTAAAACGTGGTATAGTATTTATGGAAGAAGTCATGAATACTGAAAAGACTTCTTATGAGTTGGCACAGGACGCAATGGAATTTCCTCTTAGTAAAGCATTTAAGCAGATCCCGATATTTTTTGATACTATGGAGGAGGACTCATAATGAAATTATATATAATGAAACGTGAAGCACTTGAGACTTTGAAGGCTAATCTTTCTGTTTTATACGGAAAATATTATACGGAAAAGACAAATCGCTGGATTTATGATATATGCGGAGAAGAGCCATTTGCTGAATTTAAAGATATTACAGAGTTTAGTCTTGCAGACTTGGATTCTGATTTAACACCCGGAGAGATTGACTTATATAATTGCAAGATTATATATGAAAAACTTCAGTTTCTAAGTGAATCCCAAGCAAGCGATGAGAGGTTGTGGGCAGGACTTACCAATGCCACCTTTTATGAGTATATGAGAAAACGATGGGGATATGGTTACGGAAAGAAACCCAAAAGTGCTGAAAAAGAAGTAGGTGCGATTTTAACAAGATTTTTTTATAAGTCTTCTGGAAGAAGTGGTTTCTATAGAAATACATTGGCGAAATGCTGGTGGGTAGGACATAACACATATGATTTCAGCAATACTGGGAATCATTTTGAAAGCTTAGATATTATAGGAAGCAATGACCTGAACTCTAAAATTAATGAGTTTTTCTATAACTTTACATTTTCATCAAATTCAGATATAATGGCTGCCATTATTGATGCCCTTCGTAAATTTAAGGAAGAAGGAAAACGTATACTTGTTCGTGAACATATAAGACCGGCTATGTCATATTTAAATGCGGTAGGCGGTTCGGTTGTTCTTGATTGTTTGGAAAAAGAGGAGATAGCACGTATCTTTTCTGATGCTGTTGATGCTATTATGCAGGGAGATACACCAATCCTAAATTTTGATGTGAACATAAATTCAGAAAGTGAGGATATGGATTATTCTGACGATGAGATTTTAGAGGCAGAAAATCTCTTAGATTTGCCTGAAGTAACTATGGGATGTAAGGTTGTGATTTGGAATGCAAATAGAGAAACGAAAATTTATAAATATGATTTAATAAATGGAGCATTACCCAAAACGGTAGAGATATTTACAGGGCACAAAGTTGGTGACACAATTGAGTTATCAGGTCAACAGTGGAAGATAGAGGATGTGATTCTGTAAAAATTTAGCCATTGAAAAAGTGGAAGAAAAAATTTGTTGACCTACATTGGCATACTCTAGTGAATATCCCAGGTCGTAGTGATGGTGCAAGGTTAGATTATTATGATTGGTGGTCGTTTCTGGCTAAAATTTGAAAAGCAAGCAAAGAATAGACTGCAGAATAAAAGACTCTGGCAAAAAAAGAATGTGAACAATCTAGGTCAGAAATAAGTGTTTTTTGTTTTAGATTAAATGTGCATGAAAGGATGGCATTATGAATATTGATGAATTATTTGTTGAGTTTAACAAATCTGCCAACGAATCTAAGGAAAGTTTAAAAAGAATGCTTGAAGTTGTGTCAAGCGGTCGAGTTCCTAGTAAAGAAGATAGGAACAAGCTTGATAATGTAATTGATGCTTTATGTAAAAAGTATGATTCAATTTGCGTGTTTGCAGAGGAAAGACTATCAGAGGACGAAATGCTTGAAGATGGCAGTTCGGTCACTGATTACTATGAGGCAATTAAAAACAGCAGATTTACAGCATTTCATAATCAGATTAACGAGATAAAGGAAGTCTTAGCTAAATTTGTATCTGTACAGTCCTTGGTTTTGAACTTGGAATCTGCCCTTGAGCCATTCAAGAAAAATGCAGAATCATTGCTTAAGAAAATCGAAAGTGGTGGGGTTGCAGATATAGCAGATGTTGCGGAGGAAATTGGAGGACCGCAGTTATTTGTGCGTGCCATGGAATACATGGATTTGAACTCAGATGAAGGAAATGAAATTCTTGATTCTCTGGAAGAAAATTATGGTTATCCATCGAGAGTTACAAGAGGTTTGAGTAGTAAAAGTTATTTCTTGCCTAATGAAGAAGGGAGCGCACAGCCTTGTGACCAGGTATCGGCTGCTGAAAAGGAGTCTGATAAGTTTGATGTATCAATTACAACAACAGAAATAGTAAAAAAGGAAGAAGACAAAGCTGAAAATGTAAATAATTCAGAGAATGTTGACAATCAAAAGTCTGCCTTTAGGCAGTCAATAGAAAATGCCGGATTCGCATTTGAAGATAGCGAGTTTGGTATCCTTTCAAGCGAGATAAGTACAGCAGAGACAAAGAAGATTTCTGCAAGTGTATTCTCAAATGATTTAAGAAAAGGCAATGTAAAAGTATTTAAGAGCATAATACAGCAGGTATGTTCTTCCACTGTAATATCACCTGAACTCTTGGCTATAAGATATAATATGCCTCAAAACATTGCTGTGGGCAGCTTAGATTTTCTCCAAAGAAAGGGTTATTTAAGAAAATATAAGCTAATGCCTGTAGGGGAGTTTTACTGTTCGTCTCCAAGACTTGAAAGGTCATTAACCTACAAGGATGCTAGCAAATTTGTTGGCGTTAGACAGTTGTCAGCGGATTCCCTTGGAGAGCTTGTTGAAGATAACGCATCTTGCGCAGCAGCAAGACTTACTTTTTTAAAGCTCTATATGAATAGTACAAAAAATTATGTTGAGAGCGGAGTTAAACAGCATACTTCTTCTAGTGTAACTATGACAGAAGCGTTTGTGTTTAGATCTTTTGATACATCCAATCCAGATTATTCGGAGATATTAATTGGAGCATTTTGGACAAACTATGATGAGTGCGATGAATTCATTGAAGCATTTGAAAAAAAACTTGAAGATGCCGTAAAAGTTCAAAGATTCGTTATTGCTTCTGAAACAAAAGAGAGCGCGGAGTTATTAGCAGATGAAATAAAGAAGTGTGCATATGAAAAATTGAGTGGAATTACATGGTTTATCTATTCTTTAAAGAACGATGCTTATTATCAATATGATACGGAAATCGTAACTGAGATAGGAAATATTTGGCCGGTGCTGAGTGAAAAAGGCATATCTAATGACATTGATAAAGAGGAACTTTTAAGCGGTGATATACAGAAGAAAGATGATGGTCAGGAGATAGATATTCCTAAAACAGACGAGCTAATTGTAGAAAAAGAAGAAAATCCTATTCCTGCAGTAAAAAAGGAGACTGTTGCACCGGTCAATATCGCTGAAATTCCCCAAACGGATGATATTGAGGCGATACTTTGTAAGCTGATCAATGGTCGGAAGCATTATTGTGCTACAGCCTATGCAAAAGCAAGATCGATAAAAGATAATCTTCTAAGTGATATATATGATAAGGTTGCGTATGCTTTGAATGACCCGATGAGACATTGTGTTTATTCCGCAGACAGAGTATTTGATCTGATCCCAACCAATCATAATGAATTTTCAGATGATTTAGTTGTTGCAATTGGAATTAGGACATTTTTCTATAATCAGGTAAGCTATGACTACAACATTAAAGCATTTTACAATGCCATAAAGGAATACAAGGTATTGAACGAGTATCCATCCTTGAGTAATGTGATTTATAAGCTGGTTGAGTTTAAGGGTAATCAAAAAAAAGGGATAGATACGTATGCCGATTATCGGGAAAAGAGTGTGGCTCAGCTGGAAGATGAATTGAAGAAGATACAGAGAGAAGCAAAGATTTATTATGATAATTCCATTGTTGGGAAAAAGCAGGAAAATGCCAGCCAGAAACGATTCCTTGAAACAAAGAAGATGCTTCTCAATCCCAACGGAGATATAGGGCAGTACATAAGGGCTGTTGTAGAGGATGACAGAGATGTCCAGCCATTGATTGTTGAGTTTCTTCAAGAGAAGTTTATAAGAGAAGACAGTACGATTTCTGAGGAAAATATAGATACGAATATGCTTTGGAATTTCATTGTGAAATACTGGGATGAAGCTGGAGCGAAGATGGTGTATAGGCGTCGCGAGGACTTAATGAGTCATCTTAGGAGTAATATCATTAGTGTAACAACAAAGGCTATCCAAATTATGATTCGCTGGTGCATTCTAGTTGATAAGGTTGGTAATCAGACAGAAGATGCAGGTGCTATAGAATATAAGAAAATAAGAAAGACTCTTTTGAATGAAATCACAGATTCTCTTACTGCGATTGAAGCTGCAGAAAAAAAAGCCAATAAGCCTGAGACTGAGTTAGCAGGTTTAGAAGTCATCCGATATGCACTTGATGAGGTCAAGAGATGTATTGAGGGGACATATGGAGAGTATGAGAGAAGATATTTCTATATTCCTTTCTTGATGACAGATGACATACTTTTAGATGATACTTTTTGCCCTGACTTTGCAGTCCATTCCTCTGAGATGGCAGAGTTGCAGCCAGAGAACCGTATCTTAGAGCATGCACATAAGACCAGTCAGCATTGCGAAGATAGATTATTAGAGATTCTCAAAGACAGATTATCAGAAATTCTGGAGGATAATGGTGATGATTACGGAACAGCTAGATTGATTGTTGAATATCTTGCGGAAACTGCTCTATCAATAGACACCGAAATGTATCGGAGAAATATTTCTTTGGGAGAGGAGTATGCAAAAGAGACAGCTTATCTGAGAAAGGAGCAGTTTATTGGAGATTTAGAACTTGCACAGAGTTATGGACAGATTGATAATGTTAATTCCACTGAGGATAAGAAGGAGAAGATTCTCCAGATTGTGAATGAGTGGTATGAAAGTTGTGTAGATAGTGCAAATTATGGTTTCTTTAAGCGGATTATGGACAGTTACCTTGAGGAAATTCGTAGGGAATCCAAGACTCGAGAAAAGGATCTTGTGGAGCAGTTGGATGCTTTGAAGTTAACAACAATAAAGGGTATCTCATCTGAAGCAAAAGAAAAGAAGATTTCTAGGATTCAAGCTGCTTTGGCTCAACAAAATTATACAGTTGCGGAGGACTTGCTTGCACGTGCGGATCAATCTGATGATGACCATATGGATGTTGTTGAAGAGGACTTTCTTGGAGATTTCTTGGATGATTACAATGATTACTATAAGATTGTTGCAAAGAGTCAGGTGAGTTTCGCAACTCTTGTAAGTGGTCATACAAGAAACAAACAGGAACGTGGTGGCAGAAGACTGGCAGACAACTGGCTTCCAGGAGGAAGTAAGCTTGGAATAACTCGCTTAGTAGGTCTTCTTACAGGCTTCGGATTTAAGGTTGATAGCAATTCTGTTCAGGAGTTGAACCCAATAGGAAAGTTTGAAAACTTCTTTGTTAGGACATTAGCCGCGAAAGATGGGAAACGTGAAAACTATACTCATCCGATTGCAGCTTTTGGATCAGGTGCTTCACGCGAGGGTTTCAGGGTAGTATGTCTGAATGGAAAATATGATACGGTAGGTCTTATTGCTGTGATGAAAGAAATTGGTAATGCAAAGCATACTATGATATTGCTTGATAGTGCACTTGATAAGCCAGAACGAAGAATTCTTGCCAGAAAGAGCAAATCTGAACTTGGCGATAAGCTCTTTGTTGTAGTTGACAGGGCTGTAATGATGTATATGGTAAAGAATTACGATGAGACAAAAGTCAATAGGATGCTTATGGCATTAATAACGCCATTTGGATATTATCAGCCATATGTATGGGAATCGTCGAATGTTATGCCCCCGGAAATTTTCATGGGAAGAAAGCATGAACTTGAGAGGATAGAATCTTCTACAGGAGTGAATATTGTATATGGAGGTCGTCAGCTTGGTAAGTCTGCACTACTCAAACAGGCTAAAGCTGATATAGATAGAGATGAAAATGGAGATCGCGCTGTTCTTGTAGATATTAAGGGATTAAATTGTCAAGATGCCGCAAAGAAAATTGGTCATGCTTTGTATGATGAAGGCGTTCTTACCGAAGATATTACTACAACCGACTGGGATGAGCTTTCGAGAGCCATTCGTAAGCGTCTTCAGACTGATAAACATAGGATTCCTTATTTGTTGTTGCTCATTGATGAGGCAGATACATTTATTGAGAGTTGTGAGGCGAGCAACTATAGACCGTTTGATTCTCTGAAGGAGATCCAGAGCATTGGTGTTGGAAGATTTAAGTTTGTGATTGCTGGTTTGAGAAATATAGTTCGATTTAAGAGAGAAGCGGCATTGGGTAATAACAGTGTTTTGACTCATCTTGATTCGATGACTGTAAAGCCGTTCCATTCGATAGAAGCCCGTGAACTTATGGAAATCCCGCTCCATTATATGGGATTAAAATTTCCGAAGGAGAATGAATCACTTATTACATTGATCCTAGCAAGTACAAATTACTTCCCTGGATTGATTCAGATGTATTGCGCAAAGCTTTTGTCAGCAATGAGAAGTAAAGATTATGCTGGTTATGACGAAGCAGATACGCCAGTTTATGAGATTAGTGAAGAGCATATTAAGAAGGTTCTTGCTGATCCGGAATTCATGGAGCAAATCCGTGAAAAGTTTATAATCACACTGAAGTTGGACGAAGATAATTACTATTATCTTATTGCACTTATTATGGCCTATTTATACCATACCAACGGATACAATGACGGTTATTCTGCGGAGGACATTAAGAATGCTGGAAAGAATCTTGATATTGCTAAGATAGCTAAGTTGAATGATGATAAGTTATCTGTTTTTATGGAAGAACTTAAGGAACTGAATGTGCTTAGAAGTACAGATGACACGCGCTACCTGTTTACCAGATTTACTTTCTTCCAAATGATGGGAACCAGTTCAGAAGTTGATGCCAAGCTTATTGAATATATGGAGTATTAGATATGAGGGAAATTTGGTGGAGTCAGGTTACAAATGCAGTTCGGTATGTAACAGAGATAAAACAGAGTTTGCTGGAGGAGAAGAGTATTCTCCTCAAATATACTAACGGCATGCCATGGCGTGACCAGCTTGAAGAAACAATTGTTGAAGCCGTAACATTACAAAATTCTGAGAAGAAATTTGTGAAAATTCCGATCGTTTCAAATCCAGGAGAGTATTTACTTAATGAGTTTTGTAAAAAAGAAAAGAGAGCTGAATATAGACCAACTAAAGGATATGCTAAGTTCTTTGCAGAAAGTGATGAAATTGTTCTTCATGATAGATATTTTTGGGTGCAGATTGGTGCTGCTTCTTGTTTGAATAATTGGATGAAATTTGTATCTGACTACATAAAAGAACGTGGAAAAAAGGACAATATTGCAGTGTTCATTTTGGAATGGGCAGGAAATGAATTAGTTTCTGTTAAGAAAGGTATAAGAATATTTTTCTTTGATGATTATGTAGGAGAGTACGATAGGATAGTATTTGCTGTATTGGCATCTTCAAGTATAAAGGAAAATTCTTTTGTTAAGAATTATATAGCTGAGTTAGTTGCAAATGTGTCAGGGAATGATATCGAATTATGCGCGGAATGTATTGGGCATTATAAAGAATTCCTTGAAAATTCATGGAAGCTTATACAAACGATAATTGCTGAAAAGGTTCGCAGCGATGAAACAGACTTTTGCTATACAAAAACGGCAGAGGAAGTCAAGCATCTTATTTGGTTGGCACAAATCAAGACGGTCTATCCCTATTTAGAGGAATATCGAGAAAATTTTGTACAGAAGCATGCAAACGAAATATCAAAGCGACTTCCAATACAGACATCTTATGGTGAAACATATACTGATCCTAAGGATGTCGAATTGGGAACATTAATGTACATGGCTGGATGTAATAATTTGGTTCTAAGCACATCTGAGTATGAGAAACTCAAAAAGTATAAAGAAGCAAGGAATAAATTATCTCATTTAATAGCACTTACAATTAAAGAGATTAGAGAGCTGCTGTAAAAAAATTGAAGTTGCGGAATTATATACGGAATTCCATATGGACTATATGAAAGATTTGTTATAGCAAAAGGTTTTTCATTGAATCAAATCAGGTTTTTTGATAGTTAATCATGCAGATGTAGAGAAGAGGCGCTTTATTATGAAATGCTGCAATCAATGATGAGCATGGAAAGAAGGTGAAAAGAATGGATTCAAAAAATCAGTATGAATATGCAGTAGTTGCCATAAAGCAAGCTGTTGAAAAGAGTAGATATAGGGCTGCGAAAGTGGGTAATGCGGAACTACTATCTCTCTACTATGGAATAGGAAAGTATGTTTCGGAAAATACAAGAAATGGTGCTTGGGGAACAGATGCGATTAAGACCATTTCAGGCAGATTAAAGTCGGAATTGATGGGAATTAGAGGATTTTCAGAGAGCAATATTAAAAATATGCGTTTATTTTATGATGAGTGGAGTCCTTACGTAAATCGCCAGCCACTGGCTGACGATTTGGATGTGAATGGTGAAGGTTTGCTGATAGCAATTCGCCAGCCAGTGGCTGGCGATATAGACTGGAATGAATTTATATCACTGGGATTTACTCATCATATGGAAATATTGTCAAAAACGAAGGATATTTCTGAACGTCTATTTTATATTCATGAATGTGCGGTTAGAGCTTGGGATAAGTATACTTTGAGAGAATATATTAGGTCAGGGGTGTATCACAAACAGGGAAATCTACCGAATAACTTTTCTGATACACTTAACGATGCAAAGTTTGCTGTAAAGGCAACAAAAGCATTCAAGGATAACTATTTGTTGGATTTCATAAATACAGAAAATCTTGGTGAAGCAAGTGAGGACATTGACGAGCGAATAATTGAGAATCAGATTGTAAACAATATTAAAGAATTTATTGTCAGATTTGGAACAGACTTTATTTTTATGGGTAATCAATATAGAATCGAAGTAGCAGGTGAAGAAATGTTTATTGATCTTTTATTTTTTAATAGAGAATTGAATTGTCTTGTTGCAGTGGAACTGAAAACAGGTAAATTCAAACCGTCATATTTAGGTCAATTAAATACTTATCTGACAATTTTAGATGACAAGGTAAGGAAAGAACATGAAAATCCCTCGGTAGGGTTAATATTGTGTAAGGATATGAACAAAGCATTCGTGGATTATGTAATAAGGGATTATGAGAAGCCGCTGGGAGTTGCAACCTATAAAACTTATAAAGATATGTCTGATGATATGAAAAAGGCTTTGCCAGATGTAGATGATTTGAAAAAACTGTTGCTTAGTGAAGAACAGGAATAAAGGAAGATTGTTGTGGACATGGATAATGCAGTTGATACAATAAAAGAAATGGCATTACAATTGAAAAAAATAAATGAGATTGCCTATAATCAATATAAGCCTATCGCATCTGACTTGTGCAGTAGAGCTGCATCATTACGTGAAGTTGAATATACATTGGATAGGATGCTTGATTTTTGTGGCGATGATGCGGTTTTAGGATTATTTAAGGATATATGCAGACATTATTTTGATATTTATCCGGAAATGATAGCATATCAGATTAATTCATATAGTGAAATATGGGACGCAGAATAATCTGTCAAAAAATTATATTATTGATATAGATTCAATGAAGCAACAGCATTTGTATTGGGTATTGAAGCGATGGCTTGAGTAAATCTTGAGTAATCTTGGGTAAATTTACTCAAGGTTACTCAAAAGATTTGCGCAAAAGTTATTTGAGGTGGATATATCGCTTATAAGCAGACAATTAGGTGTTTTAAGCTGGTTATGTTTTAGACGGGCTTGGATAAATTTGTTTCAAATCAAGCTCGTGCTTCTAAAATGCTTCTAAAATTTTCAATAACCAGAAAAATAAGGTGATATTGAGGGTAATATAAATAAAAAAATCCCCATTTTATCATGGTTTGCGATATAGGCAAACACACCGTAGCAACGTGAGGGTGGTAGAACAGTAGGTTCTGGTCGTGTGGCTACTATCATCGAGTAATCTTTAAATTATAGCCAAATAAGTAAAATAAGCACCGCAATCCTTTGAAAAATCAAGGGTTGCGGTTTCTTAATGTCTAAAAATAATAGCGAACAAAAGAAAAAGCCACTTGCCAGAATTTCAATGAAAATGGCTTGTGGTGCTAAAAGGGCTCTATTTTTATTCGCTGTCATTTGCCGGATTGCCGAGAGGGAGTGCGGGGCAGTTGGAGCACATAAAAGAACTCTGCAAAAAGCGTAAAAACCTTTATGAAAAACAGAACAATTTAAAAGGACAGAAACAAAAAATTAAAAAGTCGTTGGCACGATAAGAAACTGCCATTATTTTTAAATGGTAAATGTGGAATGAAAGTGGTATCATTAATGAGCAAATAAAAATTTATGGAGATATGAGATATGGAGCAAATTTTACTAATCGAGCCTCAAAAGATGTATGCAGATGAAATATGGAAATTTCGTCAAGAAATTTTGGAATATGACGCAGAAAATGAAAACCGATTTGCAGGTTGCTTATCGCTTGATGTAAGTAAGTCCTCTGAAGAATGGATCAAAATATGTGAACTTAGAAAAAGTGAGAAGACATGTGACGATGCAGGAACGGCTGTTCCTGCGCATACATACTTAGCAATACGCAAGAGAGATGATAAAGTTGTAGGTGTGATAGATTTGCGTCATCACATCAATCATCCTATTCTTGGAACGTGGGGAGGGCATTGTGGGTATTCGGTGCGTCCTTCTGAACGAGGCAAAGGTTATGCAAAGGAAATGCTTCGTTTGAATATACAAAATGCAAAATCAATGGGAATAGAAAAACTTCTTATCACTTGTGATATTGAGAATGCAGCCAGTGAAAAAGTAATACTCGCTAGTGATGGGGTTTATGAGAAAACCATAGATGTTGATGGATGCAAGATGAAAAGATATTGGATAACAGTATAAGAAATAGACAACTTTCGGTTTTGTTGGTTAGCGTGGTGGAGAAAATCGGTATTTCTCACTGGCTCTATTTTGGCTCTAAAAGAAAAGCAGAATGATTTGAAAGGACAGAAATATAAAATAGAAATATCGTTGGAACGATAAGAAATGTGGGGCATGGCGGTTGCAATGCTCTACATTTTATAGTAGCGAATAAAAGGTGAAAGTGATATAATCAAAAGCAAATATTTGTAGATTTTGAGCAGAATTTATAGTAGCGAATAAAAAGTGAAAGTAATATAATCAAAAGCAAATATTTGTAGATTTTGAGCAGAAGTGATATAGAGAAATTAGTTATTGAAATATAATGAGAGGGTGAATATGGGCGAGAATGTTTGTGAAGAAATTAGACTTGTTGACAATATTTTACAAGCGGAGGATTTTGTAAGATTGCGCATACAAGCAGGATTTGTTGAGATACCGGTGGAGCATGCTCGAAAGGCTCTGCAAAACGGTTTAATGAATGTTTCTGCGCTATATAATGGGGAACTTGTGGGAATGGGGAGACTTGTGGGAGATGGTGCTATGTATTGGTATCTTCAAGAAATAATTATTTTGCTCCAATTTCAACGAAAAGGTATTGGCACAATGATTGTTAATCACTTAGTTGATTATGCAAGAGAAAATTCTACTACTGGAAAATTTACAACAATCGGAGGCGTTTCAGCCAAAGGAAAAGAACCATTTTATGAGAAAATAGGGTTTGAGGTTATCCCAAATGGGATTAAAAAGATGATAGAAATGAAATAAAAGGTGTGCGACAACTAAGTAATATTTATCGCAAGGTTTTCTTGTGTTTATATAGATATTTTCATGTAAAGGAGATGATGTGATATGAAAAATAATGATAGCTGTATCAAAACACGGAGGGTGACTATAATTTAGCTCTCCGCAGACAATAAGGAGAGATTCATGAATATATTAAAATTTGAAAAAAAGCATGTGAAAGAAGCAATGGAAATTGCCCTTGCTAATTATAATGATGAGCGGCAATATGTAAAAGAATTACCACAAGTGTGTGATGTTCCTGACTTATATGGTTTTGCCGAAAATGGTTTGGGTGTTGCCGCATTTGAAAATGAAAAGATGATAGGATTCTTGTGCTGTTGTGAACCCTTTGACAATGCGTTTCGTGCCACCGATGTGAAAGGGATTTTTTCGCCTATGGGTGCAAATGCAGCCGTTTCTAAAAAACGCTCCCAAATTTATGCAGCCATGTATCAGGTGGCAGGAGAAAAATGGATAAAGACTGGGGCAGTTTCTCATGCAATCTGCTTATACGCCCATGATGAAGAACTTCAACAACAGTTTTTCCGTTATGGTTTTGGGTTGCGTTGTTTAGATGCTATTCGTCCGATGGAATTGATTCATTGCGGATTTTGTGGAGGATATGATTTAGTCGAATTGTCAAAAGCAGAATATCATTTTATCTATCCGCTTCATTTAGCGTTATATCAACATTACCGAAAAAGCCCTTTCTTTATGAATCGCAAGCCCGAAACACAAGAGGAGTTTGCAGTATCTTCAATGCAGGAAGGGGCGCGTTATTTTGTGGCAAAGCAGAATGGAGAAATATGTGCGTTTGTAAAAATTTCGGTTCCCGGCGAAACGTTTGTTGCAAGGGGCGGCACTTATCGTCATATCAGAGGTGCATACTGTCTGCCGGAACACAGGGGGAAGGGATTATATCAAAATTTACTGAACTTTACCATATCTGTGTTGAAAAGAGAAGGCTATACCAGACTTGGCGTGGACTTTGAAAGTTTTAATCCAACAGCGCGCGGATTTTGGCTAAAATATTTTACTGCATACACGAATAGTGTAGTTCGGAGGATTGATGAGCGAATGATACAGTTGATATGATAGAAGTATCCTCGCTATCTAGTGCTTTATAGGCGAAATAATAGTGAACAAAAGGAAAAGCCATTGGTGTTTGCAGTGTCCTATATTTTTGTGGCAAATAAGGGGTGGAAGTGATATAATCAAAGGAACGAATCGAGATTTGAGAGAAATGTCTTTTATTTTTAGGCAAGGCGGTACAATATGAAAAGAGTGTTAAGGAAATCTTTAATCGTGGTATTGGCAATGATGATAATCCTTGTATTATTTGTCATGATATCTTTTGTTCGTCATAAAATATGCAGTTCAAAAGAAAAGGACTTGCGGACTCCTTTGGGTGCGCTTGTAGAAGTGAACGGCCACAATATGAGTGTATACATAGAGGGCAAGGGGGATAAAACGCTTGTGTTTCTGTCTGGAGGCGGAACCTGCTCGCCGATATTGGATTTTAAATCGTTGTATTCACTGTTAACCGATGAATATAAAATAGTCGTTGTGGAAAAATTTGGCTATGGTTTTAGTGATGTCGTAGATGAAAAAAGAGATATAGATACAATATTAAGTGAAACAAGAACGGCGCTTGAAAAAGCAGAAGTACAAGGTCCGTACATACTTTGCCCGCATTCCATGTCTGGACTGGAGGCTTTGTACTGGGCGCAGAAATATCCCGAAGAGGTTGAGGCTATCATTGGTTTGGATATGGCTGTACCGGGCTATTATGATGAGATGAATATCAGCATTCCTGTAATGAAAGCAGGGCAATATGGTGCTGTATTGGGGATTACAAGATGGATACCAAGCCTTGCAGAAAGCGATGCCATGAAGTTTGGAACGCTGTCTGATAAGGAAAAAGAGATCTACAAGGCTGTATTCTATCAAAGAACGGCAACTGTGACAATGATAAATGAAGTGAAAACCGTAAAAGACAATGCGAATGTGGTAAAAGAAAAGGGTGTTCCGCAAGTACCGATGTTATTGTTTGTGTCTAATGGTTCAGGAGGAACAGGATTTACGGAGGAAAGATGGAGAAGTATTCCCAAAGAATATATCTCAGCTTCTGAGAATGCTCGTTTTATTGAATTAGACTGCCCGCACTATGTCCATGATTATAAATATAAAGAAATAGGCAAAGAAATCAGAAACTTTGAGAAGATAATCTATGAATAATACAGTTAGAAAACCGCAGGAGAAGCTTAAAATAAGTGTTAAATATTTTTTTCTCGCAATAGCTGTAGTTTTGCTTGTAATTGTTATAGGAGCGGCTGTGCTGTTCTGGAATGAATTGCGCACCCTCTTTTCATTAAAAAAGATTGACGATTACGGTGCATACCAGATGACCTGCTATGGGGAGTATGGTTTTGATGAATTTTTAAAAGTCGGCGCATCGAGCGATCAGGATATTGAAAAGTTTGTGACAAAAAGGCTGCTAAAAGGAATGCCTATAGACCTTGGTGTTATGGGATATGGCTGTACTGCTTTTGTAACAAGAAATGAAAAAGGAGAAGTCCTGTATGGGCGGAATTTCGATTTTCTTTATGCGCCGTCATTACAATTATATACAGAGCCGGAGAATGGATATAAGTCTGTTTCCACAGTAAATTTATCTTTTGCCGGATATTCAGAAAATTTTCTGCCTGATGGTTCCCTATTTGATAAATTTTTGACACTCGCAGCACCGTTTTTGCCGTTTGACGGTATGAACGAGAAAGGCGTGGCAATCGCATTGCTGGCTGTACCTGAAGCCGAGCCGCCTTATGACAGTGACAAAATAACTTTGAATACGACCACGGCAATCCGGTTGGTGCTGGATTATGCGGCAACGGTAGAAGAAGCGGTTGAACTACTCCGCAATTATAATATTTATTTTTCAGGAGATGTCGAATGCCATTATTTGATAGCAGATGCCAGCGGACAGTCTGTTATTGTAGAATTTTATGATGGTGAACTTCAACTCGTGGAGGCGGAGACCGATTATCAAATCGCAACTAATTTTATAGCGTATCATGGTTTGAATATTGGTGAGGGTTTTACAGAATTTGAAAGATATGATACAGTAGAAAAAGAATTGCGGAAGAACAATGGCATACTAGATGAAAAGGAGGTTATATCGCTTCTTGCCAAGGTTGGTGTGCAGGATGGAGAAGTGGATAAATTACAGTGGTCTGTTGTCTATAACCTGACAACAGGAGATGTCCGTTTATTTATTCACAGAGATACAAACAATATCACAGCGGCAAAACTCGAAATGAGTCCTTGACCTTTATTGGTTTGCAACTAATTTTAAGGAGGTTATTATGAACGAATTGTGCATGATTATTAAGGACATGGTAAAACCTAATTTCTTGAATATAAAAACATCTATAAAAACGTATGACAGGGACGCTTTGTGTTGCGGAGTACCATGCTGGCGGTGGGTTTACCATGCACTCCACTCTGCCGATAAATGGTTTATAAACCCCTTTGATTATGAAGAACCGCCATTCCACGAAGATGGAATGGACAATCCTGACAAGCCTTGCAAGGGCGTTTTATCTGATGAACAGTTACTTCGTTATCTTGACAGTGTGGAACAAAAGACAATTGAGTATCTTGATACGCTTACAGACGAAATGTTATATGAAAAGCCTGAAAAGTGTCGGTATACACGCATGGAGCTTGTCCTAAGACAATTTAGACACATATCTTTCCATACAGGTATGTTAAATGGACAAACCGCAGTCACAACAGGAGAATTTCCCATGTGGGTATCGGAAACAGGGAAGTATGTTGATGACGGCGTTTTCTTTGGCAGATACCGTAAAGGAGAAATAAAACTTTAAATTCAGGAATACAAATAAATTACTTGCTTTTTCGACAAAATTATGTTTTAATAATAATTGTCAGGGCAAACCCCTGACATATGGGTGGATTCCCGAGTGGCCAAAGGGGACAGACTGTAAATCTGCTGCTTAATGCTTCGGTGGTTCGAATCCACCTCCACCCATTTCAAATGAAACAGGTATATAATAAAGAACGAAGAGCAGGAAACTGCTCTTATTTTTTTATGCGCGCGGCGAGTAGTGGAGAAGGTCGTTCTCCTACTCGATTACAAGTAAGCAAAAGTTTACTTTCCGAGTTCCGAAGTACAGTGCGGACATCTTGTCGCGTCAAGTGCAATCTCGGATTTGCAGTAAGGACATGTTTTCGTGGTAGGCGCTTTTGCTTCCTCTTTCTTTTGAAACTTGGAAACGGCAGTATTCATCGCTTTCACAAGAATAAACACGATAAATGCCATAATCAGAAAATTGACGACCGCCGTAATGAATTTTCCGTAATAAAGCGTCACATCACCCGTAATGTTCCAGGCAAGCTGATCAAAGTTCATTCCGCCAAAAAGCCCAAGCAGCGGGTTGATAATATCATTGACAAGCGAAGACACAATGCTTGTGAACGCACCGCCGATAATAATACCGACTGCCATATCCATTACGTTTCCTTTGCTGATAAATTTCTTAAATTCTTCTAAAAACTTGTGCATTAAAAATTCCTCCCTTTTGATAATAAACTGCCTATTCGACTATTATATATCGAAACAAGTGTGTCCGTAAATAAAAAATATTAAGTAAACGGCGCAATTTAAGCCAGGCAGTTGTGTTTATAAAAATTTTATGATATTATGAGCGCAAGAGAGCAAAGTGAACTTGTTCATTTTGCGAACGGCGAATGTTGATCAGAAATCGCAGATTTATGATATAATGAGCGCAAGAGAGCAAAGTGGATTTATACATTTTGCGAACGGCGAATGTAGATCAAAAAACGAAGATTTATAATATAGTGAGCACAAGAGAAAAGAAGGGACGGAGATTTTCATGGACTACTATAAAATTACCACCGATGAAACACTGCGGGAAACCGTCCGGCATGGGGACAGCAGCTATCCCTTTGCATACTATCAGGAAGATATTTGGCAGTTTGATTTTCACCGGGTAGACTGGCACTGGCATTATGAACTGGAGTTCGTGTATGTTGCCCAAGGCACCGCGATTTGCCTTGTAGGGACAGACAGAATAGAACTGAAGGAAGGCTGCGGTATCTTTATCAACAGCGGCATTCTCCATCGTTTTGAGGCGCAAAGCAGTACGTTTATCCCCAATATTGTTTTTTCACCAACCCTGTTAGCGTCTGAAAAAAGCCTTATTTTTGAAAACTTTATCAGCCCTGTTATCAATGCAGCTGTTTCTTATCAGACTTTTGCACCGCATGTTGCGTGGCAAAATGATATTTTGCAAAATCTGCAACAAATTTTTGCGCTGCAGGAAACCAAAAATAATAATGAGTTAAGGACCATACAGCACCTTTTGCAGATTTGGGAGATATTATGGAACGAGTTCGACGCAACCTCCGGTTGTGAAAACCTTCGCCGTTTCAATTATAAACAAGCAAGACTGCAAACAATGATGCAGTATATTCATGACCATTACACGGAGGAAATCACCCTTGAGATGATTGCGGACTCCGCGTCCATCAGTAAAAGCGGTGCGCTGCATATTTTCCAGTCGGGCATTCAGAGCTCCCCTGTTGCCTACCTCATCCGGTACCGGCTGGCACAAGCTGCCGAGCAGCTCTACACGACGCAAAAATCCGTTTCCGTTATCGCGGAAGAAACGGGTTTTACAAGCGCCGGATATTTTTGCAGGAAATTCAGACAGCATTACCAAATGAGTCCGAACGCGTACCGACGCAGGAAAACGGAACAAACGGCGGAAGGCATGGATTAAATCTGTTATGATGAAAACAAAAAACGGCAGAGGCAAAAGGAAGGTAACAGCGTGTTTGACAATCAGGAAAAAAATAAATCAATTTATAGAGGAATTGGAGTTGTATTGACAGCAGTTATTTTTATGGCGGCGGTCATTTTTGCGATTGCGCTGACAAAACGGGACGATACACAGGAGACGGTTGTTTTGACAAGACAGGAAGAGACGCATAAGACGGTTGTATTTGGCGCGGAGCAAAGGACAACTAAGAATTCATGGGGAGAGATGACGGCGTATTCTGAGCGCGAGAGCTTTACGCATTTTTTGTTAAATAATTCACAGGAACAGGATTATGTAATGGCTAAGATTGCCGTAGGGGAGGATAAGGCGGAATTTGACTGGACATTTGGGGAAGGCAGCTTACCTGAAAGCAGGGAGGACGTTGTAGCGCAGTATATATATGAAAAAGAGCACTTTGCGTTGCAGGAGAATACAACGCCTGCGGATTACTGGCTTTTTCTGAAAATCAGGACAGAGGGCATTTATGATTTGGATATTTGGCATGGCGTGCAGGAGGCATGGGGCGGAAACTTAGAGAAGCACCATGAAATTATGGCTTTCGTAAATGAAACAGGGCGTGTCTGTACGCTTCGTGAGTATAATGATGGAACCGCCTTGGGGCGATGGACTGTTTACATCAAAGATGATTTCCTTTATGTTCTTGAGTGCTTGGAGAATCAAATCAGTGACAGTAAAGAATTAAAGCTGCCAATCCGGTATTTTTATTATACCGGTATTTTAGAGGAAGCCCCGGACGAGTGCATGTGGGGAATGGATGATGAACTTTTTTACTGGCGTGACCATGATAAACGCGTGACAACGCTTGAAAATCCGCACCGGATTTATACGCAGACTGTGGGAACGGATGACCGCTGGTCGCATTTTTCCGGTATGACGCCGTGCGGTATTTTGGAGAAGGCAGAGTATACCCTTTCCTTGTCTGATGAAAGTCCTGAAATTAAAATCTGTTTTACGCTGCAAAACAATGCGGCAGACTGCTATCTTCCCGATATTGGCGCAGCGGACTATCTGTATGCGATGGAGGTATCGGAGGCGGAGAGCGGCAAAGTGCTGCAAAACGCTGAGGTAATGATGTGCGTTGATACTGTTGACACACTTCGCTTTGAGGATTTGGACAAAGACGGATTTTTGGATATGCATATTGTGTATCCGGACCACGCGGTTGTATCGGAAAGCAATGCAGACGATCAGTTTTCATATACCTATTATTGGTATGATCCGCCGTCGTACTGGATTTGGGACAATGGCAAAAATATGTTCGGTCGCATGTCTGAACGCGAGCTATCCGAGCATCTGAATGAGAATTTGGCAGGGCAGCTGGACGCTGGCAGTATAGGAGCGACGGATACGGTTGTCGTGCAGGCGGGGGATTCTTTGTGGGGAATTGCCAAGAAGTATTTGGGTGACGGCAGGAAGTATAGGATTTTATATGACAGAAACAGAGCGGTTATCGGCGACAATCCTGATTTGATATTACCGGGGGCGGAGCTTGCGCTGGAAATTGCGCCGTAGGATTGTGGTGAGCGGGAATACGTTTGGTTTTATATCAAAAATACGGGACCGATGCCTGAACCCATTCACATGTCTTGTGGCTAACAGGAAAATAAAGTATAATCAAATGTATCGAAGGCATTTGATTATTCATTTATTTGATTTTGCAGTCTTATCGGAAGATAATTGGTTGGAGCATCAAAAGTATCCTTTGCTATAATCTTTATTTTATCAATATCTGTAAGAGTTATCCCTAAGCGTTTGGGAATCGCTTTTATTATAAGGCTAAGATAGTATGTATATAATAAAATGAAAGAAGAAGGCGTCAAAAGGAGAGGATAACAATGACAAAGGTTGAAATTAATGTGTCTGAGGACGAGGAGATGCAGACAACACGAAATGCAATGTTGGTGTATCTATATATTAAAAGCGGTGTTTTATCTCATGGAAAGGCAGCGGAACTGTTGGGACTTCGCAAAATGAAACTGATTACATTGTATGGAAAATTAGGACTGTCATATTTTGATGAAACGCAGGAAGAATTTGAAGAGGACTTGACAGCACTAAAGACTTTAAGGGGTGGGACGATATGATTGTCGTTTCAGACACGACGCCGATTATTTCATTAATGAAGGCGGGGCAGTTGGATTTGCTGCGGAAATTGTTTGATGATTTAAAAGAATGCAGTGAAGTTGATTGAAAGGGGTAAACAAATGAATGATAATAAATTGTCAAAGCTATGGATTGCGGCGGTGGTCGTTATTCCATTTATTCTTATGTTTTGTCTGCATATTGGAATTGCATTAGGCAATTATTTTGGAATTAATATTAATGTGCCAAACGTAGATGCGTCAACATGGTTTCTCTTTGCAGGCAGTTATCTTGGCGGAGTTATGACGCTTGCAGGAGTTATGATTACGTTGAAACATGAGCGGAAAATACACCAATATGAAAAATTATTGGATAATATTGATAAGGAAAAAGAGAGATTAGGGAAAGCAATATGTGAATTGAATGTATTTTCTCCCAGTATTATATATCAGAAGTTTATGGTTATGCAAGTCACGCAAGATGGGTATAACGCTTCTGAAATTGCTGCCATTCGCTCTAATATTTTAGAAGAGATGGCAAAGATTAATAAACTGAAATCAGAAACAATGTTTTTCACAGATATTTATGCAATAACGTCAGGATGCAAGAAATCGTGCAGAATAAAAGAAATTCTGCCGGAAATTCAAAAAATATATGATGCAATAGGAAAAAAGATATATGACACATTGCAGGAAATAGATCAATATGTAACAGATGCTTATAGAAATTCTTTATGCGATGCACAAATACATAGATTTAATATGATTAACGCAAATTGTCAGGCGTTGGGACAACCATTACAATATAACGAAGCAGCAATTAAGGAATATGAAGATAAGAAGGTAGATGTTAAACCGAAACAGGACAAGATTGCTATGGCATTAACAGAAATCAGTAGTTATCCCTTAAATGAAATTCAACAGTTGAATTATTTGGTACGGGAATATATTGTTGTGAAACAGCAGAATGCATCAAAAAACTGTTTTATAAATAAACGGGAAAAAGAATAAACATAATTTTATCAGCGAAGATGGAGATATATTGTGCAAGTGCGCTTGCACAATTTACGGAGGTTATTGATATGTTGCTGAATAATGAAGAATACATGAAAGTGAGAAATGCGGCATATGATTATATTCGAAGCGCGCAGTATAATGCTATAGTAGGAGCAAACTATGCGTTGATAAAGAGAAATTTAAAAATTGGCGAGTTGATCATTTCGAAAAGTGAATGGGGTAATCGTTTTATAGATAATTTGGCGCAGGATATAAAGTCAGAATTTCCTGAGACTACAGGTTTTTCTATTCGTAATTTAAAGTATATGAAGAAATTTGCATCTATTTTTAAGGAAGATGAAATTGATGAATATGGTTTTGCGGCAGTCACATGGTATCATCATATGGCTTTAATGGATAAAACGAAAAATAAAAACCAGTATGTGTGGTACGTGCAGAGAACAATAGAAAATGGTTGGTCTCGAAATATTTTAGTTATTCAAATAGAATCTGACTTGTATTCAAGACAGACTGGAGAAAAAATTCAGAATTTTAATAATCGCTTACCGGATAATCAAAGTGAATTAGCAATTCAAACAATGAAAGATCCGTATATTTTTGATTTCGTAAATATGCGTGGCAGGATGATAGAAACAGATATTGAACATGAATTGGTCAGAAATGTATCAAAGCTCCTGTTAGAGTTGGGCACAGGCTTTGCATTTGTTGGAGAGCAATATTTAATTAAAGTAGAGGAGAATGAATTTTATATAGACTTATTATTCTATAATTATGTTTTACATTGTTTTGTGGTGATTGATTTAAAAACAGGTCAGTTTGTTCCGGAATATGCAGGCAAGATGAATTTTTATTTGTCTGTTTTAGATGATAAAATAAAGAGTAAGGCAGATAACCCGTCTATTGGCTTGATCCTTTGTAAAGATAAGAATAAGGTTGTTGCTGAATATACATTAAAGGACATGACAAAACCGATTGGTGTTAGTGAATATAAATTAATTAATGTATTACCAAAAGAACTGCAGGATACATTGCCATCTGTTGAAGATATTGAATTAAAGGTTTTGAGAGCATACGAGTGTGAGTAATTGTGCAAGTGCGCTTGCACGATTACAATAGCAAATTGCTGCATTTTTAAATTCTGATGTTGGAGAAATGCTTGCGACACATCGTACAACAGGCGGAACAAGACCAGCTTTAGATTACGCGGCTTTGCGTTCGATCCCTATTATTTTGAATGATCGTGTGCCTGAAATTATGAGACAGGCATACGATGAAAAGAAGAGGAAAGAAAAAGAAATAAATGCTTTGCAGGAAAGCATAAACGAATATATATTGTGTGAACTTGGTGTTGTAATGCCGTTGAAAAATGAGAAATTATTTGCAAATAAATTTTTTCTTACAAGCGAAAAGCAGCTAACGTTAAACCGTTTTGATCCGGAATATTATGCAGACAATTATCAAAAAATAATTAGTGCAATAGAGAAGTCACCTTATGAAAAAATGGAATTATCGCAGATAACAGAAAAGATTTTTAGCGGTACAACACCAAAAATGAACGATTATAGTGAGGGAAAAACAAAGTATGCAGTGATTAAGGCTGGCAGTTATACGAAGGATTTTATTAACTTGGGTTTGGTGGCATATTCAAAAAAGGCGCCATTAAAGAGGGCACGACAAAATGATATTTTTATTTTATCAGCCGCGCATCAAAGTAATTATGTTGGGAAATCTATAAAGTTTCTTAGAGATACTCCCGATGAGAATACAGGTTTTGTAGGAGAACTGATATGTGTGAGAGCCAATCAACGGATAAATTCGTTATTGCTTTTTTATATTTTGAAATTGGATTTATATAAGGAATTGCTAAACAGAGAAAAACGTGGTCAAACAGCGCATATTTATTCTAAAGACATATCAAAAATACGAGTACCCGTGCCCACGTGGGAAAAGCAAATGGAAATGAACGAAAAAATTGAAAAAATTATACAGGAAACAGAAAGATTGGAATATGATGGGTTGAAAATCATTAAATCTGC
>ERZ808028.446-NODE-446-length-35291-cov-7.526609_pt1 | contig 35291 bp, 28 predicted proteins | sample MGYA00380184_ERZ808028 | MGnify/ENA primary metagenome ERZ808028 (study PRJEB31490, sample SAMN06133397) | mouse gut metagenome | isolation source: J8_1 | host: mice | place: China: Chengdu | collected 2015-05 ...
ATCGTCTCCTCCCTGGGCTTTGACGAGGCCTGGTGGTCCAACATCACCGTGGCCGCCATGCTCTGCCTGTTCCTGGTGATTCAGAGCATCGTTCTGCTGCGCAAGAACAAGAAATAAGGAGGGGACTGTTATGAACACCTGTTTAGGCATTGAACTGGGCTCCACCCGCATCAAGGCCGTCACCATTGACGAGGGGTTTAAACCCGTCTCCTCCGGGGACTACACCTGGGCCTCCCGCTACGAAAACGGCGTGTGGACTTATCCCCTGGAGGAGGTGTGGACCGGCCTGAAGGCCGCCCTGTCCCAGGTGGAAAACCGGGATGGCATTGCCGCCGCCGGGGTGTCCGCCATGATGCACGGCTACCTGGCCTTCGACAAGGACTGGAACCTGCTGGCCCCCTTCCGCACCTGGCAGAACACCATCACTGGCCCCGCCGCCGCGGAGCTGACCGGGCTGTTCGGCTTTAACGTGCCCCAGCGGTGGTCCATTGCCCACCTGTATCAGGCAGTGCTCAACGGGGAGGACCATGTTCCCCAAATCGCCCACCTGACCACGCTGGCGGGCTATATCCACTACAGGCTCACCGGCGTGAACGCCATCGGCATCGGTGAGGCCAGCGGCATGTTCCCCATCGACAGCGCAGCCCTGGACTACGACCAGGCCATGGTGGAGAAGTTTGACCACCTCCCGACGGTGGAGCAGCTCCCCTGGAAGCTGCGGGACCTGCTGCCCAGGGTGCTGGTGGCCGGCCAGGACGCGGGGAGCCTCACCCGGGAAGGCTCCGCCCTGCTGGATAATCTGCTTCCCCCCGGCATCCCCTTCGCCCCGGCGGAGGGGGACGCCGGCACCGGCATGACGGCCACCAACGCCGTGGCCCCACGGACGGGCAATGTGTCCGCCGGCACCTCCATCTTCTCCATGGTGGTGCTGGAAAAGCCCCTGGAGAAGGTCTACGAGGAGATCGACTTAGTAACGACCCCCACCGGGGCCCCGGTGGCCATGGTCCACTGCAACAACTGCACCAACGACACCAACGCCTGGGTGGGCGTCCTGGGGGAGGCCGCCCGCCTCTTTGGGGCGGAGCCCGACACCGGCATGCTCTACACCAAGCTGTACGAAAAGAGCCTGGAGGGCGGCCCCGACTGCGGCGGAGTGCTGGTGTGCAACTACCTGGCCGGGGAGGGGGTCACCCACATGGATGTCGGCCGGCCGTTAGTCGCCCGCACCCCGGAGAGTAAATTTACCCTGGCCAACTTCTTCCGGGCCCAGCTCTACGCCACCATGTCCACCCTGAAGCTGGGCATGGATATTCTGGCGGCAGAGCAGGTGGCCATCGACTCCCTTACCGGCCACGGCGGCCTGTTCAAGACCCCGGTAGTGGGCCAGAGCTATATGGCCGCCGCCTGCAACGCTCCCGTCACCTGCATGGAGACCGCCGGGGAGGGCGGCCCCTACGGCATGGCCCTGCTGGCCTCCTTCCTGCTGAATAGGGAGAACGGGGAGCGCCTGGAGGACTTCCTGTCGGGCAGGGTGTTCGCCGGGGCGTCCGGTTCCACCATCCAGCCCGACCCCGCCTGTGTGGAGGGCTTCAACGCCTATATCCAGCGGTATAAGGCCCTGCTGGAGGTGGAGAAGACGGCGGTATCTGTTTTGTAAAACGGCACCTGTAGGGGCGGATATGATCCGCCTGCCGGGCCGGTTCCTAATCTTAGGGGCGGTGCGCCGGGGTTGTCGCGCCCTACGGGGTATTGTGTAGGGGCCGACGACCCGGCGGCCCGCTCTCCCAGATTCCAAAAATATGAGGAGGAACATCCAATGAACAAATATTCCTTTTGGTTCGTGGTAGGCAGTCAATTTCTGTATGGCCCCGAGGTGCTGGAGACGGTAGACCAGCGGGCCCGGGAGATGGCCGGGGAGCTGAGCAAGGCCCTGCCCTTTCCCCTGCTCTACAAGGTGACGGCCAAGACCAATCAGGAGATTGCCGACGTGGTGAAGCAGGCCAACTTTGACGACAGCTGCGCCGGTATCATCACCTGGTGCCACACCTTCTCCCCCAGCAAAATGTGGATCAACGGCCTGACCAGTCTGCAAAAGCCCTGGTGCCACTTCGCCACCCAGTACAACCGGGAGATCCCCAACGAGGAGATCGACATGGACTTTATGAACCTGAACCAGGCCGCCCACGGCGACCGGGAGCACGGGTTTATCGCCGCCCGCCTGCGTATGCCCCGGAAGGTCATCGCCGGTCACTGGCAGGACCAGTCCGTCCGGGAGCGCATCGGAAGCTGGATGAAGGCCGCCGTGGGCGTGGCCGTGTCCAGGGGCTTGAAAGTGATGCGGTTTGGTGATAATATGAGAGAAGTGGCCGTCACCGAGGGCGACAAGGTGGAGGTCCAGGCCAAGCTGGGCTGGCAGGTGAACACCTGGGCGGTAGGCGACCTGGTGAAGGTGATGGACGCCGTCACCGAGGAGGAGATCGACGCCCTGATGGAGACCTACAAGGCCAGCTATGACATCGCCACCGATAAAATCGACCATATCCGCTATCAGGCCCGGGAAGAGATCGCCATGAAAAAGATGCTGGACGAGCAGGGCTGCAGGGCCTTCTCCAACACCTTCCAGGACCTGTACGGCATGGAGCAGCTCCCCGGTCTGGCCTCCCAGCACCTGATGGCCCAGGGCTACGGCTACGGCGGCGAGGGCGACTGGAAGGTGGCCGCCATGACCGCCATCATGAAGGCTATGGGCGAGGGCGGAAACGGCTGTTCCCTGTTTATGGAGGACTACACCTATAACCTGGTGGAGGGCAGGGAGTACTCCCTGGGGGCCCACATGCTGGAGGTCTGTCCCTGCTGCGCGGCGGAAAAGCCCCGGATCGAGACCCACCACTTGGGGATCGGCATGAACGAGAAGGACCCCGCACGCCTGGTCTTCGAGGGCAAGGAGGGGGACGCTATCGTGGTCTCCCTCATCGACATGGGGGGCCGTCTGCGGCTGATCTGCCAGGATATCCACTGCGTCAAGCCCATTCTGCCCATGCCCAACCTGCCCGTGGCCCGGGTGATGTGGCAGGCCGAGCCCTCCCTCACCACCGGGGTGGAGTGCTGGATTACCGCCGGAGGCGCCCACCACACCGTCCTCAGCTACGACGTGACCGCCGAGCAGATGAAGGATTGGGCCAACATGCTGGACATCGAGTTTGTCCACATCACCAGGGACACCACCGTGGAAAGCCTGGAGCATGACCTGTTCCTGTCCGATCTGGCCTGGAAGCTGAAATAAGCCTGTAGGGGCCGACGACCCGGCGGCCCGCTCTTTTCCGCTGCTGCGGCGTTGGAGAGCGGCGCGCCAGGGTTGTCGCGCCCTACAGCCGTTGCCTTGTAGGGGCGGATATCATCCGCCCGTATGCAAATCAGGCGCTGTTAAAAAACGGGCGGGTAATACCCGCCCCTACACACGAAAACGAGGTGCAATGATGTTAGAAGCGCTCAAGCAGGCGGTCCTGGAGGCCAACCTCCTGCTGCCCAAGTACGGCCTGGTCACCTTCACCTGGGGCAACGTGTCCGCCGTTGACCGGGAGCGGGGGGTGATTGTCATCAAGCCCTCCGGCGTGGAGTATGAGGGCATGACCGCAGAGGATATGGTGGTGGTGAGCCTGGAGACCGGCGAGCGGGTGGAGGGCAGGTGGAAGCCCTCCAGCGACACCAAGACCCACCTGGAGCTGTACCGGGCCTTCCCGGGGGTGGGGGGCATCGTCCATACCCACAGCCCTTACGCCGTGGCCTGGGCCCAGGCGGGGGAGGACATCCCCTGCTTTGGCACCACTCACGCCGACTACTTTTACGGCTCCATCCCTTGCGTCCGGCATCTGACCCAGGGGGAGCTGGAGGAGGACTATGAGAAAAACACCGGCAAAATCGTGGTGGAGACCTTCCGGGAGCGGTGCATCGAGCCCACCGCCGTCCCCGCCGTGATCTGTGCCAGCCATGGCCCCTTCACCTGGGGCAAGGACGCCGCCCAGGCGGTGTACCACGCGGTGGTGCTGGAGGAGGTGGCCAAAATGGCCATCCTCACCCGTCAGGTCCGTGCCGCCGCCGGACCCGCCCCCCAGCGGTATCAGGACAAGCACTACTTCCGCAAGCACGGCCCCGGGGCCTACTACGGACAGAACTGAACGGGCGGAGCACAGAAGGGCGTGTCCCTGCCGCAGCTTTTCCTGTAGGGGCGGCCTATGGCCGCCTGCAAAAACCATAAAGGAGGCCGGCCTATGGCCGCCTGCAAAAACCATAAAGGAGGCCGGCCTATGGCTCCTAAATACCAGTCCATTGCCGACTCTCTGCGGCAGGAAATTGAAACTGGCGTTTACAGCAGCAAGCAGCTGCTTCCAACAGAGCATCTGCTCTGTCAGCGGTTCCAGATCAGCCGGCAGACCGTCCGCCGGGCCCTGTCCGTGCTGGAGGACGAGGGGTTGATTACCCGCAGGCAGGGCAGCGGCTCCCACCTGCGGGAGCGCACCGAACCGGGAGGGCTGCTGAACTGTACGGTGGCGGTGGTTACGACCTATATCAACGACTATATTTTCCCCGGGATTTTGCGGGGGATGGAGATGGTCCTCACCGCCAACAGCAGCGCCCCTCTGCTCTTTGCCACGCAAAACCAGGTTTCAGCGGAGCGTAAAATTCTTCAGACCCTGTTGACAATAAAGGGCCTGGACGGCGTTCTGATCGAGGGGAGCAAGACGGCCCTGCCCAATCCCAATCTGGACCTGTACCAGAAACTGATCGACCAGGGTGTCCGGCTGGTGTTTATCAACGGCACCTATCCGGAGCTCTCCGGCACCCCGTCTGTCCTGGCGGACAACTATGGCGGCGGGCGGATGTTGGTGGAGTATCTGCACCAAAAGGGACATCAGAACATCGCCGGCATCTTTAAGAATGACGATATGCAGGGCACCCTGCGCTACGCCGGCTATATCGAGGCCCTGCGCAACCTGGGCCTTGCTCTGGAGGACAGGCAGATCTGCTGGTATAACACGGAGATGCGGGAGTCCTTTCTGTCGGAATCCTTTTTAAACGCCACCCTGGATGGCTTCGGAGGCTGTTCTGCCATCGTGTGTTATAACGACGAGGTGGCAATCCGAATTGTTTCCCACCTGAAAAAACGGGGCGTCCGTATTCCGCAGGAGATGGCGGTGGTGAGCTTTGACAACAGCCAGTACAGCGAGCTGGCCCCGGTGCGGATTACCTCCCTCTCCCATGGGACGCAGAATCTGGGCGAACTGGCCGCCGATTTGATGCTGCGTCAGCTCCGGGGGGAAACCTGTCAGTCTGTGGTGGTCCCCTGGGTTCTGGCGGAGAAGGAGAGCGGCTGAGATATAGAAGCGGTGTGTTCCATGCGATTTGGAACACACCGCTTTTTTGCTGTTATAACGCCGGTTGTTGTTCGGGCGGATAATATCCGCACCTACATCTCCGCCAGAAGGGTCTCCAGCTCCTCCCTGGAGAAATGGTACACCTGGTCGCAGAACTGACAGGTCAGCTCGGCCTGACCCTGCTCCTCAATGAGCTCGGTCAGGTCCTTTTTCCCCATGCTGATCAGGGCCCGGCTCACCCGCTCCCGGGAGCAGTAGCAGCGGTAGTCCACCGGATGCCGCTCCAGAATCTCCAGGTCGAAGTCTTTTAAAACGGCCCGCAGCAGGCCCTCTCCGTCCAGACCGCCGGCCAGGGCGGAGCTCACCGGGCCCATGCCCCGGACCCCCGCCTCAATCTTCTCAATCATGTCCTCGCTGGCCCCGGGCAGCAGCTGGATGAGATAGCCCCCGGCGGCGGTGACGCTCTGGTCCAGCCCCACCAGCACCCCCAGGGCGCAGGCGGTGGGAATCTGCTCGCTCTCCACAAAGTACATGGCCAGGTCGTCGGCAATCTCCCCGGAGAACAGGCCGATGGACCCCACATAGGGCTCCTTCAGGCCGATGTCCTTGATGACGGTGAGGGTGCCGTCGGTGCCCACCGCCCGGCCCACATCCAGCTTACCGGGGCGCTGCTCCATCAGCTCCACCTGGGGGTTCTGGACATAGCCCCGCACGTTGCCCTCGCAGTCGGAGACGGCCAGAATGGTGCCCAGCGGCCCGCCACCCTTGATCTGGAGGGTGAGGGCCCCCTTCTCCTCCTTGAGCATGTTCCCCAGCAGGGAGGCCCCCAGCAGGGTGCGGCCCAGGGCGGCGGTGGCTGTGGGGAGGAGCTTGTGGATGTTCCGGGCCCGCTCTACAATGTCCCGGCCGGTGATGGCGGCGGCTTTTACCAGGCCGTCGCCGGTAATGGCTCTGACAATTTCGTTGGTCATAGGTTATGTGTCCTTTCTCGCGGTAAAAAAGATGCGCTGCTCCCCCGGTTTTGGGGGGCGCAGCTTCCGCTCCCCCCAGGTTTGCACGTCCACAAAGCCGGCCCCCTCCAGCATGGCGGTGAGCTCCTCCACGGTGTAGGCCCGCTCCCGGTGGAGCTCCTCTCCCCGGTCCCACTGGCCGGTGGAGGGGTCCAGCCGGAAGATGTCCATGAAGTAGGTGCAGATGCGGCGGGAGAACTCCGCCCGCCACACGCAGTAGGCGTCCTCGGTCTCGTCCAGGAAGACCTGGCCGTCCAGCCCCGCCAGCTTCTCCGGGGTGTTGACGTCAAAGAGAAACAGCCCCCCGGGCATGAGGAACAGGTGGACCCGCTGGAAGGCCCGGGCCAGCTTTTTGGGGTCGGTGATGTAGTTGACGCTGTCCAGGCAGCACACGCAGGCGTCGATGGTGCCATAGAGGTCCAGCTTCTCCATGCTCTGGCACAGGAAAATGGGCTCGATGGGGGCAACGCCCCGGTTTTTCTCCGCCGCCTCGGCCAGCATCTCTGGAGACTGGTCCACGCCGATCATCTCATAGCCCCGCAGGGCCAGCTCCCGGGTGAGGGAGCCGGTGCCGCAGGCCAGGTCCAGCACGGTCCTGCCCGGCAGAGGGGCTTTGACGAAGTGCTTTTCAATGTAGTCGGCCCAGGCGGAGTAGTCTACGTCGTAGGTCAGGCGGTCGTAGCAGCCGGCCAGAAAGTCGTAGCTGCTCATTCCTGCTCCGTCTTCAGCCGGGGGACGATGATCTTATACCCCCCTGCCCCGTAGTGGAGACAACGGTTTACCCGGCTGATGGTGGCACTGGAGGCCCCGGTCTTCTCCAGAATCTCGCTGTAGATCAGTCCCTGGTCCAGCAGCAGGGCCACGTCCATCCGCTGCTGCATGGCCTTCAGCTCGGAGACGGTGCACAGATCCTCTAAAAACTTGCGGCACTCCTCCTCGTTCTGGATACTGACGATGGCCCGGTACAGGGCGTCGCTGCTCTGCTTATCTAAAAATTTTGACATGTGGCGTACCTGCCTCTCCTGTATTTTTCTCTATTTTAACACACTGACGTAGAAAAGTAAACTTAAAAAAGCAAAGAATATGGGAAAAATACCCACAATCGGCAAAGATACACACACCGCCCGGCCCGGGCATAGGATGGGAAAACGAGGAGGGAGGGGATCGCTGTGGGTGAAGCCAGACAGGCCCGGGTGATCTGGGAGGAGACAGCGGAGACATTGACCCTGCAGGGGGAGCCGGTGCTGAAATATACCCTGTCCTGGCCCCGGATTGAGGACGGCGGCCTGGGCGGCCGGTGGATCAGCCGGTACTATGCCCGGCTGGCCGGGCGGTGGCGGCAGCGGTGGGAGCGGGAGGTCTATTGGGCCGCCTGTCTGGAGCTGGCCGCCCGCCGGGAGGCGGCCCGGCCCTTCACCCCCTGGTCGGGGGAGCTGACGGGGGAGACCGCCCTCCTTCAGGACGGGGTCCTCAGTCTGCGGTTTTTTGGCGCTGAGGTCCGGGGGGACGGCCGCCCCGCCCGGGTGCGGTGGGGGGATGTGTGGAGGCTCCGGGAGGGGGCGCCCAAGCCCCTGGGCTCCCTGTTTCAGGGGGAGAAGGGCTGGAAAAACCGCCTGTGGCAGGCCATCCTGCGCCAGGGGGAGGAGCGCCGCCAGGCGGGGGACTGCTTTCTGGACGGCGACTGGCCCCGGAAGGCCAAAAAGGCCCGGCCCCTCCAGGGCTGGTGCCTCACTGGGGAGGGGGTGGAGGTAAGCCTCCCCCAGTGCGCCGCCTCCCCGGCGGCGGAGGGCTGCCCGGTGTTTACCATCCCGCTGGAGAAATAAGGCGTTAGCGGACCGTTACCCAGTTTCGGCAACGGTCCGCGTTTTTACACTCTTTTCCAACTCGCTCCGCCGGGCACGTCGGTAACCTCGATGCCCTGGGCCTTGAGCTCATCCCGGATGCGGTCGGCCTCGGCAAAGTTTTTGGCCTTCTTGGCCTCAAACCGGGCCATGACCTGGGCGTCCACGGCGGGGTCGCCCTCGCCGGTGATGGTATAGCCCCCCTGAGAGGCGGTTTTCTGCTTCTTCTGCTCCTCCCGGACGGCTGCCGCCTTGTCCAGCAGGGACAGGGAGAGCACCTGGTCGAAGCTGTCCAGAATGGCCAGCCGGGTGGCGCCGTTGGTCTTGGCTTTGAGGGCGTCGTACAGGGCGGTGACGCCCAGGGCGGTGTTCAGGTCGTTGCCCACCTGATTGCGGAATTTTTCCCTGTACTCCGCCGCGGCCCCTTCGTCAACGGGGCCGTCGGCCGGGTCCAGGGCGGCGATCTTGGCAATCAGCTTCTGGAAGGCCACCGTGGCGTTGTCCAGATTCTCCCAGGAGAACACCAGCCCCTTGCGGTAGTGGCTCTGGAGACAGAAGAAGCGGTAGACGATGGGGTCGTAGCCCTTCTCCTCCAGCAGGGAGATGGTGAGGAACTCCCCTTTGGATTTGGACATCTTGCCGCTGTTTGTGTTCAGGTGGTGGACATGGAACCACTGCCTGCACCAGGGGTGGCCGATATAGGCCTCGGACTGGGCGATCTCGTTGGTGTGGTGGGGGAAGGCGTTGTCGATGCCGCCGCAGTGGAGGTCCAGATATTCGCCGTTGTACTTCAGGGAGATGCCGGAGCACTCGATATGCCAGCCGGGGTAGCCCACCCCCCAGGGGGAGTCCCATTTCAGGGCCTGGTCCTCGAACTTGGACTTGGTGAACCAGAGAACGAAGTCGTTTTTGCTGCGTTTGTTCTGGTCCTCCTCCACCCCCTCCCGGACGCCCACCGCCAGGTCCTCCTCGTCGTGGTCGTTGAACACGTAGTAGTGGTCCAGGGAGGAGGTGTCGAAGTAGACATTGCCCCCGGCCACGTAGGCGGAGCCCTTGTCGATGAGGGCGGACACCACCTTGATGAACTCGTCGATGAGGCTGGTGGCGGGCTGAACCACCTCGGGGGTCTTGATGTTCAGTTTGGCGCAGTCGTCGAAGAAGGCGTCGGTGTAGAATTTGGCGATGTCCATCACGGACTTGTTCTCCCGCTTGGCTCCCTTGAGCATCTTGTCTTCGCCGGTGTCGGCGTCGGAGGCCAGGTGGCCCACGTCGGTGATGTTCATCACCCGGTTCACGTCGTAGCCCTCGTAGCGCAGGAACTTCTCCAGCACGTCCTCCATGATGTAGGAGCGCAGGTTGCCGATGTGGGCGAAGTGGTAGACGGTGGGGCCGCAGGTGTACATCTCCACCCGGCCGGGAGTGTGGGTTTTGAACGCTTCCTTCTTGTGGGTGGCGGAATTGTAAAGATACATAGTATTGTCCTCCGTTTCGTTCTTTGGTCGGAAATTGCGGTGGTATGCGGGCGCGGGGGAGGGGCAGGCTCCTCCCGTTCGGCCCGAGCCGCTCTCTGTACCCCAGGAGGGGCAAGCCCCTCCCCTACATGTTTTCTTTGCGGTATTGTTCGTCCAGCAGCTTTTCCAGCGCCTCCACCCGGTGGTCCAGGGCCGCCAGCCGCTCCAGGGTGGGGCTTTTCACGCTGGTCTGGTCCACCTCGTCGGCATAGTGGGTGGATTTTCCTGCGATGCGCACGATTTGAGCGGGAATACCCACGGCGGTGGCGTCGGCGGGCACCTCGGAGAGGACCACGGCGTTGGCCGCGATGCGGGCGTTGTCCCCCACCTTGAAGGGTCCCAGCACCTTGGCCCCGGTGGAGATGAGCACGTTGTTGCCGATGGTGGGGTGGCGTTTGCCCTGGTCCTTGCCGGTGCCCCCCAGGGTGACGCCGTGGTAGATGAGGCAGTCGTCCCCCACCTCGGCGGTTTCGCCGATGACGATGCCCATGCCGTGGTCGATGACCAGCCTGCGGCCGATTTTGGCCCCTGGGTGAATTTCGATGCCCGTCCAGAACCGGCTCCACTGGGACACGAACCGGGCCGGAAATTTCAGGTGGCGGCAGTATAAGAAGTGGGCCAATCGATGGTAAAGCGTGGCGTGTACGCCGGGGTAGAGCAAGAGGATTTCCAGCTTGCTCCGGGCCGCCGGGTCCCGGGCCTGATAGGCCCGCAGCGTCTCGCCCAATCGGGTCATAGAAAAAGTTCCTCCTTGTCTCGCTTCGGACCGGCCGCGGTGCCGATCCTATGCGATTCTAAATAAAAAAGCCCCTCACGCCCAGACGGCATGAGAGGCGGCGGCGCCGCGGTTCCACTCTCGTTTTTCGCTCAAAGGCCGTGACGTGGCCGGACGGAGGGCGCCTGTGTCCCCCTCGCTCCCGCTTGCATTTCGTCCGGACCTTCCCCGAGGGCCGCTTTCAGCTGTGGCGGCCCCTCTCTGACAGCTCCAAACCGGACTACTCCCTGCGTTCATCGCGATGTTTTATTTTCTACTATTGCAGTATATTATCACAGCCGTCCGGATGTGTCAAGCGAAGCGGATGGTTTCTCGGAGAAACAAATTTTCGATTTGCGCTGGAATTTTCCGCAGAGGTGTGTTAATATATTATATTGACTTTATGGAATGCGCCGTTCTGGAGCAATTTTCAAACAGCGGTAAGCTTCTTTACTTGTCGCCGCTTCCCGGAGAGCGTGGGGACGGCGCCGGCGAAGCTGGGGCTTGCACCAGGCGGTAATTTTAAACGAGGTGAGCGCGTTGACCTTTTGGATGGCGATGGTTTTAGGCGTAGTGCAGGGCGTGGCGGAGTTTCTCCCCATCTCCAGCTCAGGGCACCTGTCCCTTTTGCAGCATTTCTTCGGCATGGAGGAGCCGGACGCCCTTTACAATATCCTGCTCCACTTTGCCACGTTGATTGCGGTGTGCGTGGTATACTGGCGGGACATCACGGAGATGATTGTGGAATTTTTTCGGGGCGTCGCCTCCCTGTTTGTTCGGTCCGGCAAACCGGAGCGGGGCAATCCTCCCGAGGCCCGGCGGCTGGTGCTGCTGCTGATACTGGGCACGCTGCCCCTGTTTCTGGTGCTGCCCATTGAGGACATGGTGGAGGGTTTGGGGGCCGAGCCGGTGTTTGTGTCCGTCATGCTGCTGGTGACGGGGTGCATTTTATTCCTGTCCGACCGGTATGGCGGCGGGCGGAAAAACGGCCGCACGGCCACGGTGAAGGACGTGCTGCTGGTGGGGCTGGCCCAGGGCGCGGCTACCATCCCCGGCCTGTCCCGCTCCGGCACCACCATCTCTGCGGGAATGGCCTTGGGCTTTGACCGAAACTTCGCCGTGCGCTTTTCTTTCCTGCTGTCTCTGCCCGCCGTGCTGGGGGCCACCTTATTGAAGGTGGTCAAGGTGGCCCAGGCGGGGGAGTTTGACGCCGAGCTGCTTCCCATGTACCTTGTCGGCATGGCGGCCGCCGGGGTGGTGGGCTATTTCTCCATCTCCCTGGTGAAACTGCTGGCCGGAAAAGGAAAGTTCGGTATGTTCGCTTATTACTGCTGGATTGCCGGGGCAGTCTCCCTGGCAGCCTATTTCCTCGTCCCCATTCTGGCCCCTGCGGCACCATAAAACAGGAGGGTCTTCCCCATGGCTTCCACACAAAAGAGAACTTCAACATCAAGCAGCGCCTCCAAAAGCCGTTCCGCTTCCAGCGGCTCCAAAAGCGGTGGCAAACGGGCCGCGTCCGGAACCGGAAAAACGTCCGGCTCCAGAAGCCGTACATCCCGCAAGTCCGTCGCTCAGAAAAAGCCCTTTCGCCGGGAGATAGGAGGGGCGGTATGCCTCCTGCTGGCTCTGTTTGGGGCCATCGGATACTTTAAGACGGAGGAGGGCGCTTTCATCGCCCTGTTCTGCGACCTGCTCAAGGGCCTGTGCGGCTACGGCTTCTACATCGCGCCGCCCCTGCTTTTGGGGGCGGCGGGTATCCTGCTCTTCCACCGGGGCCGCCCTGTCCGCCTGCGGGTGGCGGGGGCGGTGAGCCTGCCGGTGTTCCTGGGCGCCCTGTTCCACCTGTTCCTATGCAAGACGGAATACCAGTGGGGCTGGACCCTGCTGGGCCAGCTCTGGAAGGACGGCAGGACCGTGGCCTGCGGCGGCGCGGCCGGCGGCATACTGGCCATGGCGCTTCGCTTTGCCTTCACCACGGTGGGGGCGGTGGTGGTCCTGCTGCTGCTCACTGCGGCGGCGGCGCTGTGCGCCCTGCGGCTCACTCCGGCGGACGCGCTGGACTACCTCCGGGAGCAGCGGGAGCGGCGCCCCGAATATGACCCGGAGGATTACCCTGAGGAGCGGCCCCGCAGGAGCTCCCGCAGGGAGGCGGACCCCGCCCCGTCTCGGCGGGGCCAGCCCGCAGCCATCGACATTCCGGTGGACGACGGGCCCCTGTTGGCGAAAAAGCCCACCACCCCCGTGACCACTGTGCGGAAAAAGTCGTTTTTTGACAAGGTGGCGGGGGTGGCCGCTCCCGGCCAGGGGGGGAGGCCCCCTGTGCTGGAGGAGGAGTCCCCGGAATATGAGGACGTGGCCGAGCTGCGCCCCATGAGGGAGCTTCCCCGCACGCCAAAGCCGGGGCCTGCGGCTCCGCCGCCGAAGGCGGCGGACGAGCTGCCGCCTCCCGCGCCCACCCCTATCCAAGATGTGCCGGCGCAGCCTCCCTTTGGGGGAGCGGAGCCTGAGCCTGCTCCGATGGTTCGGGAGGACCCGGTGCCCCCTCCGGTGATTCGGGAGCCCGCCCCCCAGAAATTGTCCAAGGAGGAGGAACGGGCTCAGGTCCGGGAGGAGATGGCCCGGGAGATCGAGGCGGGCATGGAGCAGGATTCCCCGGTCTACCGCTATCCCCCAATCTCCCTGCTCAACGAGAATGTGGGCGGAAACACCGCTGCGGCTGACGGAGAGCTGCGCACCAATCAGCAGCGGCTCCAGGATGCGCTGCAGTCTTTCGGAGTGAGCGCCCACGTGGTCAACGTGGTCCGGGGGCCCTCCGTCACCCGGTATGAGCTGGAGCTGGACCAGGGGGTGAAGCTGAATAAGCTTACCAACCTGTCCGGCGACATTGCCCTGGCTCTGGGGGCTTCCGCCGTCCGGGTGGCGCCCATCCCGGGCAAAATCTCCACCGTGGGTATCGAGGTGCCGAACAAGGTGGTCAGCTCGGTGTGCGTCCGGGACATTATAGCCTCCAAGGCGTTTACCGACAACCCGTCCAAGGTGGCCTTCGCCGTGGGCAAGGACATCAGCGGGAGGCCCATCGTGGGCAATATCGCCAAGCTGCCCCACATGCTCATCGCGGGCACCACCGGGTCCGGCAAGTCGGTGTGTACCAACTCTCTCATCATTTCCTTGCTGTACAAGGCCACTCCGGAGGAGGTCCGCCTCATTATGGTGGATCCCAAGATGGTGGAGCTGAGCATCTATAACGGCATTCCCCACTTGCTGATCCCGGTGGTTACAGACCCGAAAAAGGCCGCCGGAGCGCTGCAATGGGCGGTGAGTGAGATGATGAAGCGGTATCAAAAGTTTTCCGAGGTGGGGGCCCGGGATTTGGCCACCTACAACGAGCACGCCCGGAAGCGGGAGGACCTGGAGACCATGCCCCAGATTGTGGTGGTCATCGACGAGCTGGCCGACCTGATGCTGGTAGCGGCCAAGGAGGTGGAGGAGTCCATCTGCCGGGTGGCTCAGATGGGCCGCGCCTCCGGAATGCATTTGGTCATCGCCACCCAGAGCCCCCGGGCCGACGTGATCACCGGCCTGATGAAGGCCAATATTCCCAGCCGCATCGCTCTGGCAGTGGCGTCCAGCCTGGAGTCGCGCATCATTCTGGACACCACCGGGGCGGAAAAGCTGGTGGGCAAGGGAGACATGCTGTACGCCCCCCTGGGGCAGGACAAGCTCCGAGTTCAGGGCTGTTTCATCACCGATGAGGAACGGGAAAACGTGGTGGATTTCATCAAGGAGGGGGCTTGCGCCCAGTATGATGAACAGGTTATGCACGAAATTGAGAAGAACGCCGAGGAGAAGGACAAGGCCGCCAAGGGCGTGGGCGGGTCTGGGCCCGGCGGCGGCGGAGACGACTACGACGAACTGCTCCCCGCAGCCATTGACGTGGTGCTGGAGGTGGGACAGGCCAGCGTTTCCATGCTCCAGCGGCGGCTGAAGCTGGGCTATGGCCGGGCCGCCCGGCTGGTGGACCAGATGGAGGAAAAGGGGGTGGTGGGTCCCTTCGAGGGCTCAAAGCCCCGGCAGCTGCTCATCACCAAGGAGCAATGGGCGGAAATGCAGTACAAGCGGGACATGACCCCCGTTGTGCCGGACGAGCCGCCCCTGGAGGGAGACGGGATCCCTCAGGATACGCCGCCCTTTGATGTGGAGGAATAGGGAAAAGGCGCCCCAAGGGGCGCCTTTTCTGCGCTCAGCGGAAAAGTCCGCCGGAGTCCCGACCGTCCAGCACGTCCAGCATGGCGGACAGCATTTCCGCCGCCTGGGCCCGGGTGAGGGCCTTGCCCAGGTCCGTGCTGCTGTTCAGCACGGACACGGCCTCCATGTTGACCACGGATTGGTAGGCCCAGGCAGGGGCGGTCTCGGCGGAAAAAGCGGAGGCGGACACGTCTCCGGTCTCCAGCAGGCGGTCGATGATGACGGCAGCCTCCGCCTGGGTCACCGCCCGGTCGGGGCTGAACACCGTCTGGCCCACGTCGTTCCGGCTTCCGCAGACCGTTCCCTGGACCAGGGCTGCGGACACATAGCCTTTGGCCCAGGCGGAGATGGTCTCGTCGTCGTAGAACCCGGTGAGGGACACGTTTTGCAGCGGGGAAGTTCCTGCCGCCGTCATGGCCATGGTGAGAAACTCCTCCCGGGTGAAGCTGTCCTCCGGGTCGAAGCAGTACAGCTCGCCCACTTTGCGCCCGGTGTAAACCCCGGCCTCCGCCAGCCGCAGGGCGGCGAAGTGGGAGGGGTCGCCGTCCATGTCGGAGTAGGTGACGTTGGTGGCCTGCTTTTGGATAACTACCTTCACGGTGGCGGGCTTGGAGGTGTTGCCCTGGCTGTCGATGGCCACGTAGGTGAAGGAGTCCTTACCTTTTTTCCCCTCATAGGGGGTGTAACAGAAGGCGGCAGGGTCGTTTTCATCCATGGACACCTGGCCCCGTGCGGGGCTGTCCACCACCTGGAAGGTGACCAGGTCTCCCTCCGGGTCCACGGCGGCAAACCGGCTGGAAATGGCGACGCCCTTGTAGGTGGTGAGGGACAGGTCCTCCGCGATGGGGGCGGCGTTGGCCACCTCGGCGGAGGACGTGGTCAGCGCCAGGGCGGGGACGGACAGCGCCCCCGCCAGACACAGGGACAATATCATAATTCGGGTTTTCAAAAGGAAAGCCTCCTTTGTGTGAGTATAGGACTAGCCTACGCCGGAACAGCAAAAATTATACAGGTCCTCCTTTTTGAGGAGGGGCGTTTTTTGCATATGGCAGGAATTACGGAGCCAATACGTATGGATTTTTCAATCCGGGTGTGATACAATATCCCAAACCTCTGCATCACAGGCGAAAGGGGAGAATATGAATGGCAGACGAAAAAAACAGCGGTCTGCTCCCGGAGGGGCAGGACGCGTTCATGGTATACATTGACCCGGGCCTCATTCAGAGCATGGCGGATGTATCCGCTAAGAAGGAGCGCGACTTCCGGGAGCTGCTGGAGGCTGCCGAAGAAGGGGATTTAGACGCCCAGTACCGGGTGGCCATGAGCTACTGCAACGGCGGCGGCGGGGTCCAGCGGGATGAGGAGCAGGCGTTCCGGTGGTTTACAAAGGCGGCGGAGGGCGATTACATCGCCGCCCAGTACGGTCTGGGTCTGTGCTATATCCGGGGCATCGGCACGGAGAAGGACGAGCCGCGGGGGGCCCAGCTGCTCGCCCAGGCGGCGGAGCAGGGCTATCCCCCCGCCCAGTGTGAGCTTGGACTGTGCTATGAGCTGGGCACCGGGGTGGGGATGGACAAGGAGCGCGCGGCGGAGCTCTACCGGGAGGCCGCCGAGCAGGACTATGCCCCCGCCCAGTGCAATCTGGGCTTTTTCTACTACCGGGGCATTGGAATGGAGCAGGACTGCCAGGAAGCGGCGGGCTGGTTTGAAAAAGCTGCCCAGCAGGACTACCCCAGGGCCCAAACCCTGCTGGGCGAGTGCTATGAGGGCGGCCTGGGAGTGGACGAGGACGCGGGCAGGGCGGCGGAGCTGTACCGCGCCGCGCATGAACAGGGCTTTGAGGCGGGCACCTGCGCCCTGGGGATATGCTACGACCAGGGGATCGGTGTAGAAAAGGACGAAAAAAAGGCGGCGGAGCTCTACCGGCAGTGCGCCGAGCAGGGGTACGCTAAGGGCCGGTTTCTGCTGGCCCAGTGTTATGAGCAGGGCCGGGGTGTGGAACAGGATTTTGTGAAGTCCGCCCAGCTGTATTGTGAAACCCATGAGGACGATTATCCGCCGGGGACCTGTGCGTACGCGCTGTGTTATGAGCTGGGCCAGGGGGTTGAGCAGGACCAGCCCAAGGCGGTGGAGCTGTACCGGCAGGCGGCGGAACGGGGGTATGTGCCCGCCCAGTGTAATCTGGGGTTCTGCTATTACCAGGGCATCGGAGCTGAAGTGGATGACAAGGAGGCCGTCCACTGGTTCCGGCTGGCGGCGGAGGCGGGCTATCCCCGGGCGCTGGGACTTTTGGGGGACTGCTATGACTTCGGCTATGGAGTGGAGACGGACCACACCAAGGCCGCCCAGCTCTACCGCGCGGCCGGCGAGGGGGGATATCTCCCCGGAACCTGCTCCCTGGGTCTGTGCTACGAGCTGGGTCAGGGGGTGGAACGGGACCTGGACCGCGCCCTGGAGCTGTACCGTCAGGCCGCCGACGCCGGGGATGCCAGGGCCCAGTGCAATCTGGGCTACTGCTACTACCGGGCCATCGGCGTGGATGAGGACAACAATCAGGCCGTATACTGGTTCGAGAAGTCCGCCCAACAGGGCCACAGCCGGGCGCTGTTTCTGCTGGGGCAGTGCTATGAAGGCGGCTTCGGTGTGGAGGCGGATATAGCCAAAGCTTTGGAGCTGTACATCCAGGCGGATGAAAAAGGCCATCCCGCCGCCTCCTGCGCCCTGGGCCTGTGCTATGAGCTGGGCCGGGGCGTGGAGGCCGACAAGGCCCGAGCGGTGGAGCTCTACCGCAAATCCGCCGCGGGCGGCGAAACACGCGGCATGTGTAACCTTGGCTTTTGCCTGTACCAGGGCATCGGGGTGGAACGGAACGGGAAGGAAGCCGTCCACTGGTTCCAGAAAGCGGCGGACGAGGGCTACCCCCGTGCCCAGCAGCTGCTGGGTGAGTGCTATGACGAAGGCTGCGGCGTAGAGAAGGATGCGGACAGGGCGTTTCAGCTGTACCGTCAGTCCCACGAGGGAGGCTACCCTGGAGGCACCTGCGCCCTGGGCCTGTGCTACGAGCTGGGCTCCGGAGTGGAACAGGATTTGTCCCGGGCGGTGGAGCTGTACCGGCAGGCGGCGGAGGAGGGCTCCGTCCAGGCCCAGTGCAACCTGGGGTACTGCTATTACCGGGGCATCGGTGTGGATGAAAACGATTTCGAGGCGTTTAAATGGTTTGCCAAGGCCGCCCAGGCGGGCCAGCCCCGTGCCCGGCAGCTGCTGGGAGAGTGCTATGAGAACGGCTACGGCGTGGAGGCCGACATCAGCAAGGCGGTGGAGCTTTACCGGCTGGCCCATGAGCAGCATTTTGCCGCCGCCACCTGCTCCCTGGGCACCTGTTATGAGCATGGCAAAGGGGTGGAGATGGATAAGGCCAGGGCGGCGGCGCTGTACAAGGCGGCGGCGGAGCAGGGCAGCGCCTGGGCCCAGTGCAATTACGGATTCTGCCTGTACCAAGGTATCGGTGTGGAGATGGACGACAATCAGGCGGTGGAGTGGTTCCGCAAAGCGGCGGCACAGGGCGGCGCCCGGGCCCATTTCCTGCTGGGAGAGTGCCATGAGTACGGCTACGGCGTGGAGCGGGATTATGGGGAGGCCGTGCGGCTGTACTCCATTGCACACGAGGGGGGCTATGTTCCCGCCTCCTGCTCGCTGGGGCTGTGCTATGAACTGGGCCGCGGGGTGGAGCAGGACCGGGAAAAGGCGGCCCAGCTCTACCGCTACGCGGCGGAGCGGGGCAATGCCCGCGCCATGTGCAACCTGGGCTTTTTCTACTACCACGGCATCACGGTGAAGGAAAACGACGCGGAAGCGGCGAAATGGTTTGCCAAAGCCGCCGAATTGGGACTTCCACGGGGAGAATTTCTGCTGGGGGAGTGCCATGAAAACGGTTACGGCGTGGAGAAGGACGAGCGAAAGGCGGTGGAACTCTACCGCAGGGCTCACGAATGCGGACATCTGGACGCGACCTGCTCGCTGGGGGAGTGCTACGCGGCGGGGCGCGGGGTGGACCGGGACGAGGCCCAGGCGGCCCGCCTCTACCGCGAGGCGTCGGACCGGGACAGCGTCCGGGGCATGTACCTGCTGGGCCGATGCTTTGAGCACGGCGCCGGGGTGGACCGGGATGTGTCCCACGCCCGGGAGCTGTTCCAAAAGGCGGCGGACCGGGGATACAAAAAGGCCGGGGAAGCCCTGGAGGGTCTGGACACGCTGGAGACCCTGAAGCAAATGGAGCGGAAGAAAGCGCCCCAGGGGGATAAAAAAACAGAGCCGCCCAAAAAACGCCTTTGGTGGCCCTTCAAAAAGAAATGAGCATACATCAGGACGGCGGGGCGCTGCAAGCTGCAGCGTCCCGCCGCCCGTTTTTTTAACCGCGCCGTCCATGGGGGACCGGCTCTTTGCACAGGTGTGCCGCTACCCGGAGCAGGAGGTCCACGGAGCCCACCCGGTAGCCGCAGCTGCTGTACACCGCCCGGCCGGCGCCGTCGGACACCACGGCCAACGGCGGACTGTCCGGGTCCCGGCCCAGGTGGCGGGCTACGGCCTCCAGGTCGTAGGCCCAGTCGTCCAGCAAAACCTGGGTCCGGCTCAGCCGGGCCAGCGCCGCCGCCAGAGTGGGCTGGGAGGCGCTTTCCCGGCTGCGAAGGAGGAACAGCATGCGGAGCGGAAGGGTGTCAAGCTCCCGGCCGCGCGCCATCAGTTCATTGAGCACGTGTTCCGTGGGCTCTCCGCCCTCCTCCAGCCAGAGGGCCAGGACCGGGCCGTCCCCTGTGCGAAACAGGTCGGGGACGGGCAGTCCCACCGGTGTTTGGGCGGAGAGGACGGGCAGTTCCTGGCTGGTGAGCAGGTCGTCCGGCGTCAAGGGCCGCAGACGAAGCTGAATAGAGTTGGTTTGGTGAGGCGCCAGGACAAACGCACAGCGGGAGGCCAGCTGGTCCCCGCTGGGGAGCCGTGCGGAGGAAATGAGGCGGTACTGTCCGGCAGGAAGGGTCAACTCAACTCCGCCGCCGTGCCGGATTTCGCCTGGAGACAGCAGCTGCCAACCGTTTTCGGTCCGCCGGGAGATCGTCCACTCCTGCCCATAATGGGGGAGCGGTCCGCCGGGGAAGGTCAGGCGGAGTACCCCTGTCTCCTCCGGTATGACAGGCCGGAACACCCCCCGGTCCCAGTACTCCGGCGAGCCATCCAGCGGCCTGAGCCGGGCGGGGATGCCCAGGGTCCGCAGGGCGGCGGTGAAAAGCAGGCGCATACTGTGTTCGTCACAGCCGCCGCCGGTCAGCGCCGCTTCCGGAGACCAGCACAGGCCGCAGGCGGAGGGGCGGATGTTCAGCGTTTGCCGGAGCTCCGCCCAGAGCTGGGAGGGAGTTCCGGCCCAGCCCTCCAGCCGGCGGGACAGCGGGCCCCGCCATGGGGTGAGCGTCTCCAGCGCGATGCGGGGGCAGGCGGTGTAATTCCAGTATACTTCATCCGAGACACCCTCAGGTCGAGGCGGCAGACGGTTGAAATGAGCCTCCAAAACCGACCGGGACGCGTCCCGCAGGTCTTTGTCCGCCAGGGTACGGACCAGCCGTTCCCGGTCCATGCGTTCGTCATCCTCCAGGAAGGAACGGATTTCGTTCCAATTGCCCCGGGCTTTGTGCCGCAGGTCCTCCCAGCGGGCGGGACCGGGCTGGGAGTACCCGGAACAGCGGGCCAGCCGGAGGTGGTCTCCCCGGCGGCGGATGTCCGCCCGCATCCGTTTCATCGTTTCGCCGAGCAGGGCCGGAGCGGGGCGGCAATCGGCCGGGGCCCTGAAGTCGAAATCGCTCCAGGGGGTATCCTCCGGCTCCGGCGGGGCCAGATGGAGGACCAACCTGCCGTTTTCGCAATCCCCTTCTGCGGTGAGGCCGTCCAGCCGGGCCAGGACATGGAGGCTTCCCCGGCCCATGCTGACCTGCACGGCGCCCGCTTCGTCGGCGGAAAGGTGGGCGATGGTGTGAAAAGAGGACTCGTTGAGGACCTGCAACTCCACATCGGCGCTAGAGGCAGGGCCGCCGCCGATGAAAACTTGAATCGTATAAAGAGAGGTATCGGCGTAGCGGGCGGTCTGATTGAACCAAAACACCCCGTTCCGGCCGCCCAGCGGCGCACCGTGGAGGGGGGAGGTTCCGGCCCCGAAAATCCGGCTGTGGACCAGCATGGCCCGGGAGGCGGCGGTGGTAAACCAGCCGCGGTCCAGTTCCGGCTCCGGTTCGCAGGCCCCCAGAAAGCGCCAGACCCCGCCGCACAGCGCCTCTACCCAGGCATGGTTGTCGTCGCAGTGAGACCACCGGGGGGCATAGACCTGCCGGGCGGGTATGCCCACACTGCGCAGGGCGGACACCAGAAAGGCGGACTCCTCGCCGCACCGCCCGCTGCCGCAGCGGTACACCGTCAGGGGGGAGGCGGTGCGGTTGTCCTGAGCCTGGTAGGAGGCGTGTTCGTGGCACCAGCGGTTCACCTCCAGCACCCGCTCCTCTGGACTGGGGATGTCTTTGACCCTGGGCCACAGGGCCTGGTGAAAGAGCTCCCGGTGGAAGGACAGGTCCTCGTCGTTCACCCGTGGAAACAGCACGTAGTGGGCAAATATCTCCCAGTCCAGGCCGGCGCACCAGGGGGCTGCCTGCCGCAGGGCCAGGGCGTGGTCCGCAAAACGCAGGAAGAGCCCGGCGGGGAAGCAGTCCAGGTCGCTCTCCGGCAGGTGGTCCCGGAGAAATTCCATGGCGCGCCGCCGCTGTGGGGAAAGACCGGACAAAACTCCTGGCCAAGCCGCTCGATATCCGCTTTGCTGTGGCATGGAACCGCCTCCTTTGTCAATACGGATATTATACCGGCAAGGACGCCCGCTGGCAAGCCCTCCTTGACAGCTGCGGATGGAGATATTACAATGGTGCTGGTTTTCCCCGGAGGGGAGGCGGAGGCAAAGAGCGCTCGGATGCTTACTGCTGTCCGCGGAAGTGCGATCAATAAGGAAAGGCGGCGGATAACATGAGCAGGGTATTGCTGGAGGTGTGCTGCGGAAGCGCGGACGACGTGATCCAGGCCCACAGGGCCGGGGCGGACCGGGCGGAGCTGAACTGCGACCTGTTTCACGGGGGGCTCACCCCTTCGCTGGGGGAACTGGTTGTGGCCAAGCGGGAGACAGGAATGAAGCTCATCGCCATGGTCCGGCCCCGGGAGGGCGGCTTTTGCTACACTCAGGCGGAATTTGCCACGGCGGTGGAGGACGCCAAGCTTCTGCTGGCCCACGGCGCGGACGGCTTGGCCTTCGGATTCCTCCATGAGGATGGGACGCTTGACCGGGAGCGCACCCAGGTGCTGGCTGAACTGGCCCGCGAAGCGGGAAAGGAAGCGGTGTTTCACCGGGCCATCGATGTGGTGCCCGACTGGCGGGAGGCGCTGGACGCGCTCATCGAACTTGGGGTGACCAGGGTGCTCACCAGCGGCCAGGAACCGGACGTGCCGCAGGGAATAGACACCATCCGGGAGATGATCGCGTACGCGGGGGAGCGGATTGAAATTCTCCCCGGCGGAGGCGTCAAAGCCCGGAATATGGAGCGGGTGATTCGGGAGACGGGGTGCACCCAGCTCCACCTGTCCGGCCACCGGCAGGCCGCGGACCCCTCCGCCGCCAACAGCCGGGCCATTCACTACGGCGGGTGCCTGTATCCGCCGGAGGACCAGTTCCGGGTGGTGGACGGTGAATATATCGGCGGGCTGGTGTCCCGTCTGAAGCGGCAATAAGAAAAGAGGCCCCGGGCATCTGCCCGGGGCCTTCTGACTGGGTTGGAGCTGTGTACAAGCCAGGCGTCCGCTGTCAGCGGACGGACTCAAACACGATGGGAGCGCCGTGGCAGCTCACCCGTCCGTCCCGGACCTCTACGGGTCCGCCGTCCAACAGGTTTTCGTACCGGCCGTCGGGCGCCTCCACAGCGGCCAGCACGCTCCGTCCCCGGACGCTGAACACTCCCGTCAGCTGCCGGTCTGCGCTGCGGTGGACGGCCCGCAACACGTCCCCCGGCAGGGCCTGGACCTGATAGGCGCTCCCGGCCATGAGCGGGTGCTTTTTCAGGGCGCACAGCCGCTGGAACAGGGCGGTGCGGTCGGGCCCGGACCAGTCCACGACGTCCTTGTCGAACAGGCTGGGCAGGTGGGTACAGCCCGCCTCCTGCCCGGCGTAGATCAGGGGGGTTCCCTTTTGGAAGAAGCTGAAGGCGGTCCAGTTGAGCAGGGCGCCGGCGTCCGGAAGGAGGAATTCGGCCCGGGGCTGGTCGTGGTTTTCCAAAAAGCGCAGCTTGACATAGTTGGTGGGGTAGATGACCTCCTGCTGGGTGAGGGCCTGGGCGTAGCGCTCCAGGGGGATTTTTCCGTCCAGATAGTCCCGGAACAGGTGGTAGACGTCGTAATCGTAGCACAGGTCGAAGGCCTCGTAGACCTGACAGTCGGACAGGCAGCCGAAGCCCATCCCCCGGAGCGTGGCGATAAAGTCCGGGTCCACCGTCTCCGCCAGCCACAGGCAGCCGGGACGGACGGCTTCCACCGCCGCCCGGGCCTCCCGCCAAAAGGCCGACGGGACCATAGAGGCCACGTCACAGCGGAAACCGTCCACCATGGACGCCCAGTATTTCAGCGTTTCAATTTGGTAGTCCCACAGCTCCCGGTGGGCGTAGTCCAGGTCGACGATGTCCGACCAGTCCCCCACCTTGTTGCCGAAAGAGCCGTCCGCCTTGTGGAAAAACCACTCCGGATGCTCCGCCGCCAGCGCCGAATCGGGGGAGGTGTGGTGATACACCACGTCGATGATGCACCGCATACCCAGGCTGTGTATGTCACCCACCAGCCGTTGAAAGTCGTCCAGGGTGCCGTATTCCGGGTTTACGCTCCGGTAATCCCGGATGGCATAGGGACAGCCTAGAGAACCCTTGCGGGATTTCTCCCCGATGGGATGGATTGGGAGCAGCCAGATGATATCCGTCCCCAGAGCCTTGATGCGGGGCAGGTCACGGCGCACCCCCTCAAAGGTGCCCTCCGGAGTGTGGTTGCGCACAAAAACGGAATAGATGACCTGATTTTGATAGGCTGTGCTGGTGTTTTCCGCCATGATTCCATTCCTCCTGATAAAATCAAATCAAAGGGGCCGGTGGATGGGCCCCGTCCTTGCCTCAGTGGACCCGGGCCCCTCGCTCGCAGCGGTTGCCCCAGGCGTCGATGAGCTCGTTCCCCCGGTAGACGCAGATGATCTCGCAGTGGTTGGAGCACCCCCCGCAGCCGGCCTCCCGGGTACGGAACTCCATGTTCTCCACGGCGAAGTCGAAGTCCCGACGTCCGCTGCCCCGGCGGGCCAGGATGGCCACCCCCAGGGCTCCCATAAGGTGTCCGTTGGGGTCCACAATGACGGGACAGCCCAGGGTGCGCTCAAAAGCGGCCACCACGCCTTGGTTTTTGCTTACGCCTCCCTGGAACACCACGGGAGAGACGATTTTTTTGCCCTTGCCCACGTTGTTCAGGTAGTTGGCGGCCACCGCGTTGCAAACGCCTGCGATGATGTCCTCCCGGGGGTGGCCCATCTGGATCTTGTGGACCAGGTCGGACTCGGCGAACACGGTGCACCGGGCGGCGATCTGGGTGGGGTGGGTGGAGCGCAGGGCGTAGTCGCCGATTTCCTCCACCTCGATGCCCAGCCGTTTGGCCTGGCTGGACAGGAAGGCCCCGGTGCCTGCGGCGCACAGGGTGTTCATGGCGTAATCCACCGCCACCCCGTTTTCCACCAAAATGATCTTGGAGTCCTGGCCGCCGATTTCCAGAATGGTGCGCACGTCGGGGTAGAAGGTGGTGGTGCCCACGGCATGGGCGGTGATCTCGTTCTTCACCATGGTGGCGCCCAGAATGACTCCAACCAGCTTCCGGGCGGAACCGGTGGTGCCGGTGGCCACGATTTTGTATTTTTCCTTATCAAACTGCTCCTCCAGCAGGCCCACCAGCTTTTTTACCGCCCCAATGGGGTCCCCCTGGGTCCAGATATACTGACTGGACAAAATATTGTTTTTCTTGTCGATGATAACGCCTTTGGTGGAGATGGAGCCCACATCAATGCCCAGATACGCGTGTTCCAAGTTATAATACCTTCTTTCTCATGTCGATCATGTCGTAAAACGCCTCCAGCCGGGTCATAAGACCCACGTCGCTGGTCTGGGCGTCATAGGTGAGGTAGAGCACGGGGATTTTGTAGTCAGCGCTGATGTTTTGCAGCACCGGCATCACGTCGATCTCCGGGGTGCAGGCGGCGGATTTGATGTGGACGAGGCCGTCATAGCCCCGTTCGGCGCACTCCCGGGCGTACCAGATGTTGGCGGTGGAGGTGGGGCCCATGTCGTAGACGCTCAAGTCCTGAATCTTCACCTTCAGGTTTTTCTGGCCGCTGCCGTAGCGCAGGAACTGGTTGGTGACGTTCATCCAGCGGTGGACCTCCACGCCCATGTCCGCCAGCTTCTGCTCCGCCTCCAGGTTGGAAAAGGCGTCCATGGCGGTATAGAACTCCCCCACGATGCCCACCCGCAGGGGGCGCTGGGGCTTGTCCAGCGGGATGGACTGAAGGGAGCGCTTTGCGGCCCGGTAGCCCGCCTCCACGTCATTCCGGCCCTGGGCGGTATACATAGCGGTGAGGAAGTCCTGGTAAGCCCGCTTGTACTGGCCGTCCGTGGCGTCAAAGCCGCAGTTCTTGAAGTACTCACAGGTGATGTCGTCCACGTACTCCGTCATCCGCAGGCCCTCCATAAATTGGACCAGGAACCGGGCGTAGTTCACTTTGGGATTGAACCGGCGGACAATGCGGATATACTCTTTCTTTTTGCTCATATCGTAGTCGGACAGATTGATGAAGTCGAACTGGTAGCCCAGATCCCGGAGAATCTGCTCCGCCAGCTCCCCGTAGTACCCCAGGCGGCACAGCCCGTGGGTCATGAGCAGGGTATCCGCCCCCGCTTCCAGCGCCTCAATCATACTGCCCAAAATGGTTTTGAAGGGTGTGCACACGAAGTCGGGGCTGTGCTTAGTGCCCAGCTCCATGGTCCGCTTGGTGAGGGCGGGGGGCATGACGTATTTGCACCCCAGCGCCTGCTCAACAATGTATTTGAAGGCGCAATTGTACTCCGCGTACCGGGGGAAGGAGACGTTCCTTGTCTTTACCTCTGCCATTACAGCTTGCCCTCCTGAAAACGGATGATGTCGATGAAGCTCTCCAGCCGGGTTTCCACCCCGGCGGTGCCGCTCTGGCTGTCCAGCACCAGGTTCAGCATGGGCACGCCCTTCACCCGCCGGGTGATGAGCTCGTTGACCATGGCGTCGGGGCCGCAGGGGAAGGCGCTGAGCAGGATGATGCCGTCCACATCGTCCTTATGCATGGCGATACCACCCAGGATTTCCCGGCTGAGCTCCCATTTGCAGGTGGGGGACAGCTCCCGGCTGCACTTGAGGGCATGGTCCCGGTCCGCCATGTCCGCCCGGACGGGGACCACGCCCACCCGTTTGAGATAGTCGCTCACCATTCTGCCCATATAGGGGTCCTCAGCCACATAGCTGTGCGCGGCGATGAGCACCTTGACGCCCTCTTTTTTGTATTGCTGTTCGTACTTCTGCACCCGCTCTTTGTGGTGGCCGAGCTCCGCCTTTTTCGCTGCCTTGTAGGCCTTTTTCGCCGCCTTGCCGCTGCAGCCCAGGTGTTTGCCCAGCGCCACAAAGGCGTCCTCTTCCCCCGTTTTTTTCATCTCCTCGTCCACCTCGTAGGTCAGGAATTCCTGATGCTCATTGCGGAACACGTTGCGCACCAGGTCCGGTATGGCCTCGAAATGGGTGCACATAGCCCGGTATCGCCCGAAATTGCTCACCCTGGGCGCCAGGATGTAGTCGCATTTCCCCACCAGCGCAGCCACGTGCCCCAGGTAGATTTTCAGGGACAGGCAGGCCTCGTCAATGGACAAGGCTGTACCCCGCTCCAAGATTTCCCGGTCGGTGGGGGGGCTGACCACCGTCTCCATCCCCAGTTCCTGAAAAAAGGTCCGCCACAGCACCCGGTAACGGTAGTACAGCATGGCCCGGGGAAGCCCGATTTTGATTGTCTGTTTTTCCATGAACCCATCCTCAACTTGTAAAAATAGGCGGTCAGACGCCCATTTGAGCGCCTGACCGCCATGCAATCAGGTATGTTAGCCGTCAGCGGACATTATAGCACAGTGTTCCCGGAAAATCCAGCGCTCTTTCGCCCATTTTTCGTGGGACAAAGAGTTTCTTTTTCGTAAGCTACCGCTCAGTACTTTGCAATGGCCTCCCGAATCATGGACACGCACTGGTCCACGACGGCTCCGTCTCCCTCCGCCAGGGGGGCCAGGGGGGCGCGGACGCTTCCGATGTCCGGCCCGCCGGAGCGGCGGAGAATCTCCTTGATGACGGCATACATGTTGCCGTGGGCGGAGCACATCTTGTAGATGACGCGGCAGCAGTCGTCCTGTACCTGCCGGGCTTGGTCCAGTTTGCCGGCGTGGAACAGGTCCCAGGCTTTCAAATACAGCTCGGGCATGGCGGCGTAAGTGCCGCCGATGCCGCCGATGGCTCCGGCGGCGAGGCCGGAGACAAACTGCTCATCGGGACCGTTGAACGCGATGGCTCCCTCGTCCCGCCACATCTGGATGTCCTGCACCGGCATAGAGGAATTTTTCACACCGATGACCCGGGGATTTTTCAGCATTTCCCGCAGCAGGGGCACGGACAGGGCCACCCCCGCCAGCTGAGGAATGTTGTAGATGATAAAGTCGGTGTCCGGCGCGGCGCCGGAGATGTCGTTCCAATACTTGGCCACCGCGTGGTCGGGGAGGTGGAAATAGATGGGCGGGATGGCGGCGATGGCGTCCACCCCGTGGGCCTGGGCGTGGGCGGCTAGTTCTTGGCTGTCCGCCGTGTTGTTGCAGGCCACGTGGGCAATGACGGTGAGCGTTCCCTTGGCCTCCGCCATCACGTGTTCCAGCACCAGTTTGCGCTCCTCCACGCTCTGGTAGATGCACTCGCCGGAGGAGCCGCCTACGTAAAGCCCCTTCACTCCTTTGTCCGCCAAATAGCGGACAAGGGCGCGGACACGCTCCGGGGAGACGGCCCCGTCCTCGCCATAGCAGGCGTAGAACGCAGGGATAACGCCCTGGTATTTGGTAAAATCTTTCATAAAGTTATGCTCCTTCGTTGATTTTGACCTTGAATACTGCCTTGGTGACGGTTTCCGGTCCGTCCGCCTGCATTTTGATTTTGTGGGCGTCGTCGGGGAACACCACCAGGAAGTCTCCGGGAGAGAGGATGAGGCTGTGCCGTCCCGGCCCCCGGTAGGCGTAAAAGTCCCCCTGGTGGTCGAACTGCTCCAACCCGGCAGGGGAGGCCAGTTCCACCCGTTCCGACCCGGCCAGCATCAGGTGTATATCCAGGTAGAGCCGGTGGGCCTCGAAAAAGGCCTCCTCGTCCGGCACTGTCTCATAGGTGAACCTGGTGCAGTAGACCTCCTCGCCTTTGAGCTCCACCCGCTCCTCTCCCAGGGAGGAGAGAAACTCCGGTGTGATGTGCTCCAGGGCCAGGTCCAGATTGGGGTGTATGCCCCGGTAGTCCAGGGCGGTTTTGTTGGAAGCGAGGATCATATGACCATCCTTTCATCGTCCGATGGCGGCCTGTCTTTGTCGGCGCCCATGGTGATACCCTGGGTTTTTCTTCATCCGCCCGAGCTGCGGGCGGACAGCGGTTTACCCCTTGGCGGTGCCCATAGTGATGCCCTGGGTTTTTCTTTGCCCGCCCGCGCTGCGGGCGGACGGCGGTTTACCCCTTGACGGCGCCCATGGTGATGCCCTGGGTGAAATACTTCTGGAAGATGAGAAACACGATAATGATTGGGATGGACGCCAGGGCCGCGCCCGCCATCAACAGGCCCATGTTCACAGTGGTGTCGTTTTGCAGCGTGGAGATGCCCAAGGAGATGGTGCTGATATTGCCGCTGGCCAGCATGACCAGCTGCATGAAGTAGTCGTTCCAGGAGTTGATGAAAGTAAAGATGGCCAGTGCGCCGATGCCCGGCTTGACCATGGGGACCACGATGGTGCTGAAAGTTTTCAGCTCGCTGGCGCCGTCAATGCGGGCGGCCTCCAAAATCTCACCGGGGATGCTCTCGGAAAACTGCTTCATCAGGAACACGCCGAAGGGCCAGCCCACCGTGGGGAGGATCACCGCCCACAGGCTGTTGTACAAACGGAGTTTATCCATCTCTTTCAGCAGCGGAATGAGGATCACCTGCTTGGGCAGAGCCATGGCGCACACGATGAGGGCGAAGATGATGGCCCGGCCGCGGAAACGCTTCTTAGCCAGGGCGTACCCGGCCATGGCGGCGGTGACACAGGTGAGAATCAGAGCGGTGACGGACATGAACACCGTGTTGATCAGCCACCGGAACGCGGCGGGCAGGGTGGGACCCACAGACCAGTACAAATCCTCATGGGTTGGCGTGAACCACCGGCTGAAGGGGACGGCAAGTTCCCAAAGAGGGGCGCTGCGCCGGTTAAACAGCTCGTCAAAATTGGTGGTGACCCACTGGGTGGGCAGCCATTTGGGCTCCACAGCATAAATGTCGGTGGAGGGTTTGAACGCGCCTGTGATGATCCAGTACAGTGGAAACAGGAACAGGAACGCCAGGATAACCAGGATGACTACGGAGACGGCTTTATAGACTTTGGAACGTGCGGAATTGCCTGTTTTCATATTTCCACCCCCTTACTTTTCTTTGCCAAGCCGGAACTGGATGGCGGACAGGATACCGATGAAGATGGCCAGCATCACGCCCATGGCGTTGGCATAGCCGAAATGGCCCGCCTGCTCAGTGAGCTTAAAGGCCGTGTAATAGATGTAGTACATCACCGTGTCCGTGGCGTGGTTGGGACCGCCCTGGGTCAGCAGCTGGATAAGTGCGAAGCACTGGAAGCTGTTGATGGTGGTGATGACCAGAATGTACAGCGTGGTGGGCATCATCTGGGGCCACTTCACCTTCCAGAATACCTGGAAGTCGGTGGCGCCGTCCACCTGGGCGGCCTCCACCAGGGTCTGGTCCACGTTGCCCAGGGCAGATACGTACAGCACGATGGGCTGGCCCACCGAAGTGGTGAACAGAATGACGATGATACAGGCCAGTGCGGTGCTTTCATTGCCCAGCCAGTTGATGTTCTGCTCAATAATGCCGGTGGATTTCAGCGCGGTGTTCAAAATGCCGGTGTAGTTATCATACATCCAGCGCCACACCACGGTGACGGCCACGGAGCCGGTGACCACGGGCAGGTAGAAAATGCAGCGGAAAGCGGACAGGGCCACGTTGTGCAGCTTGTAAATGACGGAGGACACCCACAGGGAAAAAGCGCACACCGTGGGCACGCTGACCAGCACGATGATGAAGGTGTTTAAAAGGCCCTTTTTGAAGACTTCGTCCTGCCAGAGTTTGATGAAATTCTCCAGCCCCACAAAGGAGCCGAACATGCCTGAATCGTGCATGTTGGAGCTGGTCAGGCTGGTCAGGATACAGATGAACATGGGGATAATGACGAAGCCCACAAAGAAGATCAGGCTGGGAAGCATGAACAGGTAGCCGGCCACGTCTTCCCTGCGCTGCAGGGCTCTGCTCATCGGCTTTGCGCTGTTGGCCAAGGCAGACACTCCTTTCTCTCAAAAAATCGGGCGCGCCCCCTCTCCGCGCATTGCGGGGAGGGGGCGCGCAATCACCCTTTTAAATCTGTCTGTCAGTTGCGCTTGGATGAGGGTCAGCCTGCGGCGGAGTTGGCCGCGTCACAGTGGGAGTTGATGGACTCGGTGATGTCCGCGCCGGTGCCGACCTCCTGGAGCATGTTCCACCACTCGGTGCGGTTGGCGGCCCAGCCGGTGGTCACCTGATAGTAGTCGCCCAGGAAAGGCATCAGTTTGGTGTACTCGTTCATGATGGCGTCGTCGGCCCAGATTTTGGACAGGTCGGTGCCCTCGGCGGCGGTGCGCACCGCGAAGTAGCTGGCGGCCTTGACGGCGTCCACGGTGTGCTCGGAGTCGCACATGAACTTGATGAACTGCTTGGCCGCCTCGATGCGGGCGGCGTCGCCGTTGTCAAAGATGCCGAAGCCCCAGATACCGCCGCACAGCTGAGCGTTGCCGTCCTGGGAGGGGAAGCTCATGAAAGCGATGTCGTCGCCGTTCAGGGCCTTCTCCGCGCCGGTCCCGGCGCTGTTGGGGTTAAGCTGCTGGGCGATGTTCCAGCAGAAGGCCATCTTCAAGGTGCCCTGGTAGAACGCCGCGATCTCTTTGCCGCCGTCCAGGGAGGCGTCGAAAGCGATGCCGTTCATGCTCTTGAGCTGTTCCAGAGCCTTAATGTTGTTGGCGTCGTTCCATGTGTACTTGGTATGCTCGGCGTTGGTGTAGGTGCCGCCGTACATGTTGTTCACCAGCGCGCGGGTACCCTGGTCGCCGCCCTGGCCGGCGCAGAACACGGCGGCTACGGTGCTGTTGTAGTGCTTATACAGGGCGTCCACCGCCAGCAGGAAGTCGTCGGTGGTCCAGGTGTGGGTGTCCAGGTCCAGGTACTGGTCGGCCCCGGCGTCCTTGAAAGCGTTGAGGTTGACGGCCATGCAGTGGGCGGTCATGACCAGGGGATACTCGTAAATGGCGCCGTCGGGGGCGGTACAGGCTTTCATAACGCCCTCGTTCACGGCGTTGATCTCGGACATGTCGGTATCGTCAAACATATCCTTCAGGTCCACCATCTTGCCGTTGGCGCCCCAGTTGGCCACCAGGCGCTCGGGGCCTTCCAGAATCAGGTCGGGGGCGTTGTTGGCGGTGATGGCGGTGTTGACTCTGTCGTCGCCGGCGGTGTAGTCCAGATAGTCCACCTTGACCTTGATGCCGGTCTCGGCGGTAAAGGCGTCGGTCAGCGCCTTGACGGTGGCCTCATCCTTCCAGTTGCCTACGGGATAGGTCCACAGGGTGATTTCGCCGGCAGCGGTGTTGGAGGGAGCCTCGCTCTGCTGCTGGGTGGGGTCGGGTCCCTTGGTGGGGTCGGGAGCCTTGCTGTTTTCGCTGCTGGGCTGGCCGCACGCGGCCAGGGACAGCACTATGCACAGTGCTGTCATGAACGCTAACGCCTTGCGAATCTTCTTCATTCTCAGGTCCTCCTCAATTTTGATAATTCTGTGCCCGCACACACCCCGGGCTCTTGTTAAGATTGTATAATTTTTCTCAAGTTTTGTCAATATGGATTTGCAAATTATTTTCTTGGACCGGGTGAAAGAAAATAATTTTTTCAAGCACAACCTCAAGACCTCGCCGGAGCGGGGGTGTCGCAAGGGGAAGTTCCTATTGGGCCAGCAGGCCGCTCAGGATTCCGTCCACCAGGATCAGGGAGCGGGGTACGTGGAAGGGACCCTTAAACGTGGAACCCTTAGTGGACGGCATGGTGGGCAGACCGTCCCGGCGGAGGTAGCCGTACCACTCGCCGTATTCAGGGTCGGCGAAATGCTCCTTGCAATAGTCCACGGTTTTGTAGAACCAGTCCAAGTATTTTTCCTCCCCGGTATCCCGGTAGAGCATGGAGGAGGCGATTAAAATTTCGTTGTGGGGCCACCACAGCTTCATGTCGTGCTCATAGGCCTCGGGGGGCTTGCCCAGGCAGTCGGTGAAGTAGAGCAGCCCGCCGTACTCGTCGTCCCAGCCCAGGTCGATGGCCCAGTCGAAAATCTGCGTCGCTTTGTCCACCAGCGCCTTGTCCCCGGTGCGCTGGGCGTGTTCCAGCAGGAACCAGACGCCCTCGATGTCGTGGCCCGGGTTGACGGTGCGGCCTTCGGTGTAGTACAGCCGGGGGGAGCCGTCCACGTCCACGTTTTCCAGCACGCATTTCAGCTCCGGTTTCACGTGGTATTTGAAAATTTCATCCACGGACTGCTGTGCCCGCTCCTCGTAGAGAGCCTTTCGCTCCGGGTCCACCCGGAGCATCACTCCGGTGACATTCAAAATGATCATGGGTCCGCCGAAGGACCGGCCCTGCCTGGTTTCAGGGATGGTTTTGGGGCCCAGCCCGGTGGGGTCGGCCATGCCGTGGTTCAAATCCCAATACAGGTCGTAGGCCCGGCGGGCCCGCTCCAGCCGCGCCTCTTCCCCGGTAACGCCGTAGTACTCGGCGTTGGCCAGGGCGTAAAACGCCTCGGAGAAGCAGTAGCGCCGCTGGCGCAGGGGCTTGCCGTCCCCGGTGACGGTGAAGTACATCCGCCCCCCTGCGGCGTGGTTGACGCAGTGGGCCTCCATGAAGTCCAGGCAGCTCCGGCTGGCCTCCAGCCACTCCTGCTTCACGCCGTAGGTGTGGCACAAAAAGGCGAAAATCCAGCCGCACCGGCCCTGCATCCACACGCTTTTGTCGGTGGAGTAAATCTCACCCTTTCGGTCCAGGCAGGTGTACACCCCGCCGTGCTCCCGGTCCATGCCGTGCTCCAGCCAGAAGGCGGCGCAGCGGTCCAGTTCGTCCCGCACCCACTGGCGGGTCTGTTCCATTTTTACGCGGTCCATGTCCCATCTCCATCCTTTCTTGTGCGCCCCGGCGTCTCAAATAAGCAATTATGATAGCTGACGTCCACATTGTACCATCTCCGGCAGGATTTTTCAAGGCGTATATTTTCTGAAATTTTTTTCTAAATTTTCAGCAAAAAGACGTGACAGCGCCGCCGCAGCGTGGTATCATATTGGACAAGCTCACAAAAGAATTGCGGGAGGTCTTTCTGTTATGAAAAAGCATATTGTATGTATCGGCGACTCCAACACCCACGGCTACTGCGCCGACCCATCCGACTGCGCCGACGGCGGCGCCCGCTTTAACGAGGACGAGCGGTGGACCTGCTTGCTCCAGAAGGCGCTGGGGGAGGAGTATCTGGTCACCGAGGAGGGGCTGGGGGGCCGCACCACCGTGTTCCCCGACCCCCTCCATGAATCCATGGACGCGCTGAGTGTCATTTACGCCCTGCTGAAGAGCCACGAGGCGGTGGACCTGCTGGTTATCATGCTGGGGACCAATGACGTCAAAGAGCGGCTGGGGGCCAACGCCGCCTGCGTTGCCATCGGCATGGAGCGTCTGGTCCGCAAGGCCCAGAGCGTGGACTGCTGGGGGGACCACGCCCCCAACATCCTCATTGTGTGTCCCCCGGCCATCCTGCCGGAGATGGAGGCCAGTGAGTGCGGCATACCTATGGGGGAAGGCTGTTTGGAGAAATCCCGCCAGCTGCCGAAGTACCTGGAAGCTACCGCCAGACTGGTGGGGGCCCACTACATGGACGCGGCGGAGTGTGAGTTCAACCGGGTGGACGGAATGCACCTGACCCGTAAGGGCCATGCCCGGCTGGCGGAGAAGCTGGCCCAGCTGGTGCCCGCGCTGCTATGAGCCAGATTTTTAATCCGGACAATTTTTTCTGGAAATGCTTTGACAAAATGGCCGATGTGCTGGGGCTGAGCCTGCTGTGGTTTGTGTGTTCCCTGCCGCTGGTCACGGTGGGGGCCGCCTCCACCGCGCTGTATGACGCCGCCGCCCACTGTGTGCGGGGAGGTGAGCGCACTCCGTACGGCCGTTTTCTGCGCACATTCAAGGCGGAGTTCAAGCCGGCCACCATATGCTGGCTGGTGTGGGGCGGCGTGCTGCTGCTTCCCTTTGCCATCTCCAACATTTTGGCCAACAACGCCGGGGACAGTGAGACGCTGGCCCTGCTGTCGGTGGTCTACTATGTGCTCATGGTGGTGCCCGGAGGAATGCTGTGCTGGCTGTTCCCGCTGCTGTCCCGGTTTCGGTACAGCCTGGGCGGGCTGAACCGCACGGCGGCCCAATTCTGGTTTGCCCACCTGCCCTCCACCGTGGTCATGGCCGCCCTGCTGGGGCTGTGCGTGGACTTGTGCGTCCAGCTGCTGCTGCCCGTGTGCTGCCTGCCCTGTCTGCTGGCGCTGGCCCACTCCTTCTTTGTGGAGCGGGCGTTCCGGAAGCACCTGCTGGGGCCGAAACCTGGGGAAGAAGCGGAACATAGAGAACAACCGGAATAAATGAACAAGCCGGCCAATAAGGCCGGCTTGTTCATCTTTATTTTATTTTGGGAAGTCCGTCACTCGGCGGAGATCATATAGTAGTAGACGGGCTGGCCGCCGGACAGCAGGGTGATCTCGGCGCTGGGACACGCCTTCTGGAAAATGGTCAGGGCCTGGTTGGCCTGTTCCTCGGTTACGTCCTCGCCGTAGAAGATGCTGATGAACTCGGCGTTCTGCTGGCTGTCCGCCTTGGCCAGCCGCTCCAGCAGGGAGTCGATGGCCCGGTCGGTGCCGAACAGCTGGCCCTCCGCCAGCGCCATGTAGTCTCCCTCGTGGATGTCGAAGCCGTCGAAGTCGGAGTCCCGGGCGGCGTAGGTGATCTCGGAGGTGCGCACGTTCTTCCG
>ERZ808028.447-NODE-447-length-35286-cov-4.620864_pt1 | contig 35286 bp, 33 predicted proteins | sample MGYA00380184_ERZ808028 | MGnify/ENA primary metagenome ERZ808028 (study PRJEB31490, sample SAMN06133397) | mouse gut metagenome | isolation source: J8_1 | host: mice | place: China: Chengdu | collected 2015-05 ...
TTTACTTTCAAGTTTAGTTTCAAGAGATTCGATTTGAGCGGTAAGCTCATTGTATTTCTCATAGTTATTAACGATTTCATCACTTTCTAATCGGGCTTTTAATATTGCGATTTCTTCTTCTAAATCATTGATGACTGTTTCGATTTTTTTAATATCACTTTCAATTCTTCTTTTTTTCATCATATCTTCACGGGTAGATGAGGTAGACTTAATTTCCTTTAGAGGTGTAACTTTGTTTTCTTGGAGCTTTATATAATCATCATAATTACCTTCAAGCAATTTAAAATGCTTTGGATCAAAGTCTAAAATCTTATTGGCAATTTTATTGATGAAGTAACGGTCGTGGGAAATAAACATAATCGTCCCTTCAAAGCCGTCTAAAGCGTCTTCTAAAACCTCTTTAGATTGAATATCTAAGTGATTGGTCGGTTCGTCAAGAATGAGGAAATTGGCTTGTTTTAAGAGCAGTTTACATAAAACTACACGTCCTTTTTCGCCGCCTGAAAGGACATTGATTTCTTTAAACACATCTTCACCTTTAAATTGGAAAGCAGCAAGAGCTTGGCGAATGTCGAAATTTGTCAATTGCGGGTAGCTATCATGAACATCATCAAAAATAGTTTTAGATAAATCCAAAGAGCTATGTTCCTGATCGTAATATGCGACTTCAACTCGACTGCCTAATTGAATCGTCCCTGCATCTTGACTCATTTGTCCTAATAAAATTTTGAAAAAAGTTGTTTTCCCGGTTCCATTTGGACCGATAATCGCCATACGGTCTTTTTTCTTAACATCAAAAGTTAAGTCGCTAAAGAGCGGTTGATTGAAAGACTTGGCTAAATCCTTAACTCGTAACACTTCAAACCCGCTATCTTTACGTGGAGAAAATTGAATGCGAATCTGTTGCGGTAAGGCTTCGGGACGGTCGAGCTTTTCCATTTTAGCGAGTTGTTTCTCTTTGCTTTCAGCTCGACGAATTTGTTTTTCTCGATTAAAAGACTTTAGTAAGGCAATGCTTTCTTCTTGTTTTTTGATGATTTTTTGTTGATCGATATAGTGTTTTAATTCAATGTTGCGGTTTGTGGCTTTGGCAGAGGCATATTGTTGATAGTTGCCTTTATATAAGGTTGAACGACCGTTTTCAATCTCTAAAATAGAGGAAACGACCTGGTCGATAAAATAACGGTCATGGCTGATAATCAAGACAGCTTTACGATAGTTTTTCAAGTAGCCCTCTAACCAAGTTAAAGCCTGAATATCAAGATGGTTGGTTGGCTCGTCTAGTAAAAGCAAATCGGGTTCTTTAAGCAATAATCTTGCCAAAGAGAGCCTTGTTTTTTCCCCACCTGATAGTAAGGCAATCTTTTTAGACCATTCTTTTTCTTCAAAGCCCAAGCCTTTTAAAACACCTTGAATACGACTATTATAACTATAACCTTCAGACTCTTGGAAGGTATGCATGAGTTGATCGTATCTAGCCATAATGGCATTTAAGTTTTGGGTGTTATCGGACATTTTAGCTTCAAGTTCATGAATGGTTGCTTCTAAGGCGATAATATCATCAAAGACATGGGTTGCGCATTCTAAAATCGTTTGCGTTTCATCTAAGTCGATATGTTGACTTAAGTAACCGATTTCGGCATTTCTAGTCCAGTTAATAGTACCGCTATCTGCAATCAGTTCATTGCACAGTAATTTGAAAAGCGTGGTTTTACCTGCCCCATTCACACCGATAATGGCCATTTTTTCTTTGTCTTCAAGTTTGAAAGTAATATTTTTTAAAATTGGCGTTGTTCCAAAATTTTTTGCCAATTGTGAAACGGATAGTATCATATTCATCACCGCTATTATCTTATCAGTCCTTGGAAAACTTTGCAAGCAGACTAGCCATTTTCCTAAGAAAATCTTGATGGAGAGGTGCTAAAAAGTCTTTGTTCTACTTGTATATTCAAAACGTATATTGTATAATCATACAAGAGGTTAGAAGGGGGCAGTTTGCATGTTGATAGAAAAAAGAATAGTTCATGTGGATGAAAAAGTTGGTGATTATCGTTTAATTGCGGTGAGTGATATTCACGCGCACAAAGAAGCGTTCAATCAGTTGCTTCATCAAGTTAATTTAAAAGATGAAGATTATCTTGTCATTCTTGGTGACTTTATTGAAAAAGGGCCTTCTAGCTTAGAGATGCTCTACAGAATACGGGATTTAAAGAAGCGTGAGCGTACATTTGTCTTGATGGGCAATTGTGAAGCTGCTGTGCTGGAAATGTTGCTAGATGAAGATAAGGCAGAGGGATTAGTTCATTACTTGACTTGTAGCACTTGGGGAAGTCTTTTAAAAGATAGTGCAGAAGCATTAAATCTTAATTTGAAAACGACAGCTCCTTTGGAAGTTCAGTTGAAGTTAAGAAATTACTTAGCTAAAGAAATCGAAATATTGCAATCTTTAGATACAGCGGTTGTCTTTGATCAGTTTATTTTTGTTCATGCGGGAATTGAGAATCGTGAGGACTGGGAAAACTCTAGCTTGTCAAGTATGTTGGAACAGCAATACTTTATGACAAACGGGCATTGTGCTAAAGATAAATATGTTGTTTGCGGACATTTACCTTGCAGCAACTATTCAGATATATCCATCGATAACTCTATTTTAATTTCTCATCGTCAACGTATTATTTCGATTGATGGCGGTATGGGGGTTAAAAATATTTGTCAGTTAAATGCTTTAATTGTCAAAAAAGAAGATGACGGTTATTTATATTTCCAGCATCATGTCGATGAGTTTGTGAAATGCGAAATTTTATTTAGAAGTTATCCAAAATTTGAAAGTATTGTCAAAGTGGCTTGGCCTAATACAGAAATCGAAGTTTTACAAGTCGGGACTTCTTTCTCATGGTGTCGTAAGTTAGCTACAAAAGAGCTTGTTTATATTAAAAATGAGTTTATTTATGAAAAAGATGGCAACTACTTCTGTAAAGATGATTATGTTTCAAACATGATTGACGTTCAAGAAGGCGATCGTGTTTCTTTGGTTGAAACTTACGGTAAATATGCTTATGTTATGAAAGAGGGTAAGGTTGGCTGGATTAAGGCGGACCGCTTAAAAAAGATTATTCAACACTAGTCGAGGCTTAGGCTTCGACTTTTATTTCCATAATTTCCCAGGAAATATAAATATTTAACTTTATTGTTTAAAGTTTTTAAAAGCGAACAAACTTATATTGGTGATAAAAATGAATCAAAATAAGGTGATTTTAGATGAAATCGCAAAAGGCTTAGAGATGGGAATTCAATCGATTGACGCCATTTTGCCAAGCATTGAAAATGAAACGATGCGAGCTACAGTTGAAAAACAGAAAAGTGATTATCAACAAGTCTTTGAACAAGCTCAAAATTTAGCGTGTGGTCTTAACGACAATCCCAATGGCAATGTCTTAGAAACAGTGTTCTTAAAATCAATGATTAAGATGAAAACACTGTTAGACGATAGTGATAATCATATTGCCGAAATGCTGATTCAAGGCAGTAATATGTTGATGATTGATTTGAATCGGATTAAAAATGATTATACTTTTCAAGATGATGTTGCAAAGTTTATTGATGATATTTTAGAGTTGGAACAAACCCATATTGATGCTTTAAAATCTTTTCTTTAAAACGTCTGTAAGTAGTGTTCTTTAAAGTGTTGTAACTTTAAAAGAGCACTACCATATAGGCGTTTTTTTATTGACAAGTCATACTTCTTTTCATAAAATAGAGGTCGATTAGGGGAGGCTTAAATATGAATAAAGAAGTATTAAATCCAAAGGAAGTCTTTGAGACATACGTGGCTAATAGCGTAAGTAAATTAGACTATTCAAGAAAAAAAGTTTTTTTCCTAGGTATTATGGCAGGGGCTTTTATTGCCTTAGGGGCACAAGCAAGCAGCGTTGCAAGTCATGGTATAATAGATGTTGGGTTAGCTAGATTGATTTCGGGAATGGTTTTCCCGGTTGGCTTAATGATGATTGTGCTTTTAGGCGGAGAATTATTTACAGGTGACTGTTTATTGTTTATGGGCGTTTTAGCGCATAAGGTTCGGTTTTCGAAAATGTTGTCCCTTTTGGCGTACATATTCATCGCTAACTTTGTAGGGGCGTTACTTGTAAGTGGATTAGTTAGTTTTTCTGGACAATGGAACTATTCCGGGGGAGCATTAGGCGCATATACCTTAAAAATTGCTGTTTCTAAATGTCAAATTTCACTTGTCGGAGCAATTGCATCAGGAATTCTTTGCAATATTATCGTCTGTGTTGCGGTTCTCATGTCAACTTCAGCCTTAACGGTGGTAGGTAAAATCTTTGCGATTTTCTTTTCGATTCTGGCTTTTGTGACTTCCGGCTTTGAGCATTGTGTCGCTAATATGTATTATTTGACAGCGGGGTTATTTGCTTCTTTCGATCCTTCTTATATCGCAAAGGCTAATGAATTGTATGGTGAGATTGGACAGCTCTCTACCCAAGGCATTTTATGGAATTTAACTTTAGTAACGATTGGTAATATTATTGGCGGGATTATGATTGGTGTGATGATCAATATTGTTCGTCAAAAATAAAAAAACGCTTTATAGAGGACTTATTTGAAAGTTCTCTATTTTTATACTAAGGCAAAATGGTTTTATAAACCCTTTATTTTTAAATACCTCATTATTTGACTATTCGTATAAGTTATAACAGATTGCAATATTGATATTGTACTTTTAGTCAAAAATACGCTAAAATGAGCATTGAAAGGTGGGGGAAGTGATGTTATTTTATTATACAGCAACAGGAAATAGTCTATATATTGCTAAGCAGATTGATAAAGAAATTTACAGCATACCACAAGAGTTGAAAAAGGAACAGCTTAATTATAAGGCTGAAAGAATCGGACTTGTGGCACCTATCTATGCAGGTGAATTACCTAAGACAGTCCAAAAATTTATTCAAAAAGCTCACTTTGAAACAGATTATTTCTATTTGATTTTAACATATGGCAAAGAGGATAGTGTAGGGACAGTTTGGGCTGAAAGTTTTTGTCAAAAACAAGGCATTAAAGTCCATTATGCTCATACAATTAAAATGGTTGATAATTATTTGCCGTCTTTTGATATGGAAGAAGAAATGACGATAGATAAGAAAGTTGATGAACAACTTCAAGCGATTTTAAAAGATTTACAGGTAAGAAAACAGTTTATTAAACAACCAACTGAAACAGGTGCAAAATTATATGAGATTGTCTGTCAAAGAAATCAAGAACACCCTGAAACCAATAATGGAGAAGCTATTACGATGACAGATAGGTGCAGTGGTTGTAGAATCTGTGAACAAGTATGCCCGATAGGAAATATTAAAGTTGTTGATGGCAAGGCAAGGCGCTTGAGTAAAACTTGTGACTTTTGCTTAGCTTGTGTTCAAAATTGTCCATTTAAGGCGATTGATTTAGACAGAGATAAAAATCCCAAAGCAAGATATCGTCACCCTAAGATTTCATTAAAAGAGATTGTGCAATCTAATCATCAGTAAAACGTATGTAAAGGAGAGATGTGAAAATGAAAGTTTTAATGTTGAATGGTAGTCCGACACCTAAAGGCAGCAATACTTTAATTGCTTTAAATGAAATGAAAAAAGTATTTGAAGCCCAAGATATTGAAGTTGAAATTGTAAATGTCGGTAATAAAGATATTCGTGGTTGTATCGCTTGCCGGCGCTGTAAAACAACAGGGCAGTGTGTATTTAATGACTTAGTGAATGAAACGGCTAAAAAATTTGAGGAAGCCGATGGATTGGTTGTGGGGACACCGGTTTATTTTGCTTCCGCTAATGCTACTTTAGTAGCTTTTCTAACTAGATTGTTTTATAGTACGACCTTTGATAAAAGTATGAAAGTCGGTGTAGCAGTTGCCGCAGCTAGACGTGGTGGTTTAACAGCAACTTATGATGAGTTGAATAAATTCTTCGGAATTAGCGGTATGCCAATTGCCAGCGGACAATATTGGAATGGTATTCACGGTCAAACGCCGGGGCAAGCTAATGAAGATATAGAGGGTTTGCAACAGATGCGAACGGTTGCTTCTAATATGGCATTTTTGATGAAATGTATCCATGACGGTAAAGAAAAATACGGTCTACCAAAACAAGAAACAAAAACATTCACTAATTTTATTCGTTAAACTATCAGGCTTAAACTGATAGTTTTTTTATGAAAGATAGCTCATATATTGGTATAAATAGGCAAGAAAGAAATGACAGTATTTTAAGAGAATGGTATAATAGTTAAGAGTTGCAATTGGCAATTTAATTAAGCCGAAAGTGATTAAAGAAATCTTTTTTAGTTATAAAAGCAGTATTTAGGCATTAAAATAGGATAATAAAACGAAGGGGGTAGAAATGATGAAAGGGGAAGCAAAAAAGAATTTTAATTTAGAAGCCTATAGAATGAAGGAAAGTCGTGTTTTTCGTGATCCTGTGCATGGTTATTTCAGAATGTATTATTTACCTTTTTGGCATATAGTCAACACAAAAGAAATGCAAAGATTAAGACGTATTCATCAGCTGGGTGGGACTTTCATGGTCTATCAGAGTGCTGAACATTCTCGTTTTACGCATTCGTTAGGTGTTTATGAGATAGTCAGAAGAATTTTAGAGTTAGAAACATTTGAAGGTTTTGTCGACGATTATGATCGCTTGACTGTTTTGATGGCGGCTTTGCTTCATGATATTGGGCATGGACCTTATTCACACAGTTTTGAAAATGTGTCAAGTACCCATCACGAAGATTATACGCTTAAAATTATCTTAGATGAAAAAACCGAAGTTCATCAAGTCTTAAGCCAAATTGATGAATCATTACCTTTTGATGTGGCAAGTGTGATTTCCAAGAAACACCCTAATACTTTATTGATTCAAATAATCTCCAGTCAAATTGACGGAGATCGCATGGATTATCTATTGCGTGACTCTTATTTTTCGGGTACGACATACGGTGTCTTTGATTTGGAGAGGATTTTAAGGACAATGCGTGTCCACAATGGACAGATTGTGGTAAAAGAAACAGGAATACAAGCTGTTGAAAATTATATCTTAGCTAGATACCATATGTATTGGCAAGTTTACTATCACCCTGTCACTCGCTCTTATGAGCAGTTATTGATGACTATTTTCGAACGTTTAAATTATCTTTATCGCATCGACTTTGATTTTGGTTGTGATTTGCGTTATCTTTTGCCGTTTTTAGAAGGGAAAGAGGTAGATGTCGCAAGCTACATAGCCCTTGATGAGCATATTTTAACTTATTATTTCCGTTGTTTAACAGAATGCCAAGATAAGATTTTAAGTGATTTATGCGAACGATTTTTAAATCGTAAACTGTTTAAGCACCAAGATTTAAAAAGTAATGAGGATTTTATCGCCATTCAAGACTTGGTGAAAAGTCAAGGATTTGATCCAAAGTATTATGTGTTGACTGATGATGCTTCGACAACACCTTATAAACATTATGATGCCGGTCATGAAGTAGAGGAAATCCGCATTTTGATGGCTGATGGAACCGTTAAAGTTTTACCTGAGGTAAGCGAGATTGTGCGAGCGATTGTGCAAGACGGTCGCAATAAGAAAGATCGTAAAATCTATTACCCAAAAGAAGTCAGTCAAGTTGCTATGCTTAAGCAAGGGCATCAAGCATAGTTAGTTTTGCATAGTTAAACTCTATTTAATGTTAGATTTTCATAAAATCAATAAAAGCTACTGACTTTTTACTTAGTCAGTAGCTGATTGTTTATTTGTGATACAATTTCTTTTGATGCTTGATAACAGTTATTATCAGTAAAATAAGTAAACTTGATAGACAAATACAAACCCATGGTAGAATCGAAGCATTGTCGTTTGTAGTTGTGTTATTACTTGGATTATCATCGGTTAAATCATCATTGCTACCACGATGATTAACGAAGCTTGCAAGTACGGTTTGACCTTTTTCAATAACGCCTGTGTTATGTTCACTTGTTGTTTGATATTGTTCTTGATTAGCTTCAACTTCACTGATTTGATAATGTGTACCTAGCGGAAGATTTTGAATGACGATAACTTCATTATTTTTTAGCTTAATCTTGTCACCACTTTGAAGTGTTCCTTCATGACTGCCCATATAAGTAAAGCTATCAGTCAATGCTTGTCCTTTTTCATCAAATAGTTCAATGGTGAAGGTAAAAGCACGCTCATATTCGGCTTTATTGCCACTTACTGTCTTTTTAAGCATGAGATTACCGTTTTCTTCCGAGATTGTTTGTTTAAGGTTATAGAATGTGGCTGTTACTGTTTGATTAGCAAGGATATGACCATTGTTGTTTTGGGCTGTTGCTTGATAATCATTGGTTTTTACTTCTTCAACACTATAAACCGTTCCTTGCGGTAATTGCATAAGCAAAACATTTTGATTATGGCCTAATGTCAGGCTATCACCGCTTTTTAATGTTCCTGCTTTAGAACCGATATAATTAAATGATTCCGTTAATTCTTGACCGTCGGCATTTTTCAAGGTAACAATAAATTTGAATTCACGCTCTGTATCCGGATTTGGATCGATGATAGTTTTTTTGATTTCGAGATTACCGTATTGGCGGTTATCGCTTTTGTCTATTTTGGTATTGAAGAAAGCTGCCATAGAGGTATGATTATCTAAAATCATGCCGTGTGTTTCACCACCTGATGGCTGGGCAGTATAATCATCATAACTGTGTTCTTGAACCTTATAAGTTGTTCCCTCAGGTAAACCTAAAATAGTGATGCTTTCGTCATGGTGAAGAAGGAGCGTTTCTCCGCTTTGGATAAAGCCGGATTTGTCAGTACCATAGAAATAATATTTATCCGCTAGTGGCTGTCCGTTTTTATCAAGTAAGACAATATCAAATTCAAACATTCGCAAGTATTCAGCATCAGATAAGTTTTCTGTCAGAATTTTTTTGCTGATAGTTAATTCTCCGCTAGAGGTATCTGTCTTTGAGGTATTGGTGACAACGACAATATTTAATAAACTGAATAAACCTGTAATATCTGTATCATTTAAGTTGACACGATTGGAATTATTAAGTGCACCCTCGTATAACTCATCGTTTAAGGCTGCATAGTTTTGTTCAACACGAGTTCGTATGAAGCCTGTATCTGTAACAAAATAAGGTTTAAAATACAATCCGCCATCTTCATTGTGTAAGCCATAATCCACCACAGCATTTTTGCCATAGTGAAGATTTAAGACACGTTTGACATCAGTTCCTTCTAAGGTCATATCTTTCCAACCATCAAGCTCAAATGCATTAGAAGGCTGAGTTTGACCATAGGCTTTAATGTCACGAAGGGTAATGTCGACCTGACCATCTGAGGCATAATTGGTCATAGTTTGGAAAAGTTTACCTACACCTGCCATAACCGTAATACCGTTATCCTTGGTTCCTGCGTCGGCATAAATCGAATAGGTCCCCACAACAATCGGGACGATTGTTGGATTGATTTTATAGCCTTTTGGAGCTGTAATTTCTTTTAGATAATACTTTGATTTTGCTAAGTTTGCCCATTCGATTTTGGCATATCCATCTTGTTTCATATCGACAGGAGAGAAAATCAAAACACCATCTTGTCCATCTACATTGGCTGTTTTTCCGACAGCAATCGGTTCTCCTGTTGCTTGTTCATCGGTATAAATACCAAAGAGGGCACCGTTGATGGCTTTGCCATCTTCATCTATTTTCTGAACACGCAGCTCACGTTGTTCATTTGGAATAAAAATCAGTGAACGGAAATTACGTGTGAATTGGTCAACGTTAAGGAAACTGAATCCTTTGTTGCTTCCGGTGTTTTCAACTTCAACTTGCATAATATCATCGACTGTTTGCCAGATGGCTTGTTGCAAGGCATCTTGATAAGATAATGAAGCGTCATGATTTTGCAACGTTTGGGCTTGGGTACGGATATATTGCCCAATTGCCACATAACGTGCTTGAGCATTTTCCTCATCAATACCTAATGCTTCAAGAGCCTTAGGCTCAATGATACCATAGACCATTCGCATATCGGCATCTGAGGAATGTAATAATTGGTAGCGACTTGCATCACCGGGTAACTCATCAAGGACACCTTCTAAGTGCTTTAAATCGTCATTCCATTGTAAGTACCAGCTTGGTGTATGTTCATCGGCACTTTGGTAGAGAGCGGCATAGAGTACACTTTTACGCCATTCCTCAGTGTTTAAATCATCGGCAGGAACAATGTGGAAGCCATCGAGTGTACTTCCATATAAAGCATTCCAGGCGTCATCGCGCATCGCCTGTTTTAACATCGGTACGGCAATAACCAAACCATTGATTTTTTTATCTGTTTCAACTGTATTAGGACCCGGTAGAATATTTCCCGAAATCGGTTCATAGGCACCATAGGTAATGTTGCTATTTCCCGAAATAGTTGATGTAAAGCTCGTATGGGCGCCTGTTTCCCAAGTATTGACAACTTCAATCATCGTATTGGTATGATCGTATTTTAAGACAATATCCTTAGGTAATGGGCGATAGCCATCAGGCGTATGCGTTTCTTTTAAAACATAATACTGAATACCGTTATTCGTATAACGGTCTGCGAAATTAAAGGGACGATTTTGATTATATTTATTGATGGCAGTGGCGTCCATCGGTTCCATAAATTTTGCTGTTCCATCTGCTTCTGTCATCAAGGTAGTCAATGCATCGCCATAAGCTGTATAGGTTGTATGACCTTGGGCATCTGTTGAGGCATTGGCTGCATATAAGTCAAATGTTACACCCATCAGTGGATCACCATTTTGATTTACTTTCTTGACTTGTTGATATAATTGTGGGGATAAGTTGAAACGAAGCGAGATACTGGAATCATAATTTCCTCGTTCTAGGTAGAACATTTTAATTGAATGAGTTGTATTGCTAGCGAACGTATTTCCTCTCCAAGTAGCAGAATCAAGCTTGCCTGCTTCTTGGAATAATTGACGCAAGTTTGTATGTGTGACTAAATCTTGGGTATTTTCAGGATGTTCGGGATCATAATCGGGAATGCCTTCTACATTAAATCCCCGACCAATTAAGACATCACCGCTTGCAAAATCGATAATACCATAGATTTCACTGTGAACCCCTCCTAAATCTAGGACGAGAACATCATCAATATAAATCCATACATCGTCATCTCCGGAGAACTGAAATGTCATTGGCTTATTGCCTTCAGATCCCATATTGATGGCACCGTCAATAGGTTGACGGAAATCAACATCGAATGTCATTCCAAAGTGGTGGTTCATTGAGTTTGAAAAACAGTTGACATCACTGATTAAATTGCCATCGGCATCTTCGCCACTGAACACTTCTTCACCGGTATTAAAAGGGAAGAAATTCCCAATTGAGTTAGTACTATCGGTACGCTTTGTCGCAGGCGCATCATAGAGAATAAAGTGTCCGTCACTTTCTTCACGTGTAGGATCTAGTGATAATTGAGCGAAGTTTTGCCGCATATTGTAGTAATAGTAGCCTTCATCATCAATTTGGAATAAACCGGTAATGTTTTCATAGCTTTTTTTGTAGGGATTTTCAATTTTCGGATCAAATAAATAATTTAGAGATTCAGTTCCTGAATCAATTTTTTGATTGGTTTTAGTTTCCCAATTGGCGATTAGAGATTTACTGAAATTTTGAACGGTTGCACCATAACTGTTGTAATCCGAAACATTGCCGGCAGAATGGTCGTCGGATAGCTTCCAATCTTTTATTTTGGTATAATCACGATAGGTTTGATCATCAGATAAGCGTTTGCAGGCATCGGCTGTGTTGATGGTAGGATAACCATCGACTAACACACGCTGAACAATACCTTCCATTCCGGCGTATGCTTTACCGTAGTCTGTGGCTTCACCGGCACCCTTGTTCCATAAGCCTGCATGGACAACACCATCACCGAAAATTAAGAGATGATCGGTATTGATACCACGATTCCAGTTTTCAAATCCGGAAAAACTAACATATTTGCCATCTTCACGATGATGTTGGGTTGTTTCTTTGGTTAAAATATCTCCATTTGTGGCAGATGAAGGAGTTTCCCCTTTGCCATCTATCCAATAATCAAATAAATTGATTTTGACATTGTTCAAATTTACAATAGAATCGGATACGATATGTGAATTTAAGTCAAGCGATGTATCAATCACTGTCGGTGTGTCATCAAGCTTATTTTCGTGATTAGTGATGATATGAACACGCATAGGGATTGCTTCATCTGCCAATACATAGTTTTTTGGCAAAATGGCATCAAGATAACCATCTTTTTCTAGATGGGTTATATCCCAAGTAATAGATAGATTCTTGCTTTCACTTTCAGTATCAATATTTACAAGAACATCTGTAGGCAAAAGGGATTGAAGATATTCATCTGTCCTTTCTTCATCTTGATTAAGAACGAGTTCCCAATGCTCATCTGAAAAAATCAATCGCTCTGAATGATTGACCCATTCCCATGCAACAATCTTTTCCACTGTGGGCTGGGCTTTAACAGGATTAGTTGGAAATAGAGTTGTAATAAGCGAAAATAATAATATGAATTTTGTAAAATTAGTTTTTTTAAAAATCGTCATATATTTTCTCTCCTTTTCTATTAAACTTTATTTGGATAGGGAAATCTTATTTTGATTGATAGGGAAGGCTGCCTATTTTTTGAAACAGGACGCTTTTGTCGATAAAATCTAACTCTATCCATCGCTTTAATTAACAATTTTCTTTTGTTATACTGCCTAATTTATGAGAAGCTGCACTGATAAGTGACTTGAAAGAAGTCGGTAATTTTTTAAAATACACTTTTAATTACCGTACCCATATCAATTTTTGTAAATTTTAATCTTAGTTTATGATTAGGCAACTCACATTTTAATATTACATCAATTAACACTGTTTTACAAGTGCTATTTACACTGAAAATAAAGTGTATATCTATGTGAGGTTTTCAAATAATATTAAAGTATAATGAAGCGGAGTGAAGGAAATGGGATTTAAAATTGAACGGGAAGAATATGTCAATAAAACTTTCAGGATTGAAAAAAAACTTGTTGAGGAAATGGAAAAAATTTGTGATAAAAAGAACATTTCTCTAAACAAGTTGGTTGTCATGTGTATCAATTATGCTTTAAATGATTTAGAGGAAGATGACTAGTCAATTTAGTTGTCTTCTTTTGTTTTAATTATTTAGCTTAGGAGTATTGTAGCAGTTTTGAATATTGTCGGTTAGGTTTTAAATATATATGTTGATAGTTGCTTTTTAGCTAAAGTAAATGAAAATATTTGCTTATCATCAGTACATTTGTTTGGGTTATGCATAATAAAGAAATCAGTGTACAAAAAGTAAGGGGATAGATTGGAAAAGCTTAGAATTAGGTGAGCTTGAACATAAGACTAAGGATTTTAATATCCGTGTTTTCAGTGCGTAAAACAGTTCGTTATATAAATAAAAAACACTGACTTAATCAGTGTAAATATTATTGTTATCGTTATGAGGTGAGTAAAGTCTGCTTGGAAGTTTATCTTAAGACTAACTTCTAAAGCAATTGGAGAACTATTTTGTATAACTTTATGTCTAATAATTTAATTTTCGAGATAAGCGAGTTTATTGGTCGATTACTTTTCCCATTTCAATTCTGATTTCGTGGCGCTCTTGATCTGTATTGGTATAGGCAAACAAATCAAATCCAATCATTTTAAACCCATGTTTTTTATAAAAGGATATAGCATTTTCGTTGCATGACTGTGTTTCAAGAACAACCATACGGGCACCGCTTTTCTTTGCCTTAGATAAAATTGTTTGCATCAGCAACATACCGATGCCATTGTGTCGATCGGAATTCTCAAATATACAAATATTACTGATACGATAACGATTATTCCATTTTTCCAAATAACCTTCTACAAATCCTATGAAGCGTTCATTTTCAAATGCACCGAAGGCTTTCGGATGATCTAACCATTCATTAAAGATGACATCACTGAAGGACATTTCTTTTGGTTCATCAAAAGTTTTATAACAAATATCAAATCCTTTTGATGTAGGTTGAATGTCGTAATAGCCTTTTGTTTGATATTTTAATATGAAGCTTTTACCTGAATAACTTTTTTTATCTAACGCTTTGATTTTTACCATGTTATTTCTCCGTTATGTCCTTATTGAATTTCCGCAAAATTTATAGTGCTGCTTGTAAACAGAAAAGAGATATCACTGTCGGATAACCTCTTTTATCTTACTTTTAATTTTCATGATCATCTTCGGATCAAGTTTGCTAAGAAAGGCTTGAAAACTAATCTGAGATTTAGCTTTCATTTCTTTTAATTTATTTGCGTCAGAAATTTTTCGACTAGCCTCACTTTCAGGATACCCTTTTCCGAATGGTTTGGAAAATAATGCTTTTATTGTTTTTTCTAGGTTACTATCTCCTGTATATGTGTATTCTTCTCCAAGAGGAAACGAAATAGCATTTCCGTTGTTTATCTGCGCAAATAAATAAGCATCTTTAGGAGTAGGGGCATAGCCACACAAAACACCCGGAAGACTATTACACGCAAGCATCATTCCTTGTCCTGAAGAGCACCCCGTTACAACAAAATCTACAATGTTATCATCAATCAACATACCTATCAGTAATGCGATTTCAAGATACGAGTATTTCTTTGCGTCATCTTGAAAACACCCAAAATTTATAACTTCTGAATCTTTTGCATATTTCTTGGTATATTGGAAAAGTAGACTATTTTTTGAAATCTGCGAACTTGCTTGGACAACAGCTATTTTCATTCCTTTTTATCTCCTTTAAACTAATTCATATTTATTACAGTGATGTCAACAAAATGCATTCAGTGTTTAACAGAATACCGTATTCAGCTCATCTTCACAGTCCTCATAAAAAACTTCGCTGATTTCATCGGTCGTAAAAACAGATAACATATCGCTAAAGCCATCTATGAGTTTGTTTGCCAGATGAAGCTTGGAAAGGGGATACCAAAAAACTTCTCCTTCCGCAGAAGATTTCAATTCTCCTGAAAACTGCTTGGCTATATACAAAAAGACAATATACCTTTTTCCGTTTTTCGCTTTATGGAATTCTTTAATACCACATAGTTTGGGGTTTTCTATAGTTAATCCCGTTTCTTCTTTTATTTCGCGAATAACCGACGGAGTAACATACTCACCTTTTTCAACATGACCCCCGGGGAAATTCCAACCGTGCCATGTTGGGTGATTTTTCTTGTTTTGTACAAGTACATTTCCTTTTCCATCACAAATCATACACATATTTGTTAGTTCAACTTCTTCTGTTCTCGACATTTAATTATTCCTCCGTAATGGTAATTTTTACAGTTATATAAACTGAAATTTATTGCTTCAATGCCTTCATTAAATCCAAAACAAACTGCGTCTGTTGTTTCTTTAAGTAAGATTTTACAAATGGTTTCATAAACCACTTTTTAGGTGTTACATTTTCTGTAAAATCTATTTCAGTATCATTTCCTTTGGAAGTAAAAATACCAGCCCAATGACTTTTCATGTTGTTATTTTCCATATCAAACTCCCAGCGTTTATATGGCTTTACAACAGTAATGGTAAATGTGGTAGCATATTTATTTTTTTGTATACTCAATAAACTGATTTTCATTTATGATTTCTGTTTTACTTAAATCACTTCGCCATGCACTATATTTATCAACAACTAAAACAACTTCCTAAACTTTATGAATATCACTACTAATAATTTCTTTTATATTTGAAATTACCATTTTACACTTTCACTCAAATTATAATTTATCGGCGAACTACATAACGATAATGTGGCATATCTACACCTCGGTAATGCTTTATCCATGTATCTGTCATTGTCATTTGGTTTCTTAAGGCTACGTTTTGAGATGCTATATTCGTATCTCTGATAATAGAACATACCTCTGTTGCATCTAAAGTTTCAAACGCATATTTTTTACACGCTTTTGCTGCCTCAGTGGCATACCCATTATGCCAGTATGAGCGCTCAAAAAGATAACCTATTTCAAGGACCTCGTTTTCTTTCCATGGTTGCATTGTAAGTCCGCATTGCCCAATCATTTCATCGGTTGCTTTCAAAACGACAGCCCATAAACCAAAACCCCATTTTTGATAGCGAGCCATTTGCCTATCAAGCCATTCTTGAACCTCATCGTCACTAAAAGCTCCCTCATATGCGTACATTGTATCTTCATCTTGGAGAATTTTACATAAGGATTCAAAATCAGCCTGATTCATCACACGCAGATATAATCGTTCAGTTTCAAGTATCATATTTACCTCCTAAAATTGTAATTAGAAAATCTAATATTTTTTTACGAGTTTTGAAATAAGTGCTTTACAAGTATTCATTTGAATACAAGCATAAAAGTTTTTAGTTACCTCTTTACCTTTGCCGACTGTTGTGGCATTTTTAGCATCTTCTTCTGTTTCCCAAAGGACAAAATCAGTCCATGTATCTTTTTGTAAGTAATGTTCCCAAGAGATGAAACCTTTTGCCTTAGAAATAACTTCATCGTGTAATTTTTGAGTTAATTCTATAAAATGTTTTTCATCTACACCTTTCTTAAGTTTATACGAAAATATCCATGCTGTTTGATTCATAATGGTTAACTCCTTCCTATATATGACTTTTTTCATTTTTTATATACTGTCGATTATACCATAAAAAAAGCAAATCTTCTATATCAGTTGATTTGCTTTGGAAATTATAATTATACTTTAAATTTTAATCTCGTATCTTTTTTGAATGCTTTTCTTTTGGGATTACCCTCAACTCTGAATATTTGATTATTTTTTATATCATAAATAACGGACCATACCGTATCAGCATCGGTTTTTCTATCATACTGACACATAAATCCATATTTTCCTGATAAAATATCCTTGATTAAATTAAAAGAGTAGTTATTCCTATTTTCTTTTAAAGTGGTATAAGACACCAAATATCTTTCTTCGGCTCGCCAATTATCAACTTCATCATTATTGTATTGCTTCATAAGATTGGAATTAAATTCATTGGCTGCTGTTACAAAATTACCGTCTTTTGTCGGTCTTATTATTTCTATTTTTTCACAATTACATTCGACAACTACAATGTTTCCTGTTCGATCGGCAATCGTTAATGTCTGTTGTGAGGCGATAGGGATATTTTTTAATAAAGACAGCGCTTCATCAGTGGTCTTACATTTCTCTAGTAAATATCTCACTAACATACCTGCATTAAACCCGGCTTTTACAATGGTAGGATAAATAAAGGTCAATCCGACTGCTAAACCGTACTTATTGATTCCATCTTCCATTTCTATGAATGCTGTTGTATTTCCATTAAAAGCATAAGCATTATCTAAATTATATAAAACGTTCATATATAGTTTCTCTAGTGATACAAGAAAGTCACTATTCCTTCCGAAAATTAGATTGTCCTTATCTTTAATTGCGATGCAAGTGCAATGATTATTAAATTCAAAACAATACATACTTAATAAAAAAGTATAGAAATCCTCATAGGAACTATTTTGTCCCATTGCTAAACCTTTAATTTCTTCTAAAATCTCCGGATAGTATTTCTCATATATCGGCAAGCATTCTTCGGCAAATTTTCTTCTTTTCTCAGTTATATTAAACGTGGGATTATTACTGATTATCTTACCGTTTTTATATAATAATTTCCCCCAATTAAAACCTGCTTCAAAATGGCTTTTTTTAAATCTTCCATGATACATATTTTATTATCTTCCTCCTTTATTTTTTTAGTAAGATCTTGCTCGTTTTAATGATACGACAATAAAAAATTTTCGTCAATAGACTAAAATTTTTTAGTAAAACTTTTTTCAATGCAATCTAAAGTCGATTAAATTTCATTGATAATCTAATAGGAAATGTACGTTTATTATCGTAAACTTATTAAATCCTTGTAAACATATTATCATCAAAATCTGTTTCAATTTTTTATCACACTAGCCCTTAAAGAATTTTTTCACTTTCCTCGAACATCAAAAAAATCAATCCTGTTTTCAGAATTGATTTTAATCATCGGCATAAGCATCTTTAGAATAATTATCAGTATTTTTATTCGGATGACAGTGGGGAGGTATAAAATTTAAAAACAGTAATTTCGTCTATTTGACAAAATCATCTGTTTTTAATAGCTAAAATATCTGAGTATATAAACGTAAAGTTCGGCTGATTTATCTATAGTAAACTAAGGAAGAATTTTTATTTTATGACTTTATATTTCAATTGAATATATGAATCTTCTAATTGATTGCATTCAACTAATTGCAATGGTTTTAGTTTATGAAGTTCCTGAGTAGAAGTTATAGCTTCTCCATCTATTAAAGTTGATGTGTCTTTTCCACCTACTAATAATGGAGCGATTACTATGTTTACATAGTCAATTAAATTTTCTCTTAAAAACTTCCCGTTTAACGTTCCACCGGATTGAATGGTAATTGCTTTCGCATGATACTTTTCTGCCATATCAGATAATAGAATGCTTAAATTTAAAGTATCATAAAATAATATATCAAGATTATTATATTTTTCTTGTAATGAATATGCGATGTGATTTTTGTTTGTGGTTACAAGGATAAGTCTATCAATCCAATGACATATATAATCTATTCCGTTTTCATTCAAATGGGGGTTATTATCTATAATGATAAATCTACAGTTTACTTTATCAGGATATTCAGTTTTTTCGTTAACACCGATTTTAGACATAACTCGACCGGTGTTTAATGAATAAAAATCTGTGGTTGCTTCAATTTCATAGTATTGATGTAATCCTTCTTTAACCCCATCTATTTTACACCAATCTTTATCAGCGTCAAGATGATCACTATTACCACTACTGATTTTTCCGTCTAAAGATTCTAACATAAATAATGTTGTTATTGGTTTTTTCTTCATAAGTCCCTCCTTACATGTTCATTGAAAGTGTCGATATACAACTATTTACTAAATGGGCATCTTTGTTTTAGTTTATATAACGATTCAGTTATATTTTTAAACATATTAAAACTCGAAACATAGAAGTTCGAGTTGCTAATCAATCTGGTGCGTTTACTGATGGGGTGCACTCACCGGTAAAAAACAAGTTCATTGATATTTGATATATTTATTATATCGTTTATTTCATTTTAAAGCAATATCATTTTGTTGCATAAATTGTAATTTATCAATTACTTACTCAATTCTTTTTCTAAATCTTTCATATATCTTTTTTGCTCTCTTTTCAAATAAGGTTTTGCTAATAACTTCATTATGAAATTATTAGTTTCTATTTTCTCTGTAAAATCCAATAACACATTTCCATTATCTAACCTTTTAAATATTCCTATCCATTTACCTTTAATGTTAGTGTTTTCTATATCAAATTTATATTCTTTTAATTTTTCTTTTGAAGTGATCGTAAAATAAGTAGGATAATTATTTTTAGTATATTCTATAAAATGTTTATCATCAATTATTTCAATTTTTGACAAATCACTTCTCCAAGCATAATTATTATTGTCAGTAATAATATTCCATAACTTTTCTATATCACAATTAAATTCTTTTTTGATATTTTGCTCTACCATATTCTTACTCCTTTAAAATTTGACTATTTTTCTCTACAATGACATTCTGGATTTTTGCAAGTACAATTAAGATTATAGTCACTAGAACATTCATCAGTACAAGTTCATTTCCATCTTTTTAAAGTAGGAAATAATTTCATACAATGTTCTTTCATTTCTTCATTGCTCATTCCTGCTTGTGAGCCATAATTCGAACACATCTCTATATATTCTTCCATTGTAACTTTGTCTATAAACTCACCATTTTCATAGCAATATTTACAAAAATCTATATTAATACTTCCATCTTTATTTTTACCTAATTGATCCTTTGAGGTTATAGGCATACCACAACTTTGACATATTTTATTTTCCATTTTTATTGCTACCATTTTAAGAATATCCTCACTTTCTTACAAAAAAATCAGTTCCATTTCTAGAATTGATATTTATCATTAAACTCTAACTATAAAAGTTTAAGCAGATTCTTCTCTGGTGCGGGTGATGGGATTTGAACCCACACAAGTTTCCTTACTACCGCCTGAAGATAGCGTGTCTGCCGTTCCACCACACCCGCATTAACAAAAAATATTATAGCGATTTTAAGAGATGTTGTAAAGTGAACTTTCTGATAATATTTCTTTTTATCACTTTAAAAATATTGTATCATAATAGGTATAGGAGGGATACGTTATGGAATTTAAATATGCGTGGTTAGAAGATCCGACCATCTTTGCAATTAACCGTTTACCTGCTCATTCAGACCATACATGGTATATAGATGAAAAGGATTTTGTGAATGGGACACAATCGAATGCCTTGAAATTAAATGGGAAATGGAAGTTTCACTATGCTAAAAATTGGCAAGGAACAATTGATGGCTTTGAGGCTTTAACTTGCGATTGTCAATCATGGGACGATATTGAGGTACCAGGACACATTCAAATGCAGGGATATGGGACACCTGTCTATGTGAATACAATGTACCCATGGACAGCAAGAGAACAATTGGACATCGGGGAAATCCCTGAACATGAAAATCCGATAGGTAGTTACGTTAAGTATTTTGATTTACCGAATGATTTTGTAGGAAGAGCGTTACACCTTACTTTTGATGGTGTTGAAACAGCTTTTGCGGTTTATATGAATGGTATTTTTGTAGGTTACAGCGAGGACTCGTTTACACCTAGTCATTTTGATGTTACACCTTATGTGGTGGCAGGGCGTAATAAACTAGCCGTCCAAGTTTTCCGCTACTCAAGTGCAAGCTGGCTTGAAGATCAAGATTTTTGGCGCTTTAGCGGTATTTTCAGAGATGTGATATTATATGCCTTACCTGATGTACATGTGTATGATTTGAGTGTTGTATCTGATTTATATGAGAATTATACCAAGGCCCATATCGGTATAGATTTAAGTTTTTTAAAGGCTTCTAAGGGTGAAGTAGGGGCAATTATTTTAGATGCTGATGGAGATGTCGTTGTCAGTAAGAGCGTCGATTTCGAAGAAGCGAAAGTCAGTTTTGAAATGAATATCAATGAGGATTTGCATTTATGGAGTGCCGAAGATCCTTATTTGTATCAAGTTATTTTATATATTTACGATGAACATGGCAATATAGCTGAAATTGTATCTTCGTTGCTTGGCTTAAGAGAGTTTGCGATTTCAAAAGGCATTATGTACTTGAATGGGCAACGCATTGTTTTTAATGGCGTTAACCGCCATGAATTTTCTATGGTGTCCGGTCGTGTTGTCGGTGATGAGCTCATCTATCAAGATTTATTGATTATGAAACAAAATAATATCAATGCCGTGAGAACTTCTCATTATCCAAATCAGACATCTTTTTATCAGATGTGCGATATGTTAGGGTTATATGTTATTGATGAAACAAACTTAGAAACGCATGGAACATGGCAAGTTGCCAAGGACTGTTTTAATTTAGATAAGGTTTTACCTAATGATCACCCTAAATTCCGTCATGCTGTATTAGACCGGGCTAGAAGTATGTATGAAAGAGATAAAAATCACCCATCTATTTTAATTTGGTCTTGCGGTAATGAATCGTATGGCGGGGAAACGCTATTTGAGATGTCTGAATATTTTAGGGAAGTCGATCCACGACGTATAGTTCATTATGAGGGTGTGTTTAATGACCGACGCAATAATCAAATCAGTGATATTGAAAGTCAGATGTACACGCCGGCAGACAAAGTGGCGCAATATTTAGATGAACATGATGATAAACCGTTTATTCTTTGCGAATATGCTCATGCTATGGGGAACTCCAATGGAGCTTTGCATAAATATACGGATTTAGTTGATTTATATCCTCAATATCAAGGTGGTTTTATTTGGGATTTCGTCGATCAGGCTATTCTAAAAGACGGAAAACTTCACTATGGAGGAGATTTCCAAGAAAGACCTAGCGATTTTGATTTCTGTGGTAATGGCATCGTTTTTGCCGACCGCAGCTTAACGCCTAAAATGCAAGAAGTGAAATATTGTTATCAGCCGATAAGCTTTAGCTTTGAAGAAGATGTGCTTGTGATTAAAAATAGGCATTTATTTACAAACCTCAATGTTTACGATCTTCGCTTTAGTCTAGCTTATGAGGGTAAGGTCATTGCTGAGTTTAGTGATGTCATTGATTGTCAGCCACAGGCTTCAGTTACAGTGGCATTACCGTTTTTAGAAGAAATGACAGCGTTTGGGGAATATACGATAACGGTCAGTGCATTGTTGCATGAAGATACGATTTATGCACAAGCAGGCTATGAAGTTGCTTTTAATCAAGTTGTTTACGCAACAGCTAAAAAAGAAGTATCTGCCACTAAAATCAATGCTTTACGTATTAGTTATGACGGCTTTAATGTCGGTGCAGTGGGGGAAAACTTCCATGTTTTCTTCAATATGAAAGGCTTGACAGACTATACTTACGCTAGTAAAGCCTACTTGCATGGGCGTATTGCAAGACCCAATTTCTTTAGACCGGCAACCCAAAATGATACAGCTAATCAATATGGTTTTAGATATGGACGTTGGCAAAGTGCAAGTCTTTATCAACAAATCATTTATCAGGGCTATCGAACTGATGAAAACAGAACCTATTTAGAAGTCATGTATAAACATATCCTATGGCCTAATGATGAAAGCTATGTCGATGTGGTTTATCGTGTGGATAGTTTTGGGGCAGTGGAAATAGATATGACATTGCACCCCTCTGAAAAGACGATTGAAGCACCGGAATTTGGCTATATGATGAGTATGCCATTAGATTTTGAAGAAGTAACCTATTATGGTTATGGACCGGAAGAAAATTATGTTGACCGTATTCATGGGGCAAGGTTAGGCATTTTCTCTTATGATATTGATGATAATTTTACACCTTATCTAATGCCGCAAGAATGTGGTAATCGATGTGGTGTAAGAAAAGCTTGGATTAGTGACGGACAAAATCATGTTTTGGAAATTACAAGTGATGTATGTGAGTTATCTGTCTTAAGATATTTACCTAACGAAATTGATAACGCAACTCATTTTGATGAATTGCCAATCCCATATCAAACTGTAGTCAGAATCAATGCGATGCAGATGGGGATTGCAGGCGATAATACTTGGGGTGCTAAAACGCATGATGAATATTTATTGCCAAAAAATGAGGAATTGCATTTCCGCTTTAAAATCAAGGGATATTAAAGATTTGTATTTAAAACTTGCCTTGACTTGATAAAACAAGTAAAATAACAGTATAGAGATGATGGAGGAGCGACAATGAAAATTAAACACAAGCTCGCAAACCGCCCGTCTTGGAGCAGAATAAAAGAAAAGAAGTTTAGATGCTGCTATGTCGAAAAGCCTGATTTTCAAGGGTATGTGACACGATTGGATTTAATTAAAGTCAAGAAGCCACTATATGTTCTCATGCATCGTCAAAGATTGAAAATTGCTGATAACGGATATGTTTGGTACATGCTTTTTCCTGATAAGGAACAGTATTCTTTGACCGTTATGGTCGATGACAAGGGTGAGATTATTCAATGTTATTTTGATATTGTGTTTAAAAATGAATTGAATGAAGACGGGATTCCCGGCTTTGATGACTTATTTTTAGATGTTGTGTTCACCAAAGATGATTCTATCTTGCTTGATGAAGAAGATTTATCAAAAGCACTTTTAGGTGGGCTGATAGATGCAGATACAGCAGACAAAGCTTATTTTGTCGCCAAAAAGATTTTAGAAGAAGTTGAGGGACATTATCAGCAACTTTGCGCATGGATTTGGGATTGTGTCGAAGATGTGCGACAAGATATTTGATAGTATGACGGGATCTATTGAATATCAAAAAAATTCCGGTAAAGATGTTTATGAACATTTTTTGCCGGATTTTTTATGCTTTGAAATAAGTGCGGTCAAAAGTAGGGAAATCATTATCCTAAAAGAAAAAATGCGCTTATACTTAAGCACATTCAAGTAGGGTTAAGAGTTCTTTGAATCCGGCAACACAATAAGTCGCTTCTTCAATGGTTTTACCCTGAAAGTTGATGAAGCAAGTATCAAGTCCAAAGTTACGACCGCCGGCAATATCACTTGTGGGTGAATCCCCGATGACAAGACATTGTTCTTTAGGAACTTGGATTTTTTGAAAAACAGCCTCAAAGAAAGCCGTTGAAGGCTTTTGTGCCCCTATTTCATCTGAAATAAAGATGGCATCAAAATAGTTTTCAAGACCGGAGGTTTTCAGACGAGGGTATTGAATATTCGGCATTCCATTAGAAATTAAAACCAAATGGTATTTTTCTTTTAGTTTTTCTAAGGTTTCTTTAGCGCAGGGTAGTAGCTCATCGTGTTTGGCAAGCGTTGCTTCATAAAGTGCTTCGACATCTTTTGGATATGTGGTAGGGTAAAGTTTTAATAAATCGTTAAAGCGACGCTGTTTTAAGGTATCCAAAGTGATTTCTTGTTTTTCTAGTTGACGCCATAAACCATGTGAGATGGTTTTGTAATCGTCTTTGGCACTAAGCGGTAAACCGATGGTTGTTAAGACTTCATCTAAACTTCTTTCTTGGGCTAATTGAAAGTCAAATAACGTATCATCGGCATCAAATAATAAATAAGTGTATGGCATGAAATTCTCCTATCTTTTCCTTCTTTTTTTGCGTTTATTGTTGCGGTAACGGGTATAAACTTTTTTAGCGATAACCGCACCTACAATAACGCCAACAGCTAAAATGACTAACCATTTAAGCAAATTTAAAATAAATTGAAGCGCAATGCCCCAAGGTGTATTTAATTCTTTTTCCAATATGATATTTCGATAGCCTAAAACAGTTGTATCATAGTAAAGCGTGGCTTTTCCGACAACTTCGCCTTCAGCACTTTTTTTGGCATTGTCGTTGTATGTTGTTTTAATTTGAAATTTTTCAAGTTCACCTTCTTGATATGTAAAAGGAATAAATGGATTTTCAAGTGCGATTTGTCCACCTATTTCATAAAAATTGTGGGGTATTTTTGTATCTGTGAAAAGCTGATTGACATCTTGATAACTTTGATACTGACTAAAGCCGTAATTAAAGATTGCTTGTAAATCTTGATAGTAGGCAGTGCTTGAAGGAGCACTCAACAAGACAGCGACCAATTGGACATCACCTTTTTTCGCATAAGCGACAAAACAGCTGGCAGATTGATCGGTATAACCTGATTTACCGCAAATAACTTCCGGAATATAATACTCACTTTCGTCGTCCATACAACGATTGGTCGTATATAAGTAACGTTCATCTTTGGTTTTATTTGTGGAAGGAATGACGACTTCCTTGGCAGATGTGATTTCAATGTAAGCGGGATTTTGACTGGCTTCGCTCATAATCATCGCTAAATCAATAGCTGTGGTGTAATGGTCCTTGTCATGTAAGCCGTGCGGATTGACGAAATTAGTATTTGTACAGCCAATCGCCTTGGCACGTTCATTCATCATTTTCACAAAGTTATCAATACTGCCTCCGATAGTTTCCGCAACACCATTGGCAGCATCATTGGCGGAAGCTAAACTTGTGGCATAAAGCGCATCTTTCAAGAGCATTTTTTCGCCCGGAAGCAAAGAGATATGACTACTGCCAAATTCTATGCTTAAAGCAGCCTCTTGCGACATTGTCATTGTTTGGTTGAGATTGCCCTTTTCAACCCCGAGCAACATTGTCATGATTTTAGTTGTACTTGCAGGATAGTGTTTATCTGAGCCGTTTTTTTCATATAGGATACGTTTATTGGTAGCGTCCATTAAGACGACGCTGTCACTGTTAAAAGTAAGCGTATTATTTTCAGCTTTGACAACAGTTTTTAAGTTAGGTATCCACATACTTAAACATAATAGTAAGACGGCAATTTTCTTCATAAATTTCACCTCCTTCATAAGATAGCATTTTTCCTATGTTTATTTCAATGCCTTTTCGCAATATTATGGGAAAAAATCAATCTAAACATGGATTTGAGTGAAGATTGTCGACGAAATGAAGATAATTGAACTTGTTTGAAGTTTTTGATGCCTTTTACAAATTATGAAAAAAAACATTTTTACTTTGAAAGCGGTTTATTCTATGATAGAATTGATATGAAAGTAGGGATGTTTTATGACAAAAGCTTATATTGCCAGCTATGGCGAAAAGGAAAAAATGGGCATCTACTGTTTGGACATTGATGAAAACACATTAAACATGACGCTTTACGAACATTTATTAACGTCTGATTATCCTTCATATTTGATTCGTAAGCATGATTTATTATATGCTTCTTTGAAAAATGCGACAGGGCAAAATACTCATGGAGGAGTTGCCAGCTATAAAATTTCACCGGACGGACATTTAGCTTTAAATGATAATTATGCTTCAAGTGGGAGAAGCTATACACATCTTTGTATCAGCGATGATGATCGCTATTTGTTTGCGGCTAATTATCATGTTGGGACAACAGCAGCTTATGCCTTAAATGAACATAAGGTGTCAAAAAAGGTCAGCGTTGTGCATCATCAAGGACATGGACCTGATTTGAAACAGCGACAATTGAGTCCTCATGCGCACTGTGTTGGCTTTACACCCGATAAAAAATTTGTCTACAGCGTTGATTTAGGCAGTGATAAAATCGTGTTGTATAGCTATGAAGGGGCAAAGCTTAAATCTATACGCGAACAAGCGGTTGTTCCCGGCTCTGGACCTAGGCACATGATTTTCAGTCAGGACGGACATTTTGCCTATTTGGTTAATGAAATTGCCAATACCATTATGGTTTTCAGATATTTAGATGGTGTATTTTCTATGATTCAAATGATTTCGACTTTACCTCGCCATTTTAAAGGTGAAAGCAGTACCGCAGCGATACGTCTAAGTGCTTCGGGAACGCATTTGTTTGTATCGAATCGCGGTCATGACAGCATTGCCATGTATGCGGTCAACAAAGAAAGCGGGAAACTTTATTTACTGTATATGGTACATACAAGCCAAACACCTCGTGATTTCAATATTTACGATGATAAAATCATGCTAGTGGCTTGTCAAAATGCCGATAAAGTAGAAATCTTAAAGATGGATTTAAGCAAGGATTTATTAGAAAAAACAGAACAATCCGTGGAAATTCCGCAACCTGTATGTGTCGTTTTTTAACGGCACTTTTTTTCTAAAAGAAATGATGCTGATTTGGTTTTTGGAGTTGCAAATAATAGTTGATACCACCTATAAAGGCATAACTTTGATAACCTTTTTTTCTTAAGTCATAGGCCAGCTCGTAAGCTGTTTGACCGTGGGTACAAATAAAATAAACCGGGACTTGCAAATTTAATTCAGGTAACCAAGAGCGAATGTAGCGGTACGGTTTAGAAATAAAACCGGGAATATGGAACTGATTGAAATCCTCAAAACGCCTTAAGTCAATCAATAAAACTTGCTGTTTAACTAAGTTAGGTAAATCCTCAATACTTGCCCATACACTTTGGTCTTGTCTTAAATAAAATGGATACATCTATTCATCACCTCATTGCTAAGGTATGCTATCTATTCTTTTTTGGTGCCTAAGGTTAATTGATTTTAAATTTTCCTAGATATAAAAGTGCAACAACGATTTACAACAATTCAAAACAATGTTATAATTTGCACATGGAGGGATTAGAACATGAACAAAAAAACAATCAGAGATATTGACGTTAAAGGAAAAACAGTCTTAGTCCGCGTTGATTTCAACGTGCCTAGAGATAAAGCAACAGGAGCAATCACTAACGATAACCGTATCGTTCAAGCATTGCCTACAATCAAATATTTGATTGAAAACGAACCAAAAGCTGTTGTGTTATTCTCACACTTAGGTAAAGTTAAAACGGAAGAAGATAAAGCTAAAAATGATTTAGCTTGTGTAGCTGTACGTTTAGAAGAATTATTAGGTAAACCGGTAACTTTCGTTAATTGCACTCGTGGTGAAGCGTTAGAAAATACTGTGAAAAATGCTGATAATGCACAAGTAATCTTAGTTCAAAACACTCGTTATGAAAAAGGCGAAAGCAAAAACGATCCTGAATTAGGTGCTTATTGGGCTAGTTTAGGTGACATCTTTGTTGAAGATGCTTTCGGTTCAGTGCATAGAGCACACGCTTCTACTGCCGGTATTCCTGCACACTTACCATCAGCAGCCGGTTTCTTAGTAGAAAAAGAAATTAACTACATCGGAAAAGCTGTTGATGATCCGGAAAGACCATTAGTTGCTATTTTAGGTGGTGCTAAGGTTTCTGATAAAATCGGCGTTATTGAAAACTTATTGAAAATCGCTGATAAAGTTATCGTCGGTGGTGGTATGAGCTATACTTTTGCTAAAGCTCAAGGCCGTGAAATCGGAAATTCATTATTAGAAGAAGATCGCGTTGCTTTAGCTAAAGAATTCTTAGATAAAGCTAACGGTAAATTGATTTTACCGATTGACACTGTTATTTCAGACAAATTCGGTGAAGATGGCGATATTAAAGTTGTTGACGGTGACATTCCTGAAGGTTACATGGGCTTAGATATCGGACCAAAATCTGTTGAATTATTCAAAGAAGCTTTACAAGGGGCTAAAACTGTTTTATGGAATGGACCTATGGGTGTATTTGAAATGGATACTTTTGCCAAAGGTACAATTGCTGTATGTGAAGCATTAGCTAACCTTGAAGGTGCTAATACAATCATCGGTGGCGGTGACTCTGCAGCTGCGGTTATGAAATTAGGTTACACTGATCGTGTATCTCACATTTCAACTGGCGGTGGTGCGAGCTTAGAATATATGGAAGGTAAAGTGCTTCCTGGTATCGCTGCAATTGATGATAAATAAGAGGAGATCATAACAATGAGAAAACCAATTATCGTAGGAAACTGGAAGATGAATAAAACTATTGCGGAAACAGTAGCGTTCATCGAAGCAGTTGATCAAGAAGTAAAAGATAGTGCGACTTGGGGTATTGCTGTCCCTTACTTAGCATTACAAGAAGCTAAAAAACAAGCTAAAAACTTAATCGTTTCAGCTGAAAACTTACACTTTAAAGACAACGGTGCCTATACCGGAGAAGTAAGTGCTGAAATGTTGAAAGAAATCGGTATTGAATGGGTTATTATCGGACACTCTGAAAGACGTCAATACTTTGGCGAAACAGATGAAACTGTTAACTTAAAAGTATTACAGGCAATCAAAAATGACATCACACCAATCGTTTGTGTCGGTGAAACTTTAGAACAATTTGAAGCTAATACAACTGAAGAAGTTGTTCGTAGCCAAACAAATAAAGCATTCCAAAACTGCTGTCCAAAATGTATGGAAAAAGTTGTTATTGCATACGAACCGGTTTGGGCTATCGGTACAGGTAAAACAGCAACTAACGAAATCGCTGAAACAACTTGTGCGATTATTCGTGATGAAGTAGCTAAAATGTTTGGTCAGGAAACAGCTGATAAAGTACGTATCCAATACGGTGGTTCAGTTAAACCTGAAGGTATCAAAGCATTATTAGAACAACCTAATATCGACGGTGCATTAGTCGGTGGTGCTTCTTTACAACCGGATTCATATATTGCCATGATTAACAATTTAGGTTAATAAGCATTGCGGGCGGGAAACCGTCCGCTTTTTCTATGAATCATAGAGAAAATTTAAAAGAATGTTTTCAAGAACGCTTAGAAGCAACGATGCATGATGTTAAGGTCATCATGAATCAAATTGAGCGAATGGAGTCCCAATATAAATCGATTTCACCAAGCGTAATTGAAAAAGACTTAGCGACTAGTTATTGCGACCTTGAGTTATCCATGGCACTCATGGCAGTGATTATTCGCAAGATGGTTGAAAACCAATATGTGACTATTACAAATAGTGAGCGTCAGGATATTAATGCCTTAATCCATTCAAATCGCTTGGATTATAAAGATGGTAAAGTGATGGTTTACTCTAGAATGAGTAAAGAAAGCGTTGAGGTTGCATATTTTTTAACTTTAGGGCAAAGATTGCTGGAAAGCTTAGAATAATTGACAAAAAATGCCTCTATCTATTTGCTACAATAAGATGGGGTGATGAGTTTTGGATACAAGAAAAAATATCGGTTTAATTTTATTGATGTTAGGGGTTTTGTTAACCTTAGATCATACAAGTGAATTTAATGGCATTATCAGCGAACTCATTGCGAATGTAAAGCAATATTGGCCACTTCTATTGTGTTTGTTCGGATTGTATTTTCTTTGTACACCCACAACAAAGAAGTAAGTAATTGTGTTGCTTATAAGGGTGTTTTGCGCTATAATGTGGAATGTGAAAGGGGATTTTAAAACGATGAAGAAAAGACCAATAGTATTATGTATTCTTGATGGCTATGGCTTAAGAGAAACAGCCGTTGGCAATGCGGTAAAACTTGCCAATACACCAAATTTAGATGATTTACAGGCTATCTATCCAACAACAAAAATTGATGCCAGTGGTATGGCTGTCGGTTTACCGGAAGGACAGATGGGTAACAGTGAAGTCGGACACATGAATATCGGTGCCGGACGTGTTGTTTATCAGTCTTTAACTTTAATCAATAAAGCTGTCCAAGACGGTGACTTTTTTGAAAATGAAAAATTATTAAGTGCGATTGAACACGCTAAAAAACATGATTCAAAATTACATATCTGGGGCTTGCTTTCAGACGGTGGTGTGCATTCAAGCATCGAACATATCTATGCTTTATTGGAAATGGCTAAAAAACACGGTTTAACTAAAGTCTATGTTCATGCTTTCTTAGACGGACGCGATGTTGCGCCTGACAGTGGGGCTTTCTATGTTGAACAATTATGCAAGAAAATGGAAGAAATCGGTGTCGGTGAAATTTACTCTATTTCAGGTCGTTACTATGCGATGGACCGTGATAAGAGATGGGATCGTATCGAATTAGCTTACAATAATATGGTTAAAGCAGAAGGTAAGGAATTTACTTGCCCAGTTCAATATGTGAAAGATTCTTATAAAGAAGAAGTATTTGACGAATTTGTTATTCCGGGTCACAGCACAACAGTTGATGGTACAATTCAAGACAACGATGCGATTATCTTCGCAAACTTCCGTCCTGACCGTGCCATTCAAATGTCTAGTGTCATTACAAATGATGAATATGTATGGCAACCATCTGTTAAACCACAGAATTTAGCATTTGTCTGCATGATGAAATATGCGGATACAGTTAAGGGTGAAGTTGCATTTGCATTACCTAGCTTAACGAATACTTTAGGTGATTACTTATCATCTCAAGGTTTAAAACAATTACGTATTGCGGAAACTGAAAAATATGCTCATGTAACTTTCTTCTTAGATGGTGGTGTAGATAAAGAAATCGAAGGCGCAACTCGTGTTTTGGTTAATTCGCCAAAAGTTGCAACTTATGACTTACAACCTGAAATGTCTGCTTATGAGGTTAAGGATCAATTGATCGCCGAATTAGATAAAGATATCCATGATGTTGTGATTGTGAACTTTGCTAACTGTGACATGGTAGGACATACAGGTATTATTCCGGCAGCAATTAAAGCGGTTAGCGTTGTAGATGAATGTGTCGGTGAAGTTTATGACAAAGTGGCTGAATTAGGCGGAACGATGTTAATTACAGCTGACCATGGAAACAGTGAAATGTTAATGGACGAAGATGGTAATCCATTCACTGCCCATACAACAAATCAAGTACCGTTGATTGTTACAAATACGCATCTACAATTAAAAGAAGGCGGTAAATTAGGTGATTTAGCACCAACTATCCTAACTTTATTAGGTTTACCGATTCCTTCTGAAATGAATGGCGAATCTTTGGTGAAATAATATGCCGATTAAAGAAAAGCTAGATGATACAGAAAATCAAAATGAAGATGATCTTGCCCTTGCTATTTTAGCGAATTACCGTGAAGGTATGGAAAAGAAAGATAAGCAAGAAAAGCAAGAGAAACCTCAAAAGTCTAAATAATATGGCTTTGGTCTACCGATTTGGTAGACCTTTTTTGTAGAATTTATGCTTTTTTGGGCGAAATATGTTATAATAAAGATAATTAAAGGGGGAATTGATTTGAAAAAATGGTTATTGTGTTTATGTCTTTTGATGACGACACTTTGTGCTTGCACTAAGGAAGATAAAATTCAAAATATTGATTATACCTTAGGTATTACCCCTTTAACTTATCAAGAGTTACAAGAGAAAATGGCAGATAATCACTATTTTATTTTGTATATTGGGCGAGGGGATTGTAGAGATTGCATCGAGTTTTATCCCTTATTGGAAAATTATTTACAATCCCAACAAGATTTAGGGGTTTATTATTTAGATATTAGAGAATTTAGAGATAATTCCAGAAAAGAAGGGGCAAGTCAAGAAGAAAAAGATTTCTTTGCCAACCTCACGGAAACGCTCGAAATTGATTGGGTACCGACCTTACAACAGCGACAAGGAGAGGTTATTTTATCGAGCATCACTTATTTAGATATGGCATATTATGATATAGAAGAAGAAAGCGAACAGTTGGCAGCTAAGGAAAAATATGTAAAAGCTATTTTTGAATGGCTTGAAGATGTAGGGAGGAAAACAGCATGAGAAAATGTGATATATGTTCGACACCAATTCCTTTAGGGAGTAACAGATGTCCTAATTGCGGATTTATTTACCGTAAAGAAAGGAAGCTTAATGGACGAAATGATAAGAGAGAGGAAAATAAAAAAGAATTTATGTCCCAGTTTGTCCAACACCCTTTTGTCAATCCGGTGATTAAAAAACCAAAACCTAAAGTAACACCTTCTGAAGAACAAAAAGCTAAATCTCAGATGAAGATTATTAGCATAGTTATAGCTATCAGTATAGCAGTGGGTGTACTAGGCAATTTAATTCCTATGATAATTGACTTTGTTGATGAGGCTACTGAAGAATATCAGGAACCTGCATTAGCTTATCAATCGTATCAAAATATCGAGGTTTTACGTTTTGATTATCCCGATATCGCCGATAAGATTCAGCCTTATTACGACCACTTGCTAGATTATCCGAATGATTTAGGTGATACTGTATTTTATGAAAGTTATGAATTAGTTGATGAAGAATTAACTAGCGTTTATATGAGTTTGGATTTCTTTGATCATGATAACGATTATACAAGAACTTTCTATAATTATGGCGATAGGTGGGACGAAACGATTAGTATATCTAAAGAGCTTAATAAAGGTGGCTTTTATAGTAAAGACGATATACAAAAGATGGCAACTTTAGCTGATGTAGATGCCGAGCAGCTTTATGAGCGTTGTTTAGAGATTTACGTGAATACGCCATCACTCGATGGCGAAACTACAACCGAATCAAGAGATTATGCAGATTATTGGTTGGAACTCTACATCAATAAGAGCGATGGTGAAAGATACGTTTCATTTACAATTATCAAACCTTCTATTTAATGTTAAGAAAAGTAGCGAAACTGACTAGGAAAAGCGGTGGCTTTTAGAACTTTATGCAATTATACTTACAATAGTAAATAAAGGAGGAAGCGAGATGAAATTAGGAAACAGTTTATTTCACGCAAGAAAAAAAGCCGGCTTTTCCCAAGAAGAAGTAGCAGAAAAATTAGGTGTCAGTCGACAAACCGTTTCTAAATGGGAAACCGATGAAACATTACCCGATATTCGACAATCTAAGAAAATGGCAGTTATGTATCATGTATCTTTAGATGATTTGATTACTTATGATCCGGATATTCAAGAAATTCAGGAAATGATTGAAAAAACGAGTGATAAAGTGACTGATAAAATTGATTGGACAAAGGCTTGGAGCAAAAAATATCCTATTTTAGCCAAATATCAAGAGATTGTGAATACATCGTATTATGCTAGGGAAATCGCTCTACTTTTAAAAGAATTACAAGATGAATATCAATTTAATGATTTAGATGCCATGTTGGTGCTAAAGGATATTTTGGCAGGCGTATGGCAATCAAAGAGAAAACTACCCTAAGGTAGTTTTTTTAAATCATGTGATGCTTTTTTAACGCTTTATAAATTCCATTATTTTCCACTGTATCACAGCTTTCATTAGCGGCAGCTCTTGCTTTTTCGCTTGCCACTCCCATGGCAATCCCTAAACCGCATTGACTTAACATATCGGCATCATTATCGCCATCGCCAAAACAAATGACTTCATCTAATGAGATGCCATAGGGCTTCAAGACAGCTTCAATACCTTCGGTTTTACAGCCTTGGTCTGAAATTAAATCGTAAGCGGCACTGTGCCATTGCGTAATCGTTGTATGTTGCAAATTTTGAAATAAATGTAAATCTTCAGGTTTAAGATAAGCACAAATTTGATAAAATTGATGGTTGCAATCGACTTTTTTAATAGGTGGGACAAGTGTATGGATAGAAGCTTGCGCCATAATGACATCATCATTACACATATTGAGGTACATATCGTTTTGCTCAATCAATAATAGTGGGATTTGATGTTTGTCTGAGATATCTAATAAAGTTTCAACGTCTTCTTTGGCAATAGCTTGTTGATAAACAAGTTGATTATTTTCGAAACATAACTGCCCATTGAGAGTAACATAAAAGTCAAATTCTAAATCTTGTAATAAGTTTTCGCTTTCTATTTCAAAAGTATGTCTACCTGTGGCAATGCCAATATAAATCCCATTTGCCTTTAATAAGCGCAACGTTTCTTTTAAAGAGTTTGGTATGCTTAAATCCTTTTTTGAGATTAAAGTTCCGTCAATATCGAAAAATACAGCACGATACATTCAAATTCCTCCTTGTCTTTTGATATGATTTTAACAAAAAGCGAAGCATAATACAAGAAGGGTGGAAATAAGAAGCTCCCTAAAGTCTAAGTAGGTTGACTTTAGGTCTTTATTTTAATCAATTAAGATTTAATGTGTGCATTTCAATGAGGTAACAATAAGAGCCGGTAAATTCTTGCTCAAGTCGAGTATAAATATCTTGTACATCACTGACATTTTCTGTATTTAAAATCTTTTGACATATTTCATCGTTATTGCTATGTGTACCATTTGGTATTTTTATAAGAGCTGCTAAAATGATTAAATTATCAGAACAGTTAAATGTGCCAGGATTAT
>ERZ808028.448-NODE-448-length-35249-cov-19.181167_pt1 | contig 35249 bp, 28 predicted proteins | sample MGYA00380184_ERZ808028 | MGnify/ENA primary metagenome ERZ808028 (study PRJEB31490, sample SAMN06133397) | mouse gut metagenome | isolation source: J8_1 | host: mice | place: China: Chengdu | collected 2015-05 ...
TACGCCAACTACGGCAACTTCACCGACGTGGCTGAGAGCGACTGGTTCGCCGGTTATGTCGGCTACTGCGCCAACGCTGGCTACATCAAGGGCACCAGCGCCACCACCTTCGACCCCTACGCCTCTGTCACCGGCTATGAGACGCTGGCGATGATCCTGCGCGCCATCGGCTACGACAAGAACGGCGAGTTCACCGGGGCCACCTGGCAGACCAACGTGTCCGCGCTGGCCACCCAGCTGGGCATCCTGGAGAACATCAAGACCACCCACTACGGCGACACCCTGTACCTGGCCAGCCGCCGCGACGTGGTGGCCGAGCTGCTGTTCCAGGCTGACGCCAACGTGCCCATGGTCACCTACACCACCGCCTTCGGCTACCAGAACACCGGCATGACCGGCGGCGTGGTGGGCACCAAGACCAACCCCACCCTGGGCCTGCGCATCTTCGGCCTGACGAACGCCACCGGCGTTATCGTGGGCAACCAGGAGACCGGTGAGCGCGTCACCATCCTGGGCCGCGAGGGCAGCAAGGAGTACACCGGCATCAACGGCACTACCCTTCAGGCCGGAATGAAGGCGACCTGGAGCGAGTACAATTACCCCGGCACCCCCGTGGTTGACGGCGCCAGCGTGGCCATCAACGGCGCGGCGGGCACCACCGGCACCGATGACATCAAGGTGGACAACAGCCTGTTCCTGGACTACAAGAGCGGCATTGATGTCTTTGGCTACAACACCAAGTTCTGGTACAACGGCGGCGAGAGCGACGGCACCAAGATGGGCAACCGGGACAACCCCCGCAAGGTGTACGCCTCCTTCGACAAGCATGAGAGCGACAAGCTGGTCTGGGCCGCCGACGGCGACCTGACTGCCGCGAACATTGTGGGCGCCGCCAACCAGAGCCTGGGCCCCGTGGTCAAGGACGCCGGCATGGTCATCAGCGACAACGAGGCCCTTTTCAACACCGCCTTTGACCGGATGACCGCCGACCATAAGACCGGCACCGAGGCCACCACCGGAGTGGGCGACAAGGCCGCCGATACCATTACCAACAACAGCCCCATCAATGTTTACAAGATCATCTCCAACCACACCAACGTGGACGACAAGGACGTTCTGGACGTGGTCGTCGCGCTGAACATCCAGTCCTCCAAGATCAGCGGCGTGGACAACGTCAGCCCCTTCAAGTATGTCAGCGTGCCTGACTTTGACGACGCCACCACGCCTCCGTTCCTGGCCGCCGCCAATATCTATACTGCTACCAATCTGGACACCGGCTTCATCGCGCAGGCCGCCCTGGTGGGCGACTCCACCAAGACCCTGGGCGCCAATGAGATCGGCTGGCAAATCACCGGCACCTGGAGCCAGGGCACCGTGGCCGACGGCGGCCGCCGGAACGTGTCCGCCACCAGCACTGAGGCCACCTCCATCGCCACCATCACCGGCGGCGCCGCCGCCAACGTGTCCAAGGCCTACTACAAGCTGGCCGCCGTGGGCACCAAGGAGGGCGTGGTCTCCAGCTACCACAACCACACCGCCGACGTTCCCGGCACCGGCTGGGTGGTCCTGAGCGACGGCACCAAGCTGAACCAGTCCGTGCTGTATAACACCGTGCAGGACGACTCCGCCAACAATCTGTTCACCATTCCCCAGCAGAACGCCACTGCGGACACCGCCAACACCCAGGAGTACGGTTCCATGACCTACCGCTTCTATCTGGACGCCGAGGGCAACTATGTGGGCGCTGAGCCCATCGTGGGCACCGAGTTCGTGTACGGCACCTACATCGACTTCGAGTCCAACCTGGGCACCTCCACCTACACCTATCGCCTGGTGGGCGTGAACATGGACGGCGAGATGGTTACCAAGGACGTGAGCCGTTACAGCACCACCACCTTCCAGTCCGCCGCCACCACCGCCATCGGTGCGACCGGCGCTGAGCTGAACAACATCGGCGTGCCCTTCCGCGGCGACGTTGGCACTCCCGCCGCCGGTAATAGTGTGACCGGCGTGCAGCCCGGTGCGTATACCGGCTATGCGGTGAACGGCAGCGGCGTGATGAACACCGATATTGACAACACTAGCGCCGCCAACCTGGCCATCCCGATGCAGACCGGCGACACCACCATCTTCCCGGCCGGCGGTATCGGCGGCACTGCTCCCATCCGCATCACCAGTCAGGACGCTTCCATCGGCGCGCGGCTGATTTCCGCCACCGCGGGCGCGGCCAACAATGAGAACCTGTACGTCACCGAGGCCACCAAGTTCGTCCTGGTCAGCGGCACCGGTACCGACACCCAGAAGGTGGCCGTGTACAACGGCATCTCCGAGCTGCTGGGCGGCAACCGCCAGGTGACCATCAACTTCAACACCGCCACCACCGCTGGCAATGTCCCGGCTTACCTGGTTGACGCCGCGGGCAACACCGCCACCATGGTCGTGTGGTCCCAGAGCGACTTCATCTATGCCCAGGACAACACCGGCACCTCCAAGCAGGCCGACGTGATCTTCCTGCCTGCTGAGATCGTCCAGGGCGTGGGCAGTAGTCTGCACTATGTGGGCAGCAACACCGGTCTGCTGACCAACGCCTATGGCCGCGATGCCACCAAGTTCGCCATGTACGTGGACGGTGAGCGGAGCGAGTACTGGGTCGCCGGTCTGGTTGGCGCCAATGACGCCGACTACGCGGGCCGCGACGCCAAGCTGATTAACGACACCGGCGCCGACGCGTTCTACACCCTGAGCGACACCGGCCTGAAGGCCAACGACGGTGAGCCCATCTACGCCGTTGACCTCATGCGTGATGCTGCTGGCGACTACACCAGCAACCGCACCAATACCGGCTACATTCGGCAGCAGAACTACGTGGCCACCACCAAGGACTCCCAGACCGCTATGATCGGCGGGCTGACTCCCATCGCTGGTCAGAGCGTTCTGTATAAGGTGACCGGCGCCAAGGTGGTCAACCTGAACGTCGACAACAAGACCGCCGCCGCCAGCTGCGTCTGGCCGGGCATCAGCGACCTGGCAACTCTGAACGAGGCCAGCTCCCTGAACAACGTGAACACTCAGGTGCCCGTGCGGGTGTCCTGTGTGGTGAGCGCCGACGGGTTGACCGTAACTACCATCTATGTCTGCTGGGATCAGACCACTGTTAAGACCTAACAGCGTATACAAACACAAGAAAGGCCCCCGGGATTTCCCGGGGGCCTTTCTTCGTACTCAGGCGAAGGCGACGTAGTTGTAGCGTTTACCGCTATAAAAGAAATATATGCTGGGGGCGGCGTGGACGAAAAATCCGTTTTCCACGATTTCCACCAGCGGTCCTTTTGCCTCACGGTCAGAGCAGGCAAATTTATCGCCCACCGCCAGTGCGTTATGCCCGCCGTATTGACGGTCCATGAACAGCACCGCTTTCGGCGTGACGCCGAGGTCCACGGTTTTGTTGGTGTTACTGCCAAGCACCTCCCCGAAAAAGATCTTTTGCACCTCCAGCGCCGTGACCCGCTGGTCCAGGGCCTGGCGGGCGGCGGTCTCGGCGGCATCCGCCCCGTCCAGCCGGGCCAGCTGGGCCTCCAGGGTGTCGGCGTTCTCGTTGAGCGGGCCGACGGAAAAGGTGTCCGTGCTCTCGGGCTTGTTCAGCTTATACGTTTCAGTTTGTTGCATAAAATTATCCCTCCCAACAGGGAGGGATAAGGGGGCGGGTGTTGCCCGTTCCGGTGCAAGAAAAATCCCCCAAACGGAGGAGTTTTCGCTTGGGGTCATGGAGCGGGTGTCGGCGATGCAAGGTTGCATCGCCGTTTTATAAAGGAGAGCCCCCAGAATTTGGAGCGAAAATAAATTACCATAGATGTATAACAGCAAATAAAAGTTCTCCGGAAAAAGTTGTGTAAAAGCAGACAAGCAATCGTCAAGGAAACAGGAGCAAATCAAGGGTAAGCCCGGACAGGGCGAAGCCAAGCTTAACCGGGCTTGCCCACCCGTGTTCCGGGATGAGGGACGGCATGCACGCGTAGCGTGAATGCCGTTTCTCGTCCCGGAAACACTATGGGCAGGCCGGTTTCAGGCGGTCTGGCGGTCCTGGAACATGAGCTGGAGCTGAGCCAAAACCATATCCCAATTTCGACATCTGGCGGTCTAGTGCTCGACAATTTTCCTGCTGGCCAAGTAGAGCATCTTTCGCAGGGAATCATCGCTGGTGAAGCTGGGCTTGTTCTTGGTGATCTGGCGGAACTGGCGGTTGAGGCCCTCAATATAGCTTACAAAACGGGTGGAGGAGCGGATCTGATGGACGATGCACCGCTGCACCTGGCTGTGGGGATACACCGCCCCGATGGCCTCCACGAAGCCCTTCAAGCCATCTACACAGAACAGATACACGTCTAAAACTCCCCTGCTTTTGAGGTCGTTCAACACATTCAGCCAGAATTTGCTGCTCTCGTGCTCCCCGATCCACACACCCAGGATGTCCTTTGTCCCGTCCATGGTGACGCCCAGGACCACGTATGCCGCCTTCGGCACCGACAGCACCAGCGGGAGCTCATCGTAACTTTTGTAGGTTGTCTGTCTCATTCATATTCTCCATGGCTTTTCGCTTTCACCACATCTTTGAATGTGATACTGCCATTGGACCTTTTTACCTCTTGGATGCATTGCCCGCGCAGACGATCCATCTGCGTGTCGTCGATTTCCAAACCGATGGCCAGCACGTTCATCATCATGGACATCTCCACCGCCAGCTTGAACAGCAGACGGGAGACGCGGTCCTCGCTGAGCTGAATGGTTGTCCGGAACGCGGACGCCAGCGCGGCGGGTAGATACTCCACGGCGCTGTCTGCAGAGATGTATCCGGCGTACATCTGCGCGGCCTCCTCCAAAAACTCACTGGGGCTCTTGCGGTTGGCCTGGTACATCGCCTTGTCTATCGCCTTCAGTGTGGACGGATAGAGCCACACTGGAATGCGCTCTTTCTTTTCGGACTCAACAGCTATTTTCGTATTCTGGGACATTTTTACCTCCTGAATTTTGATAGGCAACCCACAGCGATCACGTTGGAAAGCGGCCAGACGCGGGTGGGCGCGAAGCGACCACCCGCCTTTATCCTGCTTTTCGTCGTCGCGGGCTTCATATCCCTCACCCTGCCGCTCCTCCTCTCCCCACCGCAACCGCCTCGCTGGGTTGCGGTGGGGGCTCCATTTGCGCCACTAAATCCGCCCTCTGGGTTGCCCTGCCATTCTATTCTTGGGCGAAACCAGCCCTTGCTACAGTCGCCCGCAGAGGCCCCAACACCGCGCTTCAACCCACGGATGCCACCCGGCCCGGAGAAGGGGCATACAAACCCTCACAGGGGCGGACACGAGGGTTTCACGGGTTTGGGCTGCAATGCCCAGTGCGGGCAGGCGGTCATTGGCAGAAAATGATCCGGAAAATCCGCCGCCTAGTTTCATATTTTCTGAACCTTTTGGGCACTTTCAGCATGCCGCAGAGGATTTCTCTACGATTACGGCGTGTAGATTTTTCCCAATCCACATCATATCGGATTGGACTTTTCAGAAAATTTCCATTTGCCAGAAAAACCTTCTATTTGTTGTTATGCGTGTTATTGATATAGTTCCTCTCCAAATTTTGGAGAGGGATCCCTCTGCCAAATGGAAGGCAGGAGAATTTCCTACCCTTGAACCGCTCTCTGGTCCCGGATAAAATAAAACTTTTTTCTCACCCGCACATTTTGCCGTCCCAGCCGTTATACACAATAGGAGCCACGAAAGGGAGGAGCTGCGTGGCCATCGACCTTGAGGAGCAGCACGATGAAATCTACCGCTACCGCCGCCGGGAGTTGGACCGGTGGGAGCTGGCGGCGGTCCAGGCAGGGTACATCCGCTGGTGGGTGTGGGGATTGCCGCCGGGGCGGAGATCATCATGAACGTGAAAGGGAGGGAACCACAATGGAGCTGACGGTGCGGGAGCTGACGAAACGGTACAAGGACAAAAAAGCGGTGGACGGGGTGTCCCTGTGTCTCACCGAGGGCATCAACGGCCTGCTGGGGGCCAACGGGGCGGGCAAGACCACCCTCATGCGGATGCTGTGCGGCATTTTGAAGCCCACGGCAGGCTCCGTGGCCCTGGACGGGGTGGACGTGTCCAGCGAGGACTACCGGGCGGTGCTGGGCTACCTGCCCCAGGATTTCGGATACTACCCCGACTTCACGGGACTGGATTTCCTGCTGTATCTGGCGGCGCTGAAGGGCCTGTCCCGGCCCCACGCCAAGCGGAAGGCGGCGGAGCTGCTGGAGCTGGTATCGCTGGCTGACGTGGGCAAAAAGAAGATCAAAACCTACTCCGGCGGCATGAGGCAGCGGCTGGGCATCGCCCAGGCTTTGCTCAACGACCCCCGTTTGCTGATTGTGGACGAGCCAACGGCAGGGCTGGACCCCAAGGAGCGGGTGAAGTTCCGCAGCCTCATCGCAGGGCTGGGACAGGACACCATCGTCCTGCTGTCCACCCACATCGTGTCCGACGTGGAGAAGATCGCCGATCATATGCTGATGATGTCGGAGGGGAAGATCATTTTAAACGAGCCCTGGGACAAATCCCGCACCGACCTGGAGCAGCTCTACATGGAGGAGTTCGGAGGGGGAGAGGAATGAAAAACCTGGGGACCCTGTTTAGGTACGAGCTGAAAAAGCTCTGGAAGCGGCCTATGACCTGGATCGCGGTGCTGATATTTTCCGCGGGCTTCGTGTATTACGCACCCATCCCGCTCTACAACTATGGGCATACCTACACATACACACAGCCCGACGGCACCACTCTCAGCCAGGAATTCACGCCGGAGGAGCAGGACAAATTTGAGCTGGAAGCCCCCCGGCTGCTCAGCGGGCAGGTGATGGACGAGGCGTTTTTCGCCAAAGCGGAGGAGCATATCCCTGCCCGTGTGGAGGACGCCGATATTATGAAGGCCGAGGACCTTGACCGGATATCAGCAAACCAGGAGGCCAGGGAGGGCTATTTTCATCTGGTAGACCCCACCTACTATGGGGCCTATCAGCTGCTGACCATCAAGGATCAGTATCTCCACCGCATGGACAAGGTGGCGGAATACGCGGAAAGCCACTGGAAAAATTACATGACCGACAGGGAGATCGCCTACTGGCTGGATTGGGAGGCGCAGATTGAACAGCCCTTTATCTACGAGCCCACCGATGCTCCGAACCGCCTGTTTGACGTGCTGGGCACCATGGGCATTTTCATCCCTGTGCTGGTGGCACTGTGCGTGTGCGACCTGTTCTCCCAAGAGCGCCGCGCCCGCACCTATCCCCAGATCTTCACCAGCAGGCAGGGACGGAAGTGCCTGTTCCTGGGCAAGATCCTGGCCGGGGGCGCGACCTCTATGCTGGCGGCGGCTATGGCCGTGGGGGCGGTGGTGGGCTCCAGCCTGATCCGCTACGGGACCTGGGGCTGGGGCGCGGCCATCCAGCTGTGCCGCTATATGCTGAGCTGCCCTTACCCCATCACCGCCTGGCAGGGCATCCTCATCCAGACCGGGATGATCCTGGTGTACGCCCTGCTGTGCGGGGCGCTGATCTCGGTGGTGTCCATGTGGAGCGGGAGCGGCGTGGCCGCGCTGGCGGTGGGGGCGGCGCTGGTGGGGGGACAGATGCTGCTGGTCCAGATGGAGTCGGTCCTGCGTGGGTTTTTGACGCTGCCATTTGTAACCGCGGCGCTGTACTATCTGCCCATGGGGCTGGTAAACGCCGCCGCGCTGAATGTCCAGCCGCTGAAATACTACTGCTTCTTCGGCCTCCTGCTCAACCCGGTCCAGGCCGGGGCGCTGGTGTATCTTGCCGCCGCCGCGGTGCTGTCGGTGGTGTGCTGGCTGGGCTGGCGGAAGGCCTGCCGGCCTTGATGTAAGCCTGACTGCAAACCGCCACCAACGGCTTTTTGAGGGGAAACAATATGCCGCCGGCGAGATAAACACCCAGTGGAATTGGGAAATACGATCATTCCGACTGCTTTTGTGCCCAAACGTTTAACCAGCAGATTTTCTGCCAGCACAGAAAATTTCTTGTATTTTTATGCCGCATCCTGTAAAATAATACCTTCTTCCACTTTTAAGGAGGCAGCAGGATGAAATCTGAAAAATTCAATTTCCAATGGTTTGAAAAAAAGACCGCCGAAAGTCCTTTCGCGCATCTGTCAGCCGGGATGGGAAGCTTCATCTGGGCAAATCCTTGCGGGAACATCTCCCGCCGTGCATCCAAATTGGCTTGGATGCCAGCACCGTGACTTTGGCAATTGCTGACGGCCACGGTGCCGGCATCGACTGGCCCGCATGCGGCGTCTTTACGCCCCAGGGGCTGGCGGCTCAGCTCACAGCCATTGGACTGCCGCCGCCCATATCCTTTTGCATGACCCGGGACGAACGCACCGGGTATCTTTTGGGCGAGATTATTCTCCGGCGCAAGACGGACAGCAAGGGGAACGTGCGGTTTGACACAGATCAGCTTCTCGTTCGATTCCGGTCAATTTTGGATGACGCAGTCCGTCTGATGTCCAAAAGCACTCCGCTGGCGGACAGAAAGTCCACTGCGGTAGAAGCGCTGTGCACTGCCGCGCAGGACTATCGGCCTGGATACGGTGATCTGAAAACCTATTTGGAACGCCGCGTCAAGCTTGCGCTCCGTGCGGAGAACCGGCAGTATGTTGAAACCTATGTACAGCGCTCTTTGGACCAGCCGTTTTCCGCCGATGACGAAGATGGGTCCTGCCTTTATGATGCCATTGCTGATCCCGCTTCTAACTGGATGGATACGCTGGATGACCACTTGGACGCAGAGCGGTTTTGCGGCCAGCTTTCCTCCAACCAGCAGGATCTGATCCGAATGCTTCAGGATGGGTTCAAAATTTCTGAGATCGCGGATATCCTGGATGTCAGCGAGCGAGATATCCGGCATATGGCCTTTGAAATCGCACGGCAACGGCGGAAGTTTGACGGGGAGGTGTGACGCGTTCTGAAACACAGACCCATTTTTAGGCCCAGAGAAAGTGCCATGTACTCTGGAATAGTGCATGGCACTGCTCGTAGCGGGATAGATTTTTTAGAGGGAGACACAATGGAGCGGGGCCTGCAAAGGGTAAACTATCACAGCCATCTGGCGGAGTGGAGCCGGCAAGTGGAAGCATGCCGGAAAAGCAGGCAGCGGTATCAGAGAATGAGGTGTGCTTTGCCGAGGTGCTTGTAAGACCGGCGGCAGCGGCCGCCGCCTGCATTGGTGTCCGTCCTGCGCGGTACGATGCAGGATACGGAGAACCGCATCTGCCGTCTGCTCTTTTAAGTTGGCTGTGGAGCAGGACATGGTGATGAACGTGCTGGCGGCTGGGATGGAGATTCCTGATGAGCAGCTCAAGGCACTGCGGGGCCGGTGCGTTCAGAACGTGAAAAAGACTGGTGGCAGTGTCACACTGGATGACGCAGCCCGCTATCAAAACGGCAGGCTGTGATCACCCGCACCCCGCTCAGTTTCTGCGCCGCAAAACAAAAAATAAAAGTCCTGAAAAAAGTAGTAGCTATTCCCGCCGAAGTGTGGTATGTGTTGGTGTTGCAAAGGAAGTAGTAGACATGAGAACAACTCTGGAAGATTTCTACTACAGCAGTATCACACACACCGAACAGAGGATGACGCCCGGCTCAGAGATGGCGAAGGCGGTAGCCTGGTGCCAACTGCGAAAATCAATTCTCGGCGTGAACTGATAACCGGCCCCAGTGGGAGGAACAGCTTACCCTTTCCCTATTCCTCCCACCTGTGGGCCTTGTCTTGCGTTTTTGGAAAGGGGAAATGTCTTTGCCAAGAAATCAACCCGATAAAACAAACTGTGAAATTGAACTTCCGCAAGCCATTATAGAAACTTTTGCCCGGTTCCTTGCCCCGGAGATACAGAAATACTATAACAGCGAACAGGGCCAACGGGAGTTTGCGGAGTGGCAGGACGCTCAAGGCAAAACTGAATAATAAAAACAGCGGAGGCCAAGGCTTTTATACCTTGACCTCCGCTGTTCGTTTTGACATCAGAGCCACACCATCACGGCAAAGCCGCCTTTGAAATAATGGGTGTTCGTCCAATGTCCTCACCAATTCAAAAAAGGACGCGGTGACGTTTCCGGGCACAAACAGGGCAGCCGCTTCCAGAAAATCTGCTGTCAGGAGATGTCTGCCAGTTGTGACCACAGGCAATGCACTTCCACCACACTTTTTTATTGGAGCGCGCAGAATGCTCTTGTGGGGCTCCTACATTTCTTTCATAATCCCATTCCTCAATCAGGGCAGGACGCTCCTCGGCAATGCTGCCCAGTTTTTTAGAATGATCGGCACAATAGGGGCAATTATGTCCTCTGCTGCTCCGGTTAGAGATGGAAGTCCTCCACTCATGCCCCCGTTCACATCGCCACCAAACCGCCTTTCCGCTTTTGGGGGTTACATCCCACGGTGTAATATCTTCATTTTTTTCAGGATGCCACTGGGCGGCAATAGCAGGATAGCAGGTCTGCAGGCAGTATTCTTTGCTTGGCCGGTGTCCTGAGCAATACGGGCATCCATCCCCGCGGATCCGTTTGCTGATCGTGGTTTGCCATGTGTGTCCGCGTTTACAGTGCCACCATACTTTTTTCCCCGAACGCGCGGTCACCTGGTCTGGCGTCAAAGGATCATTTTTCAAACTGTCCCACTGCTCAGCCAGGTCGGGATGGGTCACAGACAGCCGTAAGCGTTGATTGTAGATCAGGTATTGACTGCGCGGAATACAGTCACCTTTACTCAGACGGTCTTTCACACTGGCCTGCCACACAAATTCTCCACGCCTCCACCAATATTTTTTGCCAGAGCAGTAGAGCACTTGATCCGGCATTAACGGGAAATTGAGTTCACGATCCCATTCCTGCGCCAATTCTGGACTTTGGGTAAGCAGAGAATTGTCCGTACAGACAGCATGATCATTACAAAAGGGACATCGTTTTGAGGACGAAAGCCTCCAGAGATGGCTGGGAGAGCTTTGCCATTCGTGCCCTTTTTCGCATTGCCACCAGAATTTTTTGTTCGACTGGTTTGCTACATGATCTGGGACCAAGGGCAGATTTTTTGTGGGATGCCAGATCTGAACAAGCGTAGAATCCATAGGCTGTGCAGAACGCCGCCGGGGCATAGTCCGGGGGTAACAGATGGGACATCTGCTTTCGCGAGAGCTGGTGCGGGAGGAAATCGCTGACTTCCAGGTGTGGCCATTCGGACACTTCCAATACGCCTCTTTTTCCGAACCAGGGACCACATCGTACGGCGTCAGAGGTAAATTCAGCTCAAAATGCCACTGGGTGGCAATCTCTGGACGGAGGGTGGCCAAGCAGTTTCCTGTGTATGCCCGGAGATTGGCGCAAAAGGGGCAGTTCGAGTGGTTCTTGGTTCGGCTGGCAATGGTCGCTTGGTATTCCTGCCGGCATTTGGGACAGCACCACCAGACCTTTCGCGGCGAGCCGCTGAGTACGGTGTCAGGCTTATTGGGATTTTTAGGACTCCATTCCTCCGCAATTTTGGGATATTCCACAGCTAGGGTGCGCTTTTTGCACTCATGGAAATACATTTGATTGATCTCATATTGATCCCGCCTGTGGTTAAAGTCAAGTGGGGCTGCTCCAAGATAACGAAATGTAGCGGCAATCATTTGGTCAAGGTACTGGTTGCGTTCGTCATACCGATATAAGATTTTTGTATCCTGTGAGACAACCGGGTCAGTCAAATCCTTACTGTCGCAAATGCGGAGCACCTGGTACCCGGCTTTACGCAAAGCGTAATCTTTTCGTTCCGCTCTCTTTTTATCTGCCTCGCTGCTGTGGTGATAGTACCCGTCATGTTCCAGCACCAGATTGATGTCAGGAAGCAAAAGATCCATTTTGTATTTCTGAAACGGTTCTTCGCAGACGCAACTGGGATAGGCTTTCCGCAAATAGTAGAATAATGCCCGTGCAGGATAGGACATCTTAAATTCTTTGGCGCACTGAGGGCAGCCGCGGCTTAGGGTTGTGCGATTACAAATCTTTGCCTGCCACTGGTGCGATGAATCATAGCTGCATATCCACCAAACTTTTTGGTTACTGTGTGGGGGAAAATCTTCTGGCTTCTGACCTTTATTTTTTATGTAGTTCCACTCTTTGGAAACTTCCGGATATTCTGTAGTTAGGTTATAGGTTGCGGATATTCGTTCTTTGGAGCAATAGGGACACACTTGAAATCCTGATTTGCGGGCTCTATCCGCTGTTTCAGTGCGATCACAAATAGCAGCCTTCCAACGGTGATTTTTAGCACAGCGCCAATAAACGCTCCTATTTGAGTGAGGCAAGCAAGTTTCCGGCGAAAATAGGTTTTTTTCATTGTCCCATTCTTCTTTTAGCTCCGGATATTCTGTCGCAAGATTATAAAATGGACTCGGTTTTCGATGCCCACAGAACGGGCAGGTTTGAACAAGCGGATGATTTGTGATATGATTTAACGTACGCTGCCACGACAGCCCACAGACATGACAGCGAAACCGTGCATATTTGCCCGAAGAGAATCCGATTTCATCGGGAGGGATAGGGTTTTTACCTTCATGATAAAAATGGAGGAGCAGATACGCATGGTTTTGGATGCACCAACCCTGAAAACTCATTGTGGGTTTCATTCTATACACCCCTCCTCCAACGGATCATGACAAATTGCATACAGATTTCACCAAAACAATAATGAGAGGCTTGAAAATGGCGAAACGATATTCAGAAGAATACAAGAAAAACCTCGTGGCACAATACAAAGCCGGAATCTCCGTACAAAATATCTGCGTACGGCACGGAATTGCCCGAAGCACCTTATTTCTGTGGGTAAAGCAATATACCGCAGATGCCGACGGGCGAATTCCACGTGAGCAATACCTGCTGCAGAAGGAATTGGAGCATCTGCGCACAGAGAATGCGATTTTTCGCTCCTGCGGCTGTTCTCCGTCCGCACCGCTGGAGGTGCGGCTTCATGCAATCAGCTCCCATCAAAGTGAGTTTAGCATCCACGCGTTGTGCAAAGCGATGCAGGTCAACCGCTCTACCTACTACCACCATACACTCCGGGCTCCGGAACAGACAAAAATCCAGCTCGAGGATAATCGGCTGAAGCCGTTGATAACAGAGATATTTACAAAAAGCGAATGCCGCTTTGGAGCGCGAAAGATTCGGGTAAAACTGATGCAGGCAGGGTATACGGTTAGTGAGCGGAGAATATTACGCCTGATGAAGGAGCTTGGGCTATCTGCGCAGCAGAAGCATCCAAAGATAAATTCAGCAAATGATCGTCAATATCGGTATTACCCCAACAAACTCAAACGAAAATTTTTGACAGACGCGCCAAACAAGGTATGGGTCAGTGATATTACATACGCCAAGGTTGGAGTGAATTTTTTGTACCTATGCGTGGTCATTGACCTATATGCCAGAAAAGCCATCGGCTATGCGATTTCAGAGGATATCGATACCAAGCTGACTGCAAACGCTTTTGACCACGCATTCGCATCGCGGGGCAAACCGGAAGGGCTGCTGTTTCACAGCGATCAAGGGACTCAGTATACTGCGTTTACTTTCCGAACGCACTTAAAAGCGTGTGGTGTACAACAGTCATTCTCTGCCCCGGGCAACCCGCACGATAATGCGGTCGCGGAGTCTTTCTTTGCCACTATTAAAAAAGAGGATTTTCGGCAAAAATTTTACAAAAATGAAGCTGAGTTCTGCCATGCTATAGATCGCTATATTGAATTTTACAATGATTACCAGCCGCATCAGCGGCTCGGTTTTTTGACTCCCAATCAAGCAGAGGAAAAATTCTATCAAAATCAAAAATGCCTACAGTAAATTGGCAGTCCAAAAAAGATTGTCCAATTTACTGTAGGCATTCCATGTGGTGGAGGCGAGGGGAGTCGAACCCTACAAAAATGAATGACTTCTTTTATCACTGGTTCATGCAAAGCCTTTTGTATCAACGAGTTTAAAGCCGTTTAATTCACTAAAGAATGTGCCTTTTCATGGGTGAAATCAGGGGTTACCAAGCAGTGATATCTACCAAATATCTACCATAAGAACCACTTGCGTCTTGCGGAGATAATGTAATTTAAGATGAATAGACCAACTTTAGAGTAAGGTGTAGTGAGATGCGTTTTTTAACAAGATAGATTCCATACTCACCTAATTCACTCTATCAGGAGGCTATTATGCAATGTTCGTACAATTTATCGACTACAACACTATGAAAGAATTTTATACAATTCCAGAAGTCTGTAGGCTACTAAGAATGTCCGAACTCACACTCAGGGAAAAGTGCAAACAGCATGGAATTTATACTATTATAAACAGCGATGGTAAGGAGATTTTTTTAAGATATGCTGTTTGTCATCTCCATAACATACTCTATCACATGGGCAAAAGGCATCAAAAAGGGAGGCATTTTAGACATGGTAAACAGTAAAATAGAAGTATACTCCGTTAAAGAAGTGGCTGCTATCCTCAAAACTACTCGCCAACAGGTGCGAAAGATGATTCAGAATGAGGAACTTCCAGCAGTTAAGGTTGGAAGGGAATGGCGGATATCATCTGGGGTGTTACAGGACTTTTTAACTGATCCAGTTTAGCTATAACTCTCGAGCGGTATAATTCCGCTCGAGAGTTATAGCTGCGTTCAGAGCATGAATTTTATACCATTTGGTCAATATATTGTACTACCATATGATAGATGGAGCTTTTTCAGATGTTTTGGGTCAGTAATGATTTAATATTTGAAAAGTAGAAAGTCATGCAGGATGTTCCGTAAGTGCATAACTCTAAGTTTATTGTCTGTGATTCAAAGAAGTTATTATGCTGTAACTGGGTTGAGCGCACGTAAAGCGGTCATCTGGAATCTATCATCTTTCATTAAACCAGCGGCAGCGCCAACTGCTCCAGCAGCTACGGCGACGCCTCCAATGGCTGATGCAACTGCGGCAACTCCTTCAACAGCTGCAACAGCAAGAGGAATGAGTCCGGCGGTTCCTATTGGCATAGTAACAAGTGGCTTTCTATATTCTTTCATTAGTATACGCTCCCTTTAAACCGATTAAATCATTCCACTGCATATCTCGAATTAGCCCTATAATGTCATTCTCGAATTCTTCAGGGGAAACATGATAAATGTTGAGCATTTCAAGATATATCTGATAAATATTTTTGCTTCCATCACAAAGATCATAAAAATCTTTTGAAGTTTCATTGAGATAAATGATATCATGTTTGAAATTAGAGACAATTAGAATATTACCATTGGCCCGAGCTTTGACACAAGTTTTGTAGGGGATCAATTCTCGCATTTTTTCAAAAATTATGTTCATGTCAACAGCCAACCTTTTTTAACACAGGTATTTCTGGCTCGCCTGGCCTAATTTCCATTGCTGACTTTACGCCACGGCCAACAGCGTAACCAGCAGCTAAAGGAACGCCGACAGTGGCGACTGATGTAGCTACTGCGCTTGCAGCAGCCCCAACAGCAGCAATGCCTGCTCCTATTGCCGCTAACGGAACAAGCGCCACAATATTTTGTGCGCTAACAAGAGATGGATGATTATAACTCTTTTTCACGTAATAACCTTCTTTCTCAAGAATTAGAGCCTAATATCTGCATCACAATAATTCTTATAAATTGCGTTAATATCTAGCTCCTTGTCATATGCCTCTGCATACTGGATAACACGTGGATCATGCCAACAAGTAGCAGCTTTGCTTTTCCAAATCGTCTCAAAATCGTCCTCTAATACATTGCCAAGCGTAAATGGAGCCATACAGTCCAAACGGATATCTCCATTCGGACGAATAATCGCACCACTATTAGGGGTGTTCATATATCTAAACAATGAATTTCTTGTGGAAGAGCTACGTTGAATTATCATTTTTCCAAAGTAAGCATTGCTCAATTCCGAAATCTTCTCATATAGATAGTTTTTTTGATCGTGATTCAATACCAACTCCATACTGTTTGCTGAACGCCCGCTTGGATTTACTTCGCCAAGAATAATGCTACCAGCGCCCAATTCGTAAGCCAACTTACACATTTGCTCGACTTGTGCCAAGTTTCCGGGCGTCACTGAATGCGCAATAGTTAATGGTATCCCTTCTTTAGAAACCATGTAGGCTCCATCAATTGCTCGATTCCAACTTCCTTGCCTTTGCCGGAAGCTGTCGTGCCAAGTGGCATTTGCTCCATCAATAGAGATTTGGAACCATTTATAACGGTATTTTGCAAAACGTCGAACTTTTTCTTGCGTTAAAAGAAAAGCATTTGAAATGACAAGAAACGATGTACCATCGTCATGCAGGATATCCATGATATCAAACAGATCGTCACCTAATAGTAATGGTTCACCACCAGAAATAACACATTGAAATACCCCGCCTTTAGAAACAAGATATTGAGCAAATTTCTTCCACTGGTCACTTGTCATCCGATCTGGCGTGTCATTAGCTATTCCAGAGTTATTGTAGCAGTGCTTACAAAATACATTGCAATGAGTAGTAAGTTCAAACTGGAGAGTTAATGGAAAATCATAGTACATGGGGTATAAGCCCTGTTTTTGGAGCGCTTCAATTCTTGCTTTTTCATCTTTGATGGCTTTTGCATCCTGGGCATGAGCGATTTTAACAAAATCTCTAGTTGCCATGATTTTTATTCACTCCATACTTTTCTTTCAACGCAGTACATTGTTGGGTTATCAAAGTTATATATTCATTCCACGAATATGTGTCAGAAAAGAAGTGCTCATAAACCCAACTGCTGTTACATAAGGGTGGACGGTTCTCATAAATAGAGCATAGGTTTTCATGCAAATATTTACATTGACCAAATCCGTTGTCTAGCTCACGATATTCTTCTGGCAAGATAAGCTCGTGAAAAAGTTTACAACAAATTCCGCATTTATCACAAAAATTCATAATAGCCTCCTGTGGAAAAATGGAGAGCCACTCTGTCCAATTCATTATAACGTATAGTCGTTATAGTTTCAATAGATTATTTCGTTTTTCTTCATCTCCCTTCGCCAATCTCTTCCAGCTAAAATAGATACATAACCTACGCTGGAGGGACAAAGATGGACGAATTCGATGTGATGGGCCGAATCAAGGAGCTATGCGCCTCCCGCTCGTGGACCTACTACCGTCTGGCGAAAGAGGCCGACATCCCCTATTCCTCCCTGAGTACCATGCTCCACAAAGCCTATGTCCCCTCCATTCCCTCCCTGATAAAGATATGCAAGGGCTTTGACATCACCCTGGCCCAGTTCTTTTCTGAGGAGGACGATACCGCTAAGCTCTCCAAAAAACAAAAGGTCTGCCTGGAACGTTGGAATCAGTTGGACGAACAGAGCCAAGCCCTGGCGCTGGCCTACATGGAAGGGCTGGCAGACCGACAGAATGAAAAGTAACCTACCCTGGGGAGTCTGACGCTCCCCAGGGCGTTTTTGTCAGGCAAGCTGCTTCACCCTCCGATAGAAGGTGCGGGGCTTCATATTCAGCCGCCTCATAGCTTCCACCGCTGTGATCCGGCCCTCCCGCCATATAGATACCACCTGTTCAAATTCGGGCCTCTGGATGGGCTTCCTGCCTTTATATACACCGTTGGCCTTGGCGATGGCGATGCCCTCCTGCTGGCGCTGTAAAATGTATTCCCGTTCCAGCTCGGCCACGGCCCCGAAGATGGTGAGCATGAACTTCCCGCTGGGCGTGGTGGTGTCGATGGCCTCCTTTTTGGACACGAATTCCACCCCCTTGGCCGTCAGCCGTTCCACCAGCTCCAACAGGTCGCGGGTGTTCCGGGCAAAGCGGCTGATGGACTCCACGATCACCGTGTCGCCTCTGCGCACGTACTCCATCAGCTTTTTCAGTTCGGGCCTGTTGGCACTCTTGCCGCTCATGCGGTCAATATAGACCTCGCTCACCCCTAAGCTCTCCATCAGTGCTTCCTGCCGGATGGTGTTCTGCTCCTGAGTACTGACACGGACATAACCGATTTTCAACACAATCCCTCCTACTGCCAATAGGGTCGGATTCAAAGCTGGCATATGCCAAAGCCTTGAATCCGGCCCTATTGCGCTATTTTTTCACTGTGCCATTAGGGTATACCCCAGAGGCACACTCAGCACACCCCGAAGTCCGCCATGATCTCCCGGATGCAGCTCTCCCGGCCCTCATGGTCGTACAGGAGCTGTTCGATGTCAAAGGCGTCATATCCGGCATCCATCAGCAGCCGCAGTTCCGCTTCCGGCACACCATGGCGCTGGCCGTACTCCAGCACCATTTCCATGTAATCGTCCAGCTCCTTGGGAAGCGCCGCCGCCCGCTCCCACTGTCCCAAGTCGAAAAAGTACCGCTGGGGCCGCAGCCTGGCATCGTCAAACCGGGTTGTGGTACGTCTGCCCATGGCGTCAATCGTCATGATATCCCCCAGGGTGATGGGGATATCAGCTTGGCACAGGCTGGACAGCCTCAGCGCGTCCAGGGCCATGTCCAGAATTTCATCGGTGGAGGCGTAGAGATAGCACCCCAAGCTGGGGAACAGCCGAATGGTGAGCGGATTGTTGCCCCGAACAAGGTACAGGGTGTTTCTTGCGTCCAGCACCGTGATCGTGAAGGAACCGTCCAGGGACTCCGCCATCTGCCGCAGACTGTCCGGGCACAGTCTTTTGGCCTGTTCCAAAAGCTGCACCGCCACATAGCTGTCTGTTTCAATCCTGGTGCCAGGCAGACGGTGGGTGTGCCGCAGCTCCATATCATTGTAGAGAACCCCATTATGCGCCAAAGCAAAGCTTTGCTGTCCGGCCCTGCCGGGAAAGGGGTGGTTGTTGTAGTTTCGGCTGGCTGCTCCCTGGGTGGTCATGCGGGTATGGCCCATGAGATACCGGGCCTCCGGGGTGATCCGCCAGCACATTTTACGAGCTGGCCTGGGAGCCTTTTGAATCTGAATGGCTCCATTTCGCACATAGGCCACACCGCTGGCATCTGTTCCACGAATCTGGGCGGCGTTTGCCAGCTCCCGAAAGAGCCAGCACCTTTGTGCCGGGGTGAGTTTCCCTTGAAAATCCAGCACACCAAAGATCGCGCACATGGCTCACACCTCCTCGGCAGCGGCCACAGGCTCATTGACATACAGCCGCCGCTCTTTGAGGTACTGCACCAGCTCCGGGGATTTACAGCCCGACACGAAATCTGTCCAGGTCAGGCATTGCATCTCCTGATCGGACAAATAAAGAGCCACTTCACAGATGCGGTCAACCATCTGCAAAGTGGCTAAAAGGGTGTTCAGCTTCAGGGTTCCCCGGAACATACGAAATTCAATGGTGCTGCGGTTCGTGAGGTTGACACACTTATACCGCTGATAATGATTTTTCTTGGCATTGTCCAAAACGGCTTTCGGGTCATCCTTCCGCCCATAACGGGAGGCCCATTGCTCCATCTGATCCAAGGTTCTCCGGCTGAACCTCAGTAGCTCGTTCCAGTGGTTCTCCACGAAGAACAGGATGCGGGCGATTACCTCCTCCTGCTCCCACTGGCTGTCGCCAAAGGCGGAACGGTTGACATGGACGTGGAGGCCAGCGGTACAGCTCTTATGGCTGAGGTAGCCCATATGGATCGCTTCTGTGAGAACAGCGTCCCAGGGCATTTCGTTCATGTGGTAGTCTAGCGTCATTGGGTGAGTTACGATCTCCATTCCATCATCTAGGGAGCCGTCGTGCTTGATGTAGATATGGGAGTGGTCGCGGTTGCCAATGTCCATCAGCTGGTTGGCTCTGGAATCGCTCTCGCCGCCCTCGTCAATTTCAAGCTCCACCCCAAAGTAGCGGGGGCCTTTCCCATAGAAGATGGGGTCCGGCTTGTAGTAGTAGTTCTCAACGCCTCTGGAGCTGTGGGCGTCCCAGCAGGTATTGCAGTAGCCCTCGTCGCTATTGTTGCAGAGGTAGTGCAGATCATCTTCATGGACAAGCCGACCGCAGCCATGACAATGGGCATAGCCGTCCAAGCAGGAGTAGCAGAGGGTCAGGTCCTGTTCCTGGTGGACCTCGTTGGCGAAGAAGCGCTGGCCGCAATCGTCACAGATCACAGTCAGGTCGGTAAGACAGTCCAGGCAGTACAGCTCGCCCCGAAACGCATGGAGCTCCGAGCGGGGATGGCTGGCTCCACAGTGGGTACAGGCGAATGTTTCAGTCATCGTCAGCTACCTCCTCCGCTACCTTGAGGATGATGCTGAGCAAGACAAGGATGGTTCTGGGGTCGATCATAGATATGGCCTCCTAAAATGAAAGATAGCCGTCTGGGTCATCCAGACGGCTTCATTATTACAATATATCATTCAAGTTAAGAAGTCTACGATCAGGATTTGTGCTGTCAGCCCAAGGGGAGGTTTAAGGAGGGGAAGAGGGAGGCGGCGGTATACTGTGAGCCGCCTCCGGCGTTATCGTCCCCTCCTTTAATATAATAAGTCCTTTACAAAAGCTATCGCACTTCAAGGCAAATATTGTTGTGCTCCTGTGTTGCTCAAGTTATGAATATATGCTAAGATAAATTTGATAAGGGGGGCTTAAAATGCAAGAAAAGAACTATATGCCCAATTCTACAGGAGCAATGTATTTATGGGATACTGCTGTATCAAATTATTGGATACATTTGAGGGAAAAGACGCAGTGTTTTGTTGATTCAATCAAAAAACCTCCTGATTTATCTCAGGAAGATATTGATGAAATAGTTCAATATTTGATATCGCCAGGTATTAACATGACCTCTTACACAGTAAATGAGGCCACAAAGTTTAGGCAGGAGCCTTTAGTAACAGAACGTGATAAAACCATTCTTTGCCTTTTGTTCTGCAAGAAGAACTTATGTCAGGGAAAAGAAAAGGTCTTTTATATTAACAATCTCCCTGATGGGGTTGGAAATCTTTTCGATAATGCTTTGCGTAGCAACGAAAAGAATATAGGTAAATTTCTTAAGGAACGACCTAAATACCCAGTCTCAAAAATTGTGAGCGATGAATTCTGTGCCGACGCAAAATTATTGCTGACATTTAAGCACATTGGGCTCAGAGCAGATGCTGGGAAGAAAAAGCACGCATTGAATTGGCTCGGGATCATAACAGACCCGCCATGTCAATTTAAGTTGGAAGATTATTGGTACTATGAACAACAAACCGGAGTAAACCTTGCTGTTGAAATTGCAGCGCTCATTGATAAAGCCTTTGAAGAATACAAGTACGATCTTTTGTGTGATGAAAATAATCAAAACATTATCACCGAAATATTGTGTGATTGCATAGCAGATAATTATGGCTATATTGCCTGTGTTCCTGCCATTGATTGGAAGATAAATGTAATGAGAATGGCATGTGGAGCCATCATATATACAATGATTGATATGCTTCATAGTGAAGACGGTCATCAATTACTTGGATTAGATTTGATAAAACTCTCTAAAGAAGTTTTTGCTATCAAGCAGAAGGAAATGCGTTTGTGCAAAAAAAGTAAACCTTTAGCAAATGATGCCGAAATTCAGATGGATTTTAGTGATAAACTAATGAAAAAATTGCTGTCTAATGTGTTCAATCAGTTGCTTTCTCTATTTGTTATTGATGCATTATGGCTTGACCTGTTCGATTCAGATGCGAAGTTGTCTGATTTTCAAAAATGGCTGAGGACAAATCATGATGCTGTTGCAGTGAATTCCAAGCGTCCGGAACTAGTTGAGGCCTTCAAACACACCCCTATATATTTGGGGCAATACAGCCTTAAAGTTACAGCTCAGATAGGAGAGGACAATAATGAGGTACAATTAACAAGCGATTGTATCGCCGAGCTCAAAAGTTTAGCATCTTACTATGAGAAAGCGGCTATGGATAAACTTAAACTGCGGCCTAAAAAGAGCGCACTCATTTTCTGCAATCAAAGTGATTTTTTTGTAAAAGAGTATTGTAATATCGTAGATAAATACATCAAAAACCTTGATATGTGTGAGCAAAAGGAAAAATTAGAGAGTGAGCAGTTGAGAAACCTTGGAATGGCCCGAGGCAAAAAAGCCGAACGTTTTATTCTAATCCACAAAGCGATTGATACTGCTATCAAAACAAGCGAGTAAATAAGCGCTGATGAACAAGCTCCCTCGGATATCCGAGGGAGCCGCCAATCAAATGCCTTCTAAGTAAGCATGGAGTGCTACGAGCGGGATGCGATACTGTCTTCCGATTCGTACACTGTGAATTTGTCCCTCTCTTACCAGGGCATAGGCGTTATTGATCCCAATGTTCAAAATCTGGGCCAAGTCTTTAACTGATAGCACAGATTTTTGACTAAAAGTTTCCATAAAGGTCCTCCTTATAAAAAGTTTTTCAAAATTGTTGAATTGATGCGGATAAGCCTGGGTCGATTGCCAAAGCTGACTTTTACCCCATATTCAAACTTGTTTCCGCTTTGTTCCCGTGGTTTACTTGGCACCAAAATATTTGCAATGTACAAGGCATCCCACAATCTGTTCTGAGAGAGAGGAAATTTTTTGCCGCCTAAAGAATACTCTCGTCGAATTGAATCGTACAAATTCGCCCCCCAAAAGTACCAATATTCCCCTTCTTGATAGCCCACAAACTTGTCTGGGGCCGCCTCAAATTCTTCCCGAGTTGCGAGCAAAATGCTTCGTTTCTCGATTCCCTCAATCAAAATGCGAGCAAAAATTTTTACGGGGTCTGCGCCTTTTGCTTCCTCAGCACTTCGGGTACAGGTACTCAAAATCACGCTGTTGAATTCGGTGAACAAATCTTCTCGCTGGTTTGGCGAAATCACCGTATTTTGACAAGCAAAGTCAAGCACAATTTTACCAACCAGGCAAAGATCAGCATATGCGTCTGCCAATCGGCGCTCTGTGATGACTTTGCCTCCTAGCTCACGAAAGGTCGGAAATTCTGACTGCACCCAATCAATGATTCGGGGCGCGTTGTTCACGCAATAGTCAACAAAACATCTCAAGTACTCAGTCCATATCACGGGTTGTGCCTGAAACTCAGCCAGAAGGGCTTTGTTGTAAGTGCTGGGCTCAACCGTGATGAAGAGACATCTCAATAGGCTGGAATAACTTCCGGCACTGTCTTCCCCTGTGATGGCACAAAGTCCTTGTGGCCTCTTTTCGGTAACTTCTTCAAGTTTGGGATTAGTTCGCGCTTTTGCAATTCCATCGCCATAGAATCTAACTAATTGCTCTAAATTTTGTTCCAGCACTCTTCGGGCATTCTCACTTGCGGCAGGGCAGAAATCGTCAACCAAAAGCACTCGATCTCTATACTTCTCCATTCTCACCTCCATGCTTGCTGAGGTGTCTCGAAACGAAGCCGGGATGTTGTGCCTAGGTTCCCCACTGAAATTGAATAGCAGAGAGGCAACTGCTGTCTTTAAGGAGCCTGTAGTCCCTTTGATGAACAGCAGCATATGAGGCGGATACCCTGCTGCATTGAACAGAGACCACAGAAGTGATAGGTGCGCGAATAGAAAAGGGATTAAGATGGCGGCCTTGTCCTGTGAAAGGCCAAGTAACCTCCACGCATTTTGAATTAACCAGTTTGGAGAATGCCCATTCTTTGTTACCCCAAATTTGAAACCCGTTTTAAACGTGACGTTATTATAAGGTGGCTTCGCACCATCATGTACATAGGTCCACTGTCCCTGTGGAAGCAGTGCCCATCCAGTGGATAGGTAAATATACTGATGTCGGCAATGGGCAAGACGTTCCCGAACGAGGATAGAAAATTGACCCAAAAAGCTACCTTTGACTCCAGGGTATACAATTGCGGCGCCTATCTGTTTACCAATCTTTGCCCCTACGGAATCCAGTTCAGAAATAGCAATTTCAATCATCTCAAGAGGTGCAGGAGGAGAAACAAGTTCAATCGTCAATCGGACTGAGAGCTGATCTTGATCCTTCTCGTTCTTGAGGTAATGAACCATTGTCACATTGCGAAGCAGATAGTTTGTTGCCCTTGTCTTCCGATGGTTCTTACTGGAGATAATCACATACCCCTGAGCGGTTTCGGCAAGGCTCAGGTTTTCTTCCTGCTCCTCGGCTTCTTCCGTAGCTGGTGGTGGTACAATAGACGATGCTCTTGGATCTGGTTGAGACATAGATCCTTGGTCAAGCTGTTCGGAGGTTTGATACAGCGCACTAGCCAGGATCCCAGCACTGGCCGCCCATACTTCCATGCTTTGGATTAGTGGGGCTCCCCCACACCATCGAAAACCTGGGGGTGGTGGCATTGTGCTGGGATGGACAATGTACTGCGCTTGGTCAAAACTGCTGACAGGCTCACAGCACCAACCAAAAAAGGCCACTCTATCACATGGGGTCTGATCTATCATCGCCTTGGTTCGAACAATAGGGCTAACTGGGGTGTTTGGTGGAGGGGTGGCATCATCACGAGCTGAAATACTCTGAAACTGGATTGGAATAATCGGCATGGGCACCGACCTCCCTTGTGAGCTTTGTTCTAAATTTTCCATGGTATCATCTCCTTGACAATGCCTATTCTACCCGTTTAGCAACGGCTTGACGAGGCAAGAGCCCCTCATTGGAAACCTTATTTTCTGCACGCTATTGCTTAGCAATGACCAAGGCCACAGATTTTTCCTGTGGCCTTGGTCACTTACATATAGTTCATGTTTTAATTCAGCGAATTCGTATTGTGAGACCATGTCCGGAATGTCCGTTAATTTCAGAATAATAGAGGAAACACACTGAAAATAGCTGTTTTCCTCTATCCTTCCAGATTGGCGGACAATCCGGACAGCATAAAATGCGCTCCTGCGTTAGTCGGAATCATCATCGTCTGTGTCCTGCCACATCTTCTGAAGCATATCTCTATGGTCAGGGTCCAGCAGGTGGGTGTATATCTTGCTGGTAGTGGCCGGGGAGCTGTGCCCCAGCGCCTTGCCAATATCAAACATCGGGATACCCTTAGCGTTGGCAATGCTGGCAAAGCTGTGTCTCAGCCCATGAAGGGTAAGCGGCGGGAGTCCATTGTCCTTGACAAACTTGGTAAACAGCTCCGATGCGTAGTTGGGTCTGACCGGGCGGCCATCCTCGTGGGTAAACACATAGCCGCTGTCCTGGTAACTGTCCCCCAACGCCTCCTTATAAGCTTGCTGCTTTTCCTGCTCACGCCGGAAGACATTCTCAATGTCCGGAGACATATATAAGGTACGGGTAGATGTTGCGGTCTTGGGATCTTTTGTAATAATTTGGTTCCCGGCCATGGTTCTGGCCTCCACGATTTTGATAACCTTCTGTTCAAAGTCGATGTGGCCCCAGGTCAAGCCCATGATCTCCTCCCGGCGCAAGCCCAACAGACCAGCCAGCTTTATGAGGATTTCCAGCCGTGTTCCCTTGGAGAGTTTCAAGAGCTGCTGAAGCTGCTCAAACGAATAACATTGCATTTCCCTGCGCTTGACCACAGGCGGTTCCACCTTTTCTGCGGGGTTGGAAAGCAGCAACCCTTGCTTCACCGCCATCTTGAACGCTGAGTTCATCAAATCATGATGCTTTCGGACCGTATTGGAGGAAATTTTGCCATCTCTGATTTTGTCAGCGTAGTACCGCTGTAACTGTGCCGGGGTCAGCTTTTGAAGCGGGATATCTCCTAACGCGGGCATAATATGGTTGTCGATCATCCCTTGATAGGCATAGATGGTTGTGGTCTGTCGAGTGAGCTTGATAACATCGTCCATCCAACTCTTTAGCCATCCGGCCACGGTGATCTCCCTGGGCAGCACCACCTGTCCAGCATCCCGAGCCGCCTCATGCTTCCGCAAGGCGGCTCGGGCTTCGGTGATCTTATCAAAGGTCTTTGTTTTCTTCACCTGCTTTCCAGTATCTGGGTCAAGGCCAAAGTCAAGATTAGCGTAGTATTTCTTCCGCTCATCATCGTAAGAGATATTGCGCTCTACTTTCTTACGGGCCATATACATCCAACCTTTCCATAAGATTTAAACATTGACTTTACACATTATTTGCCATGTTTTCACTGCTCTGTATCTACCAAGGTATCTACCAACTTATTTATTTCGAAAAATAAGTTCCGAATAAATAAAAAATGGTTTGAAATCATGCGATTTCAAACCATTTTACTGGTGGAGGCGAGGGGAGTCGAACCCCTGTCCGAAAGCACGTCCACAGGAACCTCTCCGAGCGCAGACGGTCGGTTACATTCCCTCACTCAGCCGCAGGCCGTCAAACTGCTGAGCTTGGTAGAGTCATGATCCATGGCACGGTCAACTCTTTCCGTACTCATGTTCACCACTGAGATGACGCCCAAACCCGGCTCGTGGTCCTTCCGAGCAGGACGGCCGCGTTAAGCCGCGGCGAGAACTACGTTATCGTCGTTCTTTAATTTATAATTGCCCGTTTTTAGGATGGCAGGCGCATCCGCTCGCTATTTCTGCTTCCGTACCCCCGTCGAAACCAGTACGCCCCCTCGTTGTCGCAAAGTCTGGGTAGCTCCGCCTTCCGGGGTGAAAAACGTTGTTACATTTTCTCCGGTGCGGGATAATCCACGCCCTGGGTGTCCACAGTAACCTTTTTCATTCTCTGATCCTTCTTGGGCCGGTCGTTCCAATCCCGTTTGGCAGAGACAATGGCGTCCGCCGTCTCCAGCCCCTCGATCACTTTGCCGAAGGCGGCATAACCGCCATCCAAGTGGGGTGCATCGTCCACCATGACAAAGAACTGGCTCCCGGCGGAATTGGGGTCCATCGCCCGAGCCATGGACAGCACACCCCTGGTGTGGAGCAGCTCATTCTTGACCCCGTTCTGGGAAAACTCCCCTTTGATAGAGTATCCCGGGCCACCGGTGCCCACGCCGTCGGGATCACCTCCCTGAATCATAAAGCCAGGGATCACACGATGAAAAATCAAACCATCATAAAATCCGGATTGAACCAGAGAGATAAAATTGTTCACTGTGTTGGGCGCGGTCCCGGGATACAGCTCCGCCTTCATCACGCCGCCGTCCTCCATCTCAATGGTGACGATGGGGTTGCTCATGGTTACCATCCCTTTCTCTTTCAATAACGGCCCCGGGAGGCCCGGTCCATTTCCCGCTTGGCGTCACGCTGGGCGGCGGCCTCACGCTTGTCATACAGCTTTTTGCCCTTTGCAAGCGCCAGCTCCACCTTCACCCTGGGACCGGAAAAATACAGTGACAGAGGAATCAAAGCGTAACCGTCTTGCTGTACCTTAGCTTGGAGCTTCCTAATTTCACGTCGGTGAAGCAGCAGCTTCCGGGTCCGCCGAGGATCTTTGTTAAAAATATTGCCCTTTTCATAGGGGGAGATGTGCATCCCGTATAAGAACATCTCCCCATCCTTTACCGAACAAAAAGAGTCCCGCAGGTTGACGGCCCCCAACCGGATAGACTTGACCTCGGTCCCCGCCAGCTCGATACCGGCCTCGTACTTATCCTCTACAAAATAATCGTGGAAGGCCTTCCGGTTGGCGGCGATCTGTTTGGTTGATTGCTTACCCATACCCGGCGTCCCTCCTCACTTGGTGTCACTGGTAGTATGATAGCATATCACGTCAGTGCCGCAAATGCAAGAGGAAATCGTTTCTTCCACGAGAAAATTTCTTGCGCTGCAAAGCAATGCGCTCCGGATACCGGGCCTGTCTTCGGCACAAGCAGCCCCCAGCGTTTTGTGCTGGGGGCTGCTTATTATACCGTGGTACGTTCGGTGAGTGTTACGCTGTTTCTTTCACAGACCGGAAAAATCCGCTGGCGATAAGGCACACACAACCCACCAGCAGGCAGGCCCAGGCCCCCACCGAGACATAAAACACGTTCCATCCGATGGTATTGCCGGAGTTATAGGAGAACAGGCCGGCAATAAGCATAATGCGCTGGCCCACGGCGGCGCCGAAAGTGTAGCAATACAGGGCGATGGCGCCCCAGATGGATACGCTGCCAACCAGGTCAAAGTTGCCGAAGTGGGTTGGCGTGTAGACCGACAGGGCGCACAGCACCACACCGATAAAGCCTGCCGCCACAATCATGGTCATGTTGGCCAGTTTGTTATCCACGCTCATGGTACCGCTGACGATGGTCAGAATGGTGCCCACCAATCCCAGCAGGGCCGCCAGAACATTAAGGTAACCGCCAATATTCAGTTTTTTCATCTCAGTTCCCCTCCTTTTTCTTCGTGGAGGACATGACGTACATTGCGCCGCAGGTCACGGCCAGCACGCCAGAGCCAATCTGAATGCCCTTATACAAGGCGCGCCACCAGGGCAGACGGGCCTCAATTCGAGTGGTGGAGTTATAGCGGTTCATCAGATGGCTCACAGTCCAGGAGTAGATGTTCTTGTGGGCGGCGTCTTTCAGCTTCAGCTGAAGGTTGCGGTCGCCGTCGATAAGCTTGGCGGACAAAGTGTAGGGCTGGACCTGATTGACGAACAAAGAGCAGTTCTCCAGCGTGGTGGTCTTGTAGAAGCCGGACTGGCCGCGGGTGTCATAGCAGGTGGTGCCAGAATTGAGCACGGCGGTCCACAGGTCGGTGTCGTCATAAATATCAGTGACGGCGTAGCCGATGAAGCCCCATTCGTTGGCCAGAATCTCGGTCATCAGGCCGTAGCTGCTGGTACACTCGATCGCGCCGATTTTGGAGAAGGAGGTCATAAGGCCCCGCATACCCGCATCGTGGTCGGCGGTGTCGTACTTGCTGGCCTCGAAGGCGATCTGATAGGCCCGCAGCTCCACCTCACGGGCCCGCTGCTCTGTCATATAGGGGGACACGCCGCCGCGCTCAGACTCCTGATCGTTGAAAGCGAAGTGCTTGGGGGCGGCCACCAGGCCGTACTCCAGTGCGCCGATGGCGAACTCCATGGCCGCCACGCCGGACAGGACGGGATCCTCGGAGTAATACTCGCCGTTGCGGCCGTTGTAGGCGTGACGGTGGGTATTCAGGCCGGGGCCCCACAAGATGTTGATGCCGGTGAACAGAGACTCGACGCCCTCAAACTCGCCCAGCTCCTTCATCAGCTCGGGGTTAAAGGTCGACGCGCCCATGGGAGCGTTTGCGAACACCTCGGGGTGCCAGTTGCCGTTGGGATCGTTGGCGGGGATGGCCCAGGGCGCGCCGGGGTCCTTGGAAGCGTTCAGGTTGACGGCGATGCCGTTGCCCGCGTTCTCGGTCATATAGGTCTCCACGGTGCCGATGGACTCCGCGCCGGGAATGGACGGACCGCCGAAGGTGAAGATATACATGGCCTCTTCCAACGTCAGCTGGTCAAGCAGCTTATCCCACAGGGGGTCATCATAGTCTTTGCCAAACATCTCATAGAACTTGATGCCGTTGTCCTGGCCCCACTTGATGTCGGAGGTGTCGTCGTCGGTTTTGAGGTCGTAAATCTTGCCGTTCAGGGCGTCGATCAGCTCCTGGCTGGTGAGGGTCATGCCGGTGTAGCTTTTAGGATAGGTGCCCTCCCAGTCGCTGCGGCTGAGGTAGGTGACCTCGCCGGGCTGGAAGTGGTTCCAGTCGGCATAGGGCAGCTGGTTGGAGATCTTGTAGCCCGTCTTGGACACGGAGAACATGGTTTTGGAGATGAAGCTCTCGCTGATGTCCTTGATATAGGCCTGCTCGGCGTTGCCCTCGCCCACCATCTTGGTCTCGTCCATGCCTTGGGCGGCCATGATGTGGTTCAGAGCATCGTGGGCGCCGTTGCCCACGGCGAAATAGTAGTCGCCCGGGTCCATGATATAGGTGCCCTTGGTGCCGTCTCCGTTGTCATAGCTTTCGTCATAGCTGGCGATGAACTGGAGGTCCACCTTCACATCCACCGTCTCGGAGGCGCCGGGAGCCAGCACATCGGTCTTCTCGAAGTTGAGCAGCTGGATGGCGGGCTTCTCCACGCCGCCTGGGGTGTAGGGAGCCTGACCGTAGATCTGCACGGGGGTCTTGCCCGCAGCATTGCCGGTGTTGGTCACCTTCACGCTGAAGGTGGCGTAGGCGCTGGGGGCCCCGGTCTCGGGATCGGTGGAGATCTCGAACTTGGGCTCGCCCTGCATGGCAAAGTCGAACGTGGTGTAGCTCAGACCGTAGCCGAAGCTGTAGGTCACCTCGTCGGCGTAGTTCCAACCGCCCTTGGAGGCATAGGTCCCGGCGGTGGAGTCGGCCTTGCCGGTTCCGGCCACACAGTCGTAATACCGAGTCTCGTAGTAACGGTAGCCAACATAGATGCCCTCAGCCTCAATGGCGTAAGCGCCTGGAGTGAAGGACAGCACGCCGCCGGAACGGGTGATGGTGCCTTCGGTGTTGGAGTAGTACATCTTGCCCATGTTCTGCATGGCGGGGGCGGACATGTTCTGGGCGGTGAAGATGTCGAACAGGCCGCCGGAGGGGCTGACCCGGCCGCACAGGATGTCGGCCACGCCCAGCATGCCGTAGCAGCCGGGAGCGCCGATCCACAGGATGGCGTCCACATCGGGGTCGTCTTTCAAAGAGCCGATCTCCACGGAGGCGGAGCTGGACACCAGGACGATCACCTTGTCGGAACACTCCTTAGCCAGCTCAATGGCATCCCGCTCGTTCTTGGTCAGGGAGAAGGGCTCGCCGCTCTCAAAGCCCAGGCCGTCGGCCACGCCGCCGGGCAGGTAATCCAGCTGCTCGCAGCTGGGCCGGGCGATGACCACGATGGCCGCATCGCCGTATTGGGCGAAACTGGATTTGAAGCCGGAATTGATGCTCTCGATCTCACTGATCGAGGGCTCGCCGGGGTCGTAAACCTCGGCGGCGGGCTCGTTCTCATAGTGAACGTAGGTCTCGCCCAGCTTCTCGTAGATGTCGATCATGGTCTGGTTCAGATTGAAGCCGGCGCCCTCAAAGTCGAACTCGTCGCCGGTCCAGGGGGTGCCCACGGTGGGTCCCGGAGGGGCCCCACGGGAGCCCACGGACCAGGCCATGGTGTTGGCAAAGTCGGTCTTATTCTTGCTCAGGGCCTGCTCCAGACTGATATACGCGCCCTGGGCCTTCACGCCGAAGCTGGAACCCAGCAGGTTCTTATGGGAGCGGATACCCAGCAGAGTTACGTTGGACCCGGAGCTGAGGGGCAGAGTGTTGTTCTCATTTTTCAGCAGCACGCTGCCCTCCGCAGCCTCCCGGCGGCCCAGGTCGATAGCCGCCGCGATCAGGGCGTTGGAATTGCCCGTGCCGTCGGCGTTCAGATACTCCGCCGGGGGTGTGAACTTGTCATATAGCGGATCATCGGCGGTGTTTTCGGAGACAAATTCTTCGCTGAGAGTGCCCAGGTAGGTGTCGATGGTGCCCGCGTTGGCCTCCAGCACGCTGCCCAGCACCATGGAAATGCTCAGGACAAAGACCAGCAGTGCGGTCAAGCCCCGCCACAGGCCGCTTTTCTTTTTTGCAAGCATGTTTTCACTTCTCCTCCTCATTCTAAAGAATTGTGCCCAAAGCTTTTCTTTCCGGCGGCTTTGCATGTTTGCCGTGGAAGCGGCTCAAAATAGCAAGGCTATTTTGAAATGGCGGACTCAGCCCGCCATGAAACCGGCTTCTTTAATTTTTGTGTCCTCGGGGGCGCAGGCTCCTCCTTTCGTTGGGTCTTCCCCGCCGGGGAAAGCTCCGGCACACATCTTGCGAATCAACTGATTCTGCCGCTATTATATCCGGACCAGTGTCCATTGTCAACAGGTTCACACAATTTTTTCCCGCCTTCATTGTCGATCATCACAACTGCATTGACAAAGACCGCCGGGTGGAGTACCATATGGAATGTGTAATCTGTACAAACGGGAGGGAGGGCTCTGTAATGCAGCGCCAGGATCAACCCACCCGCGAGCGCATTTTAAACGCCGCGGAAAGATTGTTTGCAGAAAAGGGCTATAAGGAGACCACCACCCGGGAAATTGTTCGTGAGGCGGGGGCCAGTCTTTCCTCTCTCCAGGCTCATTTCCAGGGGAAGGAAAATGTCTACTATGAGGTCAGATGCCGGGCCATCGAAGAACTCTACCAGTTTATGCTGCCCAGCCTGGAGGAAATAGACTACATGGACAGTCAGGAAATGCTGTATGGAGAAACGGCCTGGAACCTCCTATATGAGCTCATCTCAAAATACACAGCGTGGTGTTTCGCTCCCAAAAATCGGCACGCCATCACGTTGATTGGCCGGGAAATGCTGGACGGTTCTCCCGTTCAAAACCTGCCGGAGGACAAAATTGAGTCCGTTTTTTCCTATATGCGGCTGCTCTGCCTGCGGTATGTGGGGGCGGAGGAGGGGGACTGGGTCCTGCTGCTGGGACATACTATTTTCTCCACCATGCTCAGCATGGCCAGCACCAGCAATCAGGACGCCTGGCCAGAGTCAGCTTGTTTCAAGCTCACGCAATCCCAGTCCCAGGTCAAATATCAGGTAAAAAATTATATCCTGCTCACCCTGCGAGCATATCTGGACATCCGCAAGACCCGGCCTCAGGAGGAATCCCCCAGAGCGGATGGTACGCCCGCCTTTGAATTAGGATAACACACGGACATGCAGATACGGTCGATTCATGTCGAACGGAGTATAGTTTTCTAAAAATTGGATTAAAGCTGAATTCCCCATTTTACTTGTGGAAAAAGCTGGATATTAAAGTAAAATTGCCCAGGACTTCTGTTGACATTTCATGAAGATAACATTATAATATGGAAGAATCATTTGATTCTTCCTATGCAAACGGGGGCGCAGGAGGATGAGATTGAGAACAACAATAAATTTGAACAAAAGCTGGGTCTTCACCGGCCCGGACGGTTCCCCATACCCGGTGGACGTGCCCCACACCTGGAATAACGTAGACGGCCAGGACGGGGGCAACGACTACTGGCGGGGGACCTGTGTTTACGAGAAGTCCTTCCCCAGGCCGGACTTGGGGCCGGGCCAGCGGGTCTACCTGGAATTTCAAGGGGTGAACGCCTCCGCCAGGGTGGAGCTGAACGGCGTCGAGGTGGGCGCCCACGACGGAGGCTATTCCACCTTCCGCTGGGACGTGACGGACCTCCTTCAGGAGGAGAACGCCCTCACCGTCCACGTGGACAACAGCCGGAACGACCGGGTGTACCCCCAGAAGGCGGATTTCACCTTCTACGGCGGCATTTACCGGGATGTGAACCTCATCCTGGTCAACAAGGACCACTTCGACCTGGACTACTACGGGGGCCCCGGCCTCAAGGTGACCCCCGCCGTCAACGGCTCCAACGGCCAGGTCCGGGTGGAGGCCTTCCACCATGCGGACCGCGCCACAGTGGCCGTCCGCCTGCTGGACGGGGACGGCAAGGCCGTGGCGGAGGGCACCGGGACGGACTGCTCCCTGACCATCTCCAAGGTGCGGCTATGGGACGGGGTGAAGGACCCCTATCTGTACACCTGCGAGGCCACGCTGCTGGTGGACGGCAGAGCGGTGGACCAGATCAGCACCCGGTTCGGTGTGCGCACCTTCTCGGTGGACCCGGAAAAAGGCTTCTTCCTCAACGGGCGGCCCTATCCCCTCCACGGCGTGTCCCGCCACCAGGACTGGAAGGGCATCGGCAACGCCATCACAAAAGAGCACCACGACGCCGACATGGCCATGATCCGGGAGGTGGGGGCCAACACCATCCGGCTGGCCCACTACCAGCACGACCAGTATTTCTACGATCTGTGCGATGAATACGGCATGGTGGTCTGGGCAGAGATCCCCTATATCTCCGAGCACATGCCGGGCGGCCGGGAGAATACCCTGTCCCAGGCCAGGGAGCTGGTGGTGCAGAACTACAACCACCCCTCCATCGTGGTGTGGGGGGTGTCCAATGAGATCACCATCTCCACCAAGGACAAGGCAGACATGCTGGACAACCACCGGGTGCTCAACGACCTGTATCACAAGATGGACCCCACCCGGCTGACCACCCTGGCCTGCTACGCCATGTGCGGGCCCTTCAACCGCTCCGCCCATATCACGGACCTGGTGAGCTGGAACCTGTATCTGGGCTGGTACGTACCGGGGCTGTTCCTCAACGACCTGTGGATGGGCTTCTTCCATTTCCGCTACCCGAAACGCCCGCTGGGGTACTCCGAGTACGGCTGCGAGGCCATGCCGAACCTCCACTCCTCCAAGCCCCGCCGGGGGGACCATACCGAGGAATATCAGTGTGTTTACAATGAATACATGCTGAACTGCTTCGCCAAACACCCCTACCTGTGGGCCACCCATCTGTGGAATATGTTCGACTTCGCCGCCGACGCTCGGGACCAGGGGGGCGAGCCGGGGATGAACCACAAGGGCATCGTCACCTTCGACCGGAAGATCAAAAAGGACAGCTTCTATATCTACAAGGCGTGGTGGAGCGACGAGCCCTTCGTGCACATCTGCGGGCGGCGGTACGTGGACCGGCCCGAGGCTGTCACCACCGTAAAGGTGTACTCCAACCAGCCCCGCGTGGCGCTGTACGCCGGCGGGGCGCTCATTGAGGAGAAGTCCGGGGACAAGGTATTTGAATTCAAGGTCCCGCTCAGCGGCCAGGTGGAGCTGAAGGCGGTGGCCGGGGACTGTACGGACTCCTGTGTCCTCCGGCATGTGGATACGCCCAACCCGGCCTACAAGCTCCAGGGGAAAAGTTCTAACAGTGCCAACTGGGTGTAAAGAAGCGCGAGCGCAGGCGCATAGGGGAGCTTGGACCGAAGCGAGAACAAAAGCCCAGCCGCCGGAGAGCGGCGGGTTTTGTTCGAGTCGGAGGGAAAGCGACCCGGCCATGCGCCCAACGTGAGCGTGACAAGAACGCGCGACAACATTTAGAGGAGGAGAGTCCATGAGCCAAGAACCCAACACCGGCCTGAACCGGGCCAAACCATATCAATTGGTGCTGTTTCCCCTGAACAACGGCGCCACCAACGTGTATTTCGTCCTGATTCTGTCCTATGTGGCCCAGTTCGGCTCCAGCATCCTGAAGCTGGGCATGTTCGCCTCCATCATGGTGACGGTAATGCGGGTGGCCGACGCCGTCACCGACCCCATCATCGGGGCCATGATGGACCGCACCAGCACCAAGATCGGCAAGTTCCGGCCCTTCATGATCCTGGGCAGCGCCGTCATGGCGGTGAGCGTGGTCTGCCTGTATATCCTGACCCCGCTGAT
>ERZ808028.449-NODE-449-length-35024-cov-5.532921_pt1 | contig 35024 bp, 28 predicted proteins | sample MGYA00380184_ERZ808028 | MGnify/ENA primary metagenome ERZ808028 (study PRJEB31490, sample SAMN06133397) | mouse gut metagenome | isolation source: J8_1 | host: mice | place: China: Chengdu | collected 2015-05 ...
GCCACCTTGCGCAATATACGAGCTCCTCGTGCGCAAATCACCTTTCGTAATAACTAAGACGTGCTTGTGTTTTGGTAGCAGGCGTGCCGTTTGAAGTGCCGCAATGCCGCTACCGAGGATGATAATGTCTACATGCATGTGTACATACCTTCTTTTACAGTTGTCTTGTCACATATATTTACATAAAATATTCAATAAGACAAGAGCTAGAAAAGGGGATTGCGATGGTTTATTTAGATTATGCGGCCACATCACCGATGAGTGAGGCGGCGCTTGAAACGTATGAAAAAATTGCACGACAATATTATGGTAATGCATCTAGCTTGCATGAGGATGGCTGGATGGCAAAGCAAGTACTCGACAATGCGCGCGCGATGATTGCACATATTGCAGGTGTTGAGGCACGAGGAATTTATTTTACCGGCAGTGGCACCGAGGCTAATTTAATTGGCATTATGTCGCTCGCACTCGCATCGACTAAGCGGCACATTATTACGTCAATGGCCGAGCATACGTCGGTACATGCGGCGATGAATGCGCTTGAACGCATGGGCTATCGTGTGACGCGTTTGCCGCTACAGCAAAATGGCTTGATTGATTGTGCATTAGTTGAACGCACGATTGATGACGATACGTGCTTATTAGCATTGCAGCATATTAATCCGGAAATCGGCAGTATTCAGCCAATTGCGCAACTTGCAGAAATCGCGCGGCGTCATGAGGTATTACTACATGTAGATTGTGTACAGTCTTTTGCGAAAGTGCCACTTGATTTTGTTCGGCATATTGATTCTTTTTCTTGTTCGGCTCATAAAATAGGCGGGCCTAAAAGCTGTGGAGCGGTTTATATTAAGCCGGGAAGCAGGATAGTCCCTCTTTTCCCAGGATTAACACATGAGAAGGGCTTACGAGGTGGCACAGTGGATGTGGCTGCAAATGGCGCGTTTGCAGTTGCAGCTGAGGCATGTAGTAATCAAACAAACCATCGGCATTTTACAACGCTTCGAAACGTGTTAAAGAAGCGTTTAGCGGGTAATAAATACACGTTACTAGAAGCGTCTGTTCAGTATCCTGGTATTTGTGGCTTACTCGTGCATGGCTATGAGGGGCAGTATGTCATGTTACGGCTAAGCGAACGAGGGGTGATGGTCTCGACTGGAAGTGCTTGTGATAGTTCGCATGAAGCGGGAACAAAAGCCATTATGGCGATGGGCGCGTCAGTTGATGAGGCGCGCCAATTTTTCCGTATTTCATTTGGTACTCGGACAACGATAAAGGAAATTGAAATTCTTTGTGAAATTTTAAATGATTTTTAAGACGTAAATTGTAGTGACAAGTTGTCAAATCATTCCTTGAAAGATTGATTTCACAAGAGTTTCGAGAGATTTTTGCTTATATAAAAAAACAAAAGGCTTTAATTTTAAGTTGTATGACATCTTTTTGTCAAGTCTTAAAGCCTTGAAAAGTAACGAAATTTGCTATATAGTCATAATAGAAAATCAGCTAATTGGAGGACTTACTGACATGAAAAATATTTATGCCGTTATTTTGGCTGCTGGCCAAGGCACACGTATGAAGTCTAAATTATATAAAGTTCTTCATTCTGTATGTGGAAAACCAATGGTAGAACATGTGGTAGACCATATTCAAACGCTTGATGTAGCACGTACAGTATCAATTGTTGGTCATGGTGCAGAAAAAGTAAAAGAACAACTTGGCGATAAGAGTGAATATGTACTACAAGCCGAACAGCTTGGTACAGGTCACGCCGTTCAACAAGCAGAATCATTACTAGGCGACCTTGAAGGGACAACAATCGTTATTTGTGGTGATACGCCATTGATTCGTCCAGAAACAATGAAAGCGCTTATCGAACATCATGAATCTGAAAACGCAAAAGCAACAATTTTAACTGCAGTAGCGGAGGATCCAACTGGTTACGGTCGTGTCCTACGCGCTGCTGACGGTCAAGTTGAAGCGATTGTCGAACATAAAGATGCAACAGAAGAACAACGTTTAGTAACTGAAATCAATACAGGCACATATTGCTTTGACAACAAAGCATTATTTACTGCATTGAAATCAGTAAACAATGACAACGTTCAAGGTGAGTACTACTTACCGGACGTTATTAGCATTCTAAAAGAGCAAGGTGAAATCGTTGCAGCTTCAATCTGCGATGACTTCTCTGAAACGCTTGGTGTGAATGACCGCTTTGCTTTAGCACAAGCGGAAACACTTATGCGCGCTCGCATCAATGAGAAACATATGCGTAACGGTGTCACAATCATTAATCCAGATAATACGTATATCGGTACCGACGTTGAAATCGGCCGCGATACGATTTTACTGCCAGGCACAATGCTTGAAGGGAAAGTAATTATCGGGGAAGATTGTGTTATCGGACCGAATACGCACGTTAAAGATAGCCAAATCGGCGATCGTACAAACGTGAAAAATTCGGTTGTAGAAGAAAGTGTTGTTGGAGAAGACGTAGCCGTTGGACCTTTCGCACATCTTCGTCCAGCATCGAATGTGGGCAACCACGCAAAAGTTGGGAACTTCGTTGAATTGAAGAAAACAACACTAGGTGAGGGAAGTAAAGCTTCTCACTTAACTTACTTAGGCGATGCTGAGATTGGTGCTGACGTCAACATTGGTTGTGGTACAATTACTGTGAACTATGATGGCGTTAATAAGTTCAAAACAATCATCAAGGACAAAGCGTTCGTTGGTTGTAATGCAAACTTAATGGCACCAGTCACTTTAGGTGAAAAATCGCTAATTGCAGCGGGCACGACGGTCTCAAAAGATGTACCGGACAACGCGCTTGCAATTGGTCGCTCTCGTCAAGAGAACAAAGAAAACTACGTGAAGTAATTAAATTTAAAATAATTTATAATCAAACAGGAGGCCATCATGCCGTATCAATATGCTAACTCAAATTTAAAAATCTTTTCACTAAACTCAAATGAACCCCTTGCTTCTGCAATCGCCGAGGAAATGGGCGTAGAGCTAGGTAAAAGTTCTGTAAAACACTTCAGTGATGGAGAAATTCAAATCAGTATTGAGGAAAGTATTCGTGGTTGTGACGTATTTATCGTGCAGTCAACTTCAGCTCCAGTAAACGAAAACTTAATGGAGTTATTAATCATGGTCGACGCTGTGAAACGTGCTTCTGCACGCACAGTAAACGTAGTAATGCCTTATTACGGCTATGCTCGTCAAGATCGTAAAGCACGTTCACGTGAACCAATTACGGCAAAACTTGTAGCAAACCTTCTAGAAACAGCTGGCGCAACTCGCGTAGTATTACTAGATTTACATGCTCCACAAATCCAAGGTTTCTTCGATATCTTAATCGACCACTTAGTAGGTGTTCCATTATTATCTGATCACTTCAAATCAAAAGGTTTCGAAGGTAATGATTTAGTAATCGTATCACCTGACCACGGTGGCGTAACTCGTGCGCGTAAAATGGCTGAACGTCTTAAAGCACCAATCGCTATCATCGATAAACGTCGTCCAAAACCAAACGTTGCTGAAGTAATGAACATCGTTGGTAATGTTGAAGGCAAAACATGTATCTTAATCGATGACATCATCGATACTGCTGGTACAATCACTATCGGTGCTGCAGCTCTTAAAGAGTCTGGCGCGAAAGAAGTTTACGCTTGCTGTACTCACCCAGTTCTTTCTGGTCCAGCAATCGAACGTATCGAAAACTCTGTAATTAAAGAATTAGTTGTAACTGACTCAATCCAATTATCAGAAGAGAAAAAATCACCAAAGATTCACCAACTTTCTGTTGCAAAATTATTAGCTGATGCGATCGTACGCATTTACGAAAACAAATCAGTAAGTAAATTATTTGATTAATATTTAACGTATTTGATAAGGGAACTCGGTAAAATTATCGAGTTCCCTTTTTTTATATTAAAATGCTGCCAAAGCCTATCACGATGCATGTTAGGGACTTGTTTTAATTGCTTGAAAAGTAGTGCTTTTTACTCGTAAATGTTTTAATTCCATTCAGACTGGGAAGAGATTATATGTGACACAAACAAATATAAATTTTTTCGATAGATGAGAAAGGGGAAATTTTTTTTATGAGTACATCAATCAAAGCAAAAGCTCGAGAAGCGCATAAGCGTTCAGTAAAAACAGAATTGCGTAAGACGGGGTACGTGCCAGCAATCGTGTACGGCTTTAAAACAGAGTCTACCCCAATCGCAGTAAACGAAAAAGAATTGGAAAAAACAATTCGTACGGAGGGCCGTAATGCAATCTTATCGTTAGATGTAGATGGCAAAAAGGTGAATGCCGTATTAAAAGAAGTACAAAAAGAGCCACTTAAAGGTAAATTAATCCACTTAGACTTCTTAGCAGTAAGCATGCGTCAAGAACTTGAGGTTGAGGTGCCAGTTGTTGCAACAGGTAAATCTGTCGGCGTTAAAGAAGGCGGCGTATTACAACAACCAAATCGTGAGCTGAAATTAACGGTGAAACCATCTGATATTCCTGAAAATATTGAAGTCGATATTACAGAATTAGCAATTGGTGATACGTTAACAGTTGGCGACATCCGCGACAAAGTAGACTTTACAATTGTCGATGAGGATGACGTTGTATTAGTAACAGTATCAACACCAGTATCTGAGGCTGAGCTTGAGGCAGATCTTGAAACAACTGAACCAGTTGCAGATAACGGTACGGTTGATGAAGAGGCTAAAGAAGAATAAGCTAGAATTGAAAAGCTTATAAATAAAAAAGGCGGGGATTGCGCAGTTGGCGTGATGCCCGCCTTTATTTTTGCGATAGTGAGTCTCCTCGGCTATTTCATACAACATATGTTAAAATAAAGGATGATTAGCAACTGAAAAGGAAGAGGTTTCACATATGAAATTATTTATTGGCCTTGGAAATCCAGGGAAGCAATATGAACATACACATCACAATGTTGGGTTCGATACAATCGATGTATTAGCAGATAAATGGGGCATCGATATGAACCAAACGAAATTTAACGCTGTTTTTGGAATGGCTCACCGCCCAGAAGGTAAGGTTGTGTTAATGAAACCATTAACGTATATGAACTTATCTGGTGAAGCAGTGCGCCCATTAATGGATTATTATGATATCGATATCGAAGACATTGTCGTTATTTACGATGATATGGATATTGATAAAGGCACCCTTCGCTTACGCCAAAAAGGTAGTGCTGGTGGCCATAATGGTATTAAATCATTGATTCAGCATTTAGGTACACAAAACTTCAACCGTGTGCGCATCGGCATTAGTCGTCCGCCACAAGGCATGAAAGTACCGGATTACGTATTATCGCGTTTTTCTAAAGAAGAATGGCCTGATATGGAAAAAGCATTCGACAAGGCGGCGGATGCCTGTGCTTTCTTCACAGAAAAACCATTTGCAGAAGTAATGAACAAGTTTAATCAAAAATAATGGATTCAGCGAATAAGGAATGAGCTTTGGCCGAATGTGAGGTCAAAGCCTTTTATATATAGCAAAAACGGGAGGAACACGAATGGAAGCTTTACGCAAGCTACTTATGCAGGATCAGCATGTTAGCCATTTCATCGAGCAGCTTGAGCAAGGTTTAAGCAATGTGCTCGTAACAGGGTTATCAGGAAGTGCAAGACCTGCCTTTATCGACACAATTTTTAAAGCATTAAATAAACCGATTTATATTATGGCACCAAACTTATTACAAGGACAAAAAATGTATGACGACCTCGCAAAATTATTAGGGGATGACGTTGTGCATTATTATCCTGCGGATGAATTTATCGCTGCAGATATGACCGTAGCGAGTCCGGAGTTACGTGCGGCACGTATCGAAACACTCGATCATTTAATTCATGATGCACGTGGTGTGTACATTATTCCAATCGCTGGTATGCGTAAGATGATGCAACCTAAAGAGGAATGGAAAAAACTACGTGTGCCATTAGTTGTTGGTGAGGACGTCGATATAAATGCGGTGCTCGAACAGCTCGTTGTGATGGGCTACAGCCGCGGTAAAATGGTGACATCTCCTGGCGAATTTGCGCTGCGTGGTGGCATTTTAGACGTGTATCCTCCGTATATGGAAACGCCAATACGTGTGGAGTTTTTCGATACAGAAATTGATTCGATTCGTACGTTTTCAGCAGATGACCAGCGCTCGATTGATAAGCTAGAACACATGATGATATTACCTGCTACGGAGTTTGTGTTAACAAAAGTACAACGTCAGCAATTGGCAGCACGACTTGAGAAGGCACTAGCGGATAGCTTGAAGCAGGTGCAGTCGGATGACATTAAAACATTACTCTACGAAAACATTCAAGCGGATATTGATTTATTACAGCAAGCAGAGCTACCGGATTACACGAATCGTTTTGGCTCATTACTTTATGATAAGCCGGCATTTTTAGGTGACTATTTTGCGAAAGATGGCGTTGTTATTTATGACGAGCTTGGTCGCGTGCAAGAAGTAATGGAGGCATGGGAAAATGAGGAGCAGGAATGGTTCTTATCGTTAATTGAAGCGGGCAAAATGGTTCACGCGGTAAAGCCATCGTTTAATTTAAAAGAGATTATGGCAAATCTATCGCAACAATCCGTTTACTTTGCGTTATTTGCACGTAGTTTTGCCGGCGTTCGATTCCAACAAACCGAGGCCTTTTCATGTAAACCGATGCAACATTTCCACGGTCAAATGGCGATGTTACAAAATGAAATGGAGCGCTGGTTAAATAGTGCCTTCACAGTGCTATTTATGACTGAAGACGAGGAACGTTTGCCAGTTATTCAATCGATGTTTGATGAATATAATATTCATGTGCAGCTAGGGGCGCCCCAAGGACCTGGTGTTTATGCGATGGCTGGCAATTTATCGGCGGGGTTTGAGCTACCGTTACAGCGTATTGCGGTCGTAACGGAAGAAGAGCTATTTAAGCAGAAGCCGAAGAAAAAAACACGCCCTCAAAAAATGACCAATGCCGAGCGTATTAAAAGTTATAGTGAAATTAAGCCGGGTGACTATATTGTCCACGTGCATCACGGGATTGGTAAATACATCGGTATTGAAACGCTTGAGGTAGGCGGCAAACATAAGGATTATTTGAATATTATGTACCGCGGTGACGATAAATTATTCGTACCGGTTGACCAAATTGATTTAATTCAAAAATATGTGGCTTCAGAGGATAAAACCCCGAAAGTGCATAAATTAGGCGGCGCAGAGTGGCAAAAAACGAAGCGAAAAGTATCTTCTGCAGTGCAGGACATTGCGGATGATTTAATTAAGCTCTATGCCAAACGTGAGGCGGAGCGCGGCTATGCTTTCTCTCCTGATGGCGATGAAATCCGTTCATTCGAAATGAATTTCCCGTATGAGGAAACGGACGATCAACTGCGGACGATTCGTGAAGTGAAGGCGGATATGGAACGTGAACGCCCAATGGACCGACTTGTGTGCGGTGATGTTGGTTACGGTAAAACGGAGGTAGCAATCCGTGCAGCATATAAGGCGATTTTAGATGGTAAGCAAGTGGCCTTCCTTGTGCCAACGACGATTTTAGCACAGCAACATTTTGAGACGCTTCAGGAGCGATTCCAAGAAGAGGCCGTTAATGTCGGTATGCTAAGTCGTTTCCGTACGCGTAAGCAGCAAAATGAAACGATTAAAGGCTTAAAAGACGGCACGATTGATATTGTGGTCGGCACACATCGTTTATTATCGAAGGATGTTATTTACAATGACTTAGGCTTACTGATTGTCGATGAAGAACAGCGCTTTGGTGTGACACATAAGGAAAAAATTAAAACATTACGTGCGAATGTGGATGTGCTGACATTAACGGCGACACCGATTCCACGGACACTGCATATGTCGATGGTTGGGGTACGTGATTTATCGGTTATTGAAACACCGCCCGCAAACCGCTTCCCAGTACAGACATATGTCATGGAATATAACGGAGCGCTTGTGCGCGAGGCAATTGAGCGTGAAATGTCACGTGGTGGTCAGGTATTCTACTTACACAATCGTGTCGAGGATATGGCACGTGAGGTAGAAAAAATCCAGCTGCTTGTACCAGAAGCACGCATTGGGCATGCGCATGGTAAGATGACTGAATCTGAACTTGAATCAATGATTTACGGTTTCCTTGAGGGTGAATATGATGTTCTTGTGACGACAACGATTATTGAAACCGGTGTCGATATGCCAAACGCCAATACGTTAATCGTCAACAATGCTGACCATATGGGCCTCTCACAACTGTATCAGTTGCGTGGACGTGTAGGGCGTTCAAATCGTGTCGCCTATGCGTACTTTATGTACCAACGAGACAAAGTGTTAACCGAAGTATCAGAACAACGTCTACAAGCGATTAAAGAGTTTACAGAGCTTGGCTCAGGCTTTAAAATTGCGATGCGTGATTTATCGATTCGTGGTGCGGGTAACCTACTCGGTGCACAGCAACATGGCTTTATTGATTCTGTCGGCTTCGACTTGTATTCACAAATGCTTGAAGAAGCGGTGAATGAGCGTCGTGCCGCAAAAGGAGAAGATACTAAACCGCGTCTACCAGACCCAGAAATCATGCTGCCATATGATGCATATATTCCAGATGAATATATCCCGGATGGCTTCCAAAAAATCCAGATGTATAAGCGCATTAAAGCGATTGATGGACAGGAAATGTATGACGAATTGATCGATGAAATGACGGACCGATTCGGTGATATGCCAGCTGAAACTGAACGTCTAATGCATATCGCGTTAATTCGTGCGTCTGCGATGAAGGTGGGCGTTGAGTCGATTAAAGAGAAAAACAAAATCGTACGCATCCAGTTTTCAGAAATGGGCTCTGGTATGGTTGACGGTGCTAAAATCGTTTCAGACTCGATGCAGTTTGGCCGCGCAGTCGGCTTCTCATTTGAAGAAAATAAATTGGCGCTCACAATTGATGAGCGTAAAGTAAGTGGTGAGCTGCCATTTGATGTACTTGAAAAATTAGTACTTAGCTTACCAGATGCATTAAAAGAAGCATAAAAAAAGAGGTCGGGTGCATCCGACCTCTTTTTTTAACGTCTAGTATTTAATTGCTTTATTAAATCACTCGTTGCGGTATCGATTTCTTCACTTAGTAATTCACGTGTGCCATCTGGATGAAGAAGATACAGGCGAATCCAGCCCCCCTTCTTCTCGGTAATGATTCGTGCCTTGGACGCCGTCTTCAAATTCGCCGCAAAAACATTTGATGACTGGCGATTTGACGCTGTTTGGTTGTACGAAGCTGTATTGTGAAAGGAATTAATTTTCGATAAACGCATATCATCACCCCCTTTTTCTTACCTATCGGCCACAAGCCTAGAACATTGATTATATGCTATACTGACGTAGAAATTTTAAACGAAAAGAGGTTGCCGAATGTCTAAGAGCAATGGAATGAAGGACTATGCGAAGGGCGTCATGGTACTGACGCTTGCGATGCTGTTTGTGAAAGTACTCAGCATGGTATATCGCATCCCTTTCCAAAACTTAGTAGGAGACGAAGGATTTTATATTTATCAGCAAGTATATCCGTTCGTCGCCGTATTTATGACATGGACGGCAAGTGGACTCGCGATTGCGATTTCTCGTGTACTAACGGAGTCGAACGAATCCTGGGATGAATTGATGCGTGTCATGCTACGCTATTTAGTAGCACTCGCGCTCGTATTATTTATTGGTTTATATAGTCTGTCATCATTTTTCGCATCGATGATGGGTGATAGCGGTCTTGCACCACTACTTAAAGTTGGTAGTTACATTGCGCTCACCATTCCATTTTTAGCGCTTTATAAAGGTCATGCGCAGGCAACAGGGGATTTACATGTTGTCGCTAAGTCACAGGTCGCTGAGCAGATTGTACGCGTCGCGATTATTTTAGTTGGTACATGGCTTGTCATGCGTGCCGGCGCATCCCTTTATATCGCAGGCGAGGTTGCAACGATTGGGACGGTAGTTGGTGAGGTTGCAGGGGTTTTAGTGCTGTACGTATTGCTACGTAAAAAAGCGCATATTTCATGGAAGCGTACGACCATTCCACGCGCGCGCCAGTGGCATCTAATGAAACGCTTAACGATTTATAGTATCGGCATTAGCTTGAGTAGCTTATTACTTATTTTATTTCAGCTTGTCGATTCCTTTACAATTTTTGAGACATTAGTAGATAAAGGAATGGCCATCAACGAAGCGATGGCGGAGAAGGGGATATACGACCGCGGGCAGCCGCTTGTACAAGTTGGTCTTGTGCTTGCCTCATCCCTATCGATGGCGATTGTGCCACTGATTACGACGGCGATGAAGCGTCATCAAAAGGTGGAGGCGGCGAATTATATGCGTCTTACTTTTAGTGTGTCGATGCTCGTTGGTGTTGCAGCAACGGCTGGATTAATGCTTGTTATGCCTTATATGAATGCAATGATGTTTAAAACAAATGCGCTATCAGGGATGTTGTCGTTATTCGTGTTACAAATTATTTGGCTGTCGATTATTATGCCGATGATGGCGGTTTTACAAGGACTTGGCTATACAAAACACCCTTCGCTATTGCTCATTGGCGGTTTAATCGTTAAACTTTTATGTAATGATGTCTTTATCCAATGGTTTGGTATTGCAGGCGCTGCACTTGCAAGTAATGCCGGTCTAGCTTTCACTGCACTACTACTTATTCGCTTTATCAAAAAAGTGTATCCCATCTCGCTCGTTTCACCCACATTTACACGTGGCGTGCTGTTGGCTACACTGGCGATGGCGTTTGCAGTTGAAATTTGGATTTTCGGCATCACATTCATGTGCGCCACTTATAATGTGTCATTTAGAATGACCGCCACGATTACGGCACTTACAGCAGTCTGTGTAGGAGCAATCGCATTTCTTACCGTTTGTGCAAAACGAGAGGTGCTGTCAGTCGAGGACTGGTCGGTTCTTCCATTAGGACGACGAGTGGCCGCATTCCAGCTTTATGTAAATCGCGTTAAAAAATAAAGAAACAGGTGAACTTATTATGCATCAAATTACAGTAATTGGGCTTGGCGCAGGTGATTTTGAACAACTGCCAATGGGTGTTTATAAAACGTTAAAAAACGCTCCGAAAATTTATGTTCGTACGGAAGACCATCCCGTGTTGGACGAATTAAAAGAGGAGGGCGTAACGTTCGAAAGTTTTGACCTTATTTATGAAAAACATGGCGAGTTTTTACCCGTCTATCAAGAAATCGTCGACACATTAAAAGGCTATGCGGAACATGATGATGTAATCTATGCAGTGCCAGGACATCCACTTGTAGCTGAAATGACTGTGGAGCTATTAATTGAAGAAGAAAAACAAGGCAATGTGAAGTTGAAAATCGAAGGCGGTCAAAGCTTTTTAGATGCCGTATTTGCAACATTGAAAATTGACCCAATCGATGGCTTCCAGCTTGTTGATGGTGCAACATTCTCGATTCACCATGTCAATATGAACAATCATTTACTAATCGCGCAAGTGTACGATCAATTTAGCGCCTCAGAAGTGAAATTAACATTAATGGATAAATACCATGCAGAATATCCCGTAACGATTGTGACAGCGGCTGGTTCAAAACAGGAGTCAGTTATTACTGTACCTCTTTACGAGCTAGACCACGTCGCAGAAATTAGTAATCTAACGACTGTATATGTGCCGCCTGTAACGAAGCGTGAGGATGCGCTACGCGAATGGTCAACATTCCGTGACATTATGTCAACGATGCGCGGTCCAAATGGTTGTGAGTGGGATAAAGCACAAACGCATGAGACGATGAAACGCTATATGCTTGAAGAAATGCATGAAGCACTTCAAGCGATTGATGAGCAAGATGATGAGCATATGATTGAGGAATTTGGTGATATGCTGATGCTTGTCTTCATGCAAGCGCAAATCGGTGAAGATGCCGGTTTCTTCAACTTAGAGGACCTATTAGCAGGGGCCGCTGAAAAAATGATGCGTCGCCACCCACATGTCTTTGGTGATACGGTTGTAAATAGTGTTGAGGACATTAATGCAAACTGGGAAAAAATCAAAAAAGAAGAGCATGAAGCAGCAGGAGCAGATGATGCACCAATTATGGACGGTGAATACCGTGCGATGTCTTCATTACAAACCGCTTACAATTACCAACGTCGCGCTGCTAAATTAGGCTTTGAATGGCCTGAAGATGAACAATACTGGTGGAACTTTGAAGAAGAGTTATCTGATTTCAAAGATGCTGCTTTAGCGAATAACGAAAACAAAATGGATCAATACAGTAACGCCTTAATTGCCTTTGTAAACTTAGGACGTCATTATAAAATTTCTGCAGAAGAAGCTATGCTACATGCCAATGTGAAATATGCGAAACGCTTCGGTAAAATGGAAGCACGCGTAAAAGAGAGCGGCAAAGAGTGGAAAGATTTTTCAGTCGATGAGTTACTGCAATTTTGGGCGGAAGCGAAAGGATAGATACGATGCGTTTAGATAAATTTTTAAAAGTATCACGTTTAATTAAACGTCGTACATTAGCGAAAGAGGTTTCAGAGCAAGGACGTATTACCATCAATGACAAAGTAGCGAAACCAAGTACGAAAGTAAAAGCTGGCGATGTGCTCGCTATTCGTTTTGGTCAAAAAATCGTTACAGCTCGCATTGAAATGTTAAAAGATGTCGTACGTAAAGATGAAGCTCATTTGATGTATACAGTTTTAAGTGAAGAGAAGCTAGAAAAAGTGGAACTTCAATTTATTGATGACGAAGATTAATTATAAGCCTGGTTGCCATTTTAGGTAACCGGGTTTATTTTTTTAGAAATCGGGAAAAATTACAATGATGCAGAAAAACATTTTTTCTGGAAAATTTACTATTTTTTTATAAGAAACAGGTCTAATGTTTGCCATTCGACTAAGTGTTATTTCCTGAATATAGAAATTTTAAGGATGCTACTTAAAAATCGTTTAAAATTCCGATATAATGAGTGCGAAAGAGAGGGAGTACATATGGCGAAAAGCAATCCTCAAAACAAAACGACACAATTGCACCCGGAGTTTAACCAGCAACAACAGCGCAAAATTAATTATAAAAAAAGACAGCGTAAAGTTGCCCGCAATCGCCTTATGCTTATGTTTGGCGTCTTTTTCCTTATCATTAGTGGATTGGAGTTTACGTATCATGAACAACGCCAAGTACTAGAAGAAAAACAAAAACAAAGTCAGGCTTTAACTCAGGAGTTAAAAGACCAAAAAGAATTAAAAAAAGACCTTGAAGTAGAAATTAAACAACTGAACGATGATGACTATATTGCCCAGCTAGCAAGGGAAAAGCTATTTTTATCTGAAAAAGGTGAGGTTCTATTCACTCTTCCAAAGAAAGATGAAAAGAAACAAAAAAATGATGAGTCGTCAAATTAGTGTTGTTGACACTGTTCTTTTGTTAGTTATAATAAGTAGGTAGTAGCGCGAAAAAATACGCGTAATCGATTTTATTGACTGACTTACGAGTCGCTTAAATTTTAAGGAGGAGCATTTTTTTTATGTCAATCGAAGTAGGAAGCAAAGTACAAGGTAAAGTAACAGGTATTACAAATTTCGGAGCGTTCGTAGAACTTCCGGACAAATCAACAGGTCTTGTGCATATTAGTGAAGTTGCTGATAACTATGTAAAAGATATCAACGATCACTTAAAAGTTGGTGACGTAGTTGAAGTGAAAGTAATGAACGTAGAAGCTGACGGTAAAATTGGTCTTTCTATTCGTAAAGCCAAACCAGAATCAGAACGTCAAGATCGTCCACAACGTCAAGATCGTCCGCATCGCCCACGTAACAACAATCGTGGAGGCGGTCGTCACGAAACTCGTCAACCACAAGAGAACTTTGAACAAAAAATGGCGCGCTTCATTAAAGATAGTGACGAACGTTTAGCAACATTAAAACGTGCAACTGAATCAAAACGCGGAGGTCGCGGCGCTCGCCGAGGCTAATACGTTGGAATACAGCTCAGCTATTGCATGAGTTGAGCAAGAGACTAGCATTTTTGCTAGTCTCTTTTTTATGAGCCATTTCAAATAATCTAGATGAAATCGCTTATGACCTCAAGAAGCGGGTTTTGGCTACGACATAATTAAAAATAAGTGTCATCTAAAGACTATTTCTTCATGAAAAAATAAGGTATTTTTAATTTTTTTGCATATCTTGTCAATGAAAATTTTTATTTACTAATTTTTTATCAAATCATTATGATTTTTAAGAACGACACTTACTGTAATAGAGACAGAAATCAAAAAAGCGGGGCTATTTTCGCGCTCTAACGGGTGTTTTTTATGTAAAAAATCTTTGATGAACAGAATACATGTCATTTATTTAAAAAGGTACAAAATGCGTCAAGTCAACGTCGCTTAAAAAATAATTGCTGCAAAAATAGTCCGTCAGAGACTCAAAATAGGCTCAAAAATACGAAAAAGGGGATTGTATAATCCCGTTATTGTTTCAAGTTTGTATAAATTCATCGTAATTATCGCCAAAAAATGCGTAATTATTTATGATACTGTTCATTTCAAGCAAATGATTAGCCAATAACTAGACGTATTCGACTATAGATGACACATATTTAATTATATGTCGTATCTAAAAGACGCTTTCTAAGGTCATTGACTATTTTTTGGTATCTGTTAGTCGTTATGTTGATTGCTGCCGTATGGATTAAAATTTTAAAATCATATCGTGAAAACGGCATAAAAAAAGAAGCACTTATCAAGTAAGTGCTTCTTTAGTATGACCCCTACGGGATTCGAACCCGTGTTACCGCCGTGAAAGGGCGGTGTCTTAACCGCTTGACCAAGGGGCCGTTATTGGTGGCGGCCGAGGGGATCGAACCCCCGACCTCCCGGGTATGAACCGGACGCTCTAGCCAGCTGAGCTAGGCCGCCATTTGCAACAACAAAATTAATATTACAAGACAACGCTTGAGACGTCAACATTTTTTTCGAAGAAATAATAAATTTTTTTCATCGGGTGCTTGTTCTTACAAATATTAGGGTAATACGAAAGTAACGAGCGACTTTAGAACCTATTGCAGCGTTTAATTAAAGGGAAGTAGCGAATGAATTTCTAATCGATGCTAAACTAATAGCGAGGTGAAATCATTTGGAACTTGAAAAACAAGCGTATGACTTTATTAAACAATGTCAATTATATAAAGCACAAACGAATGTCCTCGTTGCTTGTTCAGGTGGTATTGATTCAATGGTATTACTTGATTATCTTGTAGCACAAAAACAGCGCTTAAATTTAACTTCTGTTGCAGCAGTTCATGTGAATCATATGCTACGTGGCAAAGAATCAGATGAGGATGCAGCGTTTGTCGAAGCTTATTGTGAGGCGCGCGGTATTCAGCTTTTTCTAAAAGCGATTCCGATTCCGGCATTAGTAGCAAAAGAGCAAGGAAATGTTGAAGCGATTGCACGACGCGAGCGCTATCGCTTTTTTGAAGAAGTGATGCACAAAGAGCATTTTGCGACACTATCGCTCGCTCACCATGCAGATGATCAAATTGAAAATGTCATCATGGCGTTAGCAAAAGGGCTGCAACAAGGTACGCAAGGGATGCCGGTTCGACGTGCGTTAGGAAACGCAGAACTTGTGCGTCCATTTCTATCCTCAACGCGTCAGCAAATCGAGAACTATGCAGCGAAGCATCAGCTCGTCTACCGGGAAGATTCTACAAATAATAGTGATGAGTATGTACGCAATCGTCTACGCCATCATGTCGTACCATTATTACGTGCTGAAAATCCTAATATTGCAGAGGCAGTGCGCGTATTTACAGAGCAGCGTCAGCAAGATGAGGCTTATTTTCAAATGATGGCGCAGCAAGTTTACGATGAGATTGTCATACTACGTGAAAATAATTTAATAGATGTTGATGTAAAACGATTTCAACTACAGCCAGTAGCTTTACAAAGGAGAATCATTCAACTACTATTAAAATATCTTTACAAAGATAGGACGATTATACAAAGTTATACGCTTTTGAATCGTGTACTCGACATCGCTAAGTCTAATGTAGGAAATGAATTACTTACATTACCAGAAGGGTATCAGATACGTCGCAATTACGATAAGTTTGTTATCGAAATGGCGGTCAAAACGCAAGCTGAAGCCTTTTCGGCAAATATACAGCTAAACGAATGGCTGACAGTTCCCAACCAAATGCGCGTGTGTGTACGACTTATTTCAAATGATTTGTTTGTCGAAAATGCACAGACCTATTATGCGAATCGTTCGGATTTGGGGCAATTACTCCAAATTCGTACGAAAAAGGACGGGGACCGAATGCGGCCTCTTGGCATGAGCGGCACAAAAAAGGTATCGCGCATCTTTATTGATGCCAAAATACCAGATACCGCAAGAGAAACATGGCCACTACTCGTGAACGAGCATGGAGACATACTCGCTGTCATTGGCTTACGAATGAGTGCATCGTTTTCAAAAACGCGACGTGCGACGGATGATGTCGCTGTTATGATTGCGCCGACAACTTATAATGTCTAGAAGGACAATCAAGGAGGAACTTACAATGCTTCAAAAAGATATTGAAGAAGTACTACTTTCAGAGGAACAACTTCAGGAGAAAATTGGTCAACTAGGTGCTCAATTAACAGAAGAATACCAAGATAAATTCCCGTTATTAATTGGTGTTTTAAAAGGTGCAATGCCTTTCATGACAGATTTAATGAAACGTATTGACACATATGTAGAAATCGATTTTATGGATGTTTCTAGCTACGGTAACGCAACGGTATCTTCAGGTGAAGTAAAAATCTTAAAAGATTTAAACACAAGCGTTGAAGGTCGCGACATCGTTATTATCGAAGATATCATCGATAGTGGGTTAACACTTAGCTACTTAGTAGAGCTATTTAAACACCGTAAAGCGAAATCAATCAAAATCGTTACTTTATTAGATAAACCAACAGGCCGTAAAGTAGATTTAAAAGCAGATTACGTTGGATTTGACGTTCCAGATGCATTCGTAGTTGGCTATGGTTTAGACTATGCAGAACGTTATCGTAATCTTCCTTACATCGGTGTATTAAAAAAATCTGTTTACTCATTTTAAGTCTTAATTGCTTGTGAGAAATTTATGGCGAACAATCATTTGAAAGTTCGTCATTTTTAGTGCTTTTTATTGTACGCCGAAAATTGCATATGATAAGATTTATTGTAAAGTTGAAAGTATTCCCAACTTTAGTTGTATAGGAGAATCGGGATTATCTGTATTGAAAAAAACCGATTGGACTTACAGCTGAGTATACCAACAACCGTTTGAGCTACGGGGATTGTCTACTAATAGAAATGATAGCGTAATTTATACAGGTAGGATTACGTAGGCATTGTTCGTAGGAAAAAGGTTCAATAAAGTTTTTCTGTTTACCTTGTGAGGAGGCTAGGGATGAATCGAATATTTCGATACACCATACTTTATTTATTAATTTTCCTTGTTATTGTTGGGATTTTTGGCACATTCAATAGTGCAAACAAACCAACGAAAGAATTATCATATCACGATTTTGTGACAGCATTAGAGAACGGTAAAATTACCGAAGCTGATATTCAGCCCGATAATCTAGTGTATGTCGTTAAAGGTAAGTTAGAAGGATATGATAAAGGCGAAAGCTTCGTAGCAAACATCCCTCGTGATGACCAAGAGCTTATGAATGATATTCGAGCTGCTGCGAAAGATAACGCGTTTGACTTCAAACAAGCCCCAGAAACGAACGGCTTCGTTCAATTCTTTACGGGCATTATCCCATTCGTGATCATTTTAATTCTGTTCTTCTTCTTAATGAACCAATCTCAAGGCGGCGGTAATCGCATGATGAGCTTTGGTAAAAGCAAAGCAAAACTGTATGACGATCAGAAGAAAAAGGTTCGTTTCACAGATGTTGCTGGTGCGGATGAAGAAAAACAAGAGCTTGTTGAAGTGGTTGATTTCTTAAAAGACCATACGAAATTCGAGAAAATCGGAGCTCGTATCCCGAAAGGTATCCTATTAGTAGGGCCTCCGGGTACTGGTAAAACATTACTTGCTCGTGCAGTTGCGGGTGAGGCTGGCGTACCATTCTTCTCGATCTCAGGTTCTGATTTCGTAGAGATGTTCGTCGGTGTTGGTGCAAGTCGTGTTCGTGATTTATTCGAGAACGCGAAAAAGAATGCACCATGTATCATCTTCATTGATGAAATTGATGCAGTTGGTCGCCAACGTGGTGCAGGTGTTGGTGGTGGTCACGATGAACGTGAGCAAACATTAAACCAATTACTTGTTGAAATGGATGGTTTCGGTGCAAACGAAGGTATTATTATCGTCGCTGCAACAAACCGCCCAGACATTTTAGACCCTGCATTACTTCGTCCAGGACGTTTTGACCGTCAAATTACTGTCGGTCGCCCAGACGTTAAAGGTCGTGAAGCAGTACTTAAAGTACATGCTCGCAAAAAACCTTTAGATGAAACTGTAGATTTAAAGGCTATCGCTCAACGTACACCAGGGTTCTCTGGTGCAGATTTAGAAAACTTATTAAACGAAGCAGCGCTTGTTGCGGCACGCAGTAATAAGGAAAAAATCGACATGGGCGATATCGATGAAGCAACAGACCGCGTAATCGCGGGTGTTGCGAAAAAAGGTCGCGTTATTTCTGAAAAAGAACGTAACATTGTAGCGTACCATGAAGCAGGACACGTTGTTGTCGGCTTAACGCTAGATGAAGCGGAAAAAGTTCATAAAGTAACAATCGTACCTCGTGGCCAAGCGGGCGGTTATGCAGTAATGCTTCCAAAAGAAGATCGTTACTTCATGACAAAACCAGAGTTACTTGATAAAGTAGCGGGCTTATTAGGTGGTCGTGCTGCAGAAGATATCACATTTGGTGAAGTTTCTACAGGCGCTCATAATGACTTTGAACGCGTAACGGGCATTATTCGCTCGATGGTGACAGAGTACGGTATGAGTGATCGTATTGGTCAATTACAATATACGAGCAAACAAGGCGGCGGCGGGAACATGTTCCTTGGCGGCGAATCAAGTGCAGCATTCTCAGACGCGATTTCAAAAGAAATTGATGAAGAAATGCAACGTATGGTAAAAGAACAATACGCACGTACGAAAGAAATCTTAACTGAACGACGCGAACTGCTAGAACTAATCGCTCAAACACTATTAGTGGAAGAAACATTAGATGCAGAACAAATCGAACACCTTGAAAAATACGGTAAATTACCAGAACGTACGTATAGTAGTACACATACAGTCAACTCTGAAGGCCTTTCTGCTAAAGAAAAGGAAGAAGCATTAGAGGGTGATGTACGCGGTGGAGAAGTAGTATCTGAAGATAAAGTATCTTTAGGGAAAAATACAGACCCAACGAAAAAAGATCTACCTGATGAAAATGTTACTGGAAAAAATAATGACGGTATTCAAGAAGAACGAGATTAATTAATCCAAACAGGCGGCTGAGGCATTGACTTTAGCCGCTTTTTTGTTGCTTCAAACAGTTTCTTTTGTAACCAAAACAAATTATGTTATGATTCTTTCAGAACTTACGCAAGTCATTTATAGAAAAGAGGAATTTTAGCATGTCAGATTATTTAGTTCGAGCTTTAGGCTTTGGTGGTAGCGTGCGTGCATTTGCCGTTCGTACAACAGACACAGTAGGTGAAGCTCAACGTCGCCATGATACATGGCCAACAGCTTCAGCAGCACTAGGTCGTACGATGACAGCTGCTGCCATGATGGGCGCAATGCAAAAAGGTGATGACCTTTTAACAATTAAAGTACAAGGTGATGGCGATATTAAAGGAATTATCGTTGATGCTAATGCAAAAGGTGAAGTACGCGGTTATGCTGTGAATCCTCATGTACACTTTGATTTAAATGCACAAGGAAAATTAGATGTGCGTCGCGCAGTAGGAACAACAGGTTCTCTATCTGTCGTAAAAGATACAGGCTTACGTGATTATTTCACAGGCCAAGTAGAATTAATTTCAGGTGAACTAGGCGAAGATTTCGCATATTACTTCACAAAATCAGAGCAAACACCATCAGCAGTAGGCTTAGGTGTACTTGTAAATCCAGACGATTCGATTCTTGCAGCGGGCGGCTTTATCGTTCAAGTAATGCCAGGTGTGGATGACGAAACGATTACACAAATCGAACAAGCATTATCAAATATCGAACCCGTTTCTAAAATGATTGAAAAAGGCTATACGCCAGAACAAATTTTAGAAGCAGTACTAGGTAAAGATAACGTTGAATTTTTAGATACAAAACCAGTTGCATTCGCATGTAATTGTTCAAAAGAACGTTTCTCAAACGCTTTAATCGGTGTTGGTGAAGTGGAACTACAAGCGATGATTGATGAAGATCATGGTGCTGAAGCACAATGCCACTTCTGTATGGAAAAATATCAATATTCAGAAGAAGAGCTTGCAGGTATGATCGAAGAAATTCGCGTACAAAAAGCATCTCGCTAATTGACACGTAAAAGAGGTCAGGAGTTGATTCCTGACCTCTTTTCTTATGCCGTTAAAACAGTCTTTAGTTTTTGTACCGCTTTTGGTATTTCATTCATTTGTAGATTCGCAAACCCAATAATAAACGAACGATTGGCTGTAGGTAGCATCGTTAATAGAAATCGCTCGAGTGTGAAAAGCTCCACATTTTCCTCCTGAGCTCTTGCGATAATCTCCTCGTATGACGTAGTGGTGTCATAATGAATGATGAAATGTAGCCCTGCTGGTATATCAACAATTGTTAATTTTTCATCGAATACATGTCGCAACTCTTGAATTAGTTTTTTACGAATGCTCTCAAAATGTTGGGCCATCGTCGCTAGATGCTTTTGGTAGTAACCGTCCTTCATAAAATAGTGCAGTGTATATAAATTGAGCGTATTACAAGAAGGAAGTAGGTGAGAAAAGTGTTCCTTATAGCGTTTTAATAATGCTGGAGGTAGCACCATATAACTAATACGAATGCCAGGAAACAATGTTTTTGAAAAGGTGCCCATATAAATCGTGCGCTGGCTTTTATCAAGGCTTTGCAGTGACGGAATATGCGCAGTTTCATACTTGTATTCACTATCATAGTCATCCTCGATAATGTAACGCTCCTGTGGAACATTAAGCCAGTTCAGTAGCTCAAAGCGTCGTGAAATCGGCATGATGACGCCCATTGGAAATTGATGCGCAGGCGTCGTATACAGCAGCTTTACATCACTTTTTACATGCGCTACATTAAAGCCCTGCTCATCAATGGGTACAGGGTGCACTTGCCACTGCTCTTGTTCAATTAATGTGCGGTAGCGTGCATAGCCAGGATTTTCGAGCGCAATCGTACCAGGTTCAAATAGCGCCAGTACTTGACTCATTAGACCTTGGCTAGAGGAATGAAAGATGATTTGTTCGGGCTCACAGCGTACGCCGCGTTTGAAATTTAAATGTTTCGCAAGTGTTTGACGTACTGTATAAGGACCTTGCTGATGAGAAAGATGAGAGAGCTCATCGCGAAATTCGTGGAATGCTTTATGTTCACATTTGGCCCATTCGTTATAAGGAAATTGCTGAAGATTCGTCGCCATATGCGAAAACGATGTGACATGGCGATGTTTATAAGGCTGCTCTTTTAACTCTTCAGGTAGTTTCGGCCACTTTTGCGTATCCTGACTATAATGCGTAATGTCCTCAACAAAATACCCTTTACGTTCTAAGCTATAGAGATAGCCCTCAACGATTAGTTGGTCGAGTGCGACAATGACGGAATTAATACTGACATTAAATTGCTCGGAAATTTTACGTTTTGATAATAGTTTTTCGTGAGGCTGATAGTTTCCTGATAAAATTTGTTCTTTGATGCGTTCGTACACAACTTGGTATTTATATTTTTTATCTTGAAGAATCATGCGGCACAACTCCCTTTAAGAAAACTGGTTCTTATTTTTTTTCAAAAGTGGTTCTTTTCTTTTGCTGAATAAATCGGCATAATTTCAGTAATGTTAGAAAAATAAGATTATTTACAGCGTAAAAATGTTCGAACGAGAAATAGTGTGATGTAAAAAGAAAACTCAATTTTTTTTGCACTAAAAATGACTCGGAGTCATTATACCATATTCTTATTTTTCTGAAAAATAATCAGGACATACCAAAAAGGAGGCGTCATGCACATAGCCAGTTAAACGGATCATCATAATCAGAATAAACAGGAGCTTGAAGGAGGGGACTTCGCTTGGGAATGCGAGAGAAAAGAGTGCCAACAGTGGGTATTGCTCTAATACCCATTATCACCATGGTCATCGTGTTATTTGTAGGGATTTTCATTTATGGAGCTGACCCGCACATACCGATCATGATCAGCGCTGTCGTTGCGAGTTTAGTTGCATTGTACTTAGGATTTTCTTGGAAGGAATTAGAGCAAGGTATTATCAAGGGAATTACCCTTTCCTTACAAGCATTGCTTATTCTAATTATTTTAGGAACATTGATTTCGACATGGTTAGCAGCTGGAATTGTACCGACGATGATTTATTACGGGGTCGAGTTTTTATCACAAAGTTTATTTTTACCGCTTGCCATTATCATTTGTAGTCTTGTTGCTGTTTCCTCTGGGAATGCTTGGACCGCAGCGGGCACGATTGGGATTGCGGTAATGGGCATTGGAACGGTTTTTGGTTACAACCCAGCGATGGTTGCGGGAGCTGTTATCTCGGGCTGTTACTTTGGTGATAAAATGTCCCCTCTATCTGAAACGACGAATATGTCGCCTGGGATTACAGGTGTTGAGTTGTTCGACCATATTCGCAATATGATGTTTACAACGATGCCCGCTTGGGTGATTTCGGTGATTCTGTTCTTCTTTTTAGGTTGGACACAGCATAGTAAAGGTGGAAGCGCCGATACGATTACAACATTACAAAACGATTTAGATGCATTATTCACCATTTCACCATGGCTATTGCTTGTACCGATCGTTGTGCTCGTATTGATTGGCTTAAAAATGCCAGCGATACCGGGGTTATTAATCGGTTCCATTTTAGGACTTGTGATGGCAGTGGTTGTGCAGGGTGTTTCGATAAAGGAAATGCTCGCGATGATGGTATCAGGATACACACAACAATCAGACAATGAAATCATCAGCAATTTACTGAACAATGGCGGTATCGAAGCCATGATGTACACGATTAGTCTCGTGATGCTCGCGATGAGTTTAGGCGGGATTTTAGAAAGCACAGGCATTTTGGAAACGCTCGTGACGAGCTTACTAAAGTTCGCGAAGTCGACAGGTAGTTTGATTGCTACGACGGTAGTGACATGTATTTCAGCAAATGTCATTGCTTGCGACCAATATCTTTCAATCCTTCTACCAGGTCGCATGTATCTTTCAGCGTATAAGAAACGCGGGTTACACCCAAAGGCATTGTCCCGAACAATCGAGGATGCTGGAACGATGACCTCCCCGCTCGTACCTTGGAATACATGCGGTGCTTTTATGGCGGCTACACTTGGCGTTGCCACCGTCCAATATGCCCCGTACGCTTTTCTTTGTATCATCAGCCCAATCATCGCCGTCATCTTTGGCTACTTCGATATTAAAATTGCGAAGCTTGATACGTATGATGAAATTCATGCACACGACGATGAGGAACCACCTGAAGAACAACAACAACGTCCATATATTTTAAATAATAAAGTTGATTTCGACTAAAAAGGAGAGAATAATCATGACAAAAAACCAACAAGTAGCAAATTATATTAACCAAGTTTTAAGCTTAGTAGAAAAGAAAGAGTTAACGCCAGAGGATGCAAAATGGATTACAGAAGAAACAGTTGAAGGCTTCCGCGAAAATATTAATCCTGGCTTCTTAGAGTATCGTAAAACGGTAACAGTTGATAACCAATTTGCCGCAGTAGAATGGTCAGATGAGGGCTCTCATTTTAAAGATGTTAATGGTAAAGAATACATCGATTGCTTAGGTGGCTTCGGTATTTACAATGTCGGTCACCGTAACCCGAAAGTATTAAAGGCGGTAACAGATCAGTTACAACACCAAGCGCTTCACTCACAAGATTTATTAGATCCACTACGCGGTATGCTTGGCAAAGTATTAGCAGAAATTACGCCAGGGGATTTAAAATATTCATTTTTCACAAATAGTGGGACGGAATCTGTAGAATGTGCGCTGAAAATTGCGAAAATGTACAATACAGAGCGCTCAACTTTTATCGCAGCAACAAAAGCCTTCCACGGTAAAAGTTTAGGTGCATTATCAAGCACAGCAAAAGGCATTTTCCGTAAGCCATTCCAACCGTTAATTCCAGGATTCCGCCATGTACCATACGGTGATTTAGATTATATGCGTAAAACATTTGAAGCATGTCAGGCAACAGGTGATGACGTAGCAGCGGTTATTTTAGAGCCAATCCAAGGTGAGGGCGGTATTATCATCCCAACGCGTGAATACTTACAAGGTGTCCGCGATTTATGTGACGAGTTCGGCGCATTATTAATCTTTGATGAAGTACAAACAGGGATGGGGCGTACAGGTGCGATGTTCGCATCCGAGTTATTCGGCGTAACACCAGATATTTTAGCGCTAGCAAAAGCATTCGGCGGTGGTATTATGCCAGCAGGTGCGGTTGTTGGGAATGAAAAAGTATTTTCGGTATTATTCGAAAATCCATTCATGCATACGACTACATTTGGTGGGAACCCACTTGCTTGTGCAGCAGCACTTGCGACAATTAGCGTTTTAATCGAGGACGAGCTACCACAACGTGCGGCAGAAGTCGGTGAATATATGCTAAAAGGTCTTCGCGAGGCAGCGGAAGCACACGGTGATAAAGTGTTAGAAATTCGTGGTATCGGCTTAATGATCGGTATCGAATTCCACACAGATGAAATCGGCTATGAGGTATCAAAAGGAATGTTCGATGAGGGCGTGCTTGTAGCAGGTACATTAATCAACTCGAAAACAATTCGTATTGAGCCACCACTAACCATTTCATATGAAGAGGCAGACCAAGTAATTGGGACATTTAAAAAAGTATTAGCAGAGAAGTTTGACGAAGCGTTAGTAAAATAACAAATCATATGAAAAGGGGATGACAAAAATGGAAGCAACGCAAGCAGTGAAAACATTAAAAAACTATATTAATGGTGAATGGCAGGCGCCTTCATCAGACCGCGTGGAAGATGTTATTAATCCAGCGACAGGTGAAGTGATTGGGAAAATTGCCTTTTCAACAAAAGAGGATACGGAGCGTGCAATTGATGCCGCACGTCAGGCATTTGATAGTGGTGTATGGGCTGACGCAACAACGCATGAGCGCGCAGCTGTCCTGTTGAAAATTGCTGATTTAATCGAAGCTGAAGCAGAAGAACTCGCAAAAGCAGAGACAATCGATAATGGTAAAATCTTAGCCGAAGCCGAATTTGATGTAGCTGATGCGGCGACATGCTTCCGTTATTACGCGGGCATTATTATGCACCCAGATGGCGAAACCTATCACGTGCCGGACAACGTACAAGCGATGGTCGTGAAGGAGCCAGTTGGCGTGACAGGTTTAATCGTACCGTGGAATTTCCCAATTTTAATGTCTGTATGGAAACTTGCACCAGCGTTAGCGGCAGGAAACGCCATTGTATACAAGCCTTCAGAGGTAACACCAATGAATGCACAGCGTTTATTTGAGATTTTTGAAGAAGCGGGTGTCCCACATGGTGTGGTAAATATGGTTGTCGGCGACGGTCCAACGGTCGGTCAGACAATTTCAGAAAGCCATGAGGTGGACATGGTGTCATTCACAGGAAGTACAGCAGTTGGCCGTGAAATTATGAAAGCCGCTGCTGGTAATTTGAAAAAGATTTCGCTTGAACTAGGTGGTAAATCGCCAAATATCGTTTTTGCGGATGCCGATTTAGAAACGGCGGTTGATTATGGTTTATTTGGTATTTTCTTTGGCTCAGGACAAGTGTGCTCAGCAGGGAGCCGCATCCTAGTAGAGGAAAGTATCTATGACCGCTATGTAGAGCGCTTTGCAGAGCGTGCGCAGTTGATCAAAGTAGGACCAGGGTTAGATCCTACATCGAATATGGGTGCAATCGTTAGTGAGAAACAGTTGAATCGTATTTTAGACTATATTGAGATTGGTAAATCAGAGGGCGCGCGTCTTGTTGCAGGCGGGAAGCGTGTTGTCGATAATAATCTTGATAAAGGATTCTTTATAGAGCCAACGGTGTTTGCAGATTGTACGCCAGAGATGCGTATTGTACGAGAGGAGATTTTTGGACCGGTCGTGACGATTCAAAAATTCTCAACAGAGGAAGAAGCAATTCGTCTCGCAAATGATACCGATTATGGCCTTGCAGGGGGCGTGTTCTCGGGTGACGGTGCGAAGGCGCTGCGCGTCATTAAAAAAGTACGCGCTGGGATTACATGGGTGAATGATTACCATCCAACATATGTAGAAGCTCCTTGGGGTGGCTACAAGCAATCTGGGATTGGTCGTAGCTTAGGCAAGTACAGCCTTGAAGAATTCCAAGAAGTGAAGCAAATTAATATCCGTTTATCTGTCGAACCAAACGGCTGGTTCCCGGCAGAGTAATACACAAAAAGTGAATTATGTAAAAACACACAATATTCTAAAAAATATTGTGTGTTTTTTCGTTGACATTCAGAAACCGGGAGAGTAAACTTAAAACATATAAAATTACTAGGAATTAGGAGTGGAAAACATTATGACATACCAAATCGCAAATTCTGTTGCTGACTTAGTTGGTAACACACCATTAGTAAAATTAAATCACGCTACAGGCCCGAACGATGCAAACGTATACGTGAAATTAGAGTATATGAACCCAGGTTCTTCTGTAAAAGACCGTTTAGCATTAGCAATGGTAGAAAAAGCAGAAAAAGATGGCATCCTAAAAGAAGGTAGCACATTAATCGAACCAACATCAGGTAACACAGGTATCGGTCTTGCGATGATCGCTGCAGCAAAAGGGTACAAATCAGTCATCGTAATGCCTGATACAATGTCTCTAGAACGTCGTAACCTATTACGCGCTTACGGTGCTGAATTAATTTTAACTCCAGGTGCGGACGGTATGAAAGGTGCAATCGCGAAAGCGGAAGAACTATCTAAAGAAAACGGTTGGTTCTTACCACAACAATTCGAAAACCCAGTGAACGCAGTAATGCACTACGAAACAACTGGTCAAGAAATCGTAAAAGCATTCAAAGAAGCTGATCTTCAAGTAGATGCATTCATCGCAGGTGTAGGTACTGGTGGTACAGTATCAGGCGTTGGTAAAGCGTTAAAAGAAAACTTCTCTGACGTTGAAATCATCGCTGTTGAACCAAAAGATTCGCCAGTTCTTGAAGGCGGTAAACCAGGTCCTCACAAAATCCAAGGTATCGGTGCAGGTTTCGTACCAGCTACGCTAGATACAGAAGTATATGATGTAGTAATCGGTGTAGAAAATGACGATGCATTCGAAACATCTCGTAAAGTAGCAAAAGAAGAAGGTATCTTAGGTGGTATTTCTTCAGGTGCTGCGATTTGGGCTGCTGTTGAAACAGCTAAAAAATTAGGTAAAGGCAAAAACGTTGTAGCAGTACTTGCTTCTAACGGTGAACGTTACCTATCAACTCCTTTATATCACTTCGACGATTAATTCGTTTGAAGCAAGAGGAATCGCGTTTTTACGCGGTTCCTTTTTTTAATGGAAAAAAGTGTCCCAGAGCACAACTTATGTTATATGATGCACGTAGGTAAGAAAAAAGACAGAGAACATGTTGGAGGTAGCGAGACGTGAACATTGTACAGTCAAACACTTTTTCATTAACACCAGATGCCTTTTTTTACGGCTATAAGCAGCAAACAGCGCATCTAGCACATCATCTTTTTTTAGAGAGCGGCCGAGGTGGAAAGCAATCCATTGCCGCATGGAATCCACTCGCTATTGTGGAGGCAATTGAAGGTGGTATCAAAATTACGTGGCGTGATGGTCGCGTAGAGCAGCAATACGGTGAGGCACTACAGCTTGCGGAAGATTTTGTTATGCAGTATCGCACTGATTGCCCGCATGATTATTTTTATGGCGGGGCAATTGGGTTTATTACGTATGATTATGTACGTCAAATCGAAAAAATACCGACGATTGCTGAAGATGACTTACAGGTACCGGATATTTTCTTTTATGTTGTTGATCACTGGGCAGTATTAGATGTCGCAACAAACACCGCCCGTATGATGAAGCTAGAAAGTAGCTCTATCGATGTCGAGCAGGCGGCAAGAGACTACGAAGCGGCAGCGACTGTAGGGCTTACTATGCGAAAATTCAATCAAACAGATGCCTTACCGGTAGCGATGGATGTACGTCGTTTAAAATCAATGTCAGGCGCGCAGTTTGAAGCAGCTGTGACAAAAATTCAGGACTATATCGCGGCAGGTGACGTTTTTCAGGTCAATTTATCGGTGCGCCAGGAGGAAACCCTTGATGTCCCACCAATTGATGTATACGAGGCGCTACGTACATTTAATCCATCACCGTATATGTCCTATATCGCGGCACCTATGTTTGCGGTAGCATCTGGCTCTCCGGAACTCTTGATTGAGAAAAAGGGCGACGCTTTATCGACGCGTCCGATTGCTGGCACACGTCCACGCGGTGCAAATGATGCGGAGGATTTAGCCTTAGCGAAGGAATTAATCGACAATGAAAAAGAACGTGCAGAACATGTGATGCTTGTAGATTTAGAGCGCAATGATTTAGGGCGTGTAGCAGCATATGGCTCCGTCCATGTCGATGAATTTATGGTTATCGAAAAATATTCCCATGTGCAACATATTGTATCGAATGTGCGAGGTACAGCACGCAAGGACCAAACGAATGCAGATATGATTCGAGCCGTATTCCCAGGAGGAACGATTACGGGTGCACCGAAAGTTCGTACGATGGAAATTATTGAAGAACTGGAGCCAGTACGCCGTGGTCTGTATACCGGCTCGATTGGATGGCTTGGCTTCAATGGCGATTTTGATTTAAATATCGTTATTCGCACTGCGTATATTCAGCATAATACGGCATATATTCAAGCAGGTGCAGGCATTGTCATTGACTCGGTACCAGAGCGTGAATATGTCGAATCACTTAATAAGGCGAAGGCAATGTGGCAGGCAAAACAGATGGCGGAGGCGTAGCACGATGATTTTAATGATTGATAATTATGATTCATTTACGTATAACTTAGTACAGTATTTTGGCGAGCTTGGTCAGGAGCTTCGTGTTGTACGCAATGACCAACTGACGCTTCAAGACATTGAGGCGCTAGCGCCAAAAATGATTGTTATTTCACCAGGACCACGTACACCAGATGATGCGGGCATTAGCCTCGAGGCGATTCGTCACTTTGCGGGACGGATTCCGATTTTTGGTGTGTGCTTGGGGCATCAAGCCATTGCGCAAGTATTTGGAGGTGATGTCGTGCGCGCAACGCGTTTAATGCACGGTAAAACTTCACCAATTCTTCATAACAATACCGGCGTCCATCAGCAACTCGCAAATCCATATTTGGCGACGCGCTATCATTCGCTAATTGTAGACCGCAAGACCCTACCAGATTGTCTAGAAATTACAGCATGGACAGCAGAGGGGGAGATCATGGGGCTACGACATAAGGAGCTTGCAGTCGAAGGGGTGCAGTTCCACCCCGAGTCGATCATGACCGAAAGTGGCAAGCAGCTGCTCCAAAACTTTATTGATGCATATGTGGAGGTCGGATAAATGTGGTGTTTTCATAATGGTATGTATGTAAAGGCAGAGGATTTACGCATTTCACCGTTTGACCATGGCTATTTGTATGGTCTAGGTGTTTTTGAAACACTGCGAACTTATGACGGCAAGCCTTTTTTATGGCATGCACATTTTACACGAATGCAGGAGGCGCTTAGTGTCTATCATATTCAATTGCCATATACAGAGCAGGAGCTACACGATGTTATAATGGAATTAAATGTGCGTAATGGCGGTGATGATGGTTATTTTCGTGTGAATGTATCAGCCGGTGAAGCGGGCATTGGTCTTGCGAAGACGACTTACGACGAGCCAACTGTTATCATTTTTCGCAAACCGCTTGAGCTACCGCCTCGTGGTACGGAAAAAAATGCGGTGTGGCTAGATACGGTGCGTAATTCGCCGGAGCAACATACCCGTTTTAAGTCACATCATTATGCGAATAATATCGTAGCTCGCTTTGAAATACCTTCATTAGCATCGCTTGAAGGCTTCTTTTTAAATGACCAGGGCTATGTGGCAGAGGGCATTACGTCGAATATCTTTTGGGTAACGGATGGTATCATTTATACACCGGCCCTATCAACAGGTATTTTACCAGGAATTACGCGTGCACATGTCATGACACTCGCCCCGGTTATAGAAGGTACATTTACAAAAGAGGATATGCTACGAGCAGATGAATGCTTTATTACGACGTCGATTCAGGAGTTGATTCCGATTCGTGCAGTAGGTGATAAGCAATTTGCGGGAAGTGACGGCGTAGTCTATCAGGCACTGCATGCACGTTATATTGAAACGATAAAGGAGTCTTAACGGTGAATTTAGAGCATTATAAGCCAGTCGAGATAGCTGGACATACATTAGATTTTCAACATGAAACCTTTGTGATGGGTATTTTAAACGTGACCCCAGATTCATTTTCTGACGGTGGTCAATTTAATACGGTCGAAACAGCCGTTGCCCATGCGAAGCAAATGGTCGCAGATGGCGCAAAAATTATCGATATTGGTGGCGAGTCTACACGCCCAGGGCATACACCAATTTCTGCTGAAGAGGAAATGGCACGAATTTTACCGGTCATCCGTGCGATTCGTAGTGAAGTTGATGTGTTATTATCCGTCGATACATTCAAATCTGAGGTAGCACGCGCAGCAGTTGAAGCGGGTGTGCATATTATTAATGATATTTGGGGTGCACAGCATGACCCGAAAATCGCGGATGTGGCAGCAGAACTGCATGTCCCGATTATTTTAATGCATAATCGTGTTAATACCGATTACGGCGATAACTTCTGGGCGTCTGCAAAAGCTGATATCGAGCGGAGCATTACGATTGCGAAAAATGCTGGTGTTCCTGATGAGCATATTTGGCTCGACCCAGGTGTAGGCTTTGCGAAAACACGCGCGCAGGATTTAGAAATCATGCGCTGTCTACCAGAGCTAAGTGATATGGGCTATCCCGTTCTGTTGGCGACATCGCGTAAGCGCGTCATTGGTGATGTACTTGATTTACCGAAGGACGAGCGAATGGAAGGAACAGCTGCTACATGCTGTTATGGTGTAGACAAGGGCTGTCATATGGTACGTGTGCATGATGTGAAGCCGATTGCACGCATGATGAAAATGATGGATGCACTGAAATAGGAGGAAAACAAATGGATTATATTCATATTAAGGATATGGAATTTTACGGCTACCACGGTGTGCTTGAGCAGGAGACTGTACTTGGTCAGCGCTTTCGTGTGACACTTGCGATTGCGGTTGATTTACAGCATGCAGGGGAAACGGATGATTTAACCGATACGGTAAGCTATGCGGAGGTATTTGAGATTTGCCAAAAAATCGTTGAAGGCAAGCCGTATCAATTAATTGAAGCGGTAGCAGAGCACATCGCAAAAGCGGTTCGTGAGGCGTATCCAGTAGCAGTGAAAGGCATTCGTGTTGAAGTCATTAAGCCCGATCCACCGATTCGTGGACATTACCGCGAGGTCGCTGTGGAAATTACACGAGGTGACTTTTAATGAATGAAGCTTATATTTCACTAGGGTCTAATATGGGCGATAAAGAGGAAGCACTACGCCATGCCGTTGCGCTTTTAAATGAACATGAAGGCATCCATGTGTTAGCAGTTTCTTCTATATATGATACGGACCCCGTTGGCTACGAGGAGCAGGATGTGTTTTTGAATATTGTCGTAAAAATTGAAACGACACTCGCCGCACAGCCCTTACTCGAAGTGTGCCAGAAAATTGAGCAGGAATTAAAGCGTGTGCGTATCATTCGCTGGGGGCCACGTACGATTGATTTAGATATTTTATTATTTAATGATGAAGTAATTGAAACCGATACATTAAGCGTACCGCATCCACGTATGCATGAGCGTGCGTTTGTGCTCGTACCATTAATGGAATTAGACAAAGCCATCGCATTGCCAACAACAAAACGTACGGTTCGTGAACATCTACAAGAAATTGGCGATGGTGGCGTACGTATTTATCGCTCATTCTAAAAAAATTCAGAGCGTGTACTTTTGCATAAGAGCGCCTTTAAACACAGTGGAATGGACGTAAGCTGTAGAGGAATTAGTGGCGACTTCGTTCATTTCTGCTATTATAGAAGGGTAGATTTTCAAATAATTTAAGCAGAAGTAGTGAATTAGCACGCATTTTTGTGTACAATTAATCCATTATGGACTGTTTTTGTAACAATACTAAGGAGTGAAATAATCGTGGCAGAAGAAATTAATGACCAACAACAGGTTCGACGCGACAAAATGGATGAAATCCGTTCACAAGGCATCGATCCTTTCGGTCACCGTTTTGACCGTACGCACTTAACAAGTGACTTACGCGCTCAATACGCTGACACAACGCAAGAAGAATTCGAAGAAAACCCTGTAGAAGTAGTACTAGCAGGTCGTATCATGACGAAACGTCGTAAAGGTAAAGTAACTTTCGCAAACATCAAAGACTTCGGTGGACAAATTCAAATTTACGTACGTAAAGATGCAATCGGTGAAGATCCTTATGAAATCGTGAAAAAAGCCGATCTTGGCGATATCGTCGGTGTAAAAGGGAACCTATTCAAAACACATGTAGGTGAATTAACAGTTAAAGTTACTGAATTTACGTTCCTTTCTAAAGGTTTACGCCCATTACCAGAGAAATTCCACGGTTTACAAGATGTTGAGCAACGTTACCGTCAACGCTACTTAGATTTAATTACAAGTGATGATAGCATGAAAACATTTGTGACTCGTACACAAATTATTAGCGCTATTCGTTCGTTCTTAAATACAAAAGGTTTCTTAGAAGTAGAAACACCGATGCTAAATGCAGTAGCAGGTGGTGCAGCAGCACGTCCATTCGTGACACACCACAATGCCTTAGATGCACAAATGTATATGCGTATTGCAATCGAACTATACTTAAAACGTTTAATCGTTGGTGGTATGGAAAAAGTATATGAAATCGGCCGTGTATTCCGTAACGAAGGTGTATCAACTCGTCACAACCCAGAGTTTACACTTCTTGAGTTATATGAAGCATATGCAGACTACAACGATATCATGGACTTAACAGAAGATTTATTCGTACACGTAGCACAAGAAGTAATTGGTACAACTCAATTACAATACGGCGACGACGTAATCGATTTATCTAAAGGCTGGAAACGTCTACACATGGTAGATGCAGTTAAAGAAGCTACAGGCGTTGACTTCTTCCAAGAAATGACGAAAGAAGAAGCACAAGCTCTTGCGAAAGAACACCACATTGATATCAAAGATACAATGGAAGTTGGTCACATTATTAATGAATTCTTCGAACAAAAAGTAGAAGAAACATTAGTACAACCTACATTTGTCTATGGTCACCCAGTGGAAATCTCTCCATTAGCTAAGAAAAACCCTGAAGATCCTCGTTTCACTGACCGTTTCGAATTATTCATCGTACGTCGTGAACATGCAAATGCATTCACAGAACTTAATGATCCAATCGACCAACGCGAACGCTTCGAAGCGCAAATGGTAGAAAAAGAACAAGGTAATGATGAAGCGCATGATATGGATGAAGACTTCTTAGAAGCTTTAGAGTATGGTATGCCGCCAACAGGTGGTCTAGGTATTGGTATTGACCGTATGATCATGTTATTAACAAATGCACAATCAATTCGTGACGTATTATTATTCCCATTAATGCGCCAACGCTAATTAATAATAGTAGAAAAAGGAGCTAGATTTACGCTAGCTCCTTTTCTTTTTGTTTAAAAACAGTGATTTTATAAGGATGTTTAAAATGAGAGAACTTGAAATAGCGAAAGACGTTCTTATGAGAGTAATAATAGTTCAATTTAAGTCTTGTAATAACTACAAAATTACATTAGAATAGTATTTGTAATCAACGAGGTATTCACACTTGAAAAACTTCGTTAGCAGCTGTATACTAATAAAGTTGCTGAAATAAAGCATTTAAATATTTTTAAAAAAGTTGTTGACATTAAGTTCTCTACTTGATATAATATTTAAGTCGCTAAGAGGTGACGCTAACAAAACGATAAAAAATTCGAAAAAAGAATTTAAAAAAGTTCTTGACATCGAAAATGAGTTATGTTAGAATAATTAAGTCGCTAAGGAAACTTACTGACAACGAAATGAACCTTGAAAACTGAACAAGCAAGATGTAATCACAATAAATTCGGTTCAATTGAATCGAAACAAAATGTTATCAAGCAAGATAACGCTAGCAAAGCAAATGAGCTTTCAAACACTTTTTATGGAGAGTTTGATCCTGGCTCAGGACGAACGCTGGCGGCGTGCCTAATACATGCAAGTCGAGCGAATGACGAGAAGCTTGCTTCTCTGATTTAGCGGCGGACGGGTGAGTAACACGTGGGCAACCTGCCCTGTAGACTGGGATAACTTCGGGAAACCGGAGCTAATACCGGATAATTCTTTTAGCCTCATGGCTTTAAGCTAAAAGGCGCTTCGGCGTCACTACAGGATGGGCCCGCGGTGCATTAGCTAGTTGGTGGGGTAACGGCCTACCAAGGCAACGATGCATAGCCGACCTGAGAGGGTGATCGGCCACATTGGGACTGAGACACGGCCCAAACTCCTACGGGAGGCAGC
>ERZ808028.450-NODE-450-length-34934-cov-11.515219_pt1 | contig 34934 bp, 29 predicted proteins | sample MGYA00380184_ERZ808028 | MGnify/ENA primary metagenome ERZ808028 (study PRJEB31490, sample SAMN06133397) | mouse gut metagenome | isolation source: J8_1 | host: mice | place: China: Chengdu | collected 2015-05 ...
TTGTCCAGGTTCATGTGGCCGGGGACGATCTCGTTATAGGAGCACACCACGCCGATGAGGGGCCGCTCCAGCTCCTCGCGGGTGTAGCCCAGGGCGTAGAACAAAGAGCGGTTGGGGGCGGTGGGCACGCCCTTTTTCACATTGTCGGAACGCATATGTATGATCTCCTTTGCGATTTTATGTGCGAAAGCATTGTATCACAGAAATGCCGGGAGCGCAATGGAAAATCCCCTGACGAAGGAGCGTCCCGCTTCAGGCTTGTCCCCCGTCCCCGGGGATGGTACAATAAATCATAAAATAAAGGGAAAAATCCCGTAAGGTTTTGGGCGGCGTTCCGTCTTATAAAGGGAAGGGACCTTTCAATCAGACAGAGGGGGTGTTCCATTGGAGGACAGCCAGCTCATAGAGCTTTTCTGGCAGAAAAACCCGGAGGCCGTCTCGGAGGCCGCCGGAAAGTACGGCGCCTACTGCTTTGCCATCGCCCGGCGGATTCTGCAAAGCCCGGAGGACTGCGAGGAGTGCGTCAACGACGTCTGGCTCCGGGCCTGGAACGCCATCCCGCCCCAGAGGCCCGGTGTGCTGCGGCTGTTTCTGGGGCGGGTCACCCGCAATCTGGCCTTTGACCGGCTCCAGAGGCAGAAGGCGGAGAAGCGGGGCGGCGGCGAGATCGCCCTGGTGCTGGACGAGCTGGAGGAGTGCCTGGGGGGCGGGACGGACGCGGCGGCGGAGTACGAGGCCAAGGAGCTGAGGGAGTGTGTCCGGCGCTTTGTGGAGGCGCTCCCGGAGCGGGAGGGGAATGTGCTGGTGCGCCGGTACTTCTTCGCCGAGCCTGTGGCGGATATCGCGCGGAGGTACGGCCTGACGGAAAACCATGTGATGGTGATGCTGAGCCGGACGCGGAAAAAGCTGAAGGCCCATCTCTTGAAGGAGGGATACCGATGAACAAAAACGACTTGTTCCAGGCGTTTGACGGGGTGGACGACCATATTTTGCAGCGCAGCGAGGCCCCCGCGGGCCGCTGGAGATGGGCGGGCCGCGCCAAATGGGTGGCGCTGGCCGCCTGCCTGGCCCTGGCGGTCAGCCTGGCGGGGGTGGCCTTTGCCGCCGAGGCCAGGGAGTACGGCGCGGCGGTGGCGTTTTTTGACGAGAACGGGCTGTCCACCGAGGGCCTGAGCCGGGAGGATGTGAAGGCGGTGTACCGGGATATCACCACCCAGCGCTTCTCCTATGACAAGACGGCCCAGGTCATCGAGCGCTCGGTGCCGGGGCTGGAGATCGACCAGAGAGAGCCTACCCCGGAGGAGCTGGCCGAGCTGTGGAACAGCAAGGACCCCGGTAAAAATCCCACCGCCAGCCTCTTTGCCCCGCTGGATTACCGCTTTGAGTATGTGGAGCGGATGGACGAGGAGCTGGGCTTCAGGGTCTTTGACCGGTGCTACCTGGACCACTATGAGGACGGCGTCCGGGTGTGGCGGGCGCAGTTCGACCAGTTCTGCGTGACGGACTGGGCTCCCGTGTCCGGCGGGACGGCGGTGTGGGGGGAGACCCCCACCTGGTCCAGCGAGCAGACCGCCTATCCCTGGTTGGCCCGGGTGGACCAGGCCGGGAACGTCCTGTGGCAGCGCCGATTGGAGCATGGCTTTGAAAGGGAATCTATTTCCGCCGTGGTGGACAACGGGGACGGCACCTGGGCGGTGGTGAGCCGGGGGGACTTTGAGTACCTCTGCCTGGGCCAGTACGACGGGGATGGAAATGAGCTGTCCTTCCACAAAACCCAGGTGGGCAATTATGGTATCTGGAACGTGGTTCGGCTGGGGGAGGGCTATCTGGCCCAACTGGGGAGCTATACAGACAGGGAGTATGCCCATTTGGTGAGGCTGGACCGGGAGGGAAACCTGCTGGACAGCTTTACCTACCAGGGGACAGACTGCGACTACTATATCAAAGATATGGCGGAGTTCGGGGGCCGGGTGTACCTGTCCGCCTACGCCGTGCCCAGGCAGAAGGACGAGGGCGGACGGCACGAGATCGCCGACATCCTGGACTACCTGTTTGACAACAACATCTGGGAGATCTCCAGCGAGGAGCTGACCCCTCTGGTGCGGGACAACTACACGGCGGTGCTGCTGCTGTGCGGCCCGGAGGGGGGCGCGCCCGAGACCTTCTACTCCGTCAAGGGCTCCCTGGGCGGGAAGCTGGCGGTGAACGACGCCGGGGAGCTGACCTGGGACGTGGAGAGCGTGGTGGAGACCTTCTTCTCCCCGGGCACCAGCTCGTTTACCATCGGCGGCACCAGCCAGGTGTTCCGCTACACCTTTGACGCCTCCGGGACCCTGCTGTCCCAGAGGGACACGGGGGAGACCACGGCCTACCGCAGATAGCGCGGGCGGGGCGTAAGGGGAGCGCCGGATAAAATCTTGATTTCCAATTCAAGCGGAATTTACCAGCCCATACGGCCGCATATAAAAACGGGGATGGCTCAAACTATGCTCGGATTCCCAATCCGACAGAGAAACAAACAACCAAGATTCAAAAAGGAGAACAAGGATATGTCTAACAGCAATAATTCCAACCGTCTGGTGGTCCCCGGCGCCCGTGAGGCTATGGATAAGTTCAAGATGGAGGCGGCCAACGAGGTGGGCGTCAACCTGAAGCAGGGCTACAACGGCGACCTGACCAGCCGTCAGGCGGGCTCCGTGGGCGGCCAGATGGTCAAGAAGATGATCGAGGCCTACGAGAACGGCCTGAAGTAAAGTCCAGCACACCCCATTTCGCGGGAAACAGGCGGCGGAGCCAGCGTGGCTCCGCCGCCTTGCGCTGTTTCGGCCCGGCGTCCACAGGCGGATTGACAGAAAAATGCGTATGTGGTAAAATACCATGTCACAATTTGTTCATCGCTTCAACGCTGGAGGGGAGGGGAAGGCGATGCGGACAAAAAAGGACCGGCCCAGGCGCCTGGGTCCGGTGGTCATTGTGCTGGCGGCGCTGGCGGCGTGCCTGATGTGCTGGGTGCTGCTCAACCTGATCGTGGACCCCTTCGGCGTGTTCGGGGACCGGGTGCTGGGCTGGTGGTCCTATGATATGTCCAGCAATGCCCGGACCGCCAAATTCTCCTACCTGGAGCGGCACCATGAGGAGTTTGACTCCTATGTGATCGGCGGACCCTCCGCCGGCGCCTGGTCCACCCAGGCGCTGGACCGGTATTTTGGCGGAAGCTTTTACAACCTGGCCCTGAGCGGCAACGACATGCGGGACATTGAGCGGTATGTCCGCTGGCTGGTGGGCCGTTATGAGGTGAAAAACCTGGTGCTCAGCGTGACGGTGGACAGCGCCAGGGCCCACGCCGGAGACGACCGGGCCGTTACCGAGGCCATGCCCTGCCAGCTGGACGGCACCTCCTCCCTGGCCTATTATGCCCGCTATCTGTTTGCCGACTCCTCCTATGGTTTGCGCAAGCTCATGGCCCTGAGCTCGGACAGCGTCGTGCCCAGCTTCTCCGACCGGTTTGACGCCGCCACCGGGGCCGTCGACTACTCCGACCGGGACGTGGAAGCCATCGGCGCGGGCAGCCTGGAGGACTATCTGGAGAGCAATCCCGGTTTCACCGACCTGCCCGATGTCACGGGGCTGCTGTGGCAGAAGGAGTGCGTCTCCAGCGTGGCCGCCATCCGGGATCTCTGCGAGGAGGCGGAGGTGAATCTGGTGGTGGTGGCCGCCCCCATCTATGACGGCTACCTGGCCCGTTTTTCCAGGAAAGAGGTGGAGGAGTTCTTCACCGCCCTGGGCCGGGTGACCCCCTACTGGGATTTTACCTCCAGCTCGGTGAGCCGGGACCCCCGGTATTTTTACGACCCTGCCAGCTTCCGCGCCGCCGTGGGGGAGATGATGCTGGCCCGGATGTTTGACGACGGCGAGGTCTACTGCCCGAAGGATTTCGGCGTCTACCGCACGGCGGACAGCGGCCCGGCCCGCATTGCGCAGGCCGCCGCCCAGTGCTCGGAGGAGCCGTACACCGCGCGGGTGCCCATTTTGATGTACCACCACCTGTCGGAGAGCACGGTGTCCGGGGACAGGCTGGACGAGCACATGGCGGCGCTGAAGGGGGCGGGCTACACCGCCGTCACTATGGGGGATCTGCGCTCCTACGTGGAGAGGGGGCGGGACCTTCCGGACCGCCCGGTGGTCATCACCTTTGACGACGGCTACACCAGCAACCTGGAGATCGGCCTGCCTGTCCTGGAGAAATATGGCATGAAGGCCACCATTTTTGTCATCGGCTGCTCGGTGGGCAAGGACACCTACAAGGACACCGGCCAGGCTATGACTCCCCACTTCACGGCGGAGCAGGCCAGGGAGCTGGAGGACACCGGCCTGGTGAGCATCGGCAGCCATGGCTTTGACATCCACGAGGTGGAGGGCAGGGACCCGTCCCCCATCCGCCACGGCGTGCTCCAGAAGGAGGATGAGAGCGAAAAGGACTACGTGTCGTTCCTCCAGGAGGACTGCGCCCGGTTCCGGGAGGTGGTGGAGCCGGCCCTGGGCCACAGGGTGGACATTCTGGCCTATCCCTACGGCCAGTGCAGCCCCCTCAGCGAGATCCTGCTGGCCCGGGAGGGCTTTTACGCCACTGTCACCACCATTCCGGGGGTGAATACCCTGGTGAAGGGCCTGCCCCAGACTCTGCGGGCTATGAACCGGTATGATATAGAGGCCTTGGACTTGACGGGGGAGGAGCTGCTGGAGCTGCTGGAGCAGCCCTGAGACAGACCCGGCCCGCGTGAATCCAGCGTCTGAGCCCCGCGTCGCCCGGCGCGGGGCTTTTTGATGAAGGTAGGCGCACCTGCGTGAAGGCGGCCCAAAGCGGCCTTGCCAAAAAGTGCCGGATGTGGTATGGTATAGAGGTATGATTGGGGCGGCTTGGGCCCGTCCCGGCTGTGAGATATTGACAAATGAGGTGAGAGCGATGTCCGATTGTACCCAGCTTTTGAACGCCCTGAAAAGCGGGACCCATGACCAGGCTCTATCCGCCCTCTACGCCCTGGACGGGACCGCCCAACGGCTGGACCAGGCCCGGGCCCGGTGCGTCCAGACGGTGGAGACCTTTGCCCAGCGCTATGGGGCGGATGCCCAGGGCGCGGCCCTGTTTTCCGGCCCCGGCCGCACGGAGCTCGGCGGCAACCACACCGACCACCAGCACGGCCATGTGCTGTGCGGCAGCGTGGACCTGGACATGCTGGCCTGCGCCGCCCCCAACGGGCTGGGCGTGGTGCGTATCCAGTCCCAGGGCTATCCCGCCCTGGAGATCGACTTGGGCGACCTGGCCCCCAAAAAGGAGGAGGAGAACACCTCCGCCGCCCTGGTGCGGGGGGTGGCGGCCAAGATCAGGGAGATGGGGTACACCCTGTCCGGCTTTGACGCCTGCGCCAACTCCACCGTGCTGTCCGGGTCCGGGCTGTCCTCCTCCGCCGCCTACGAGACCCTGGTGGGCAACATCTTCAACCACTTCTGCTGCGGGGACAAGCTGGACCCGGTGACCATCGCCAAAATCGGTCAGTACGCCGAAAACGTCTACTTCGGCAAGCCCTGCGGCCTGATGGACCAGATGGGCTCGTCGGTGGGGGCCTGCGTGGCCATCGACTTCAACGACCCCAGCGACCCGGTGGTGGAGCGGGTGGACTACGACTTCACCAGGTCCGGCCACACCCTGTGCATCGTGGACACCTGCTCCAGCCACGGCGATCTGACGGACGACTACGCCGCCGTCACCCGGGAGATGGGGGCGGTGGCGGCCTACTTTGGCAAAAAGGTGCTGCGGGACGTGCCGGAGCAGCACTTCCGGGCGGCCCTCCCCGCCCTGCGGCGGGAGTGCGGCGACCGGGCGGTGCTGCGGGCCATGCACTTCTACGACGACGACCGCCGGGCGGTCCAGGAGGCCCAGGCCCTGAAGGACGGGGACTTCCCCCGGTTCCTGGCCCTGGTGAACGCCTCCGGCCTGTCCTCCTCCCTCCACCTGCAAAACACCTGGTCCATCGCCGCGCCGCGCCAGCAGGCCATCCCCGTGTGCCTGGCGGTGGCGTCGGAGCTGCTGGACGGCGCCGGGGCCGTCCGGGTCCACGGCGGCGGCTTCGCGGGCACCATCCAGGCCTGGGTGCCGGAGGACAAGCTGTCCCTGTTCCAGTCGGGCATGGAGTCCCTGCTGGGCCAGGGCAAGTGCCATGTGCTTCACATACGGCCCCAGGGTGGAACTGTGGTGGCCGAGTAAACGGGGGAGGGACAATACATGATTGACAACGCTGTTTCCAAGCTGACCGCCTACGCTTTGCGGACGGGCCTCATCCAGCCCTGCGAGAGGGACTGGGCCGTGAACACCATTCTGGACGTTCTGAAGATGGACGGCTACGCCGACCCCGGCCGGGATTGGGGAGAGGTGGAGCTGGCCCCGGTGCTGGAGGAGCTGCTGGACGACGCCTACCAGCGGGGCGCGCTCACCGAAAACTCCGTGGTCTACCGGGACCTGTTCGACACTGAGCTCATGGGGCGGCTCACCCCCCGCCCGGCCCAGGTCATTGAGAAATTTCAGGCGTTGTACCGGGAGGACCCGAGGAAGGCCACCGACTGGTACTACACATTCAGCCAGGACACCAACTACATCCGCCGGGACCGCATCGCCAAGGACATCCAGTGGAAAGCACCCACAGAATACGGCGAGCTGGACGTGACTATTAACCTGTCCAAGCCGGAGAAGGACCCCAAGGCCATCGCGGCGGCCAAGAACCTGCCCGCCTCCGCCTATCCCCGGTGCCAGCTGTGCGCGGAGAACGAGGGCTACGCCGGTCGGGTGAACCACCCCGCCCGGCAGAACCACCGCATCGTGCCCATCACCATCAACGGCTCCCCCTGGTTTTTGCAGTATTCCCCCTATGTCTACTACAACGAGCACTGCATCTGCCTGAACAGCGCTCACGTGCCCATGAAGATCGACCGGGCCTGCTTTGGCAAGCTGCTGGACTTTGTGGGCCAGTTCCCCCACTACTTCGTGGGCTCCAACGCCGATCTGCCCATTGTGGGCGGCTCCATCCTGGCCCACGACCACTTCCAGGGCGGGCGGTACGAGTTCGCCATGGCCAAGGCCCCGGTGGAGACCCCTTTCACCTTCCCCGGCTATGAGGACGTGGAGGCGGGCATCGTGAAATGGCCCATGTCGGTGGTGCGCCTGGCCTGTGAGAAGCCGGACCGGCTGGTGGAGCTGGCGGACAGGATTCTCACCGCCTGGCGGGGCTATACCGACGAGGAGGCGTTTATCTACGCCGAGACCGACGGCGAGCCCCACAACACCATCACCCCCATTGCCCGGAAGCGGGGGGAGAAGTACGAGCTGGACCTGGTGCTGCGCAACAACATCACGACAAAAGAGCACCCCCTGGGCGTCTACCACCCCCACGCTGAGCTCCACCACATCAAGAAGGAGAACATCGGGCTCATCGAGGTGATGGGGCTGGCGGTGCTCCCGGCCCGGCTCAAGGAGGAGCTGGCCGCCGTTGCCGACGGCCTTGCCAAGGGTATGGACCTGCGGGCCAGTGAGCTGACGGAAAAGCACGCCGATTGGGCGGAGGCGTTTGCCAAAGACTATGAGATCACCTCGGACAATGCCCTGGACATCGTCAAGGCGGAGACGGGCAAGGTGTTCGCCCAGGTGCTGGAGCACTGCGGCGTCTACGCCCGCACCCCCGAGGGCAAGGAGCGCTTCCTGAAGTTCCTGGGCACGATATAAGAAGAGACCACCCCCGGCTGGGCCGGGGGTGGCTTTTTATGTCCACAGATCGTCGGGGTAGAGCCCCTGGGCCGTCATCCGGGCGATGGCGGCGGACACAGCGGGCTTGTCCTCCTGATAGGTGACGCCGTACCACCGGTCCCCGGAGGACAGGGCCCGCACAGAGGCCGCGCCCTCCTCAATGAGCCGGCCCACCAGGGTGGGGAGCAGGTACTCCCCCCTCATGGGGTTTTCCGCCAGCACCCGGTCCAGAAAGTCCGGGAACCGTGCCTTTGCCTGGTCCAGCAGGGAGGGGGTGAACCCCCAGAAGTTCATGGACACCATGGTGTCGCCGGGCAGCTGGGTCCAGGTCCGGCCGCCGTCCTCGGTGAACCGGGGAGGGGGGCCTTTCTCGATGCGCAGGCGCTCCACGATGCCGGTGAGCAGGCCGTCCGCCCCCACCTGGCACACCCCCCGGGCCACGTGGCCGTAGTCGGTGACGGTGTTCTCCAGGCGGTAGGCCACCATGGCGTACTGGTCCCCGTCGGGGTGGGCCAACAGGTGGTCGTAGATCGTCTGGAACGCCGACCGCCCGTAGTAATCGTCGGCGTTGATGATGGCGAAGGGCCCGTCGATGAAGGGCCGGGCGGCCAGGGCGGCCTGGGCGGTGCCCCAGGGCTTGGTGCGCCCCTCCGGGATGGAGTATCCTTCCGGCAGATCGTCCATGCGCTGGAAGGCGTAGCGTACGTCCATGTGGGGCTCGACGCGGGAGCCCACGCGCTGCTTGAAATCCGCCTCGATCTCGTCCTTGATGACGAAAATCACCGTCTCGAACCCGGCCCGCCGGGCGTCATAGATGGAGTAATCCAAAATGACCTGCCCGTGGCCGCCCACAGGGTCCATCTGCTTGAGGCCGCCGTACCGGCTGCCCATGCCCGCGGCCATGATGACCAATACCGGCTTTTTCATGGGGTGTACCTCCTTTGGGGGCGGAAAGGCCCCCGGTCAAATGGTGAACTGGACGGCGCAGAACGCCCCGTAGATGAGCAGCAGGGCCACGCCCTGAACGCGGCTGAGCCTGCCCCGGCGCAGGGCGGGCAGGGTGAGCAGGGCCATGACCAAGAGCATCACCGGGATGTCCAGCACCAGCGAGGCGTTATAGCCCGCGATGGTGGAACTCTGGGGGATGGAGAAGGGGGCCAGGGCCACCGACACCCCGGACACCAGCACCAGATTAAAGAGGTTGGCGCCGATGACATTGCCCAGGGACAGGGCCCCGTGGCCCTTGAGGAGGGAGGTGATGGCGGTGACCAGCTCGGGCAGGGAGGTGCCCAAAGCCACGAAGGTGAGGGCGATCACCGACTCCGGGACCCCCAGCGCCTGGGCGATGAGGGTGCCGTTGTCCACCAGCAGGTTGGCTCCTACGGCGATGAGGGCCGCGCCCAGGACGAGCAGCACCAGGTCCTTGAACAGGGGGCTTTCCTCCTCCTGGGGCTGAGGGGCGGCGGGCCGAGCGGCGGAGGAGCGGGACTTCATCTGCCATACGGTGGCGGCCATATAGACCACGAACATGGCCAGCAGGATCAGGCCGGTGATCTGGCTGAAATAGCCGGTGGTGTAGGCCACTCCGGCGTAGATGGCGGCGGCGGTGAAGAAAAAGGCCACCGGCAGGCGCAGGGACTTGGGGTCCACCTTCCCCGGCTTGACGGCCACCGTGATGGCGGCGATGAGAGCGGTGTTGCAGATCACCGAGCCGATGGCGTTGCCGTAGGCGATCTCGCCGTGGCCGCCTAGGGCGGAGGTGGTGGACACCATCACCTCGGGCAGGGTGGTGCCGATGGACACCACCGTGGCGCCGATGAGCAGCTCGGGCAGGCCGAACCGGCGGGCGATACCGGTGGCGCCGTCCACAAACCAGTCCCCCCCTTTGATGAGAAAGACCAGCCCCACACAAAACAGGAGAATGGGAATGAGCATGAGTGAGATACCTCCCGGGACCCCGCTGTGTCCCGGCCGGGGTCGGCTCTTGATGTGCTTGCGATGCAGGCGCGCAGAGGGGAGATCACCTCTCCCTGTGTCTCTCATTTAACCGCATTTCCCATGGTTTGTCAATCCCGGAGTTTGGAGGCAGGGGGGAAGAAGGACCGGAATTTGTGGAAAGGGCACAATATTTCGACCCTTCTCCCCGGTTTTTTGGCGCGGAGGGGATTGACAAATGGGAGGGGCGGGTCTATGATATTTTGAAAGCCAAATTATTTGGCTTTCAAAATATTTGAGATTCAAAGAACTTTATGAGGAGTGTTTGACATATGGTACGCATCATTACCGACGGCACCAGCGACCTGTCCATCCAGCGGGGGCGGGAGCTGAACATCCACGTCATGCCCATGCGGGTGTTTTTCGGCCAGGAGAGCTTTGTGGACGGTGTGGACATCACAAGGGAGGAGTTCTTTGACCGCCTGTCCTCCAGCGATGAGCTGCCCACCACCTCCCAGCTCAACCCGGACGACTTCCTGGAGGTGTTCCAGAAATACGTAGACCAGGGAGATAAGATTGTGGGCATCTTCCTGTCCACCGAGCTGAGCGGAACCTGCCAGTCGGCCTGCATCGCCCGGGACATGGTGGAGGGCGGGGAGATTCACATTGTGGACTCCCGCACCGTCACCTTCGGCCTGGCCCTGCTGGTGGAGGAGGCGGTCCGGATGCGGGACAAGGGGCTGTCCGCAGCCCAGATTGCCGCCGAGGTGGAAAAGCTGGCCCGGCGCACCCATCTGCTGGCCATCGTGGACACCCTGGCCTACTTAAAAAAGGGCGGGCGCGTCTCCGCCGCCACCGCCGCCGTGGGCGGCCTGCTGGGCATCAAGCCCATCGTGGGGGTGGACAGCCGGGGCACGGTGGAGGCGCTGGGCAAGGCCCGGTCCATGGCCTCCGGCCTGGAGTGGATCGCCCGGCATATCCAGCAGTTCCCGGCGGACCCCGCCTACGCCGTGGCCTACGGCCACTCCAACTCCCCCGAGCGGGTGCCGGTGTGCGTGGAGGCGCTGAAGGATGTGCTGCCCCAGGGGCGCCCCCCCCTGATGGGCTCCATCGGCGCGGTGATCGGCACCCATGTAGGCCCCGGCGCGGTCGGCGTGGCCTACATCGCGGAGCGGTGACGGCGCCCATGGAGGAGCGGGATTACCGCGGGGAGCTCAACCGCTTTCTGGTGGAGGTGTTCAACGATATCCTGAGGGCGGAGGAGGGCTGCCTCTCCCGGCAGTGCCCGGACCTGTCCGTGCGGGAGCTGCACATCATCGAGGAGGTGTGCCGGGCGGCAGACCAAAGGGGGGACGACCGGGCCTCCGCCATCGCCGCCGCCCAGCGGGTGACGGCGGGCACCCTCACCGTGGCGGTGAACCAGCTGGAGGCCAAGGGCTACCTGGAGCGGGTGCGGGACAGCGGAGACAAGCGGTCCGTCCACCTGCGGCCTACCGAGAAGGGCCGGGAGGCTGAGCGCCGCCACGCCCAGTTCCACCGGGAGCTGGTGGAGGCCGCCGTGGAGCGGCTGTCCGCCCAGGAGCTGGAGGCGCTGGCCCGGGGGCTGGGGGGCATCTCCACCTTCATCCGCGCCAATGATCCGGCGTCATGACAAAAAAGAGCCGGGGCCCTTCGGGCCCCGGCTCTTTTTTGAGGATGGAGGATAGAATGAAAAAGAAAGGATATCTCTTGCAAGAATTAGAATAGGGGAGAGACGTTACAAAAGTTCTGCCCTGAGTGTTACAAAAGTATTAAATCTTCCCGGCGGGCTGGGCCTCCAGCTCCACGGCCAGGCCGTTGACCTCCACGCCCTCCCCGGCGGGGATGAGGATGTATTTGCGCCCCTCCAGCACCCGGGACTCCACCTGGCCGGACAGCTCCGGCTTGACGGTGATGGTGATCTCCCCGGCCTTGATCTGGAAGCGCTTGCTGTCGATGAGGTTGGCAGGGTCCAGGGCGGCACCCTCCCCCAGCCGCTGGGCGCAGTAGTCCTGGAAGGAGGACACCCGCTCCTCCTCGATGCCGCACTCCCGCAGCATCCCGCCCACGTCCTTTGCCGTGACGGTGAGGGGGTCCGGGCTCTGGCTCTCCCTGTGCAGCTCGATGCGCTCACGCATCTGCTCGTGGACGGCCTGGACCAGCTCCATGCTGCACTCCACCCCCAGGGCGTCGGACAGGGCGGACTCGAAGGCCTCCTTCTGTTCCGGGGCGGACATGGGGGCGGGCAGGCCGAACACCCCCTCGATGAACTCGCCGTGGAGGAATTCCGGCTTGTGGACGTAGTAGAGGGCGCTGTATAAATTGGCCGAGCGGTTGTCGAAGGCGGGGAAGAGAAGGCCCAGCTCCGGCGGGGCGGCCAGCTGCCCGGCGGTTTTCATGTGCAGCACGTTGTCCGCCGGCAGGTAGCCCAGCCCCGGCCTGCCCTCCCGCATGGGACACAGGGCGCACATCAGGTAGGTGAACACGGTGTCGGAGGAGTCGTCCAGCAGCTCGTCGTTTTTGGAGCGGAAGGGCACGTCGTAGGTGTCGCAGGCCAGCAGGATGAGGTAGTTGTCCTCCCCCATGTCCACGCTCCGGATGACCTTCTCATAAAAAGTCCGGCGCAGCTCCCGGTCCTTCAGCTTGGAGCTTCGCAGGTCCTGGAGCAGCTTGTGGTCCGCCCCCTCCGCCACCTGCTGGGTGGTGAAGCCCACGTCGATCAAATTCCGGCCCAGGGAGCCGGACAGGGCCTTTCTCAGCAGGGACAGGCAACCCTCCACGTCGTCCTCGCTGAGCAGGGCGGTGGACTGGTCCACCTCGGCAATGATCTCTTTGGTGGCGCCTACATAGCAGCCGTAGATGTGGCTGATGGCGTTTTTGCCTGGGCGGAGGCGGCGGCGCAGCTCGCCCACTTCTTTGGTGTTCATGGGGAATCCCTCGCTTATCGTGGATTGCGCCCCGCCGGGGCGCGTACAAAAGGGATTATACCACATCCCGGCGGCGTTGTCACGGGGCAGTTCCTGTTGCAATTTCACCCCTGCTGGGGTATAATAGCTCAATCCCTTTTTGCGGAGGACGGGGCAGTTTGCCCTCGAGAGAAGGAGGTATTATGATGGAATACAATCGGGCTGAGCTCAAGCGCAGTGTGAAGCGCTCCATGAAGGGCAGCGGCTGCATGATGGTGACGCTGCTGTTCACCGTGGTGGTGTCGGCGGGCACCTGGCTCATCAATGCGATTCTGGGCGGGGCGCTCACCGGGCGCCTGGGCCTGTCCACCATGATCTCATACCACATTCAGGCGGGCTATGAGCTGGAGGAGGCGGTGGAGCGGGCCATACTTACCCTTTTGAGCATGGGGCCCGGGCCGCTGCTCAGCGTGATGGTGGGCGGCGTGGTGCTGTCCATCCTGGTGTCCCTGTGGCAGAGCGCCATGGGCGTGGGCTATGAGGGCTGGTGCCTGGACATGGCGCGGGATGCCCACCCGCCCGTGGGCCGGATCTTCCGCGCCCTGCCCCGGCTCGGCCCGGTGGTGGTGACCCGGTTCCTCACGGGGCTGTTCGAGCTGCTGTGGTCCCTGCTGGTGGGGGTGGGCTACATCGTGCTGGTGGTGATCATCGCCGTGGTCGGCACAGCCACCGAGCTGATGGGCCTGACGATTGTTCTCCTGCTGGCGGCCTTCGTGGGTTTTGTGCTGGCGGCCATCTGGGTGACCATGCGCTACGCCCTGGTGGATTACGTGCTGCTGGACAAGGGCCTGTCCGGCCTGGACGCCATCCGGGAGAGCAAGCGGTTGATGAAGGACAACATCGGCAGGGGCTGGGTGCTCCAGGTGTCCTTCTTCGGCTGGTATCTGCTGATGATCGGCATGATCTATGTGGGGGCGTTCCTGGCCCTGTTCCCCATCATCGGGATGTATGTCAGCGGCGGCGGCACCGGCGGCTGGGTGGCCGCCTCCGGCTTCGCCCTGGTGGTGCTGATCGCCGTTGCGATCGGGTCCACGGTGCTGTCCCTGTGGCTCAAGCCCTACGTCACCGGGGCCATGGCAAAATTCTACGACTGGGCCGACGGCAGGCCGGATACCCCCCAGGGAGGGCCAGGCTATGACGGCTGGAGCGCCCCCGGCGACTATACCTGGAGCTCCGGGAGCTCCGGCCCGGGGGCGGGGAGCGGGTCCGGCTCCGGTGGCCTTCCCCCCAGGCCGCCCCAGTCCCCCAAGGACGACCCCTGGAACTGAGCGTATCAACCTCAAGGGCGGGGACGGGCTTCCGCCCCCGCCCTGTCACATCAAAAGGAGAGATGAACCGTGGATAAGCTGCAAATGAAAACCCCCCTGGTGGAGATGGACGGGGACGAGATGACCCGCATCCTCTGGCAGCAGATCAAGGAGGAACTGCTGGAGCCCTACATCGACCTGAAAACGGAGTACTACGACCTGGGCCTACCCCAGCGGGAGCGCACAAAGGACCAGGTGACCATCGACGCGGCCCAGGCCAACAAAAAATACGGCGTGGCGGTGAAATGCGCCACCATCACCCCCAACGCCCAGCGGGTGGAGGAGTACCAGCTGTCCCAGATGTGGAAGTCCCCCAACGGCACCATCCGGGCCATCCTGGACGGCACCGTGTTCCGCGCCCCCATCATGGTGAAGGGCTTAAACCCGGTGGTGAAGAACTGGAAGGCCCCCATCACCATCGCCCGCCACGCCTTTGGGGACGTGTACAAGGCGGCGGAGCTCAAAATCCCCGGCCCGGGCACGGCGGAGCTGGTGTTCACCGGCGCGGACGGGAAGGAGACCCGTCAGGTCATCAACAAGTTCGACGGCCCCGGCGTGCTCCAGGGGCAGTTCAATTTGGAGTCGTCCATCACCTCCTTCGCCCACTCCTGCTTCCAGTTCGCCCTGGATACGAAACAGGACCTGTGGTTCTCCACCAAGGACACCATCTCCAAGCAGTACGATCATACCTTTAAAGACATCTTCGCCGAGGTCTATGAGGCGCGGTACAGGGAGAAGTTTGAGCAGGCGGGCATCACCTACTTCTACACCCTCATTGACGACGCGGTGGCCCGGGTCATCCGCTCCAAGGGGGGCTTCATCTGGGCTTGCAAGAACTACGACGGCGACGTGATGAGCGACATGGTGTCCACCGCCTTCGGCTCCCTGGCCATGATGACCTCGGTGCTGGTGTCCCCCGACGGCAATTATGAGTTCGAGGCCGCCCACGGCACCGTCACTCAGCACTACTACCGCCATCTGAAGGGGGAACAGGTGTCCACCAACCCCATGGCCACCCTGTTCGCCTGGACCGGGGCCCTGGCCAAGCGGGGGGAGCTGGACGGCCTGCCCGAGCTGGCCGCCTTTGCCCGTAAGCTGGAAAAAGCCTCCATCGACACCATCGAGAGCGGCGTGATGACCGGCGACCTGGTGGGCCTGTGGGAGGGCGAGGCCAAGGCCCAGAAAGTGACGGGGCTGGAGTTCCTGCGGGCTATCCGCTCCAGGCTGTAAGGGCATTCCTTTTTCTTGAAAGAAAAGGGAATCGAAAAAGAACTTTTAGTTCGCTATGAGCGTTCAGCTGACCTTCAAGCTTGGCGCTCGACGACGGAACGCATCAGGAGAGATAGGATATGACTTATTTTTTGACCAGCAGTCCGTGTGTGGATGGCTCTCCGGCGCTGAACCCGGTCAACGGCTTTGTGGACGAGCTGCGAAGCGCCTTACCTGCCTCCTGCGCCGCCCTGTTCATCTGCTCCGACCCGGACCAGCCCTCCCTCACTTACGGTTTTTCCGAGGACATGGCGGGCAGCTTCGGGGAGATCGGCGTCACCTTCACCGCCACCGAGGTGCTGGAGCGGAAAAACCAGGACCGGTGCGGGGAGCTGGTTGACCGCGCAGACCTGATTTTTCTGGTGGGAGGCCATGTGCCCACTCAGAACGAATTTTTTCAGGAAATCGGCCTGCGGGAGCGGCTTCAGGGCTGGGACGGGGTGGTGGTCGGCGTCAGCGCGGGCAGCATGAACGCCGCCGAGGTGGTGTACGCCCAGCCGGAAGAGCCGGGGGAGGCCGTTGACCCGGAATACCGGCGGTTCCTTCCGGGGCTGGGGCTGACCAAGCACAACATCGTCCCCCACTACAACCAGGACAAGGGCTGGACGCTGGACGGGCTGCGGCTCTATGAGGACATCACCTATTCCGACAGCATGGGACACAAATTTTACGTTTTGGTAGACGGCAGTTATATCCTGGGCCGGGACGGCCGGGAGGAGCTGCGGGGCGAGGCGTACCTCATTGAAAATGGGGTGCTGCGCCAGCTCTGCCGGGAGGGTGAGGCCCTGACCTTGTAAAATCCTCGCGCCACGAAAGGCGTAAGGGGCGCCATTGTATCAAAATTAGTGCGGCATGCCACATCGGGTTAAAACAAACTATAATGCCTCAGCTTTCTGGTTTAAACTCTTCAAGGAAAGTGGTTGATTATCTCAAAAAATCCTTGATTTACGGGCATATAAGCAGGATTTCAAGCTGAATTTACTAGCAATTTACTGTTTTTGAGGAAAAGAGCCTTGATATGCCGCCCGGAACCTTGCAAGCCCAGCCGCCAGCCCACAGTATTGAGAATGAATAAATGAAAACTGAATACGACGCAAAAGGCATTGAATTGACCTGCATAGCTGGCGGAGCTGCTAGGATCCCATAGATGCCGTAGATTTGCATACCCTGATAAAGCAGTTATCGCGTTTACTGTCTCACTCAGCCTGCGGCGGCAGAACATGACACGCTGAAGCACGTGGAATGGGCCGCTGCGCTCTCTGGGCGGAAATTGCGGAGTGGATGAAAAGGGCGGTACAGATATCCACAGACGTTAACGGTTACCTTTGCCCGCGGCTGCATAGGATGGTGTGGAAATATTATCTTGAGGAGCATTATGCTATGAACAAATCATCATCCCACAGCTATCCCACGGCCCGTCTTTGTTCCATTCTGCGCGGCAGACCCCAGGCAACGGCCAGCCTTGCAGGCAGTGCGGGCTGTCCTTGTCTGGCCGGCACCGTGCGCTTTTATCAGTCCGATGAGGGCGTGATCGTCTTTGCTGAGGTCAACGAACTGCCCAAATCAGCTACCCCGTGCCAGGAGCGGATATTTGGGTTTCACATTCACGAAGGGAATGACTGCGGCGGAGACATGGATGACCCGTTCGCGGATGCCATGTCGCATTACAATCCGGGCGGTTGTAAGCACCCGCACCACGCCGGAGATCTGCCGCCGCTGTTTGGAAACGACGGGTATGCGCTCTCCCTGTTTTTGACCAATCGTTTTTCCGTAGATGAGGTGATTGGCAGAACGATCATCATCCACGACCATCCCGATGACTTCACCACCCAGCCATCAGGCAATTCCGGCACGAAGGTTGCTTGCGGGGTCATTCGGCGAACAGCAGGTTCCTGTTGCTGAATTTCCTGCAATTTCCAAAGATAAATATACGAAATCCGTCGCTCCGCAACGCTTTCCCGAGGTAACGATATAATCTGAACCTGTTTCCGATAGGAGATGGGTTCGGATTATTGTTTTATTGGGCGGGTCCGAAAACACCCGCTTTTGATCTTTATTTCACCGCCCATTCAGAGACAGAAAGATTTCTTTGGTGGCTTTTCTTCTTTTCATATTTGCGCTGACGGTTTCCTTTACAACAACTGCTCATAGATATTTTCCAGTTCTTCTGCATCCATGAGCACGGGCACCGGATAGAGCGGATTGGCCTCCCGGCTGGCACGGCGGGCCAGAAACGGAATGTCCTCCCGACATAGTTCGGGGATTGACGACCCGATGCCGCATTGGGATTTGAGTTTCTCCAACCCGCTGAGAAAACTCAGCGCCGCAGCTTGCCGGTCCATGCCGGGGCCGGCAAGCCCGGCCGCTTGTGCCAGCTGAGCCAGTTGGGGATAGATACTCGGGCCGTAAGCCCGCAGCACAACCGGCAGGACTACGGCATTTGCGTATCCGTGGGCCACATCATATGCCCCGCCCAGAGAGTGGGCCACAGCGTGGACATAGCCCACATAGGACTTGGTGAAAGCGCACCCCGCCCGGAAAGAGGCCGCCAGCATGCTGCGCCGCGCCTCCAGGTCGGAACCGTCCCGGCAGACCCGCTCCAGATTGGAAAAAATCAGCTTCACCGCGGTCAGGGCATCTTCTCGGGTGTCCGGAGTAACGGACCGTCCGATGAATGCCTCCACTGCGTGGGTGAGGGCGTCCATCCCCGTGGACGCTGTAAGATGGGGCGGCAGAGTGACGGTCAGCGCCGGGTCCAGCACAGCGTAGTTGGGGATGAGGGAAAAGTCGCTGATGGCGTATTTGTCCCTGGTTTTCGCATCGGTGACGACGGCGGCAATGGTGGTCTCGCTCCCTGTCCCCGCGGTGGTGGGGACGGCAGCCAGCAGAGGGAGGGGCCGCCGTACTTTCAGCACGCCCTTTGATTTGGACAGCGGCCTGTTCGGAAAGACAGCCCGCACCCCCACCGCTTTGGCGCAGTCCAAACTGGAACCGCCGCCGACACCGATGATAGCTTGGCAGTTTCCCCGGTGATAGACGGCCAGAGCCTCCTCCACAGTATCCGTGGTGGGATTGGGCACGGTTTCGCCGTAGACGAAGCAGGCAATGTCCGCTGCGTCCAGCGCCTCCATCAGCTGCAGTGTCCCCGCCATTTTCGCCACGCTGGGACTGGTCACCACCAATGCGCTGGTACAGCCCTGCGCAGACAGCAGGGCGGGCAGTTCCGTAACATTGGACACCTGTTTCGGCTTTCGGTAAGGCAGGAAAGGCATCGCCAGCCGGAAAGCGGCCTGGACAGCTCTGCATCCGCATGCTTTCAATCTGTTCATGTCTGCTTCTTCCTCCGTATTTTAAACCAGTATATTCCATTTGTGGCCCCGTCGCAAGGGGAAGGCGGAATAGTTTTCCCCTGCCGCCGTAAAAGACGCCGCTCCCCGTTGCGTCCTGTGAAAAAGGGTGGTATAATAGCCAAACATGGTCCGTGCAGCAGGCAAAACACCGTGCCGCGGCGTGAACCGGCGTACCTTTCCACTACCGAGGAAATGAGTTGATTTGACTTGACCATTATCATTGCGGGCGGCGGCAAAGTGGGCTCCAACTTGGCGGAGCATTTGGCGGACGAGGGCCACAGCGTCACCATCGTAGATGTGTCCGGCGACACGCTGGACCGCCTGTCCAACCAGCTGGATGTGATGTGCCTGAAGGGGAACTGCGTCTCCCGAGACGTGCTGTTGGAGGCGGGAGCAAAGGAGACCGATGTGGTCATTGCCGCCACCGGTTCTGACGAGATCAACCTGCTGTGCTGCCACTGCGCCCACAACATCGGCGTTGCCCATACCGTAGCTCGAGTAAGGGGCACGGAATATGTCAACGAGCTGAACACCCTGAAAACTGATTTGGGCATCACCATGCTCATCAATCCCGAACTCACTGCAGCCGTGGAAATCTCCCGGCTTCTGCGCTTTCCTTCCGCCGCCAATATCGACGCGTTTGCCCGGGGCCGGGTGGAACTGGTCTCCTTCACCGTCCAGGAGGGAGACTTTTTGGCAGGGCGCACCTTGGCCTCCCTGTCGTCCAAAATCCAGGGTTTGCCCATGCTGTTGTGCGCCGTGGAGCGGGGGGAGGAGGTTTTCATCCCCAACGGCGCGTCCCTTATCAGCGCGGGGGACCGGGTCTCTGTGGCGGGGACGCCCAGCGGCATCAACCAGTTTTTCAAACTGCTGGGCCGTCAGACCCACCGCATTCGGAACGTGTTCATCATCGGCGGCGGGCGCATCGCGTTCTACCTGCTGGTCCAGCTGGAGCGGCTGGGGATGAGCTGCAAGGTGGTGGAGAAGCGGGAGGCAAGGTGCCGGGAGCTGGCGGAGGAATTTCCCCACTCTCTCATCATCCACGGAGACGGCACGGACCCGGAACTGCTCACCGAAGAACGCATGGCGTCCAGCGACGCTTTTGTGGCGCTCAGTGACCGGGATGAAGACAACCTTATCATTTCCCTTTATGCCCACCAGGCAGGCGTGTCTAAAGTGGTGGCCAAATCCAGCCGCCAAAACTATACCGCCATCGCCCGGTCCGCTGGGGTGGAATCGGTGGTATCCCCCAAACTGGCCACGGCAGGGTTGATTTTGCGGTTTATCCGGGGGCTTCAAAATTCCAAGGGCACGGTAATGAACGCTTTGTACCGTATTGCCGGAGGCAAAGCGGAGGCCATGGAGTTCATTGTGTCACCCGCCACCCGGAACCTGAACGTACCGCTGAGGGACCTGCGGCTGCGCAAGGGAGTTCTGATCGCCGTCATCGTCCGGGGAAACAAGGTTATCATCCCTGAAGGTTCCACGTGCCTGGAGCAGGGGGATGACGTAATCGTCATCGCGCGGGACAGCGGTATTTTGGACCTCAACGACATCTACGCCGAGGGCGGCCTGGGCGCGGGAGGCTGAGCAGATGAATTTTAAACTGGTGCTGCGCATCACCGGCTTTACCTTGTTCATTGAGGCAGCGGCCATGCTGCTGCCAATGATGGTGGCTCTGCTCTACGGGGAGAGCCCTGTCCCGTTTCTATGTGCCATCCTGTTGAGTTTAGCGGCGGCGGCCGTGCCGGTCTTTTTCTTCAAACCAAAACCTGATTTTTTCGCACGGGAGGGCTTTTTCACCGTGGGTCTCATTTGGGTGCTGTTTGGGGTGTTCGGAGCCCTGCCTTTTTGGTTCTCTGGGCAGTTTGGGCCCTATGTTGACTGCTTTTTTGAGACAATCTCCGGCTTTACCACCACCGGGGCCACCATTCTTACCGCCATTGAAGGGCTGCCCATGGGGCTGCTGTTCTGGAGGTCCTTCACCCATTGGCTGGGCGGCATGGGGGTGCTTATCCTCACCGCCGCTCTGCTGCCCTTTTTGGGTATCAGCTCCAACTTCCTCATTCGGGCGGAGAGTCCCGGGCCGGTGAAGAGTAAGCTGGTGCCCCGAGCCTCCCAGTCCTCCAAAATTTTATATGCGATCTATTTGGCGCTGACGGTGTTGGAGGTGCTGCTGCTCCGCATGGCGGGGATGAACTGGTACGATGCCATCACTCATTCCATGTCCACGGCCGGCACCGGCGGCTTTTCCCGCATGAACGCCTCGGTGGGTTCCTTCCACAGCCCCGCTGCCGAAATCATCATCACGGTGTTCATGCTGTTGTTCTCCGTAAACTTCTCCGTCTATTTTCTCATCCTTACCGGCAAGGTTCGGCAGGCGCTGAAAAGTGACGAACTGCGGTTTTTCCTCATTATGGTGGCGGTTTCCATCGCAGCCATCGCCTGGAATATCCGGGATGTGTATGCCACGGCAGGGGACTGCGTCCGCTACGCCGCGTTCCAGGTGTCGTCCATTGTGTCCACCACCGGATTCTCCTCCGACAACTATGATCTGTGGCCGGAATTCTCCAAAATGCTGCTGGTGGTGCTCACATTCATTGGAGCCTGCGGCGGGTCCACCGGCGGAGGTATCAAATGCGGGCGGATTTTGATCCTCATCCGCTCCGCCGCCCGAGAAGTGCGTTCTATTATCCATCCCCGGGCGGTGTCGGTGGTTCGGCTGGATGGAGCCACCGTCAGCGAGAGCGCGATTCGGACTGCGCAATGTTACTTTATCGCCAACCTGTTTCTGGTGTTTGGCATGGCTATTGTAGTAGGGCTGGACAATTTCTCCTTTGGAACCACTTTGACGGCAGTGATCACCTGCATCAGTAACGTAGGCCCCGGCCTGGAACTGGTGGGCCCGGCGGGGAATTTCTCCGCATTTTCGGTACTGAGCAAACTTGTGCTTTCTTTCGCCATGATTCTGGGACGGTTGGAGATGTTCCCCATCTTGGTTCTGTTCAGCGGCAGCGCATGGAAACGGTCTTGAAAAGGTGTTGCGCCGATGAATCAGTTTGGGGATGATAAAACCGTCAAATGGTCAGATTCAGAGGTCCCTAAACCCAATCTCAAACAGCTTTCTCACGCTTTGCCGCCCTTCCTGTGCTTCATTCCGTGTACCGCCGTCCCCACCAGATTGCCTGCCAGCACGGAAACCAGCGCAATGGGCGCCAGCATTTCGTCAGCCATATTGGTGTAAAGTTTGGCGGTGAAAATAAACACCAGCACAAACAGGACACAGGTCACCGGATACAGCAGACAGAGGCCATGCCTCCGGCCCAGAGACAGCCCGGATATGCCCCCTCCCACCGGAAGCAGCAGGGCGCCATACACCACACTGAGTACGGGGACATCTCTCGCGTCTAAAAGACGCAGGGCTGTGGGTAAAATCAGGCATAGCAAAAAGGCGAAGCCCACATAGGGCAGTGATTCCTTCCAGTGGAACAGAGACGGTCCGGGGGCCAGCCCCAGCTTCTCACGGATGGAGGCGACTTCCGTGTACCATCCCACCCAGCGGCCCAGCCACACCAGGAAGTACAGCACGGCCAGCAGCCCCAGCCCCAGCAGCCAGGACATGGGCTCCCGTATGCCGAAACACCCCCCAAGCACCGCCGACCACAGCCCGGCGGTGACGGTAAAGTGGAGTAAAGACTGGCCCACCAGTTCACGTCCGCTGTCGGCGAAGGGCAGAGTGGCCACGCCTGCCGCTGCCCCCAAACCAAAAAACAAGGTGAAGGTAACCGCCGCCGCCCAATGCAGCCCCACCCAATCCATCAGCGGCTTGCAGAGGGGGGGGATGGAGTACCCACCTTGGAACAGCGCCCCCCAGCCCGCCGCCGCCAGCAGCACCCCGGCGAATCCCCCGATCAGCCCCCGGGAAATCCACTGCGCGCTAATCTTCTCCATAAAATATTCCTCCTTCTCCCTGGTGCGTGTATCCCATGCCTCTACACGCCCAGCGCCTCTTTGATTTTCTTCACGTACCGGCGGGAAACCCAGCAAACCGTTCCGCCTTCCAAGGTCATTTTGATGGTACCCACAAGGGTCAGGTCCAACCCCGTCACCCGGTCCAGATTGACGATCTCCGAGTTGGACACCCGGACAAACCTGGTGCCCGCCAGCTGTTCCTCCAACTCGTACAGCCGTCGGCGGACGGTAAACACCCCTCTGCCCGTCTGGCACAGCACCCCTTTGTCCTCCGCATAGAACCGGAGCACCATGGAGCGGGACACCCGCACCACTTCCCGTTCCTGGTAGACTGTAAAGGGCTGGGGAACCGCCTCGCCCCGGAGGCGTGTGGCCAGAGCCTCCACCTCTTCGGTGGGGCTGGGCGCACGTAAAACCACGATTGGCTCCTCCAGGCTTGGGTCCAGCTGTATTTCAACTTTCATAGCGCCCCTCCTCCCGTCAATGATAGGATACCCTTCTTCGCCTCAAAAGTCCAGTAAATTGGGACAGGCGGTTATTCCGGTCAGATGGGTGGCATGAGAAGGCGTCCGCCGTTTCCCGCCTCCCGGCATTCGGGAGGCACCCGGAAACCCAGTTTCATTTTGGATAACGGCTTTATACCGCATCCCAGTACCCGCATTCTGGAGAGGGAGCCCTCTATTTTGATAGCTGACAAGTTAGCTCCGCGCAAACAAGACGCCATGAAATCTTTTGATTTCATGGCGTCTTGTTCCAAAATAGGGCAAGTTCTGTTGAAAAATATAGGAAATGTCCGGCGGCGCCTATCCGTGTAAGTTGCGCCATTCGCCGGCCGACACCCCTTCCAGCTTTTTGAACACCCGGGAGAAGTGGGCGGTGTCAGCGTAGCCCACCCGCTCGGCGATCTCGCTGATGCGCAAGGCGGGGTCCTCCAGCAGTTCTTTTGCCCTGCGCATCCGCTCGGCATTGAGCAGGTCATAGAAGGTCTGCCCCCCGTGCCGGTTCAGCAGCTTGCTGAGGTGCCACTGGCTGACAAAGCAGTGGTCCGCCACGTCCTGAAGGGTCAGCTTTGACCCGCAGTGCTGGGCGATATAGGCCCTGGCCTGACGGACGATAAAGCTGTTGGCGGTGTCCTCCGGTTCCCGGTCGCTCTCCGATTCCTCCCGGGGAAGCCGGTCCAGCACGCCGGTCATGAAAGCCAGCGCTTCTTCGATCTCCTCCATTTTGGACGGCTTGAGCAAAAACCGGGCCACCCCCAGCCGGATGGCCCGCTGGGCGTACTCAAAATCCCGGTAGCCGGTAAGCACGGCGATCTGCATCCGGGGGAATTCCCCCTTCAGCCCCGCCAGCATGGTCAGGCCGTTCTCCCCCGGCATTTTGATGTCGGTGAACAGGATATCAGGCCGGTGTTCCCGGATGGCTAGAGCGCCAGACTGTGCGTCTCCGGCGGCAGCGGCCACCATGCAGTTGTGGGCCTCCCAGTCCACCACCCGCCGCAGGCCCTCCACGATCAGCGCTTCGTCATCCACCAGCACCACCTTGTACATGTCCGACACCTCCCAGCACGATGGGGCCTTCCCCCGCCGGAGGCGAAGGAAGACCCTGTTGTTTTGATTATACCCGTAAGCGGCCGCGGGCGCAAGCTTTTATCCTTTGATCGCCCCGGCGGTAAGTCCCTTGATGATGTGCTTTTGAAGCATGACATACACCGCCAGCACCGGGATGACAATGAGCACCACCGACGCCGCCATCAGTCCGTAGTCCACCCCGGCCTGGGAGCTGATCTCATTGAGCAGCAGGGTGATGGTCTTTTCCCGGGGAACCCGGAGGAAAAAGTTCTGGGTAAACAGGTCGTTGTAGCTCCACAGGAAGGAGAAAATGGCCACTGTGGCAAAGGAGGATTTGGCCGCCGGCATAATGATGTGGAAATACACCTGAAACACGTGGCAGCCGTCCACATAGGCGCTCTCCTCCAGCTCAATGGGCACCGACTCAATGAAGCCCATGAGCACAATGGTGGCAAAGCACAGGTTTCCCGCGATCTGGGGCAGGATGACGGCCAGCAGGCTCAGCCAGCGGTTTCCGCTGCTAGCGATGTGCCAGGCGGCCTCCATGCGGAACACGGGAATAATGGTGGAGAACACTGGAAACATCATTCCCGCCATAATCAGGCTGCAGCAGACGCCGCGCAGCTTGAAGCGGTACCGCACCAGCCCGTAAGCCGCCAGCCCTGCCAGAACCACCACTACGATGGTGACGGAAACGGACACGATCAGGCTGTTGAGATAGGCGTTGCCGAAGTCGAAGCGCTCCATGGCCTTGATGTAGTTGTCCATGGTAAAGCCCTTTCCCGGCAGAGGAATGGAGAAGGAATCTTTGCGGATGAGGCCCTTTTCCCGGAAGGAGTTCAAAATCACCCACACAAAGGGATATAAGGTGGTCAGCGCCCAGACGGTGAGGGCCGTATAGGTGCACACCTTTGCGGGCGTTATCTTTTTTCCCATGACGCTCCCCCCTTATATGTCGTTCCGGGGTCTGAACACCCGGTTTGCCACGTTGGACAGCACCACTCCCAACACCACGATGAGCATGGCGATGGCGGAGCCGTAGTCCACGTTGCCCCGGTTGAAGGTTTGGTCGTACATATAGGTGCCGGTGAGCCAGCCCTGGTTCTGGGGCATTCCGGCCCCGAACATGACCCAGGGCAGGTCAAAGACCTTCAGCGCCCCGGTGATGGCCAGCACCAGGCAGGTGCACAGCACGTTGCGCAGCAAGGGCAGGGTGATATAGCGCACCTTGTCCAGCCCCACACAGCCGTCCAGGGCGGCGGCCTCATAGAGGTCGGAGGGGATGTTGTTCAGCCCGGTCACCAGAATGACAAAGTAGAAGCCCACGTACTGCCACATCACCGGGGTAAGCATGGTGGTCAGGAAGTGGTCGGGGCCCTTCCAGTCCACGCTCTCGGAAATTAGGCCCAAACCGCTGAGCAGCTGGTTGAGCATCCCGCTGGGGTACAGATAAATCAGGTTGAACATCAGGCCCAGGGCGGTGGCGGAGATCACAATGGGGAAAAAGTACAGCGTCCGAAACAGCTGGGCCCCAACCCGGATGGAGTCCACCAGCAGCGCCAGGATCAAGGCGATGCCCACCTGGAACACCACGGTGCAGATGGTGAGGATCACCGTATTGCCCAGGGCGGTGCGCAGCTTGGGGTCGGTGAACAGCTGGGCGTAGTTGGTCCACCAGGGGTCGTTCAGCCCCTGGGCGGGGGAACCCAGTCCGGATATGTCGGAAAAGCTGTTGATGATATTCTGAAGGAACGGATAGTACAGGTACAAAATGAGAAACAGAAACGCCGGGACCAGAAACACCACCAGCGGGCTCTTCTTTTTGTACAGGGTGGAGCTTGTGTTCATGGACAATCACTTCCTTTACCGTGAGGGCAAAATGGGACCGGAGGCCGCCCTGAAACGACCCAACCCGCAACCCGGCGGAGCGGTTGCGGGTTGGAAATGGGACAAATGGGAGCGGACAGAGCTTTCGGCAGGGCCGGAAGCGAAGTCAAACGGTCCTTGTGTCCAATCAGTTGAGGGCGATGGCGGCGGCCACGGCATCCTCGGCGGTCATGTCCCCGGTGACTACCCGCTGCACATTGGCGAACAGCTCGGCTTTGCACTCCGGCGATACGGCGTCCTGCACCGCGCCTATCACGCCGGTGATGTCGCCGTTGGCATCGGCGGCGGACTGCTGGAGTTCATTGAGGCCGGAGGGAGAGGCGCCGTTCTTCAGGGCGGTGACCTCGGTGGTGACGAAGTTGGACATCACGTCATCAGAGGTCATATGCTCCACAAACTTCACCGCCGCTTCCCGTTTGGCAGGGTCCTCCCAGGCCTTCTTGGTGATGAAATAGCCCATGGAAATGCCGCCGATGGCCTCGCTGGCCTTGCGCTCGCCCTTGGCGGGGACGTAAGAGATGGCGTAATCCCCCAGCTGGTCAGGGTGGTTCTCCATGAAGTAGCTCACCTTCCAGGAGCCGTCGATGAGGAAAGCGGCCTCGCCGTCGCCGAAGAGCTGAACGGTCTCCGGGTCGGTGGCAGTGAGGGTGTTGACAGGGAAGAAGCCCCTTTCGTACAGATCTTTGATGTCGTTCAGGCCGGCGGCCCACTTCTTGCCCACGGCGTCATCGGCGGAGGCGGGGATATCCAGCTGGCTGGCCAGGGTGCCGTTGTTCATGACGCAGAACTCGAACCAGTAATGGGGCACTTCGAACAGGGAGCAGGCGATGGGGGTGTAGCCCTTGTCCTTGATGGTCTGGCAGTCGGTCAGGAATTGATCCCAGGTGTAGTCCGGGCCGGGGACGGCCACGCCGCAGTCAGCCAGAACCTTGGTGTTGACGAACATGTTCTCCCAGAAGCCGGAGGAGGGGATGGCGTAGTTCTTGCCGTCCGCAGCCACAGCCAGCATGGAGTCGCGCATATTGGAACCGTAGTCGGGATATTCTCCCCGGATAGTGGCCACGTCCACCACCTTGCCCGCCTGGATGATGGGCTCGGCGTCGGCGTTGGTGAAGAAGAAGAGCACGTCGGGCTCGGTGCCTGTCTCGAAGTCGGTGAGCACCTTGGCCTTCCACTCCTCGTTGGAGGTGCCGGAGGCGTCCTGGACCTTATTGCCGGTGGCCTCCTCATAGCCCTTTACCGCGTTTTCGTAATTCTTCCGGTTGCCGTCGTCGCCGCCGTAAGAGGTGACCACGTTCAGCTCCACCGGGGCGTTGGGCTTCCCGGTCTCCTTTCCGTCGGAGCCGGGCTTGCCGGCGCAGCCCGCCAGCAGGCTCAGAAGCATCACAGCCGCCAGGGTCAGTGCAAACAATCTGTTCTTTTTCATAGTATAACCTCCCTAATTCCGCCGGGGTCAAACCCCGCTTGTTTTGTGCAACATTATCATACACCTTTTTGTACAAAAGGCGAATAACCCCGATTGCCATTTCTTGTATATCCTTGCCGGATGGCGGGCAGCCCCGGGGCCCGGGGACAAGCCGGGACAAAAAAACACAATTTTCTACCCGTCGCTTCGCGCCACGGTGAGCCGGGCGATCACCGCGCTCCCCTCCCCCCTGAAGATGGACATGCCGCATTCCGGGCCATAGAGGATGCGCAGGCGCAGATTTACATTGGCAATGCCGATATTGCCCGAGGGTTCCCCGGCCATATCGTAATCGGGGGAGAGCAGCCGGGCGATGTGCTCCTCGTCCCGCAGCGACAGCCCGCCGTCGTTCTCAATCTCCAGAATGAGAAAGCGCTCCTTTAAATAGCCCCGCAGAGCCACCCGCCCTTCGCCGCCGGGACGGATGCCGTGTTCCACCGCGTTCTCAATGACGGGCTGGAGGATGAGCCGGGGCACTCTGCACGCCATCAGCTCAGGCGGCAGTTCAATGTCCACCGTAAGCCGCTCGCCGAAGCGCTGGGTGACAATATAGAGGTAGGCGTTGACATAGCGCATCTCTTCCGCAAGAGAAACCTCCGGCATCCCTTTTCGGTCAAGAGCCGCGTCCAGCACAGTGGATAGGGCCTCAATCATCCTGGAGGCCTGCACGTCTCCGCTCATCCGGGCCTGCCAATTGATGCTTTCCAGGGTGTTGTTCAAAAAATGGGGGTTGATGTGGGCCTGGAGGGCTTTGATCTGGGCGTCCCGCCGGGCCAGCTCCTCCTGATAGAGGCAGTCGAACTGGGTCTGGAGCTGGGCGGACATTTGATTGAAGGAATCGGTGAGGTAATCGAATTCCCGGCTTCCGGCGGCACAGTCGATCCGCCCGCCCCACCGGCCCTGCTGTATGTCCGCCGCGCCGGCCATCAATGCGTCGATGGGCCGGGAGATTCTCCGCTGAAAAAACCGAAACGTGAACAGCAGCAGAAGCAGCAGGGACAGCCCCATGGCGCCCAGCACCCAGCGGTAAGCCCCGAAGCCCGCCAGCAGCACCGAATAGTCCGCCTCGGCCCTCCCCCGCAGGATGAAATCCCGGGTTTTCACGGAGTGCTCCAGGGTTTTGTCCCCCGGCGGGGGCGGGGCCTCCCCTTTGATGGTGAGGGCGGTATCCGTCCCCAGCTCCACCGACACCGACGAGGCCCAGGCCAGCAGGGACAGGTCCTCAAAGTAGTAGGGCAGGTCCAGCGCCAGCGCCAGAACGCCAATGGGCCGATAGTCGTGGCCCATCAGGTTGCGAACCAGGTACACCTGGCAGTCCCGCTCCAGGAAGCCCACGGCGGTATCCAGCCCCGCGGCCAAATCGGCGACCGCCGCAAGGTCCCCCAGCCAGCGCTCCCGCACCTGGCTGGACAGGAGGCCGGAGCTTCCGTTGACCACGGTGATGGAGCTGTTCTCCGGGGCGCCGGACAGGCAGACCACGGCATAGCGAAACCGGCTGTCCGACTGGTACAGGCGGTTGAACAGGTCGTAGCACCGCCGGTAGAGCAGGGCGTAGTTCCCGTCCCGCTGATACTGGCTCCAGCCCTCCCTCAGCTCCGGGTCGTAAGACGGCAGGCGGCTGGCCTCCACCGCACTCTCCACCCGGTCGGCTCCCATTTGCAGGTTGAGCTGAAACTGCTCTTCAATCGCCCGCCGGGACTGCCGACCAAGGCCCAGGGTCAGGTAGCCCCCCAGCGCCCCCGCCGCCAGTACCATGGGCAGCAGCCAGCACAGCAGAATGATAAACGTCATCTGTCCCCGCAGGGAACGCTGGTGGTGGGTTTGCGGCATGACAGGCCCTCCTCTCTTTTCCATATGATACCATAGACAGAACCGCTTTTCCAGAATAAAAAACGGGGGCGCTGGGCCCCCGTCTAGGCGCTGTTTGAAAATTGGCAATGTATGGCGGAAAACCCCTCGGCCATCCGGCGGGTTCGGCTGTGAATACAGGTTTTTATTCCATATTCCGGCCTTCCAGGCCCAGAAAGCGTTCCATGCAGGCGGCAATTTCCGCCGCCCGCGCCATGGTGTTCATCTCGCAGAACACCCGCAGCAGGGGCTCCGTGCCGGAGAACCGGGAAATCAGCCAGCCGCCGTCCTTGAAGTACACCTTGCAGCCGTCGGCGTAGCTCACCCTTTCGATGTCCAGCCCAAAATCAGGCAGCCGCTCCTCCTCCATCACCAGCCGGAGGATGCGCGTCTTTTCCTCCAGGGAGAAGCGGTAGCCCCGCTCGGCCATCTCGAAGGTGCCGTAGCGGTCCGTAATCTCCCGGTACAGCTCGGACAGCCTCCGGCCGGTGGTGGCCAGCATCTCCACCAGCAGGGAGGCGGCGTAGATGCCGTCCTTGCCCTGGATGTGGCCCCGGACCGTCAGGCCGCCGGAGCTCTCCCCGCCGATCACCGCCCCCGTCTCCAGCATCTTCCCGGAGACATGCTTGAAGCCCACAGGCACCTCGTAGCAGGTCTCGCCGAACTCCGCCGCGATGGCGTCCAGCAGGTGGGTGGTGGCGATATTGCGCACCGCCGCCCCGTGCCAGCCCTTGTACCGCAGCAGATAGTAGTACAGCAGCACCAGAATTTTGTTGGGGTGGAGGAACTCTCCCCGGTCGTCAATGACCCCCAGCCGGTCCGCGTCGCCGTCGGTGGCGATGCCGATGTCGCAGCCGTTCTCCTCCACAAAGCTTTGCAGGCCGATGAGGGTCTTGCTGTTGGGGGCGGGCAATCTCCCTCCAAAGAGGGCGTCCCGCCGCTCGTGGATCACGTCCACGTCGCACCGGGCGGTGATTAAAATGGTGCTCAGCGCCGTCTTGGACACCCCGAACATGGGGTCCAGCACCACCTTCAGCCCCCGGGAGCGGATGGCGTCCATATTCACCGACCGAATGATGGAGTCGATGTAGGGGTTCATGGGGTCGATGATCTGGATCTGACCCGTGCGAACCCCCGTCTCGTAGGGCACCACCGGGTAGGGGCTTTCCGGCAGGGCGGCGATATACTGCTCAATGTCGGCCGTCACGTTCTCGTCGGCGTCCCGGCCCCCTTTGGTGAACACCTTCACCCCGTTATAGAGGGCGGGGTTATGGCTGGCGGTCACCGCCATGCCGTAGGACAGCTCATAGTACTTCACGGCGAACATAATCAGGGGGGTGGGGGCCTCCCGCTCCACCACCATGCAGGGCACCTCCGCCCCGGCCATCACCTCGGCGGCCCAATGGGCGGCCTCTTGGGACAAAAACCGCCGGTCATAGCCGATGAGGAAGCCCCGCTGGGCCACCCCCTCGTCCTTCATCTTCCGGGCCAGAGCGGCGGTCAGCCGCTGAACGTTGGCTTTGGTAAACCCGTCCCCGATGATGGCCCGCCAGCCCCCGGTTCCAAATTTGATGCTCATGCGTTCTCTCTCCTTCCCATGACGACCGTGAGCTCATTGACGCTTCCCGGTTCCTGGGCGGGGATGAGGCCGTCCAAAACCTGCCCGTTGCAAACGGTCGATACCACGCCTTTTTCCACTCCGTCCGGATTTTTAACCGTGATCCGATACTCCGCTCCCCGCCACATCCGAACGACCTGGAACTCTTTCCAGTCCGCCGGGACACAGGGGTCCACCAGCAGCCCGCCGAACTGGGGCCGCACACCCAGGATGTACCGGGTGGCCGCAAAATAGCTCCAGCCGCCGGAACCGGTCATAAAGGGGTGCCGGGCCCGGCCGAAAGCGGTGTGATCAGGCCCCATGATGAATTGGCAGTAGGAATAGGGTTCGCTCTGTCGTACCTCTATTTTATCATTTTGCGCCGCAGGACACAAGGCTTTGTAAAATTTCATGGCCCGTCCTCCCCGGCCCAGCTGGGCTTCGGCACACCAAGCCCAGGGGTTGGAGTGGGAGAAAATGGAGCCGTTCTCCTTCACCCCGGGGTAGACGCGGGTAATGAAACCGATTGTGTCGTCGGGCACGGTGTAGGAGGGGGCGTTGAGCCGCAGGCCGTACTCCGTGTACAGGTACTGGTCCACCGCATCCATGGCTTTGACGGCCCGTTCTTGGGGGGCCGCGCCGGAGAGCACCGCCCAGGCGTTGCTCTCCAGATGGACCCGGCCCTCGGTGTCGGCGCGGGTGCCGATCTTCCGTCCATCGGCGGTGATGCCCCTGAGATACCAGTCCCCGTCCCACAGCTCCCGCTCACAGGTTTCAATCACCGCTTGCCGCATCTCCTCGTAGTGTTTCGCGTCCTCCTCCCGGCCCAGGGACCGGGCGGCGTCCACGAAATGCTCCAGGGCCCACACATGGAGGAAGGACACCATTGCACTCTCTCCACCCCCCAAATTCAGGCAGTCGTTCCAGTCCGCCCGGAGGCCCTTGCAGATGCCGTGGGCCCCCACCTGGGCGGCGGAGAAGTCCAGAATTTTCTTCAGGTGTTCGTACACCGTACCCTCGCCGCCGTCGGCGTAGCCCACGGTCTCGTCGAAGAAGGACAGCTCCCCGGTCTCCCGGGCGTACTCCACCACGGCGGCTACCAGCCACAGGGCGTCGTCGGCGCAGGCGTCGGCCAGCCCGTGGACGATGGACGCCTTGTCCGGGGTGGGGATGACGGTGGGGGACTTGTAGGGGGGAGTTTCGGGCTGAGGGCCGAACCAAGCCGGGTCGAAGAGGTGGAGTCCGTAGCCGGAGGAGGTCAGCCCCTGCATCAGCTGCATGAGGCGTTTCCTGCACCCCTCGGGGTTGGAGTGCGGAATGGTCATGGCATCCTGGGCGGTGTCCCGGTAGCCCAGCCCGGTGCGGCCTCCCACCTCAATGAAGGAGGCGAACCGGGAAAACATCACGTTGATCTCGCTCTGGTACAGCGTCCAGGTGTTGAGCATCACGTCCATATCCCGGCTGGGCGTGGATACCTGGAGCTTGGACTGTTTGTCCCCCCAGAACCGGGCCAAATCGCGGAACGCGGCATCTACGGCGGAAAAATCACTGTACTTTGCCCGGATGCGCCGTCCTTCTTCCAGGCCGCCCTCTCCCAGCATCCAGACCAGCCGGGTCTTTTCACCGGGGGCCAGGGTGAGCCGCTTCTGCAAGACGGCGCAGTGGTTGTTTCCCTTCTCAAAGGATGAGAGACAGGCCCCTTCTTCCACCGCCAGGGGATTGGACTCCGTGCGGTAGGGGCCGATGAAGCTGTCCCGGAGGCAGTCAAAGCCATCGGGGGTAAAAGAGGCCGCCATAAACTGGTGCGCTCCCTCATAGAAGAGCTCATAATCAATGATTCCGTCCTTATACCGGCTCCCGGCGCAGTACAGGGACATCTGAAAGTTCTGGTTGTCGATGGGAATTTGGTGATAGGAGAACTCGGCGTAGGACCACACGCTGAGCGAGCGGGTCCGGCCCGAGACATTCTCCAGGGATAGGTCCCACAGTTCCACAGGCTCCCCTCGCGGGATGAACAAGGTCTGGGCGGCCCGGATGCCGCCCCGGCCGCACTCATACACCGAATAGCTCAGTCCATGGCGGCAGCGGTAATCCTTCAAGTCTCCGCCGCAGGGCTGCCAGGACACTGACCAGTATTCTCCCGTGTGGTCGTCCCGGAGGTAGATATAGTGGCCGGGGCGGTCCATGGGCACCCCATTGGGCCGGAACCGGGTGATCCGGTGGTGTTCTGGACTTTTGTAAAAGAGATATCCTCCAGCGGTGTGGTTGACCACGGCGGCCAGGTCCTCCACCCCCAAGTAGTTGGTCCAGGAGACGGGCACGTCCACCCGGTCGATGACGTATTCCTGCTTTTCTTCGTCAAAATGTCCGTATTGCACAACATACCACCCCAATAACTTGTTGATACTGTTATTATACTCTCTTCCAGGCGGCCGGCTATGGCAGATGATGCGTTCTTTTGCCGCTGATTGTCAGATGTAGGGCGCAGCGGCTTTTTTCGGTTAATGTGTGTCAGCGCCAATGATAAAATGTAAAAAAACGCCGAGGAAAAAATGTAGGCTTGTGGAGGAGAGGAGGGAAAAAGATAGACGCCCAATAGGGCACAAAAGAGGCCGGAAAGGGAGTCAGGAAATGAAAGGAGCACAGTGGATGGACATTTGGTACTACATGGAGGGAGATCAGCCATTAGAGCTTCCCATCCTGGGCCTGTCCTGGCTCATTGACCAGCCTTATCAGTGGGCGGGAGCGGAAACTGAATAAGTCCTGCCAAAATCATAATAATATCAACATTTTTCTACTGTTTGAATCCGGTGTATCAAGCTGCGAAAGGCGGCGAGGGAGAGAAATCCCTCGCCGCCTTTTTCTTTTTTATACCTTTTAGCAGGAGAACATTTGTCAAGGGGGATTTCACCTAAAAGATGAAATCCCCCCGATAAAGAGGGGGCTTGTCAGCATTGATAGCCCTCTCTTGAACCACTGGCTACTGTTTAATCGTAAATAGAGTACACTTCGTTGCTGTGGATATTGCAGTCAGTGGCCCTGGCGCAAATAGCGCCAACCGACTTGCCCCGACCGCCTGCGGTTTCAATGTCAAGGTCATGCAACGTAATGTTGTAGAGCTGTGCGTTTCCTGCAAAGCCAAAGAAACCAATAATCTTGACGGTAGGACTTATCATTGTTAGTCCCCTGATTTCGTAGCCGTTGCCGTTGTACTGTCCTGTGAACGGATTGCTTTCGGTTCCGATTGGCACCCACTCTGTCGTGGACATGGTGATATCCGCATTTTGCATATAGTTCTTGTCCAGACCGTACTCCCCTGTGCCAATAGCTCTTAGGTGGGCTTCGCTCTCCACCAGATACCATGTTACACCCTTAACCGTTGCCGTATTCATAACAACAGCGGCCTCGGTTTCGGCGGTTTCCACTTCGATCTCGGCGGCTTCGGCGGTGTCGGCAGACATTGCCCCTACTCCAGCGGTGATAAACATAGACGCACACAATGTCAGTGCTGTCAACATTTTTACAATTCCCATGGCAAAATTTCCTTCTTTCCTTATTGAATGTTGATTTGTCGATTTATCGCATGTTCAGTATACCACCAAAGCGAATGACACTCAACCCTTTTTTGGATGCTGATAGCAGTAGTAATGGCAAGCAATGCGCCGGTATATACCCGGTGCCGCTTGTTGGTGGCTAAAGGCCCCCAAGCCCCCGGTGATCGGCGCGGCTGCGTCCGATGCACAAGCCGCCGTTGGCGTCTGCTGTATATACTGGCAGGGGAAAGCTGATGGTGGAGCCGTCCCGGCCCCGTTCCCCCGGAGGGCGCACGATGGCCGCAGGCCATACCACCACCAGTCGATGGCGGTGGTGAGTAAGTGCGCTCTTAGTATAATTACATGAAGGGAAACAGGCCGGACTGAAGAACAGATTAACAATCCGGCCCACGCTAGCAGGCCCTAA
>ERZ808028.453-NODE-453-length-34851-cov-19.946368_pt1 | contig 34851 bp, 51 predicted proteins | sample MGYA00380184_ERZ808028 | MGnify/ENA primary metagenome ERZ808028 (study PRJEB31490, sample SAMN06133397) | mouse gut metagenome | isolation source: J8_1 | host: mice | place: China: Chengdu | collected 2015-05 ...
GAGGTCTCCACCAAGACCAACGACGTGGCCGGCGACGGCACCACCACCGCCACCCTGCTGGCCCAGGCCATCATCCGGGAGGGCCTGAAGAACCTGGCTGCCGGCGCCAACCCCATGGTCATGAAGAAGGGCATCGCCAAGGCCACCGAGGCCGCCATCGAGGCCATCAAGAGCCACTCCAAGCCCGTTTCCGGCACCTCCGACATTGCCCGCGTGGGCGCCATCTCCTCCTCCGACGACGCCATCGGCACCCTCATCGCCGAGGCCATGGAGAAGGTCTCCCACGACGGCGTGATCACCGTGGAGGAGTCCAAGACCGCCGAGACCTACTCCGAGGTCGTGGAGGGAATGCAGCTGGACCGGGGCTACATCACCCCCTATATGGTCACTGACACCGAGAAGATGGAGGCCGTGCTGGACGACGCCCTCATCCTGCTCACCGACAAGAAGATCTCCTCCATCCAGGACCTGCTGCCCATTCTGGAGCAGGTGGTGCAGACCGGCAAGAAGCTGCTCATCGTGGCCGAGGACGTGGAGGGCGACGCCCTGTCCACCCTGCTGGTGAACAAGCTGCGCGGCACCCTGAACGTGTGCTGCATCAAGGCTCCCGGCTTCGGCGACCGCCGCAAGGAGATGCTGGAGGATATCGCCATCCTCACCGGTGGCACCGTGGTGTCCTCCGACCTGGGCATGGACATCAAGGAGACCACCATGGATATGCTGGGCACCGCCCGCCAGGTGAAGGTGCAGAAGGAGAACACCATCATTGTGGACGGCGCCGGCTCCGGCGACGCCATCTCCGCCCGGGTGGGCCAGATCCGCAAGGCCATCGAGACCACCACCTCCGACTATGACAAGGAGAAGCTCCAGGAGCGGCTGGCCAAGCTGGCCGGCGGCGTGGCCATCATCCGCGTGGGCGCGGCCACCGAGGCCGAGATGAAGGAGAAGAAGCTGCGCATCGAGGACGCCCTGAACGCCACCCGTGCCGCCGTGGAGGAGGGCATTGTGGCCGGCGGCGGCGCCGCCTATGTGGACGCCATCGCCGCCGTGGAGAAGCTGGTGAACACCCTGGAGGGCGACGAGAAGACGGGCGCCAACATCGTGGCCAAGGCCCTGGCCGAGCCCATGAAGCAGATCGCCGCCAACGCCGGCATCGACGGCAGCGTGGTGCTGGAAAAGGTGAAGACCGCCGGCAAGACCGGCTACGGCTTCGACGCCTACAAGGAGGAGTACTGCGACATGATCTCCTCCGGCATCGTGGACCCCACCAAGGTGACCCGCTCCGCCCTGGAGAACGCCGCTTCCGTGGCCGCCGTGCTGCTCACCACCGAGTCCCTGGTGGCCGACAAGCCCGAGCCTCCCGCTCCGGCCGCGGCTCCCGCGCCCGACATGGGGATGTATTAAAAGATAGGAAAGGACCCCAGGCCGATTGGCCTGGGGCCTTTTTTTGCCTGTCCCCACCCTGGGGCCTTCGGCGACTTACTTTCTCTCATGCGAGAGAAAGTAAGCAAAGAGCGCATTTAAGGGGCGGGCCAGCTCCATAGTCGGCCTCCCCCTTAAAAATCCCCCGTTTACGGGGGAGCAATTTACGGGGCGTCGGTTGTGACCCTTCCGGCGCCAGCCGCTCCCTGCGGAGGATACAATTTTATTCGCTGCCCTCCTGCTGTTCCAGATATTCTTCCATCACCTTGTGAATCAAATTGGTGATGGAGCGGAGCTTTTTTATCGGCACGGGTTGCGTACATTGCGTAGGGGAGGAGCAAGCCCCTCCCCTACATTGCGCAAGTCATTGACAGTCATTGTATGTCAATGTTTGTCAATGACTGTCACCCAGTTGGCAGATTATCCGGTATAATAGGTCATGGAGGTGATACTTATGAAAGGCTGGCAAACCTTGCCGGAGGAGCGCTGCGGGAACTGCAAGTATTTTTACAAGCACTACCTCCGCTCCCAGAAGGGCCGTTACTATGCCACAGACTACGGCCACTGCGTCCATCCCAGGATCAAAAACCGGCGGGCGCAGGAGAACTGCCCCCACTGGACCGCCAAAGACAAAGAAGACCCCCGCAGTTCGTGACTGCGGGGGCTTTGTCTGCGCTACAGGTCCGCCAGCGTCAGCGAGAAGTCGAACCGCTCGGTGTCGTCCTCGCCCTGGCCGCGGGCGAACAGCTCGCTGCCCTGGACGGCGGTGTCCACATAGAGGGCTTCCCCCGCCCGGCACTCGTTCACGTAGCCGATTTGGAAGGAGCGGACGAACTTGTCCCGGCCCAGCCGCTCCAGGTGCAGGCTGTCGCAGGCGAAATCGGCGTAGTGGATGTTGTTCACGTGGCCGTTGATGTCGGTGTCGGAGTAGCGCAGGTCCCGGCGGACCCGGCCGTCGAACTGCTCCGGCAGGGCCACCCGGCGCAGCTTGACGCTCTTGCACAGATCGCCGCCGTCGGTGCCCTGGAACTCGGTGAGCTGCTTCATGCGGAATAGCTTGTGTTCGTCCACGTCCACCATGACCCAGATGGACGTGGCCTGACCGATGGGCCTGCCGTCCCGGTAGAAATCAAAATCCCGGTAGGTGGACGCGCCCGACGCGCCCCGGTGCCAGGTTTTCACGGTGATGGGGTCGTTCCAGCGCAGGGGCGCGTCCAGCTCCACCCAGCTGCGAGTGACCATCCACAGGCAGTTGTATTTTTTCAAAATCTCCGGGCCGGACACCCCCAGGGACAGGGCGGCCTGGGTGGCGGCCTCCTGCATGACGCCCAGCACCGCCGACGGGCGGCACTGGTTGAACAAATCCACGTCCCGGGAGTCCACCCGGAGGTTCATTTCGTAAAAGGTGCTCATTTGCTGTTTTCCTTCCTTCCGGGGATGGTGATGGAGCAGCGGGCGCACAGGTCGGCCAGGTCGTCCGGCGTGGCGGCCGGGAGGCGCAGCGAGGCCCCACAGGAGGCGCACACCAAATCCACCGACGAGTAGCCAACCTTGACGCCGTAGTCCCCGCAGCCGCAGCCGCAGGTTACGCCGCCCCGCTGGGCGATGTCCTTGAGCTCGGCCAGCACCTCCGTCATGACCACGTCGTCCAAAAACGTGCCCCGGCTATCCGTCTGATCGTCCAGGCGCAGCTTGTCCACCGCCCGCTCCAGCTTGGCCATGGCCTGGAATACCCGGTCCTCCTGGCCGATGTGGCAGCAGCCCAGCCCCGACGCGGGGCAGGACAGGGCGAGCAGCGCCTGGCGGAGCAGGGCGTCGTTGGCGCACACGGCGGTGTGGTCCTTGGCGCAGAACAGGCAGGGCACGGTGATCTCGCATCGGTCCCCCCGCTGGTGGAAGCGCACCTCCGACTTGCCGCAGGGGCAGGGGAGCACGCTGTCCCCGGCGGCGAGCTGGAAGGCGGTGCGGCTGGCGATGACGGACTGGCCGCAGACGGGGCAGATATATCCGATGGAACGGGTTTCTTCGGGCATACGGGGTCCCTCCCAATATTTTCTGGAGGTATTATACCACCCCGGCGCATTTTTTTCCAGTGACAATTCCGCCCCACCGGCATAATTTTCCCCATTTGACGCAAACTAATGCCACATTACGCCAAAGGAGTCACTTCCATGGAAAATCAAAAGCTGGGGCGGCAGACCTTTCAGCCCGGCTCGCCCCCTGTGATCATCGGCTTCGGCTCCGCCGCCGGGAAAAAGGAGAGCCAGGGCCCCCTGGGCCGCCACTTCGACCACACCTGCCGGGACGACGCCTTCGGGGCCAAGACCTGGGAGCAGGCGGAGTCCGCCATGCAGGGGCTGGCCCTGGACGCGGCGCTGAAGCGGGCGGGGCTGCACACCCCGGACCTGGATTTGCTGCTGGCGGGGGATCTGCTCAACCAGTGCATCGGCGCGGGCTACGCCGCCCGGGCGGCGGGCGTCCCCTTTTTCGGGCTGTATGGGGCCTGCTCCACCATGGGAGAGAGCCTGGCCCTGGCCACGCTGCTGCTCAGCGGCGGGTATGGGACCTATGCCGCCGCCGCCACCTCGTCCCACTTCTGCTCGGCGGAGCGGCAGTACCGCACTCCGCTGGAGTACGGCTCCCAGCGCACTCCCACCGCCCAGTGGACGGCCACCGCCGCCGGGGCGGTGGTGGTGACCAACGCGGTCCGGCCCGGCCCCCGCGTCGCCCGGGTGACGGTGGGCATGGTGAAGGACAAGGGCATCAAGGACGCCAACAACATGGGCGCGGCCATGGCCCCCGCCGCCTACGAGACGCTGAAAACCCACTTTGAGGACACCGGCCTCGCGCCGGACTACTACGACCTCATTGTCACCGGCGACCTGGGCAGCCTGGGCCATGAGATCGTCACCGACCTCTTTGACCGGGACGGGGTGAAGCTGGCCAACTACAACGACTGCGGCCTGATTCTGTTCGACCGGGAGGAGCAGGACGTGCACGCCGGGGCGTCGGGGTGCGGCTGCTCGGCGTCGGTGCTGTGCGGCTATCTGCTGCCGGGGCTGCTGTCCGGGCGGTGGAGCCGGATTCTGTTCTGCCCCACCGGGGCGCTGCACTCCCCCACGGCCACCATGCAGGGGGAGTCCATCCCCGGCATCTGCCACGCGCTGGCGCTGGAAGGAGGAAAATGATGGATTATCTGAAGGCATTTGTGGTGGGCGGGCTGTTCTGCGTGGTGGGTCAGATTCTCATCGACAAGACCAAGCTCACCCCCGCCCGGATTTTGGTGGCCTACGTGGTGGCCGGCGTGGTGCTGGGGGCGGTGGGCGTGTACAAACCCCTGGCGGAGTGGGCCGGGGCGGGGGCCACGGTGCCCCTCACCGGGTTTGGCTACTCCTTGGCCAAGGGGGTGCGGGAGGCGGTGGCGGAAAAGGGCCTGCTGGGGGCGATTACCGGCGGGGTGACATCCACCGCCGGGGGCATCGCCGCCGCCATCTTCCTGGGCGTGGTGGTGGCCATGATTTTTAAGCCCAAGCCCAAGGGGTAGTTCCTTTTTCTCAAGAGAAAAAGGAACCGAAAAGGAGCTTTAAACTCGCCGCCAAAGTAGCTGTAACCGTCAGATGTCAGCGACGGCCACGAACCGAGGATAAAATTTTTACAGTTTTTGTGCTTTGTGTCATTGACAGGGCGGCATACTGTGCTATAATAAAGCTGTCAACTGAATAATGCCTTATCAAGAGTGGTGGAGGGACCGGCCCGATGAAGCCACGGCAACCTGCGGTGCAAGGTGCCAAGTCCGGCGGAAACGCGAGATGAGGAAAAGACCTGATTCATCCAGCCCCGCCGAGTAAAGTTCGGCGGGGCTTTTTTCAGCCCTCATTTCCTCCCATCAAAGAAAGGAGAAAAAATATGGCAAAACGTTTATTTACCTCTGAATCCGTCACCGAGGGCCACCCCGACAAGGTGTGCGACCAAATTTCCGACGCCATTTTAGACGCCATCATCGAGAAGGACCCCAACGCCCGGGTGGCCTGCGAGACGGCGGTGTCCACCGGCCTGGTCCATATCATGGGGGAGATCACCACCTCCTGCTATGTGGACATCCCCAAAATCGCCCGGCAGGTGATCCGGGACATCGGCTACGACCGGGCCAAGTACGGCTTTGACGGCGACTCCTGCGCCGTCATCACCAACATTGACGAGCAGTCCCCCGACATCGCTCTGGGCGTGGACAAGGCCCTGGAGGCCAAGGAGGGCGGGCTGGACGACGGCCTGGACAACGGCGCGGGGGACCAGGGCATGATGTTCGGCTACGCCTGCAGGGAGACGGAGGAGCTGATGCCCCTGGCCATCGCCCTGTCCCACAAGCTGGCCCAGCGGCTCACCCAGGTGCGCAAGGACAAGCTGGTGGACTACCTGCGGCCCGACGGCAAGAGCCAGGTCACTGTGGAGTACGGCGCGGACGGCAGGCCCGTCCGGGTGGACACGGTGGTGCTCTCCACCCAGCACGCCCCCGAGGCCACCCTGGAGCAGATTCGCGCCGACATGATCGAGCTGGTGGTGAAGCCCACCATTCCCGCCGCCCTGCTGGACGGGGACACCCGCATCCTGGTCAACCCCACCGGCCGCTTTGTGGTGGGCGGGCCCCAGGGGGACTCCGGCCTCACGGGACGGAAAATCATCGTGGATACATACGGCGGCACCGCGCCCCACGGCGGCGGCGCCTTCTCCGGCAAGGACCCCACCAAGGTGGATCGCTCCGCCGCCTACGCCGCCCGGTGGGTGGCCAAGAACGTGGTGGCCGCGGGGCTGGCCGACAAGTGCCAGGTGCAGCTGGCCTACGCCATCGGCGTGGCCCGGCCTGTGTCCGTTCGGGTGGACACCTTCGGCACCGGCACGGTGAGCGACGAGGCTCTGGAGGCGGCGGTGGAGAAGGTGTTCGACCTGCGCCCCACCGCCATCATCAACCGGCTGGACCTGCGCCGGCCCATCTACCGCCAGACCGCCGCCTACGGCCACTTCGGCCGCCCCGAGCTGGACCTGCCCTGGGAGAAGACGGACATGGTGGAGGCCATTAAGGCAGCGCTGTAACATAAAAGAAGGGCCTCCGCATCACAGACGCGGAGGCCCTTCTTTTCAAAATGTTTACAAAGTTCTTAGACATTTTTTGTTGCATTCTCCGCCATGCTATACTATACTAAATAGGCTGTAAAATCGACAAATTGGACGGCCTGCCCTCCGGCGGCTGTTTTTTAAGGCTTGATGGGGAAGGGTTGTTGTCAATATGGAGCTTCGCGCCAAAATCCAGAAATTTTCCCAGGAGCGGCTGATGCTGGTCCTGGGTGTGTATATCCTGTGCCAGCCGCTCATCGACGTGCTCACCTCCCTGGGGGCCAACGCGGGGCACTCCGTCACCGCCGGGGTGGTGGTGCGCTCGCTGTTCATGGCGGCGTGCTTCCTCTACGCGGTGTTTGTCAGCCGGTTTGAGGGCAAGCGCTGGTGCATGATTTACACCGGGGCGCTGGTGGCCTACCTGGCGCTGTTCATGGGGTATATGCTGTTCCTGGGCGGGTTCGGGCTGTGCATTGCCAACGTTCAGGAGGTGGTGAAGACCTTCTTCGCCCCCTTTGTGGCGGTGTTTTTGTACTGCATTTACAGGCAGTACGGCTTTGCGGTGGCCGCCCGGACCATCGGCGCGGCGGGGGGGCTGTACGCCAGCGTCATCCTGCTGGCCATCCTCACCGGCACCAGCAACTTCTCCTATGCCAATTCGGGCAACGGCTTCAACGGCTGGTTCTTCGCCGCCAACGAGGTGAGCTGCATCATCGCGCTCACCGCGCCGTTTACCGTCTGCCTGTGCGTCCAGGCCCTGCCCGCCATCACGAAAAAGACCTGGTGGAAGGGGCTGGCCATCGCCTGGACCCTCATCTCCGTGGCGGTGAGCGCCAACTTCATCGGCACCAAAATCGTGTTCGCCGTCACGGCGCTGTACTGCGTCGCCGCCTTTGTGTGGACGGCGGCGGCCCTGTGCCGGGAGCGCTCCAAGGCGCTGCTGGTGCAGACGGTGGTGCTGGGTGTGCTGTGCGTGGTGGTGGTGGGGATGTTCTTCGGCTCCCCCCTGCGCAACTATCTGAACAGCATCTATTTCGAAATCATGGACGAGGACTCCGAGCTGCGCCTCATCTCCTGGGGCGAGGAGATTCAAAAGGCCAGCGAGGGCACATGGCTGAAGGAGCTGCTCCAGGAAAACGAGACCTGGGAGCGGGTGGATCAGATTCTCAGCCGCCGGCTGCTCAGCGCCTCCCCCAGCGTCCAGGTGTACACCGAGGGGGGGATATTGGCCAAGCTGCTGGGCATCGGCTACGCCGACGCGCCCTCCTACAGCCGCAGCATTGAGTTTATGGTGGAGATGGACCCGCCGGGCATCCTTGTCCGCCACGGGGTTTTGGGCTTTGCCCTGTACTGCGGGCCCTATTTCGCCTTTGTGCTCTACGCCATCGTGCAGTTTTTCAAGCGGCCCGGCCAGCGGCTGGGGAGCCTGGTGTACTGCACGGCGCTGTACAGCGTGCTCACGGGCTTCGCCATCTCTCTCATCGCGGGCCACGCCCTGGTGTCCCCGGCGGTGTCCACGTTTATGCTGTTGACCGGGATGCAGCTGTGGGCGCTCACCCAGGAGCAGAACGGGCAGCCAAAGCTGAAAAAAGCGTAAAAAGCACCGCCGGTCCTTGGACCGGCGGTATTTTTTACGCGAGCCCCAGCAGCCGGGCCGCCGTGGCGAGGACAAGGCACAGCCCCAGGCCGAGCAGAGTGGGCAGGAGGACGGCCAGCGCCGTCCACTTTACGCTGCCCGTCTCCTTGTAGATGGTCAGGCAGGTGGTGGAGCAGGGCCAGTGGAACAGGGAGAACAGCATGGTGCAGCAGGCCGTCAGCCAGGTCCAGCCGTGGCCGGTGAGCAGCTGGCCCAGGGCGGCCAGGTTGTCGAACTCCACCAGGCTGCCGGTGGCCAGGTAGGCCATGAGCATCACCGGCAGTACGATTTCATTGGCGGGCCAGCCTAAGATAAAGGCCATGAGAATCACCCCGTCCAGCCCGAACAGCTGGGCAAAGGGGTCCAGGAGGCTGGTGCAGTGGGCCAGCAGGGAGGTGCCCCCCACGGTGACGTTGGCCGTCAGCCAGATCACCGCCCCCGCCGGGGCGGCCACCGACACCGCCCGGCCCAGGACAAACAGGGTGCGGTCCAGCATGGAGCGCACCAGCACCTGCCCCACCTTGGGCTTGCGGAAGGGGGGCAGCTCCAGGGCGAAGGAGGAGGGCATTCCCTTCAAGACGGTGGCGGACAGCAGGCGGGAGCAGCCCAGGGTGCCCGCCACGCCCAGCAGCAGCGTCCCCAGCAGCAGTGCCGCGCCCTCCAGGGAGGCCAGCAGGCCGCTGCGCCCGCCCACAAAGAACAGGGTGATCAGGGCGATGAGGGTGGGAAATTTGCCGTTGCAGGGCACCAGGGAGGAGGTCAAAATGGCGATGAGCCGCTCCCGCGGGCTGTCGATGATGCGGCAGCCGGTGACGCCGCAGGCGTTGCAGCCGATGGACATACACATGGTATATATAATTCTGCACTATAGCCGCCAACAGATGTTCACCGACTGTCCGTCAATCATAATGCGCTCCACCAGGGAGGAGGTGAACATTCGCCGGTTGTCGGTGTCGCCGGTGTCAAAGCCGGCCTTGTAGTCCTCGATGGCGGCCAGGAAGCGTTCCACGGATGGGATGAGATCAGGCATATCCAGCTGCTCCTGAAGCTGGGCCCGTTCCTCAGACATGGTGTTGATACGCTGAGTGATGGTCTCCATGGGGATGGAGCCCACTTGGTACAGGTCGATCAACTTCCCGATTTGCCCGTCTATCTCCGCAATTCGCTTTTGCAGCGCCGGCCGGTTGACTTTGACCTCGTGCCGGTCCGCTGCGGCGTGAAGAACGGTTTCCATCAGGTCGGGCTGAGAGATCATGCCCTTGATTTCCCGCTGTACCAGGGCGTCCAGCTTTTCGATGGCCCAGTTGTCGTTTTTGCAGTTGGGGTCCCTGACGAACTGGGGGGAGGACTTGGCGCGGGAGTAGCATTTATAATAGCCGTGGTTCGCCGAGTACCGAGCGCCGCACCGGGCGCAGTAGACCAGCCCGCTGAGCAGGTAGCCCGCCCGGAAGGGCGTCTTTTGAAGCGTGGTTTTTTGCGCCTCCCTGGGGGATGACGCGCCCAGCAGCCGCGCGGCGGCCTGAAAGGTCTCCACGCTGACCAGCGGCGGATGGATTCCGTCGTAGTCTACGCGGCGAAAGTGAACCTTTCCGATATACACCGTGTTTCGGAGGACGGACAGCACTTTGCCAGCGGACCATTTTGTGGTGTAATGGGCGGAGAGATACCGGCTGATGGAGTTGACCGACTTCCCGGCCAGAAACCGGGAAAAAATCTCCTGAATCTGAAGGGCTTCGTACTCATTGACCACCAGCAGCCCGTCCTTGTAGTCGTACCCCGTGGGCGGGTGGGAGCCGCCGTGGTAGTACCCCGCCTTGCTTCGCCCGATGCGGCCCATGGTGAAGCGCTCGGTGATTTGGTCCTTTTCCAGCTGGGCGAATACGGACAGGATGCCGATCATGGCCCGGCCAAAGGGAGTGGAGGTGTCAAAGTTTTCGTTGATGGACACAAAATCCGCGCCGTGGGCCAGCAGCTCGTCCTCAATCAGCGTGAGGGTGTCCTTCTGGGAGCGGGAGAGCCGGTCCAGCTTGTAGACCACCACGGCGTCCACGCCGCCCTGGCGGACGGCGGACAGCATCTGCTGGAGGGCGGGGCGGTTGGTGTTGCCGCCGGAGTAGCCGCCGTCCACGTAGAGCTTGCGCAGCGACCAGCCCTTGGCGGCGCAGTAGGCTTTGAGCCGGTCGGTCTGCTCCTCAATGGAGTAGTTCTCCAGCTGGTTTTCTGTGGAGACGCGGGCGTAGCCCACGACCACCATAGTTTGATTCGGCATGGGCGGACCTCCTGGACTGGTGAGTGTTAAGCCCCGCTCCTGAGAGCGGGGCTTTTTTCTGTGTCCGAATCGGACACATAGGTGAGGATGAGCGCTTTAACCAAAATTTTTTAGCTTATGGACTGTGTTTTGCATGGGGTAAGAAAAAAATACTCTTGCACATTTTCGTATATGTGTGGTATAATTTAAGTGTAGAGGAAATAATGTAAATATCAAGACTGGAACGTTCCGCAAGCGGGGCAGGGTGTAAAATGCTGAAAGGCACACCTGGGAGGAAAGGTTCCAGCCTTGTTATTTTTTGGGGCAGTAGGTATAAGCGTGTTGATATATCATTCGTTTAGGGTGCACAAAGAAAAATCTGAGCAGAGAGGAAGACGTTATTTTAGGAAACAAGTGGAATATATAGTGAAAGTTTTTAGAGCGCAAAATTTGAGCTGCCCGGCTTTGCCCCTTTTTGCAAATTGCTTTTTTTAATGTCCTGTTTAGTTGAAGAGGCATACAGTTGGGGCAAAGACCTTTGAAATAAAGCATATCCGGGTTGACTTCATATTGCTCGAAATGCTCGCGTGTGGTTCCGCACAGGAGGTCAGCTATTTGTATCAGCAGGAAATTGGAATCCTTCGAATCACGGAACACCACTTCGTGGGAAAAATTCCGTTCGGGGTGCTGCTGATTGCTGAGAGGTCCGCTGGAGAGTACGTGCTCTAACGGCGCCTCCTCTGTATGTTTCATACGATCTATTGCAATTAAGACCTTTTCATTTGGCTTGAAGTCGAAATAATCTATAGACGTCAGTGCCATAGCATGGCAGGAAACAGAGAGAAACTTAGCGTCATTACGTGAAACTTCCTCTGGGGTTAGTTCTTTTTTGAATGTGAGATAGCATGACATTTTTCCCTTTAGCTCTTGAAGCAGTCCAAGGGCCTCTGGCCCACGCCGGTGGCGGCGGATTTTTGAGTACTTGACCTCGTCGGTTGCCTTGCAGCCGACAATTTTTTTAATCTGCTCCAAAATGGCAAGATTGTGTGCAATATCTTCCTGTTTGACCAACAGGGCTGCGGCGCAGTAGCAGGAGGATGATCCTTCCTCGAATTTAAATCCATCGTCTCCTGAAGCGTCAACATACATGACATAATCGTAATTGGAAGGGTCAACCTTCATGCTATCATCTTCTCTCTGAGTCTGCCCGGATGTGTCCGAATCGGACACAGAACTATTTGTTGCGTTCTGTCGGGTAATATGTTATGCTGTAGATGGCGCTGCCAGTATTCGGTAGGCGGTGAACCCCTTCATCCCGGAGGGGACTTCTGCCCCCTTCGTGAAAGGAGGGGGTGCCATGTTGACTTACTCGGAGCTGTTTCAGTTCTGTCTCGTGGTCATCGGCATAGTTGGCCTGGTTATCCAGGTACATAACAAAAAGAAGTAACCGCCCCTGTCCCCACAGTTAGCGGTTACTTCTTTTTGAGTAATTAACGCATAGGGGGTCACCGTCTACCGGCAGCGCCCTTTCTATGATTTAGTATAACCGCTGGATATGGAATTGTCAAGGCCCGCTCTTGAGAGCGGGGCTTTTTGCTGTTCGCGGGGCGCTCCTTTCGGTGTCCGATTCGGGCACATTTATTTAGGCATCCTTTTCCGCGCCCAACTCAGGCGCACGAGATTTTTTATATTTCCCGGAGCTGACCATGTCGTCGGCGGTGTCCACCAGCTTCTCCTGCCCCTCCCGGTTGAGCTGGTCGAAGCTGCCCAGCAGGGTGCGGCGCAGGGGACTGGGCGGTTCCCGTCCGCCCACCGGGGCGGGGTCGTCAGTGCGGCCCAGTAAATAGTCGGTGGAGACGTGGAAGTAGTCGGCGAGTTTTGCGACCACATCCCCACTGGGGACTGTGCCGCGTTTTTCCCAATTCTGAAATGCATTCGTGTTTATTCCGGTTTCAAGAAGCAGCCTATTTCTGGTGATTCCGCGAGATTCAATAAGCTCTGATACTCGCGATAAAAACATGGTAAAACCTCCTTGACTTTAATCGAACGATGAAATATAATACAGGCAACCACACAAAAGGAGGACGGCTAAATGAACGAAAACAGAAAACCGAAAAAGAAAAGGAGGCCCTGGCTCCGTCTCCTGGTTGGGGCGCTGTACTTTCATGCAGATTATCCGCTGTCTTATTGCTTCCGCCAATGGTTGTTCGACATGGTATGCCCTGAAAACCTGTCGATCATCGCATATGAGGGGATGGAAAGACAGGGCTACTGTACGCTGGCTGACCCGGATATGAATCTATGCTGCTGGGGAAAAGTGGACATGATAAAATCCTGCTATCAGTTTGGGTTCTTAGAGGTAGAAACCCCGATCACTTCTCCGAAAACGTGTAGTGATACGCCCCATCAGAATACGTGACATCCACGGACAGATGCCGCGAATCGTCAAAATTGCGGAAATTTACGGTATAGTGCTGTTCCATATCCCGGTATTGGACGGCATCCTGAAAGACCCATGGATTGGGCGAATATTTTTTGTCAAGTTCTTTCGCTAAGCAACCCCTGAAATTGCAGTAGCGGCTGTACTCATCCTCTGTTTTCATAAATATCATTTATACACACCCCTATTTGTGCAGTCCCGCCAAAAGCGGGGCTGCTTTTTTGTGCACACAGACAAATAATAATCGAACGATTAAAAACATATTGAATTTAATCTTTTGATGAAGTGTTGTATCACCACGGGCATCCTCACCCCAGTGTACGCCAGGGCGGCTGGAATTGTCAATCACTGTGGTAATTTTAGGGGGTGAAAAAATGATCGGGACACAGTTTCGGGCATACTGGGAGGCCAAGGGCATGACCCAGAAGGAAGTGGCGAAAAAGCTGTGCGTAGGCCAGACCATGATTGCCCAAGTAGAGCTGGGCATGAAAATGCCGTCCGTCATGCTGGTGAAGCTGGCGGCGGAACTGTTTGGCTGCACCACGGATGATCTAATCGTGGGGCGAGCCCAGGACAGCGCATAAAGGAGCAAAGTGAAGGGCAGTGTGCCAGACGCTCGCGCGGGATGCAAAATGGAAGGGGGTGGATAAAGTGGGTTGCAAACCGTGCTGCTGGTTGGTTTGGGTGCTCGGGATCAACGCAGCAACGCTAATATGCCAAATAGTATTGTTGCTCCTAAAGTTAGCAGGCCAATGGTGATGCTAACTGCTTGCCAGATTCGATTTTCCGCGGCTTGTTTGCGGCTGCCTTCCTCGGCTAAATCAAGCCGTTGATTGATCGCTTTTAGCTCAGCAAGCATATCAAGCGGAGCCTGGTTCTGCGCGCGCGTCGTTTTTTCGTACCCCTCCAAGTCGGGCGGGGCCGTACTGTCAAATTCTATGTCAGAGAGTTTCTTGCGCATCTGTTCCTCGTCTATTTCCCACTGCTGAATTGATTCAAGGGTGCGTTTGACTTCTCTCTCAAAATCTCTTGGCATTGCCTATCCACACCTTCCTCGCCAAAATTCTACCACACGGTTGGGGAGGGGGCAAGCAAAACAGAAAGGAGGTTCATATCGCATGAATCCCCAGGTTACATTTCAGGAGTACCAAGAGGCGCTGGACGGCGCTGGCCCGAAGCTGAAGGAAGTCATTCTGGAGCGGGCGGCCCACGATGAGAACCTGGGCATCCGGGAGCTGAAGCGGCTGGCGGAGCTGGCCTACCCGGACCCATACGCATAGAAAACGCCCTGCCAGGCGCTGGGAACGCCTGACAGGGCAAAGTAGGCTGAAACACACAAAATCAGTCCTATGCTGAGATGATAGCACAAAACAACGCAATGTGCAAGAGGAATCGCCGCATGGGACAAACCATAAAAATCATACTGATTTTATGAGGTGATTCAAATGGCAAAAGTGCTGCCAGACGGCGTGATTGTTCGGAATATCATGGCCGACGGCTCAGAGTGCGATGATCTGAGCACCTACATCAAATCTGCGGACCAGCTGCCCGAGCTTACCAAGCGGATGATCGTATATTTTTGCGAGCTTGGTGAAAGGGAGCGGCTCAAAAAGGCGGCGGAGAGATAGCTCCGCATACAAAAGCCCCGCCGGGCGGCAGCGCATCCGGCGGGGCGAGACAAGCGCTCGCCAGAGGGACAGGGCGCATAAGAAAGCCCCCGGCGGGAGGGCCGGGGGCGGGGAAGGGGCATGGATATGGATCAGACGGACAGCTTCGGCTATTTGGAGCACACCATGAAGCGGTTGGTCGAGGCCCTGAAGCAGCAGGGCTGTCTTTCACAGGACTTTGCGTTTCTGACGCAGGAAGAACGGGAGCAGGCTGTGGAGGATTTCGTGGATGAACTCATCAAAACAGAAGCTCCTCCGAATCAGTGAGCTCGTCCAAATCAGACGGCTTGTCCAAATCGCCCGCAGAGGCGATGATGGCATCCATGAACGAATCAACAGAGGGGAACATACTGTACACAAGATTGTACAGGCGGAGAACGAGGGCGGCGCTCTCGTCCGCATCTGGGCCGACAATCCGTTTGAATGATGCGGTGCTCTCCGGCGACACAAGGCAGTGGGGGATGCCTGAATCTCTCACGCAGGCCAAAACGATCCTACCGCCGGCATATGAGCACAGGAAGCTTCTACCCAAATCGTACTTGGCCCATGACTTGTGCACGAATGAGCCGGGAGTTACTCGCTCCCATGAAAGTTCCTTTGCTTTCGTTTTCTTAATCACCGCAGCGATGAACGGTCCGAATTTCGATTGCTCCATCAGTGTATCTCCTTCCGCTCAAATCTGGCCACGAAGTAATCAAGCTCTTTGCAAAGAGCAGAGCGTCTGATTTGCTCCAACGGGGTGTCCAGGATTTTAAGAGTTGCCTTCATATGCTTCTTGTCGGCCCGATTGAAAAGCCTTTTGAATTTTTGCTGGTAGGCAAAAAGCTGTGTTCGAATGTCGCTTATTACCTTTTGATTTATGATTTTGTCGTCAATGACGTTGCTTCGGAGCGCAATCAGGGTCTGCCGAATGACTTTTTGCTCCTTTCTATAGTCTGCCCGCTGGCTTTCAATTTCTTTCCGCATGGACTCGGAGCGAATCAAAAGCACAATGGTCAGAATAAAGCCCACGATTCCGCACCAATCGGCGATGGTTCCACGCCAACCGGCAACGATTCCACGCCAATTAGCAATGATTGAAATCATATTGCACCACATCCTGTCGAATGAATTTTATCACAAATCGAAAAGGATGGCAAGAAAAAGAAAAAGGAGAAGGAATGACCTTACCCATGACAAAAGAACAAAAAAGCGCGGCGTATTATGCCGTGGTGCCGGCGCCGGTGCGATACGACCCGGAGCTGCCGGCCAGCGCGAAGCTGCTGTACTGCGAGATAACCAGCCTATGCACCAGCAAGGGGTACTGCTGGGCGACCAACGAATACTTTACCCGGCTGTTCGAGCTGTCGGCAAGCACCATCAGCCGCCTGATCTCCCAGCTGGAGCGGCGGGGGCACATCCGAATCAAGACCGTGGCGACCAAGACCGGGTCGGAGCGGCGCATCTACACCGATGTGTACCGGGTGGAGCTGCTCTCGGAGGAGGGCGCGCAGGGGGGTACGCAAAAAGAGCAAGCCCCCCAGGGGGGGTGCGCAAAAACCGCAAGGAGGGCTGCGCAAAAAGAGCAAGGGGGGGTACGCAAAAACCGCAAACAGAATGATTATCAAGAGAATGATTACAGGGAATATCCCCCCATAGCCCCCCATTCTGGGGGCGGCGAGAACGCTGTGCCCGAATCGGACACAGCTCCCGACGGGGACAAGCCCCGGCCAAAACCCCGGCGCACCCGCCAGAAAAAGTCCGTCCCCACCCACGCCCCGGAGCGGTTCGAGCAGTTTTGGGAGGCCTATCCCGGCGGCGGGTCCCGCCTGAAGGCGGTGGAGGCGTGGGACGCGCTGGCTCCGGACGACGCGCTCATCGACACCATGGCCGCCGCCCTGAAGCAGCAGATGGCCTCCCGGATGTGGCGGGACGGCGTCGGCATCCCCCATGCCTGCCGGTGGCTGAGCAACCGGCGTTGGACGGACAAGCTGCCCGAGCCGCCCCGGCCACGGGACACCGGCGGCTGGGCGGACGGTCCGGGTTAGGGGGTGCGCCGAGATGAGCGCCATAGACCGCGCCACCCTGGCCCAGCAGACCGTCATCGGCTCCATGCTCATCGACGACCGCTGCGTGCCGCTGGTGCTGCAAAAGCTGACGGAGGAGGACTTTACCGACCCGGTGTGCCGGAACTTTTTCCGGGTCATCCGGGGACTGGCCCTGGAGGGCCGGCCCATCGACCCGATGCCCGTGCTGGGGGCGCTGAAAAACGGGGACGACTACATACGTTGGTGCCGGGATGTGATGGATGCCACCCCCACGGCGGCCAACGTGGGGGAGTACATCCCCCTGGTTCGCCAGTGGGCCCAGCGCCGGCGGGTGCTGGAGCTGGCGGAGAAGCTGGCCGGGGCGGCGGACGGGGAGGAGCTGCGGGCGTTGGTGCAGCGGATGTCGTCCACGCTGTCCGCGGCGGACCGTATGCCCCGGATGACGGGGGCGCAGCTGGCCAAAAACTTCCTGGAGCGGATGGGCAGCGAGGACAAGCCCCGGTATCTCCCCTGGGGCGTCCCCACCGCGGACCGCAGCACCTACGCCGAGCTGGGGGACATGGTGCTGCTGGGGGGCTATCCCTCGTCGGGCAAGACGCTGCTGTCCCTGACCATGGCCATGGCCCAGGCCAAGGCGGGGTACAGGGTGGGCTATTACTCCCTTGAGACCAGGCCCGAAAAGCTGGCGGACCGCATTTTTGCGTCCTTGTCCAAGGTCCCCCTGGACAGAATCAAGCGGCGGGCCTTTGGCGATTACGACTGGGAAAAGTTTGCAAAATCGAGCAACCTATTTGCCAGCGTGTGCCCCTTTGACGTGGTGCAGGCTGCCGGGTCCACCGTGGAGGACCTCACCGCGGACGCCATTGGCCGGGGCTATCAGATCATCTACGTGGACTATGTGCAGCTGCTGCGGGCGACCGGGGTGCGGGATTCCGACGGCTACGCCCGGGTGACGGCGGTGAGCCAGGCGCTGAAAACCTTCGCCCAGAGCACCAGCACGGCGGTGGTGGCGCTGGCCCAGCTCGCCCGGCCGGAGTCCAAGAGCGGAAGGGACCAGGGCCCGCCCCTGAAGCCCACCATGAACTCCTTCAAGGAGTCTGGGCAGCTGGAGCAGGACGCGGACGCGGCATTTTTGGTCTACCCGTCCAACCGGTATCAAAACGACTCCGTCCGCCTGTTCTGCATCGCAAAAAACAAGGAGGGCCGCCGGCCCGACCCGGTGACGCTGGCCTTTTACGGCGACACCCAGACCATGGTGGAGCTGGCGCCGGACGGGGCGGGCTCCACGCAGTTCGAGGAGGCCCGGGGGCGGGACCGGGACAACCCCTGGCGGTGAATGATGGAGGTGCTGATATGACAAGCGCGAAAAGCAGCTGCAAGACGGCGGCGGTGATGAACCTGCTGAGCAAGGGGCCGACAGGCCGCAGAGATATTGGAGTTGTTAAGGAAGATGAGGTCTATATGGGGTCCCCGCGCGAGCAGATCGAGTACATCGACCTCGCCCAGCTGGACGACGACCCCTGCAATTTTTACGAGCTGTCCGGGCTGGAGGAGCTGGCGGCCAACATCGAGCTGGTGGGGCTCCAGCAGCCCCTGCGGGTGCGGCCTGGGGCGGAGGCTGGGCGGTACGTGATCGTGTCCGGCCACCGCCGGCGGGCGGCAGTTGCCAAACTGGTGGAGGAGGGCCGCGGGGAGCTGCGGGAGCTGCCCTGCATTGTGGAGCGGCGGGAGGAGTCCGCCGCCCTGCGGGAGCTGCGGCTGATCTACGCCAACAGCGACACCCGGAAGATGACCGCCGCCGACGTGAGCCGGCAGGCCCAGCGGGTGGAGGCGCTGCTGTACCAGCTCAAGGAGGAGGGGCACGAGTTTCCGGGGCGGATGCGGGACTATGTGGCCGAGGCCTGCAAGGTGTCCAGGTCCAAGCTGGCGCGGCTGGAGGTCATCCGCAAAAATCTGGAGCCGTCCTGGCACGCGGGCTATGAGGCGGGTAAGCTGGCGGAGGCCACGGCCTACGCCCTGGCCCAGATGCCCCGGGCGCGCCAGCGGGTGATCTATAACGGGCTGGTCAAGCAGGGCGAGTACCCCAACGCCATCATGGAGCACGTGATAAAACGGTATGGCGAGAGCCTGGCCCAGGCGGAGGCGGTGCAGTGCGCCAGCTACGGCAGCGGCCCCTGCCTCAACCGGGAGGCCATGCAGGCGCGGATTATGGGACGGGACTATTATCAATACAACGACTGCCGCCAGTGCTGTGACGGGTGTCCTAACCTGACCCACTGTAAATACGCCTGCCCCATGCTGGCGGACAAAATCAAGGAGATCAAGGCGGACGCCAAGGCCCGGCGGCAGCGGGAGCATCAGGAGGTAGAGGAGCGGCTGCGCCCGATGGCGGAGCGGGTCAGGGCGCTGTGGAAGCGGTTCGGCGAGGCGCGGGCCGCGGCGTGGAGGTCGATGGAGGCGTGTCTTGACGCGGTGGGCGCGAATTACCGCGTTGAGGAGACGGCGCGGGAGTTTGAGCGGTTGGAGCGGCTGGAGGGAAAAATCACCGAGAAAACGAGGCTGCCGTACGGATACGGCGTCTGTCTGGATGAGGTGGAGCGGTACGTCAAACTGGCGGACCTGCTGGACGTGTCGCTGGACTACCTGCTGTGCCGGACGGATAACCCGGCGGGGATGGCGCCCCAGCCGGAGGGGCAGCTGGTGATTTCGGGGTGGATGCCCGGCGGGACGAGGCCCTTCCAGCCCTGCGACGTAGTGGCGGATTTTGATTCGGGCAGCTGGGGCGTGGAGCGCCGTCCCTGCCGGTTCGACGGGAACTTCTTTCGCGACGAGGACGGGGAGACTGTCGACGATGTGCTTGTGCGCTGGATGGCGCTGCCGCCGGTGGGGGGAGATGTGTCCGATTCGGACACAGAAGGAGGCGTTTAAATGGCCAAGGCAATCAAGCACATCAAGGCCGGGCTGCTCAATTTTGAAATCATCGGGGCGGTGCCGGAGCCCGACCCCGGCCGGCGGCGGGGCGGCCGGAGCCAGTCTACCTGCGCCGCCCAGCAGTTTTACAATGATAAGTGCTCCTGGCGGGAGCTGGCGCTGGTCCTGGGGGCAAACTTCGGCCGGGGCGATTATGTGGCCACGCTGACCTATGGCGATCAATCCCTGCCGCCGGGCAAGCAGGATGCGGACCGATGCTTCCAACGGCTGGTCCGCAAGCTCCGGGCGGCGCGAAAAAAACGGGGCCAGGAGCTGCGGTACGTCTATGTGACCGAGGGCTGGCACGGCAAGTCGGACGATGAGTATTTTGGCGGGGACGGCAGGCTGGAGGATCGCCGCCTCCATCACCACGCGGTGTTTAACGGAGTAGGCCCAGAGAACCTGGAGGAAATCCAAAGTCTGTGGCCGGGCGGGGGCTATGTGCGGATCGAGCCGGTGGACATCCATTATTATAGGGAGCTGGCCAAGTATCTCACCAAGGAACCACGGGAGTTTGGGCGGGCCAGTCCGGGGGAGCATATGTGGCGGGCGTCCCGGAACCTCAGAAAATATGAGACGCAGTACATTGAGCTCGACTGTGACAGCGTGACGCTTTCCCCGCCGCCGGGGGCGGTGGATTACGTGCAGTTCTCCGAGCGCAACCCGTACGGGTTCGCGCCCTGCGTGGGGGCATGGTATCTGCTGTTTGATTCGGACCCGCCGCCGGAATACAGCTATGCGCGTGGGCGGAAGAAGAAAAAGAAGAACAAGTCCTAATAATTTTTGAGCTTGAAACCCCTCTTAAAAAACGGGAAAGGGCGTAGAAATGGAGAAAAAGGCATTGCAAAAATCACATGAACGTGGTAAACTAACAGTGAAGGATGGGTGGGTGACCTGCCCGATCTGCAAGCGAAACCACCGCCTGCTCCGGGTCAAGCCGGACACGGTAGCGAAAGCTCTCCCGGTATTCTGCCGGGACTGCAAAACCGAACTCATCCTGAATATCGACAGAGGCCAGAGCGTTGAACGCCGGAGCCCATGAAGCCAACCGAAGGGTTGGATCGTGGGCCCCGGCGTTTTTGTTTTGCCCTGGTGGGCCCGCAGAGGTGATAGCCTGCGGACCCGGGGCCCCGCGCGAGCCCAGCACCAGCGGGCCGCATGGGGAGAGGAGGAGATGGCCCATGGCACAAAAGCCCCTGCGCCCCTGCCGTCACCCAGGCTGCCGGTCGCTGACCCGGGAGGGCTGGTGCGCGAAGCACAAACCAAAGCAGGCCCCGCGGCGGGAGTCGGCGGCCTGGCACGGCTGGTACTCCCTGCCGGTGTGGACGGACGACCTGCGCCCCGGCCAGCTGCTGCGCGAGCCGTTCTGCGCGGAGTGCGCCCGCCGGGGTGTGCGCACCCTGGCCACCGATGTGGACCACGTGCGGGACCACAGGGGGGACTGGGCGCTGTTTACCGACCGGGAAAACCTGCAAAGCCTGTGCCACTCCTGCCACGCCCGCAAGACCATGGAGGAGCTGTGGCGGCGGCGGAACGTTGCACGCTGATTTGCTCGGGAAGCTACGTCCGCGCTCCGGCGTGCGGGCGCGTGTGCGCGGCCATGCGCGGCGGCGCGGGCGCGGGGAGCCCTACGGGCTCGACCCTCCCCCCACCCCAAAAAAGTTTTGCGGGGCGGGGCGGAAGACCGCGTGGCCCCTCGTCTGTGAGAAAAAATCCCCCATCGGAGTTTTGAGAGGCCTGGAGGTGAGCCCGTGCCGACGGCGGCAAAGGCGGCGGACAATATGACCAAGCACCTGACCCGGACAGAGCGCGAAGCGCGGGAACAGGCCGAGGAGGGCGTGCTCCCCGACCGGGGCCGGAAGCCCGAGCTGAAAAAGCCGGCCATCGTCCGCTCCAACAAGCGGGCCAACGCTTACTGGAACCAAATCCTGAAGCAGATGGAGGGGCTGGTGCTGCTGGACGACCTGGACGCCACGGTACTGGCGGGGTACTGCTCCATGCTGGCCCGGCGGGACCAAACCACCCTGCTCATCGCCCAGCTGATGGACAAGCTGGGCGTGCAGGGCGCGGTGGAGGATGGGGCGAAGCGGCGCAAAAAGGACGGCGCTCTCTCCGATTCGGAGTGGGAGGAATCCGCGAAAGGAGCCCCGGTTCTGTCGCCGGACGAACTGGTGGAGGCGGCGGCCAAGCTGGACGCGCTCACGGGGAAGCTCCAGGCGCTGGAGCGGAATGTCCTCCAGTACGCCGAGAAGCTGGGGCTGACCCCCTCCGGGCGGGTGCGGCTGGCCCAGCGGCGGGCCAAGGCCGCCGCGGAGGAGCCGGACGACGACCTGTTTGGGGACTGAGATGTTCTAAATCGGCGAATCATTGTACCTTGTCAACCGAATACAGACTGACGGGAAAACAAAAACCGCCCATCAGGGGGCGGGATTTGACAAACCACAGCGTCATGATATAATAAAAAGGCCAACCCGAGAGGGAAGGCCGAAAGGGCGCTGTTACATAAAGGCGGTCAGCCACTTCCCTGAGAAGGGAGGTGATGCGTATGGGAGACGGGCGTGGGGCGAAAGCCCTGCGTGTCCTGGTGTGGTTTATCATTGTGCTGTGTTTGATGATTGCCACGGCCCCAAAAGCGTACTGACTGCCTGCGTCACCAGGCAGTCAGTATAGACCTCATGTACTGAATGTCCAGGGCTGACCGCTTGTGGCAGTGGCCCTTTCGTGATTATTATAGCCAATGGCCCCCGTTTTGTCAACCGATGAAGCGGGGGAATTTTTTTGAAAAACTTCTTGACTTTGTTGTTAACAACGAAAGGGGTGAAACAGTGCCGGATAAGAGCCGTGCTGAGTATTTCCGAGAACTCCGAAAGGCTAAGAAGCAACTCGTTTTTATGGTCGATAAGGAGAAAGCCGAAGCTCTCGATAAAAAATTGTCGGAGCGGGGCGAAGGGCGTACCGAGTGGTTCCGCCGAAAACTTGATGAAGAACTCAGCGAATAAAATAACGGAAACGCCCTCCCGTCGAAAGTTGAGCGAATCCGTTACTGTACCAAACCAAGGAGGCTTGATAAATCTATCCTATCACACCTTCCTTGGAATTTCAAGGAGGTTTTTCGCATGGAGAACAAAAGCAGCTGGATGAAGACGCAGATAGTTACACTTTTGAGCGCGGCAACTGACCGGGAGATCAGTTGCGTCTGGCTCTTTGCATCCCATCTAATTCAGGTGGAGGGCAGGGAAGCGGGGAAGCAGCTGACATGAACGAGCTTCAGATATTCAACAACCCCGAGTTTGGGGAAATCCGGGCGGTGGAGATGGACGGGGAACCCTGGTTCGTGGGCAAGGACATGGCAACGGCGTTGGGGTACAGCAACCCGAGAGACGCGCTGGCAAAGCACGTTGATGACGAGGATAAAAATACCGTCGCGTTTTGCGACGGAACCCCTGGCAACCCAAATTTGACTATCATCAACGAGAGCGGCGTGTACAGCCTGATTTTCTCCAGCAAGCTGGAAAAGGCCCGGGCGTTCAAGCGGTGGGTGACGGCGGAGGTGCTGCCGTCTCTGCGCAAGCACGGGGCGTACATCGCGCCCGGGGCCGCGCCCCAGGGCGTAGAGGCCGCCGCTCTGCAAGCGGTACTTCAGCCCTTCGCCGCCGCTATGGAGACACTGACCGCCGCCGTTCAGGCGCTGAACCAGCGGGTGGAGGCGCAGGGGCGGGGCGAGCTGAAAGCTCTGCCGCCCGGTGGGGAACGGGTGGAAGCCACCCCAGGCGCAGCTTCCCAAAAACGCTGGATGCGGACGGTGAGCGAAAAGCTGGATCTGCTGTCCGCCAAATACAACAAACCGCACAATTTCATCCTCGCCAAAATTTATGAGGACATGGAGGAGAAGTTTGAAACGGTGATGGAGGACGAGCGGTACCGCACGATGGAGGAACAGGGGCTGGAAAGATGCTCAGTGCTGTTGGCCATTTTCTTCGACCCGGATTTGCAAGACTATTTTCAACAATATGTAGACTACAATTTAGCCCCGGAAAACCGGGGATGGTAAACAGGGGAACCTCCGTCAGTGTGTATTCGGCTGACGGGGGTTTTCTTGTTTCCCTGCCTGACGGTGGGTGTGCTTGGGAGGTGATGGATATGGGAGAGCGATGGAAGTCCGGCCTGCACCACCCGGTGTCGGTGTACGCCAAGCAGGCGACCCAGGGGAAGCTGCGGGAGCAGTGCTGCAAGTACGAGATACTGGCCTGCCAGCGGCATTTGGACGACCTGCGGCGGCAGGGGACGGACGAGTTTCCCTACGTCTTTGACACCACCCGGGCGGACCGCATCATTCGCTTTTTCTCCCACTGCGTCCAGACCCGGGGCGTGGAGGCGGGCCAGCCCATTCAGCTCCAGCCCTGGCAGGTGTTTGACCTGGGCTGCACCTACGGCTGGGTGGACCGGGAGACCGGGGCGCGGCGGTTCTCCAAGACCTACAACAAGCGGGCACGGGGAAATTTCAAGTCCACCGAGAAGTCCGGCCAGGCGCTGTACCATATGTGCGCCGATGCGCTCTACCCGCCCTACCGGCCGGAGCTGGCGGTGTTCGAGCGGGAGCCGGAGGTGGAGTGCGCGGCGGTGGACCGGGGCCAGGCCATGCGGGTGTTCGGGGACGCGAAGAAGATCGCCCTGGCCAGCCCGGACATCGCCCGGCGGCTCATCGTGCCCCGGTCCAACCCGGTGGTGCACCGCACCAGGGGTGGGTTTATGCGGGCCTTGTCCAAGGACACCAGGAACAAGGACTCCGGCGCGCCGTCCTATTTCGTGGTGGACGAGTACCACGCTCACCCCACCTCCATGATCTACGACCTGGGGATGAACAGCTTCGGCAAGCGCCCCCAGGCCCTGCTGGACGTGATTACCACGGCGGGGGACGACGCCCAGTCCAAGCCCTGCTATACCCAGGAGACCTATGCCAAGCAGGTGCTGGAAGACCCGACCGTGTCGGACGAGCACTATTTTGTCATGATTCGGGAGCTGGACGAGGGGGACAACCCCCACGATGAGGCCAAGTGGAGCAAGGCCAATCCCTGCCTGCGCTATCCCAACGACTACAGTCGGTATCTGCTCAAACAAATCCGCGATGAGCACACGGAGGCCTACGGGTCCCGGGACCCGGACAAGATACGGGCCTTTCTCACCCGCCGGATGTGCCTGTGGCAGACGGGCAGCGTCAACCGCTACCTGGACGAGCACTGCATGGCGCTGGCCAAGGCCGCCCAGGTTTCCCAGGACGAGTTCGCCGCCCTGACCGACGGCCTGCACTGCCACTGCGGGTTTGACCTGGGCAAGCGCATCGACCTGTCCGGGGCGGGGGCGGTGTTCCCCCTGCCGGACGGACGCATTGCCATCAAGGGCCACGGCTTTATGCCGGAGGGGGGAGCCCAGCGCCACGAGCACACCGACCGGGTGCCCTACACCGCTTGGGCCAAGGGCGGGTATTGCACTCTGACCCCCGGCGATGTGACGGACAACAGCTATGTGGACAACTGGATTTGCGCCGGCGAGCGGGACCACGGCTGGCAGGTGGACGAGGTGGACTACGACGGGCACAACGCCACGGACCTGGCCATCAAAATGTGCCAGGAGCGCAACAACGAGGACTTCTGCGTGGAGGTGGCGCAGACCTGCGCGGGGCAGAATCTGGCGGTGAAGGGGTTCCGGGAGCTGCTGCTCCAGGGGAAGATCGTGCTGGAGGAGAGCCCGCTGCTCCTGTGGTGCCTGGCCAACGCCATTGAGGTGCAGAACAACTACGGGGATATCAAGCTGTCCAAAAAGCACAAGGACGATACCCAGCGCATCGACGTGGCGGCGGCAATCATGAACGCCCTGGCCCGGGTGCTGGTGAAGCGGGAGGACAAGCCGGACCTGAACGCCGCGCTGGAGCGCGGAGACTATACCATGTAAGAAGCGCGTCCAACGTGAGCGTGACAACGAGGAGGATCGAGATGGAACGGCATGACGGAAAACAACGGGACCGCCCCCGGCTCCGGGAGCGGCTGGCGGACTGGCTCCGGCGGTGGGGCGCGGACGCCATGCTTGCGGCAGGGAGCCTGCTGGTGAGCGCCGGAGTGGGGTGGATATTTCCGCCGGCCGGATTGATTGCGGCGGGGGCGCTGCTCATCGCCGGCGGCGTTCTCTGGGCCAGAGGAGGTGATGGGCTGTGATTTTCGACAGGGCGCTGCGTAAAAGCAGCGCGGGAGCGAGCCGCTCCACGGGCGGCGTTCTGACCTTGGACAGCTCCAAGGGCTGGACCGGTTGGACCAGTGAGGACTTCGTGGCGCTGAGCAGGGATAAGGCCATGAAGCTGTCTACGGTGTCCCGGTGCGTGGAGCTGCGGGCCAACGCCATGGCCATGCTGCCGGTCTACTTGATGAACGAGGGCACCAAAGCCCGCCCGCGGGATCACCCCCTGGGCCCCCTGCTGTGGGGAGCGCCCAATGAGGTGATGAGCAGGTTCGACTATGAAAAACTGATGCAGGCGAACCTGGACCTGTCCGGTAACGCCTATGCCTGGATTGACCGGGACAGCCGGACAGGCCGCCCGGCGGAGCTGATTCCCCTGCGCCCGGACAGCGTGACCCCGTACATCGACGGGGCGGGGGCTTTGTGGTACATCTACACCAATCCGCGCACCGGGGAGATGACCCGGCTGGCCCCGGAGGATGTGCTGCACTACAAGGCGTACAGCACCGACGGCATCACGGGCATCTCCATTCTGGCTCGGGCGTCACAGGCCATCTCCACAGGGCTTGCCGCCCAGCGGTATCAGGCGGACCTGTACGCCAACGGCGGGCGGCCCTCCGGGGTGCTGAAGACCGACACCGATTTGGGCGGTACGGTGGAGGTGGTGAACAGCGCCGGGGAGCGGGAGCTTATCAGCAAAAAGGAGGAAGTCCGCCGGGCCTGGGAAAAGGTGCACAGCGGGCCGGGAAAGGGCTTTCGCGTGGCGGTGCTGGACCACGGCCTGAGCTACACCCCCACGGCCATGAACAACGCGGACGCCCAGTTTGTGGAGTCGGAGGAGTACCGGGTGGCGGATGTGGCCCGGTTTTTCGGAGTGCCGCTCTACCTGCTCAACGCGGGGAAGCAGGCGTATGGCTCCAACGAGCAGAACAGCATCGACTTTGTGAAGCACACCATGCTGCCCCTGGTGGTGCAGCGGGAGCAGGAGGACAGCAGGAAGCTGCTGCTCCCGGCGGACCAGGCGGCGGGCCTGCGCATCAAGCGGGAGCTGAAGCAGCTGCTGCGGGGGGACACCGCCGCGCAGATTGCATGGTACAAGGGGATGCGGGAGATTGGCGTGTACTCGGTGGACGATATCCGCGCCCTGGAAGACCTGGAGTCTGTCCCCGGCGGAAGCGCCCGCCAAGCCAGCCTGAACTATGTGCCGCTGGAGGACTGGCGGGAGCTGAGCCGCCTGCGTGCGCTGCAAGGACACAAAGAAACGGAAAAGGAGTGAGGCGGATGGAGGCAATCTGCAAGGCCGCAGTGGTGCAGAAGGCGGCGGAATTGGGAGAGGAGGAGCTGGCCCTCATCAATGCGCAAACCCTACGGCCCATGACGGCGGCGGAGGTGTTCGCGTTTAAGCTGGCCGCCTGTGACGACCAGGTGGACCGGGACTTCGAGCGCTTTACCGGCGAGGCGCTGGAGCAGATGGCCAAGCTGTATGTGGGCAGGCCGGTGCTGCGGGACCACGCCTGGATGGAGGGGAGCCAGACGGCCAGGGTGTATGCCGCCGGGGTGGAGCAGTGCGGGGAGGGCAAGCGGCTGGTGCTGCGCTGCTATATGCCCCGGACGGAGGGGACGGCGGAGACCGTGGCCGCCATTGAGAGCGGGGTGCTGCGGGAGTGCTCGGTGGGGCTGCGGGTGGGGAAATCCATCTGCTCTATCTGCGGCGCGGTGCAGCAGACGGCCATGTGCCGGCACTACCCCGGCCGGGAGTACGGCGGGAAGCTGTGTCACTTTGATCTGGACGACATTCAGGACGCCTATGAGGTGTCGCTGGTGGCGGTGCCCGCCCAGCCCGAGGCCGGAATCATCAAGAGCAAACTCTATGGCTGCGAGGAGCCGGAGCAGGAGGGCAGGGAGGATTCCCCACAGGACAATACCAAGGCAATCCAGGCGGCAAGGGCCCGCCTGGCGCTGGAAAAAATCAGATTTGGAGGTAATTGACATGAAAAAAATCAGCAAGCAGGCTCTGTATCAGCTCAAATCCGACCGGGCCAAGGCGTTGGAGGAGGCGGAGACGGCGCTGAACGAGGCGCGCATGGAGGACCACGCCGCCAAAATGGCCCAGGTGGAGGAGTTCAACGGCAAAATCGCGGCGGTGGAAAAGACGCTGGCGGAGCGGGAGCGGTTCGGCGCACAGGAGCCGGAGGCGGCGGGCGCGCCCCACCCGGAGCAGGAGCCGGCGGCCAAGGGCTATGACGCGGCGGTGAAGTCCTTCGCGGCGGCGGCCCGAGCGGGATTCCCGGTGAGCAAGGCGGCGGGAGACCTCATGTCGGAGGGCGTGAACACCGACGGCGGCTATACTGTGCCCTCGGATATCGTCACCAAAATCATCAGCCTGCGGGAGAGCAAGGAGAGCCTGCTGGGTGAGGTGCGGGTGGAGACGGTTACCACCAAGGACGGGCGGCGGACCATCAAGAAGCGGGGGCAGCACCAGGGGTTTGCCACGGTGGCGGAGGCGGCCAAGTTCGGCAAGGCCGCCACGCCCCAGTTCACGGTGCTGTCCTATACGATTGAGAAGCGGGGCGGTTATCTGCCCGTGACCAACGAGCTTTTGGAGGACAGCGACAACAACATTGTGTCCATTGCGCAGGAGTGGCTGGCGGACGAGGCCCGCGTGACGGCCAACAAGGAGATTCTGGCCGTCATCCAGGCCAAGACCGCCCAGGACCTGAAAAACCTGGACGGCATTCTCACCGCGTGGGTGCATCTGGGCAGTACGTTCCGGGCCACCTCCAAGCTCATCACCAACGACGACGGCCTGCTGTGGCTGGGTACGCTGAAGGACGGCAACGGGCGGTATCTGCTTACGCCCAACCCCGCCGATCCCCATCAGCTGCGGCTGTGCGTGGGCCCCCACACCCTGCCGGTGAAGACCTATGACAACGACACCATCCCCACCGCGGACGGCAGAATCCCCATGATTCTGGGCGATTTGAAGGAGGGCGTGGTGTACTGGGACCGCCGGCAGTTTGCGGTCAAGGTCTTCGACCAGGCGGTCATCGGCGATTTCAACGCGGCGGAGCAGGACCTGACGCTGTGGCGGGGTTCCCTGCGGGACGACGAGGCGTTTGTGAACGGGTACATCTCTGTTTCGTCCAGCGGCCAGCAGGGCGGCGGCACGCAGACGCAGGAACCCCAGGGTTAAGGAGGTATTGAACATGGCGAAGGCGAAAAAGAGCACGGCGGCCGCTGAGACCGCCCAGGAGACGCGGGAAAGCCAGGAAATGGCCCAGGACATCCAGGAGGCGGAACAGGCCGCACAGAGCGGCCCGGAGGAGGAGAGCGAGCTGCTGGGCGGCCAGGATGAGGCGGAGCTTCAGGAGAGTTTGCTGCTGGAGTACGCGGTGACGGCGGAGAACGGGCTGTATCTCCGGGCGGGCCCCAGCGCGGACAGCGCGGCGCTGGCGGTGCTGCCCTGGGGCGCGGGGGTGTTCGCCGAGGGCGGCGGGCCGGAGGCCGGATGGCTGCGGGTGCGCACGGGGCGGCTCGCGGGGTACATGATGGAGCAGTACCTGGAGGCGCTGCCGCTGCCGGAGCTGGGCCATGGCGCTGAGTGAGGCGCGCAGGGCCTCCCTGCTGGCCTACTGCAAGCTCACGGAGCTGGCGGACGACCCGGAGGTGGCGGCGCTGATCCCGACGCTGTATGAGGCGGCGGTGGGCTATCTGGCCGGGGCCGGGGTGGGTGTGCCCGAATCGGACACACCCCGCGCGGCGCAGTATGACCTGTGCGTGAACTACCTGGTGCTGGACGGCTGGGAGCGGCGGGAGGCATCGGTTGCGGGCACGGCAGTGACGGATAATCCGGCCTTCCAGCGGACCCTCAATCAGCTGAAGATGACGGAAACCCCTTTGAATGTGGTCTGAAGGGAGGGCTGAGCTGTGGCGAAGCGGGCAAGCGCAGGGGAGCTGCGCACGCGCATCTATATCCGAAGGACGGCGAAGGACGCAGACGACGAGGGCGTGGCCAGCCGGCATGAGGAGACGAGCATATTTGAGGACGCCCCCGGCCAGCCGGAGCGGATGTACCACTGCAAATGGGTGAACGCTTACGGCGCGGAGGTGCTGACCGCCATGCAGCTTGAAATCCAGGAGCCCGCCACGCTGACCATGCGGTATTCGCCGCTGATCCAGCCCGACCAGCTGGTTTACAAGGTGGGCGACCCGGTCCCCTATGAAATCGTCAGCGTGAACGACGTGGAGGACCGCCACTGCTGGCTGGAGGTCAAGGTGCGCAGGAGGAGGGCGGCGCGATGAGCGTGGAGGCGAGGGTGAAGGCGGCGCTGGATACGTTCGGCGACCCGGTGGAAAAGTCCATGCTCTGCGCGGCGGCCGGAAAGCGCCCGTCCCGGTACTACACGTTTTCCTGCGCCTCCTTCGGCGACGACTACGGCGACGATGCGCCGGGCTGCGAGCGATGGCTGATTGGGGTGCATCTCTTTGCGCCGCTGGAGGAGAACTGCCTGGGGCGGGTCCGGGCGACGAAGCGGGCGCTGTTTGCCGCCGGCTTTACCTGGCCGGAGTGCACGGACGCCTCAGACCAGGATGGGCAGCACTATGTGTTTGAGTGCGAGACGGTGCAAGGATTGGAGGTGGAGTGATGGCACGGATGGAGGTGGATGGGGCTGATGCACTGATAGAGGATTTATCCCAGTTGGCTCAGATGCCCTACGAGGTTATTGATGACATACTCAATGCAATGGCGGATGTGATTGTCCCAGCCCAGCGGAAAGAGATTGAACGCCGTTGGAGCGGGCCGCACTCCATGGGAATTTCGGCCGAGGCCATCAAAAAGACCGGCACCAAAAAAGAGCTGGATGGCAGCTCTATCAGCGTCTACCCCCAGGGCACCCGGAAGCGGGGGAAAAGCGCATCCGTAACGGTGAAATCGCGTTTATCAATGAGTACGGGGCGCCGGGACGGGGCATTGAGGCCCGGCCGGCCATTATGGCAGCAACCGCAAAAAATGAGCAAAAGACTGTGGATGCTGGCGAGCGGGTCTATCACGCCTATCTGGGCGGCAAGAATCTGTAGATTTCAGGAGGTATTGAAATGGCACTGTTTGGGGCGAAATACATCAAGTTCAACCGCATCAAGGCGCAGCCGGAAAACGCGCTGCCGGTCTATGACGAAAAGGGGCCGGTGCAGCTGGGGCGGCTGGTCAAGGCGGACCTTACGATTACCATGGCGTCGGGCAAGCTGTACGCCGACGACGAGCTGGCGGAGAGCCTGGACGAGTTCTCCTCGGGAGCGCTGGCGGTGGAGACGGACGACATGGAGGACCCCGTGGCCGCAGAGGTATACGGCTGCGAGGTGACGGAAAAAGAGGTGCACTACAAGTACGGCGATACGCCGCCGGAGGGCGGGGTGGCCTACTACAAGGTGCTGGTGCGCAAGGGAGTGAGGTCCTTCAAGGGCTTCTTCTATCCGCGGGCCAAGGCGGTGCTGGGCAACGACACAGCCCAGACCCGAGGGGACAGCATCACGTTCAGCACGGCGTCCACCAGCTTCACTATTTTCACCTGTAACTCCGGGGATTGGCGGATCACCCATGAGTGCGCCACCGAGGCCGAGGCGAGAGTGTGGGTGGATGAGAAGCTGAGCGGGACCGGGACGAGCGGGGGCGGCAGCCAGCCGGAGGGCTGAGGCGGGAGGACGCTATGAGAGCAGTCAAAATCAACCTGGCGGGCCGGGAGCTGCACCTGGCCTTTACGGTGGAGGCCATGTTTCAAATCCAGGATAAGTTCGGCGGGAGCGGCGAGCTGGTGGAGGCCATACGGGATGGGGGCCGGGAGGGATTCCGCGCCGCCTGTTGTGCGGCAGCCATTCTGGCCGAGCAGGGGGAGCTGGCCCGGCGCAGCCTGGGCTATGACCCGGGGCCCATGGCGGACGCGGAGGCCATCGCCGCCTCCATGACGCCCAGCGATATCCCCGTGCTGAAAACGGCCATTCCAACCGCGCTGTCCCTGGGGTATGGGCGGGACGTGGAGGCGGAGGATGAAATCGACCTGGGGCTGGCAGAGCTGAACGCGCAAAAAAAAACCAGGTGACCCGCGCCCACTACATCCGCATGGGGGCGGCCTCCGGGCTGTCTCAGAAGGACACGCTGCTGTCCGCCCCCGGCGAGGTGAGCGACCTGTGGGAGCTGTATCTGCGCGCCCACGGAGGGAAGCGGCAGGAGACGGGAGAATGAAACCGCCCCGGCACGGGGCCGGGGCGGGCGGGATCATACCTGGATTTTCGCGATCAACGCGTCCTGCAAAACCTTGGAGAAGTTCAGCCCCATGGACACCGCGCGGTCGTTGAGCCAGGAGGGGATGGTCAGCGTTTTCTTGACGGCCTTTGTCTCTTTGTACTGGTCGATGTCACAGGACACCAGGGAGGGGAAGCCGTCGTCCGGGTGGAATGTTGAAAGGTCGGATGGCGCGGCTATGGGCCGGCCCTGCTCCAGCAGGGTGAGCAGATAGGCGGACAGGGCCTCCTGGGCGGCTTCCATGGTCTCCGGGATGGAGCCGCCGAAGGTGTGGCAGCCCTCCAAGTCGGGGAACTCCACCCAATAGGAATCCTCCTCCTTGTGAAAAATAGCGGGATATACAAACAGCATTGTATTGACCTCCTTTGGAGAGCGGGGCTATTTCAGCCCCGTCTCCTTGAGAATTTGATTGAGCAGGCCGGTGGGGACATCTCTGCCGTGTATGGGAAGCACGGTTGTCTGTTCTCCCTTTTGAAGTACGTGGTGGCTTCCGTTTACCCTGGCTACGGTCCACCCGTTCTTCTTCAAAAGTCTTAGCAGATCCTTGTCTTTCATGCCCTCCCTCCTTACAAAAATATAATAACACGTATTACACGTATTGTCAAGAGCGAAAACGCAATTTCCAGAAAAACTTTACTCGTCAGAAGGGAGCCTGCCATGTCCACGCGAACCATAGCCACCCGGCTTGCCATTGAGGGCGAGACAGAATACAAGGCAAAGCTGAAAAATATCAACGCGGAGCTGGCCCTGCACAAGTCCGAGCTGGAGAAGGCGCAGGCCCTGCACAAGAGCGACGCCAACAGCTTGGAGGCGCTGTCCGCCAAGCATTCCGCCCTGAAGGGGCAGATGGAGGCGCTGAACCAAAAGCACCAGGAGCAGGCAAAGCAACTGGAAAAGGCCCAAGAGGCCCAGCAGAAATTTGCCGCCCAGGCTGAGGAGCTGAAGGGAAAGCTGGCGGAGCTGGAGAGCTCCACCGCGGACACGGCGGAGGAGGAGAAAAAGCTTCAAAAGGAGCTGGAGGCCGCCGAGGCCAGTATGCAGAAGGCGGCCAACTCGGTTACGTTCTACCAAAAGCAGCTGAACAACACCGAGCGGGACCAGGCCAAGCTGGGGGCGGAGCTGGGGCGGACCGAGGAGTATCTGGACGAGGCCAAGGCCAGCGCCGACCACTGCGCCCGTTCCATTGACCAGTATGGAAAAGAGGTCAAGGAGGCGGGAGAGCGCTCAGAGCAGTTCGGCCAGGTGTCCGCCCAGGCCGTCAACCAGCTGGCGGCCGCCCTGGCCGCGGCGGGCGTGACCAAGACGGTGAAGGAGATTGCGGACGCGCTGATGGACTGCGTGGACACCCTTGCGGGCTTTGAGGCCCAGATGTCCGCGGTGGGGGCCATCTCCGGGGCGGACGAGGGCCAGATACCAGGCGCGGGTGGCGCAGCTGGAGGCGGACAACGCCGGAAAGCAGAACACCATCCGCGAGCTGGAAAACCGTCTGGCGGAGGCGGACGACATGGTGATTGTGCTGTATGAGCAGATTGCGGCGTCCGAGGCCCCTGCGCCCCCGGACCAGGAGGAGGAAAACGCAGAAAGCAACGGAGAGGAGGAGCAGGGATGAACGCGGTGGCGGTAAGCTATTGGCGCAGCATCAAGCGGGGCGTTCGGACGTATTTCAACACGCCGGACAATCTGCGGGCGAATGTGAAGGAGCTGGCCCGGATGGACGTGGTCAACGGCGCGGTGAGCGCACAGGAGTATAAGCGGATCATCGGCGAAGATTACCAGTAGGAGGAAACAAGCATACAGCGGGTGTGTCCGAATCGGACACGGAGAAAGGAGCGATGACAATGGGAGACGTTTGCAACCCCAGCGACTGCCCAGTATCGGCGCGGGTGGGCGCGCTGGAAAAGGAGTTCGACCGTTACCGGGAAAACTCGTCCGGCACCCACCGGCAGATGTTTGAGCGCATCGGGGCGCTGGAGCAGAGCGGGGCCTCGCTGCGGGCCACGCTGACCGGCATGGACGAGAAGCTGGACGAGCTGACCATCACGGTAAAGGCCATGGCGGACAAGCCCGCCAAACGGTGGGAGACGCTGATTGCGTGCGTCATCAGCGCACTGGGCAGCGCCTTCGTGATGTGGCTGGCCATGGGGATGCCGGGGGTGGGAAAATGAGGGGGAAGCGGCTCAGGCCCCAGAGCGTCACCCGGTTTCTGTTCATCGCCACGCAACTGGCCGCGCTGGGGTGGGTGAGCGTGTCCTACCTCATCGCGGTGTATTCCACGGTGAGGCTGGCCCAGCCCTTCCCGGTGGTGGAGCTGTCCCAACAGGCGATTACCACCATCCTGGGCGTGAACGTCCTGAAGGTGGTGGAAAACATCTTTGAGCACAACGACGGCCCGGTATTCGGGCACACGAAGGAAAGAGAGGGTACATAAATGACGGATTTAACCCCTATCATCAACGCGGCTGTCGCCCTGCTGGCGGCGGTCATCACCGCGTTTGTCGTCCCCTGGATCAAACGCAACACCAGCCAAAAGGACCAGGAGGAGCTGTTAAAATGGGTGGAGATCGCCGTGGCGGCGGCACAGCAGCTCTATCATAAGCTCAGCGGCGAGGAGCGCAAGGCGTATGTGGTGAAATTCTTGGCGGAGCAGGGCTACAGTGTGGACGAGGCGGCGCTGGACGCCGCCATTGAGGCGGCGGTGCTGAAGCTCCACCGGGAACTGGAGGCGGGCGCATGACGGCCCCGGAACGGCTCATCGCCACGGCGGAGGAGCAGGTGGGCTACCTGGGGAAAAAGACCAACGCCCAGC